>MTEY01001119.1_pt1 | contig 15415 bp, 13 predicted proteins | sample 1042721 | NCBI WGS metagenome assembly MTEY01 (sample SAMN06185809, study PRJNA358809) | soil metagenome | isolation source: soil biostimulated with seedmeal as carbon source | place: India | collected 2015-05-23 | reverse complement strand
GCCTGCGCTTCGCTCATCTGCTGGCGCATCTGGTTGAATTTCGGCAGGATGCCGAGCAGGTTCTGCACATGGTGGCCGACCTCATGCGCCAGAACATAGGCACGCGCAAAATCGCCGGAAGCCCCGAAGCGGTTGGCCAGTTCGTTATAGAAGCTCAGATCGATGTAGAGCTTGCGGTCGCCGGGGCAGTAAAACGGCCCTGAAGCCGCAGATGCAAAACCGCAGGCCGAACGAACCTGTCCCGAAAACAGCACCATCGTCGGCTTGGTATAGGTCTGGCCGCGCGACTGGAAAATGCCGCTCCAAACGTCTTCCGTCTCGGCAAGGATGGTGCGGGCAAACTGCGTCGTCTCGTCATTGGCAACATTGCCGCCTTCGGCAACCGTCCGTCCCGACTGGTCGGCCTGCTGGGTCACGCTCGGCCCCATGCTGCCGTCACCGAACAGGATTGGCAGCGGATCGATGCCCACGGCGCGCAGCACGAAGAACATCACCACCAGAATGAGGATGCCTGAAATCCCGCCGCCACGGACGATTCGAAATCCCGGACCGCCAAGGCCCCCGCCGCGACCGAAGCCGCCGCCTGCACCACCGCCCTGCTCTCCGCGCAGATCTTCAACATTGTCGCTTTGCCTACGGCCTTGCCAGCGCATTGACCAACTCCCGTGCACCGTGCCACCCTTAACGAAGCGGCACCAAACTATACCTGTAATTGTCGCATAAAGAGTTGGCACGGCAACATAAAAAGTAAATGGCAGCGTCAATCACAAACGAAGACTCTTTCGCAATAGTTTGCTCACAAGAAACCCCCTTCGGCTTCGATAGGTGAAACCTGCCGCAAAGAGAGCCAGCAGAAGGCAGGCCAAAAGAAATGGCGACCTCCATCCATAAGGAAACGCAACCTCGTTCATGATGCGTCCGGGCATGAAGGCAAAGAACCCTGCTCCAGGAATTCCGCCGAGATAGACGCTTCTCATGACCCTGCGATGTGCCTCTATCTGCCCTGTCCGGGCAGCAACGACGGCGCACGCACACCCCGCCAGCACCAGTATCGAAAGAATATGTATCGGGCTGAAGCCGCCTATGAGATTGATCTGGTGAATGAAAAAGCTCGAGATGGCAGTTGCCACCATCAGCATCACCCAAAGGCGCCCGAGCGCCTTGTGCAGTCTCGTACCCTCGCGGCGCATGAAGATGACAAGGCCGATGATGGCGGCGGGCACGACAGTCGCGACATGGATCTGAATGGCAAGCGGTGCATGAAGAAGCGGTTCGAAGTTCATCGCAGCGTTCCTGTTGAATTTCCTGTCGCTATCAACAAGACTGCGCTCACCTCAATCGAAACGGCGTCAAATGCAGGAAAACTACGTGACCGGGGGCTTGTTGCAATCCGCGCTTCGCGAATTGTCGACCATCATTCGTGCGCTGCGCCTGTGGGGCACCTTCTTCGTCGTCGTGCTGATCTTCACCGTTACCGGCCCCTTCGGGACGGACCAGTCCATGCCGGTTGCGGTTCGCTTCTTTTACTGGCTCTCGGTGCAGTTTGCCGGTTGGTCAACCGCAATCGCCTTTTCTGTTCTGGCGGATGCTTTTCTTGAACCATTTTTCAAGCATGCCTTTGCCCGCATGATGGCCGGCGCTGTTGTGGCTGCCCTTCCGATCGGGCTCTGGATCGGGTTTATCGACTGGGGCTTTTCGGGCAGAACGCCCACGGCGAGTGCGGTTCTCGCCAACGCCTCGGTCGCCTTGCCCCTCAGCGCCCTTTTCTGCATTCTCGCCTACATGACGCTGCGCCGTGAGCTGGAATCCGTGCCGAGAAATATTGCCGACACGCCACCCCCATTGCTCGCCCGGCTGAAACCCGGCAATCGCGGCGCGATTCTGCGTCTTTCCGCGGAAGATCACTACACAAGGATCGTCACCAGCCGGGGAGAGGAACTTCTCCTTCTCCGCTTTTCCGATGCCGTGAACGAGGTCGGCAATACGAGCGGACTTCAGATTCATCGCTCGCACTGGGTTGCCGACCGGCACGTTGCAGAATTGTGCAAGACCAATGGCGGTCTCAGCCTGCTGACGAAGGACGGCACGCTGCTGCCGGTCAGCCGCGCGAGTCGGAAATCAGCCCGCGAACGCTTTGGTTCGGTTATAACATCCACGGAGAAAGCAGAATTTTCGTGAATGCCCCCACTTTCTTTGAAATAAAACGATTTGTGGGGTTCCGCTTATCGAAATGATTGCCTATAAGGCCCGCTTAGCCCACAGAATTCATAAGCTGCCAACCCGCCGGAAAACCGTGCGGGCTTTTCTGGCAGGCTAAGAAGCATGTCTCTCGAAAGTGGGAACCGGTTTCGGGACAAGATCATGCGCGCGAAGAAGATAGGATGAGCTCATGCCGAAACGTACAGATATCAAATCGATCCTGATTATCGGCGCGGGCCCCATTGTCATCGGCCAGGCTTGCGAGTTCGACTATTCCGGCACGCAGGCCTGCAAGGCGTTGAAAGAGGAAGGCTACCGCATCATCCTCGTCAACTCCAACCCCGCCACGATCATGACCGATCCCGATCTGGCCGATGCGACCTATATCGAGCCGATCACCCCGGAAGTCGTGGCCAAGATCATCGCCAAGGAACGCCCGGATGCGATCCTGCCCACCATGGGCGGCCAGACCGCGCTCAACACCGCATTGTCGCTCCGCCGCATGGGCGTTCTCGAGCGCTACAATGTCGAGATGATCGGCGCCAATGCGGAAGCCATCGACAAGGCGGAAGATCGCGCGCTCTTCCGCGAGGCGATGCAGAAGATCGGCCTCGACACGCCGGGCTCGATGCTCGCCAACGCGACCGAAATCAAGGACGAGGACCGCAAGCGCCACGAAGCCAAGCGCGCCGAAGTGAAGGCGCAGTTCTCCGGCGACGATCTCGACAAGGCGCTCGACAAGCTGGAAACCGAATGGCAGCTCGGCGAAGTGGAACGCAAGCAGCGCTATATGAGCCATGCGCTTGCAAAGGCAGCGCAGGCGCTCGACGTGGTCGGCCTTCCCGCCATCATCCGCCCGAGCTTCACGCTCGGCGGCACCGGCGGCGGCATTGCCTATAACCGCCAGGAATTCTTTGAGATCATCGAACGCGGCCTCGACGCCTCGCCGACGACCGAAGTTCTAATCGAAGAGTCGGTTCTGGGCTGGAAAGAATATGAAATGGAAGTCGTCCGCGACAAGGCGGACAACTGCATCATCATCTGCTCGATTGAAAACCTCGACCCGATGGGCGTGCATACCGGCGACTCGATCACGGTTGCGCCTGCGCTGACCTTGACCGACAAGGAATACCAGATCATGCGCAACGCCTCGATTGCGGTGCTGCGCGAGATCGGCGTCGAAACCGGCGGCTCCAACGTCCAGTTCGCGATCAATCCGGCCAATGGCCGCATGATCGTCATCGAAATGAACCCGCGCGTGTCGCGCTCTTCGGCGCTGGCTTCCAAGGCAACCGGCTTCCCGATCGCCAAGGTCGCAGCCAAGCTCGCCGTCGGCTACACCCTCGATGAACTCGACAACGACATTACCGGCGGTGCAACGCCTGCCTCGTTCGAGCCGTCGATCGACTATGTCGTCACCAAAATCCCGCGTTTTGCCTTCGAGAAATTCCCCGGTTCCTCGCCGATCCTGACCACCGCCATGAAGTCGGTCGGTGAAGTGATGGCCATTGGCCGTACCTTCCAGGAAAGCTTGCAAAAGGCACTGCGCGGTCTCGAAACCGGCCTGACCGGCCTTGATGAAATCGCCATCCCCAACATCGAGGAAGGCGACGAAAAGAACGCCATCCGCGCCGCCATCGGCACGCCGACGCCGGATCGTCTGCGCATGGTAGCGCAGGCAATGCGCCTTGGCCTCACCACCGAGCAGGTCCACGACGCATCGAAGATCGATCCGTGGTTCCTCGAACAGATCGAAGCCATCGTGAAGACTGAAGAGCGCATTCGCGAACATGGTCTGCCGCAGGACGCTGAAAACCTGCGCATGCTGAAGGCCATGGGCTTCTCCGATGCGCGCCTTGCAAGCCTGACCGGCAAGGACGCGGAAGACGTGGCCAAGCTGCGCGCCGATCTCGACGTGCATCCGGTCTACAAGCGCATCGACACCTGCGCGGCCGAATTCGCATCACCGACCGCCTATATGTACTCGACCTACGAAACGCCTTTCGTCGGCCAGCCGCGCTCGGAAGCCGAAGTATCGGATCGCAAGAAGGTCGTCATTCTCGGCGGCGGTCCGAACCGTATCGGTCAGGGCATCGAGTTCGATTATTGCTGCTGCCATGCAGCCTTCGCGCTCGGCGATGCCGATTACGAAGCCATCATGGTCAACTGCAACCCGGAAACGGTTTCGACCGACTACGACACCTCGGACCGTCTCTATTTCGAACCGCTGACCGCGGAAGACGTGCTGGAAATCCTGCGCGTCGAGCAGGAAAAGGGCACGCTTCATGGCGTCATCGTGCAGTTTGGCGGTCAGACCCCGCTGAAACTCGCCAATGCGCTTGAAAAGGCAGGCATTCCGATCCTCGGCACCTCGCCGGACGCCATCGACCTTGCCGAAGACCGCGACCGCTTCCAGAAGCTGCTGATCAAGCTCGATCTCAACCAGCCTAAGAACGGCATCGCCTATTCGGTCGAACAGGCCCGCCTCGTCGCCGCCGATCTCGGTTTCCCGCTTGTCGTGCGCCCGTCTTATGTTCTGGGTGGCCGCGCCATGCAGATCATCCATGATGAGCGTTCGTTGCAGAACTATCTGCTCGATACCGTGCCGGAACTGGTGCCTGAAGACATCAAGGCCAAGTACCCGAACGACAAGACCGGCCAGATCAACACGTTGCTCGGCAAGAACCCGCTCCTGTTCGACACCTATCTGACCGAAGCCATCGAAGTGGACGTCGACTGCCTGTGCGACGGCAAGGACAGCTTTGTCGCCGGCATCATGGAGCATATCGAGGAAGCCGGCATCCACTCGGGCGACAGCGCCTGCTCGCTGCCGGTGCACACACTTTCGGCTGAAATCGTCGCCGAACTGGAACGCCAGACGGCAGCGCTGGCCAAGGCGCTTCATGTGGGCGGCCTGATGAATGTGCAGTTCGCCATCAAGGACGGCGAAATCTTCATTCTCGAAGTCAATCCGCGTGCATCGCGCACGGTTCCCTTCGTGGCCAAGACGGTCGGCACCCCGATTGCCAAGGTCGCAGCCCGCATCATGGCCGGTGAAAGCCTTGAGGCAGCACTCGGCGCCTATGGCGGCAAGCCGAAGACCCCTTCCCGTCCGCATATCGCGGTCAAGGAAGCCGTGTTCCCGTTTGCCCGCTTCCCCGGCGTCGACACGCTGCTTGGGCCTGAAATGCGCTCGACCGGCGAAGTCATGGGTCTCGACTACGACTATGCTCTGGCCTTCGCAAAGGCACAGCTCGGTGCCGGCGTGGAACTGCCGCGTGAAGGCACGGTCTTCGTATCGGTCCGCGATGAGGACAAGGAACGCGTGCTCGGCCCCGTCCGCCTGCTGGCAAGCATCGGCTTCAAGGTCATGGCGACCGGCGGAACGCAGAAGTTCCTCGAAGCAAACGGCGTCGAATCGACCAAGATCAACAAGGTCATCGAAGGCCGTCCGCATGTGGAAGACGCGATCCGCAATCGCCAGATTCATCTGGTCTTCAATACGACGGACAGCGCAAGTGCCGTTTCCGACTCCAAGTCGATCCGCCGCGCAACGCTGATGCAGAAGCTGCCTTACTATACGACGATGGCCGGAGCGGAAGCTGCTGCCGAAGCCATCGCCGCGCTCAAGGCAGGCTCGCTGGAAGTTCGTCCGCTTCAGGATTACTTCCGCTGACCGCATAGAGCATTTCCAGCAAAAGTGCGAAGCGGTTTTGCGTGAGGAAAATGCGACAAAACAAATAGTTAGAGCAGTTCCAACGACTCCGTTTTAACCGGAACCGTTCTAACTCATGAAAGTTGAAAAGCCGCCGGGCGACCGGCGGCTTTTTCATGCCGTTTTCAGGGCCCGCACCTCCAGAGGCTTTCCTGAAGGGTCGTCTTCCAGACTGATCTGCTGGGTGAAAAGCCCGTCATGCAGATGCGGCTTGCCAAGATGAATGACGGCTGCATCTTTCAGCTCGGTATTCAGCATGTCGCGAATCCGGTCGTAGGCTTCGGCATCGAGGCCGTCGAGCGCGCCATCGATGACGATCCACTGCGGTTTCTGCAGGATCAGGCGGGCGAAAGCGATACACTGACGCTCATCGTCCGTCAGGACGCGATCCCAGCGTGCAGCGTGGTCAAGACTGGTCGCCAGACGCTCAAGCCCGGCCCGCCGCAGAACATTCTCCAGATCCTGTTCGGAAAACTTCTTGATATCGAGCGGATAGACGATCACGCCCTTGAGATTGCCCGGCGGAAAATAGGGCGCGCGCGGCATGAAGGCCACGCCTACGCCAGCCGGCATGCCGATCCGCCCCTCGCCCCATGGCCAAAGCCCGCCCAGTGCGCGGAAGAGCAGCGTTCTCTGTGTCTCGGTCCCGCCAGTCACCAGCACCCGCTCGCCGGGCTTCACCGAAAAGGCCTTGCGGGAAAGCTTCAGGCACTGGTCGGGCGCGGCAATGGAAACACCGTCCAGCGTCAGCCTGTCATCGTCATTCGTTGCAAGGTCGATCTGCCGGTCCAGATGGCCAAGCGCATCCATGTGCAGCACCGCCTGGCGAAAACTCGCGACGCGAAGCAGCGTCGCCCGCCAGTCGGCGATCGCACCGAAATTGTCGACGAACCAGCGCAGCGCATTATGCACCTGCGTGAATGCGCCGACCGCCATCATCAGACCGCCGAATGTCAGCCCGCCACCGAAATAGACCGGTGCTGCAACGAGGATCGGCGCCACGATCGTCAGCCAGCCATAACCTGCCGTCACCCAAGTCAGCCGCGTGGTTGCATAGACGATCTTGCGGATCGCGCCCAGAACCGCATCGATGTCCAGATCGAGGCGGCGTCTCTCATCCCCCTCGCCGCGCGACAGGGTGATGGCGTCGAGATGTTCATTGACCCGCATCAGCGATGCGCGGAAATCCGCCTCGCGCGCATAGCGGTTGGCGTTGATGTTGACCAGGCTGCGCCCCACGATCCATGTGAGCCAGGAGGCGGAAGCCGCATAAAGGATAACGGCCCAGACCATGTAACCGGGGATGGAGAAGCTGTAGCCCGCGACATGAAACACGAAACCGCTCGAAAGCGACCACAGAACGCCGACGAAACTCACCAGAATGACGGTCGACTGGAGCAGGTTGATCCCCAGATCGCACGACATTTCCGCAAAGTGCCGCGCATCTTCATGCAGGCGCTGATCAGGGTTGATGCCGATCTCGCCCGCATTGGCGAGGCGGAAGGCCCTGCCCGGCGCCAGCCATTGCCCCACCAGATCGCGGGCCAGCCCCTCGCGCATCTTGAGCTTGAACATCTGGTTGAGCCAGGTCTGCGATACGTTGAGAAGCAGAAGAGCGCCTGCAATCCCGAAGAACACCATCAATTGATGGAAGAAAGCCTGTAAATCCCGACGGGCAAGTGCATCGTAGAACGGTTCGTTCCAGCGATTGATTGCCACCTGCCCGATGGCGATCAGCACGACGAGAGCAAAAATCCCGGCCCCGAGCGCAATCAGCGTGTTGCGCACCGGCGAGACCAGAAAAGCCCCGACCATCATCGAAACCTGTGAAAAAAGATCGGTCCCATCGCGCGACGGCGTGCCGCCGATCAGCTTGGCGGAACTTTTGCGCAGGCGTTCCGTGACGCTGCGTCTGGGCTTCTTGCGGCGGCGCTCCTTCCCGGGTGCGCTCTGCTTCGTCTTGTCCTTGTCTGGTTCAGACGTCATTTCCTGCCTCGCTGCCCGTGGCCCGCTCGATTTTGCAGATACTCATTAGAGCATTTCCAGCAAAAGTGGGAACCGGTTTTGCGTTGGGAAATGCGTCACTACAAATACATAGAGCAGTCCGGCGATTCCGGCTTCACGCGGAAGTCAAAGATTGGAGATCGGCACATTTTTTCGCGCAGGAGAGCTGATACGCCCCACAACAATATGCGGGTTTTACCGGCAGGCTTTCGCTGCAATGATGGCCGGACCCCGAACCCTGCCGGAAAGCAATCCATGGCTGTCACGATCAAGCCCATCGACAAAGTGCTCATTTATGCAACGTGGAACGACCGCCTTCTGGTATTTGAAGAACCGGATTTTCCCGAAACACCGCTACAGGTGCCGGGCGGCACGGTCGATGCGGGAGAAGACATTCTCGCCGCCGCCTATCGCGAATTCGCCGAAGAAACGGGGCTTCTCCCCAGCGACAGCATGATCCACCTCGAAACCGTTGTTTACGACTATCCGGAAAGGGGCTCCAGGGAGCGGCACCGCCGCCATTGCTTCCACCTGAAATTGAACGCCACGATGCCTGAAACCTGGGATCACTATGAAATGTCGCCTTGCGACGGCGGCGCGCCGATCCTGTTTCGGCTGTTCTGGCTCGACCGCAGGAGCGCGCAAAACCGGCTGGGCCTTGGAATGGCTGAAAGCATCAGTAAAATCAGTTTCTAGCTCGCATTCTATCTATCTTGTATTGGTCAAATTTGTCGCATATAGTTAGCGCATCGATTTTTCGGTCGAGTGACTTTGCGACCCGTGCGGCCCGCCGTGCTTCCTGACGATCTCCTGTCCATAAATTCGATTCACGGGCACGTGTGCGAAGCATACGGACTTAAAAATTACTATGTTACAAAGGACATTCCCATGGCTACGGGAACAGTTAAGTGGTTCAACACGACCAAGGGCTTCGGCTTCATCCAGCCTGACCAGGGCGGCACGGACGTATTCGTTCACATCTCCGCCGTTCAGCGCGCTGGCCTTGCCACGCTCGACGAAGGTCAGAAGGTTTCTTACGAAATCGTTCAGGACCGCCGTTCCGGCCGTTCGTCTGCAGACAACCTCGTCGCAGCCTGATCGTCAGAATATAACAAAAAAGGCGGGTCCTCGGGCCCGCCTTTTTTGTTTGTCCGCCGTTCCGTTCAGCCCCGTCCCATCGCGCTTGCGCCAAGAATGAGCGCTGCGACCAGCGCGGCAATGGTGCGGACGTGATTCCACAAGGTCCAGTCGCGCACATAAACGAGCCAGGCGTCGGCGGACGCAGCGGCATTGACGTCCATCACGGCAAGCTGGTTGTTCAGCGGCACGTTGAGAACCATCGTGACGCCGATAGTGCCGACGAGATAGACGGCAGCGCCGGCCACCGCCCACGTCGACAGGCCCCCGAAGCCTATCAATCCCAGCACGATAATCGCGAGGCACAGCAATGCGGTGCCGAAAAAGGCGGCGAAGAACGTGCCGTTGAGCACGGTGATGTTGATCGACTGCATCGCCATCATGCCCGCGCTCGCCGGAATGCGCGCCAGCGCGACCATCACAAAACTTGAGAACGCATAGAAAATGCCGCCTGTAATGGCGCTGCCCCATGCCGTCAGCAGAACCAGCAACTGAAAACCCGTCGTCATGACTGTCCTCCCTCTGTCGTCGGCGGAAGCTTTATCCGCACGAAACCTGTTCACCTTCGCGGCCAAAAATCTGAGTAACCCTCATATTTGCAATATGTGAGTAATCCTCATATTCTGTCAAGAGCGAAATATGTGAGTCGGTCATGAAGCAGAATTCCGCCGGGCAAGCAGAGGCCACCAGCACCCCTGTCCTGCGCCGCACACCCAGCCAGAGCCGCGCGCAGGAGAAGATCCGTCGCATAGCAGAATGCGCCACGGCTCTGATCGCCGCCAAAGGCAGCGACAGTCTCAGGATGAGTGAGATCGCCCAGCAGGCCGGTATTTCCATTGGCGCGCTCTATCAGTATTTCCCCGACAAGAGCGCCCTGATCCGCTACCTGTTTGAAAGCTCCAATGCACAATCGCGCCAGTGTATCGCCGAAGGGCTCGCGACCGCCAATTCGGCAGATGAGCTGATTGTCGCCTTCAATGCATTGATCGATGAATATCTGGGGCTGATGCGGCTGGAACCGGCAATGCGCGACATCTGGTCGGCCACGCAGACAGACAAGTCCCTGTCAAAGCTGGAAATTGATGAAAGCAGGCAGAACGGCCAGCTGCTGGCCGATACGATCCGCCGGATCGCCCCCGGCAAGCTGCCGCCGCAACTGGACGAATCCGCGTTCCTGCTGATGCATTTCGGCGAATCCACCATGCGCATCGCCGTCGAGGTTTCGGAAAGCGAATGCGATGCGCTGATAGCGGCTTACAAGCTGATGGCCACGCGCAGCCTGCGCGACCTGATGGCAGGATAGAACCTTAAGGCAGCCACTCGATCGGCACATGCCCCTTGTCGCTGGCGACACGCTCCAGCCATGCGCGCACGGCGGGATATCGCTGCATGTCGAAACCGCCCAGATGCGCTTCGTGCGTATAGGCATAGAGCGCGATATCAGCCACCGTATAAGTGTGACCGGCGATGAACGGCGTTTTCTTCAACTGGGTTTCCATCACGGCCAGCGCCTTTTCGCCGCCAGCCAGCGTGGAAGCGAGACGCTCCGGCGTCGCATCACGCGACCGCTCCGGATAGACCATCAAGGCACGGCGCACCGCGATATAAGGCTCATGGCTATATTGCTCGAAGAACAGCCATTGATAGACCAGAGCGCGCTCGTAGGGGTCTTGCGGCAACAGGGGTGTTCCCTCCGCCAGATGCAGGAGAATGGCGTTCGATTCCGCGAGGAAACGACCGTCTTCCAGTTCCAGCAGCGGAACCTTGCCGTTCGGGTTCCTGGCCAGATATTCCGGCGTCCGCGTCGATCCATCAAGCGAGGAAACCGCGACGTGACGAAAGGGCTTGCCGATCTTCGCCAGAAGCAGGCGAGGCTTGTAGCAATTGCCGGAATCGGCGTGTTCATAAAGCGTCAGCATGGTCGTCTCCTGTTTGCCGCAATATTCCTGCCCGCCAGCTTCCTGTCCAATCAGTTTCTTTGCGCTAATATGTCAGCATTGCTGATGGATCTGTTCGTTTCGGCAACACATTTGCGCGAAATCCGGCAATTGCGGACGAATTCTCAATCCATCTGTTGCGCTTCCCGCGCCGATGGGACATAGAAAATCCGCAAAACCGGACCGCGCCCGGTGCCGGTTAACAGAGCCTGCCATTTATGGAGATCTATCATGGCATTTCTCGCCGACGCCCTTTCCCGTGTTAAGCCTTCTGCGACCATCGCGGTCAGCCAGAAAGCACGTGAACTGAAAGCCAAGGGCAAGGACGTGATTGGTCTCGGTGCGGGCGAGCCCGACTTCGACACGCCGGAAAATATCAAGCAGGCGGCTATCGACGCCATCAATCGCGGCGAAACGAAATACACGCCTGTAGCCGGTATCCCCGAGCTGCGTCAGGCCATCGTTGCCAAGTTCAAGCGCGAAAACGGCCTCGACTACAAGCCGGAACAGACGATCGTCGGCACTGGCGGCAAGCAGATCCTGTTCAACGCCTTCATGGCGACGCTGAACCCCGGCGATGAAGTCATCATCCCTGCCCCCTACTGGGTCAGCTATCCTGAAATGGTGGCGATCAACGGCGGCAACCCGGTTTTCATCAACACGAAGATCGAAGACAATTTCAAGCTGACCGCATCCGATCTGGAAAAGGCGATCACCCCGAAGACCAAGTGGCTCATCTTCAACTCGCCGTCGAACCCGACCGGCGCGGCTTATACGGAAGCAGAACTGAAGTCCCTGACCGAGGTTCTGGTTCGTCATCCGCATGTCTGGATTCTGACCGACGACATGTATGAGCATCTGGTCTATGGCGATTTCGTCTTCACCACGCCTGCTCAGGTCGAACCTTCGCTCTACGACCGCACGCTCACCATGAACGGCGTGTCGAAGGCCTATGCCATGACCGGCTGGCGCATCGGCTACGCAGCCGGACCGCTGCAGCTCATCAAGGCCATGGACATGGTTCAGGGTCAGCAGACCTCCGGCGCCTGCTCCATCGCACAGTGGGCCGCAGTCGAAGCCCTCAACGGCACCCAGGACTTCATCCCGGAAAACAAGAAGATCTTCCAGGCCCGCCGCGATCTGGTCGTCTCGATGCTCAACCAGGCCAAGGGCATCAAGTGCCCTACACCTGAAGGTGCGTTCTACGTTTATCCGTCCTGCGCTGACCTGATCGGCAAGAAGACGGAAGCTGGCAAGGTCATCGAGACCGACGAAGATTTCGTCACCGAATTGCTGGAAGCCGAAGGCGTTGCCGTCGTGCACGGTTCGGCATTCGGCCTCGGACCGAACTTCCGCATTTCCTATGCGACGTCGGATGCGCTGCTTGAAGAAGCCTGCACCCGCATCCAGCGCTTCTGCGCCAGCCTGCGCTAGAGCATTTCCAGCAAAAGTGCGTAGCGGTTTTGCGTAGGATAATGCGACAGAACAAACAGTCAGAGCAAAGCATACCAAGGGGCCGAAAGGCCCCTTTTTCATATCTGCAATTTGAGACTTGCCGTGGCGGGCAGGTCGGGCTTCCCGGACCTGTCAAAAGCGACAGTTGAGCGCGATAAACATCTGGCTATCGTTGCAATGCGTCGCCCGGCCCGGCGAAAAGCCAAAAAAAAAGCCAGACAAATGTCTGGCTTTGAGTTTTGAAGGTGCCTTCGAGGCAAACCTCCAGAGGGGAACACTCAGCCCGCGCAAATGGGAGGAGGAAACGCAGCGCTGAGATGACCTTTATATGCCTGTTGCCCATTGTTTTTGCAATGAGACTTTAGCGCAATGCAGCTATGCGTTTTACGCATGTCTTGACCAGGCAAGAAAATCCTTTGAAATCATCTAGTTATTCCGAACAGAATTACTTCGTAATATTATAATGGGCAAATCAACCGCCTAAAGCATGGGCATGGGCGACATGGCAATGCCCGCAAATTTGGCAAATCACCCTTTTTGAGTCGCCCGAAGCAGATGTCACGCAACTGTCACTGCAATGCAGCGGGCCTGTCACATAACGAGCCTAAAAGCCCCGGCAAGACGCCGCGCATGACGCGCCTGGCGCATGTGCGGCGCGTGAAAAAGCGCTGCCCCCACAGACAGACCCGAGAAGGAGCGTACCCGTGCGGATCGTTCAGATTACAGACACTCACCTCAGCCCCATCAAGCCGCACTTCAACCGCAACTGGGAACCGCTCGTTGCCTGGATCGACCAGCAGAAGCCCGATCTCATCATCCACACCGGCGACCTGACGGTCGATGGTGCTGACGTGGAGGCCGACCTTCTGTTCTGCCGCGCCTGCCTCAACGAACTTCCCGCGCGTGTCCTCACCCTTCCGGGCAATCACGACATCGGTCATCTTCCCGAAAGCCACCAGCCCGTCAATGCGCAGCGCCTGATGCGCTGGCGCCGCCATATCGGCCCGGACCGCTGGGCGGAAAATTTCGGAAACTGGCGCATTATCGGCCTCAACAGCCTCGTCATCGGTTCCGGTGAAGCCGAAGAAGCCGAACAGTTCCAGTGGCTCGAGGATGAATTGAAAAACAGCGACGGCAAGCCGGTCGCCGTCTTTGCGCACAAGCCGCTCTTTGTGGACGATCCGGATGAAGGCGACAGCGGTTACTGGGGCATCCGCCCCGCCCCGCGCCAGCGCCTCTATGATCTTTTCGCGCAGTATAATGTGCAGCTTCACGCCAGCGGCCACCTGCACCGCGCCTGGTCGGGCGACGCCTTCGGCACGAACTATGTCTGGGCGCCTGCCGCCGCCTTCATCGTCGGCCCGATGGAGCGCGACCTGCCCGGCGAGCGCATACTCGGCGCTGCAATTCACGACCTCGATGAAGTCGCCACGAGCAGCATTGTCCGCATCGACGAGCTGACCCCCTATGTCATCGACGATGTGGTGCATGAAGTCTATCCGCATCACACGGGCGACGGCGAGAAGGTCACCGAGGAGGCAAGCCAGTGAGCACGCTCGTCCTTCGCGACATCGGCAAATCCTACGGAGGCAACCGCATTCTCGATGGCATTTCCATCGAAGCGGCGGAAGGCGAATTCATCGCCCTCGTCGGCCCGTCGGGTTGCGGCAAGAGCACGCTTTTACGCATTCTCGCCGGTCTCGATCATGCGGATGAAGGAAGCGTCGAGCTTGCGGGACGCAACATAACCGGCGCGCATCCCGCCGACCGGAACATCGCCATGGTTTTCCAGTCCTATGCGCTCTATCCCCATCTGACGGCGGCACAGAACATTGCGGTGCCGCTTGCCATGCGTGACCTGACCGCCGTGGAACGCCTGCCGATGGTAGGCGCCTTCCTGCCCGGCCAGCGGCGCAAACGCGCCGCCATCCAGAAACAGGTCAAGGCCACGGCGACCAGCCTCAGGATCGACCATCTGCTCGACCGCAAGCCGGGCCAGATGTCGGGCGGCCAGCGCCAGCGCGTCGCCCTTGCCCGCGCGCTCGTGCGCCAACCGGGCGCATTCCTGATGGATGAGCCGCTGTCGAACCTCGACGCCAATCTGCGCGTTCACACTCGGGCCGAGATTGTCGAGTTGCATCGTCGCGCAGGCGTGCCAACCATCTATGTGACCCACGATCAGGCCGAAGCGCTCAGCATGGCCGACCGCGTAGCGGTGATGATGGGCGGTAAGCTGCTGCAGATCGACACGCCGACCGCGATCTATAACGATCCCCGCCATATCGAGGTCGCGCAATTCATCGGCACGCCGCGCATCAATATTCTGGAAGCATTGGTCAGCGATAACGGCATGGTGCATTTTGCCGGTCGCGCCATCCTGCAGGATGTCGCCGCCCATTCCGGCACCACTATCCGCATCGGCATTCGTCCCGAACATTTCCAGCTCAAGCCGCACGACAAGACGGGCATTGCGGGCACGGTCTCGCGGATCGAGTTTCTCGGCTCTGAAGTGCTCGTCTACCTCAAGGCTCCCGGCTCCCCGCAGGACCTCACCGTGAAGCTTGCGCCCGAAGAAGCCCGCGATATCGTCGTTGGCCTCCCGGTCGGCCTGCATTTCGATGCCAACCACGCCTATCTCTTCGGGGAAGATGGCCTGCGCCTGCGCCAGCCCGCCGGAAATATCGTCAAGACGGCATCGCCGGAAAAGGCTGCTGCCCATGTCTGATGTCGCGATCCCCGCTCCTGCGGCCACCAGCGCACGGACGGCGGCTGAGGAAGCTCGCCGCCGTGAAGAACGGCTTGCCTGGAAACTTGCGGCTCCGGCCATCATTTTGACGGTGCTGCTTATTCTCCTGCCGACAGCCGCCGTTATCTTCTGGAGCCTTACCAATTTCGAGCTTGGTTATGACGGTTTCGAATTCATCGGACTGGAAAACTACGCCGAACTGTTCAGCGACCGGACATTTCT
>MTEY01012806.1_pt1 | contig 15530 bp, 11 predicted proteins | sample 1042721 | NCBI WGS metagenome assembly MTEY01 (sample SAMN06185809, study PRJNA358809) | soil metagenome | isolation source: soil biostimulated with seedmeal as carbon source | place: India | collected 2015-05-23 | reverse complement strand
ATTCGATAGGCACGAAGATCAGATAGCTTGTCAAAATTTATTGATGACTCGGAGCGCTGAACAAAAAGTATTCGATTAACCAAATAAGGCTTTGAAAAAAAACCTATCCGCTTGCGATCCTCACTTAACCAAGCAGCCACCATAATATCGATGCCCCCACTTTCGAGTTCTTTAATAATCCGTGCGGTTGGCACCTGCGAGTATTCAGTTTCATATCCTTTACGCTTCAGAGCAGTGCTAACTAACTCTGTAGCCAAACCATTACCCTCTAGACTGGAGCCAGTGTAGGGGGGCCAAACATCAGCAACTATCCGCAGTGGTTCTCCAACGGCTGATGCCATCAAGAGAATCCAAAAAGTGAGCACTGATATGAGTTGTGCGTACATCCGGCGCTTTCCATTAGGCATAGAGCGAGAGACGTACTTGGAGTCTAGTTACAAAGTGGCAGCCCAGTTGCGAAGGGCCGCGGCCACCCCAGCAGGTTAGTGGAGGTGGGTAAGCGTATTGCTGCAAATGGTGCAGCTATGAAATGCAAATTTGCCTGATTGTTGGTTGGTGAGAGCACCACCATACTGGAGTCTGTAACCTATGCCGGTAGGCAGTCATGCGCCCAGAACTACTCCTTGAAAGCCAGCACAGCGATGAGATCGCAGCACTTCTTGCGGTTGCTGCAGAAGGCTCGTTTGTTGCCGCGGGGCGCCGGCTGCAGCGTGACCCTACGGTGGTATCGAAAAGGATCGCCGCAATGGAGGCCCGCCTTGGTGTTCGTTTAATCGAGCGAACAACTCGCCAACTCCGGGTTACTCCAGTAGGTACTCAGTTGGTGGAACGCCTTAGTGTCGCCTTGTCCTCTATTGCAGAAGCTCAGCAGGAAGCAGGACAGGGAGCCGTCGAGGCTCGAGGTGTACTTCGCCTCGCGCTGCCGGCCGCCATGGGGCGCTTGTGGCTTGGCCCCCTTTTGCCGGAATTTCTCCTGGCCAATCCGCAAGTGTCGATCGTGGCCGACTACAGCGACCGGTTCGTCGACATAATTGCTGAAGGCTACGATGCTGCGGTTCGAATTGGAGAGCTCAGCGATAACCGTTTGATCGCCCGGAAGTTGAGCCAGCACCGACGCATCCTTTGCGCGTCCCCAGAGTATCTCGCCCGACACGGCGAACCAGGCTCACCAGCCGAGCTTGCTCATCACAACTGCCTTCGCTTCAGCGGTTTTGCCTCTTTCCCTGAATGGCATCTATTCAATGGAAATAGGCAGCAGAGAGTCATTGTTCACGGTTCTCTTACGGCAAACGACGGCGAGTCCCTACTTGCCGCCGCCCGTTCCGGCATGGGCATTCTTGGTGCCGGCGACTGGCTGATGAGCCGAGATCTAGAGGCCGGCCGGCTGGTGCAAGTGCTGCCAGATTGGCTATTGGATGGCAGCGAAGGAGGCATCTACCTGGTGCGCCCCTCGGCCAAATTCACACCAGCCACAACGCTCGCATTCAAGGATTGGATCGAAAGCAAATTTGCCAAAGGGCCACCTTGGGCACTTACGCAGCATTAACCAATCCCAGCAACAATCCACTCTGCGGAGGCCTTGTGCTTAAAGGTGTCGTTCTCTCCATCACATCGTCTTGCGCTTTTGCGGGCCTTTACTACTACGCCACACTGCTGACACCGCTCACAGGTGAAGAAATCTTCGGCTGGCGCATGTTGCTTACCTTGCCATGCGTGACCTTGTTCCTGTTGCTTGGTCGCGAGTGGCAGCCCGTAAAAGAAATCTTCCACCGCATTCGGCATCGTCCCTTGTTGATCATCGGTCTGATCTGCAGCAGCGCACTGCTCGGGATCCAGCAGTGGTTGTTCCTTTGGGCCCCGATCAATGGTCGAGGCCTGCAGGTCTCTCTGGGGTACTTCCTGTTGCCGCTCACCATGCTGATGGTAGGCCTGCTGGTCTATCGGGAGCGGCTTACGTTGCTGCAAAAGGCAGCAGGAGCCTCAGCCGCATTGGGTGTGGGTCACGAAATAATCCAGGTCGGAGGTTTCTCGTGGGAGACGATGCTTGTGGCGTTGGGCTTCCCGATTTACTTCGTGCTACGTCGCAAACTCAATACCGCCAACCTGGGTGGACTGTGGTTCGACATGCTTTTCACCTTGCCCTTTGCCTGTTGGCTCGTATTTGCACAACAAGCGACGGCGGCACATTTCGAGCAGGCTCCGCGGCTGTACCTGCTGATTGTCTTCCTCGCGGTGATTAGCGCAGCCGCATTCATGGCCTACACCGTTGCGAGCCGCTTACTTCCCTTTAGCTTGTTCGGTTTGCTGGGATATGTGGAGCCCGTGCTGATGGTGGTGGTTGCACTTCTCATAGGTGAGCGAATCAAACCCCACGAGTGGCTGACCTACATTCCAATCTGGGCGGCAGTAGCTTTGTTGGCATTGGAAGGAGCACGACACCTACGCTATGCGCCGCGCCTAAGAAGCAGTGCTGGCTAAGGCTTCGATTCCACACTGTCTTAGCGTGGCCCTTGCACTCAGGCCTCCAGCACATTTTATCCGCCGCCAGCAGCTCCTGCCTGTTGGAGCTCACCCCCTCAGTTTTTTTGTAGCCCCTTGAACTAGTCGAAATTGGCATCCCCCCATCCATTACCCATGGTGGGGGGAAGTACCCATTCGGAGGATCAGCAAACATCGACGACGTGTACAAGAACAACAATAGGTGTCTTCATGCGAAGCCCAACCGCTAGCTCGGGAACAAGTTCATCAAGAGCTTCCCGTCCAACGCCACAGTCCCCCCTACTTGGACGCAGCACCCTCTTCCTTCTGCAAGCAGGAGCCTGTGATTCCGTTAGAGGCCTCTGCGACGGCGAGCAACCATGCGATTGCTTGCGAGGCTCTATCCAGGCGCGTTCTCCATCCCTTCCGGCATCGCGGGAGTCAAGCCTATGACTACTGCCAACTTACCAACATCTCAGTGGCCGAGAGAACCGAGAGTGGTGTTGGGGCGCTGGGGCTGCGAATCACCTCTGGATAATGAAGCCAGTGCGTTTCGACAGAGCCTTCGCCAGTTCGCAACGAAGGTGATGCGCCCGATAGGCCATGCACTTGATCGTCTGAGCGCCGAGCAGGTGATCGCCGAAGGCTCCCCGCTTTATGACTACTTCAGCGAATACGACAAGTTAGGCATCGGCCTCGAACTGCTTTTCAGTCTCGACGATACGCAACGGGCAGTGATGTTCCCCCTTCTTTTCGAAGAGCTTGGTTGGGGCGATGCGGGGCTGGCGATAGCGACAGCCGCACGTCTACTGCCGTTCTATATGGCGGCAAAGTTAGGCAATGACTTCGTGCTCAGGGAGTATTCCGAACACCTGATTGGTTGTTGGGGTATCACAGAGCCGGACCATGGCACTGACTCGCTGGATGTGAGCCAGCAGCTGTTCCATGCCCAGGGCACTTATGGCCGCCCCAACTGCGTGGCACGAATCAAGGATGGCCAGATCGTCATCAACGGGCAGAAGTCCGCGTGGGTTTCCAATGGCTGCATCGCCGACCTTTGCGTGCTCTATTGCGCCGCGCAAACCGACAATGGCTTCGACCCGCAGCATGGTTTCTGCGTGGTGGTGCCAACTCATTTGCCAGGCGTAAATCGCGGCAAGCCACTGGACAAGATCGGCCAGCGCGCCCTGCCTCAGGGGGAACTCTACTTCGACAATGTGAAGGTCAGCATCGATCACTTGCTGGCTGGCCCCGATGATTTCAAGCGCGCCGTCTATGCCATCCACACAGATGCCAACCTGCTTATGGGGGCGACGTTCAGTGGTGTGGCGCGAGCGGCCTACGATCATGCACTCGCCTACGCCCATGAGCGCCGACAAGGCGGTCAACCAATCATCCGTCACCAGGATGTGGCACGTCGCCTATTCCACATGCTGCGCAAGGTCGAATCCGCTCAGGCGCTGACCCATCGCGTAGCCCAATTCAATGCTTTCGAGCCCGTGCCCGCTTTGCAGGCAGCCATGCTCGCGAAAGTGACCGCAACCGAACATGCGTTCGAGGTCGCCAGTGATGCGATCCAGATGTTTGGAGGCAATGGCCTGACCCGTGATTACCCGGTGGAGAAGATCTTCCGGGATGCGAGGGCGTCCATGATCGAAGACGGTTGCAACCAGATGCTCGCAATCAAGGGTGGCTACAACCTAATCAACCCGGAGTGGCTGTAATGAGCTGGAGTGAAAACGTGGAGCAGGATCAGCAACTGATACGCAACGCACGGCAGAATGCCTATGTGATTGGCGTGGGAATGACTCGTTTCGGCAAACACCTTGGCCGAAGCTTGAACAGCCTGGCACGTGAGGCCATTAAGCAGGCTCTGGATGATGCAGGAATTGAAGCGCGGCAGCTGAACGCCGCCTGGATGGGAACCGGTGCCGCCCCGGTGATCACAGGACAGGTCTGCATCGCTGGCGAGGCGGTGCTTCGCGGCCTAGGGGTTGGCCGAATTCCCGTCATCAATGTGGAAAATGCCTGCGCGACGGCATCCACCGCCTTCCAACAAGCCTGCACCATGGTTACCCACGGCTTGTACGACGTCGTCCTTGCTGCCGGCTTCGAGAAGCTTTATCACGATGACAAGGCGCGGACCTTTTCAGTGTTCGATGGTTGTGTAGACATCGATGAACAGGACGCTGTACTCCGTTTTCTGAGCGATGGAATCAGTCGATCCGGGGCACAGGTCGACCTCTCCCAAGCAGGGAAGGACCGCTCGCTGTTCATGGATATCTACGCCACCTGGGCTCGCGACTATCTGGCGATGGCAGGTGGTGAGGCCCGCCATCTGGCGATGGTGACCGCGAAGAACTCCCGGCACGGAGCACTTAACCCCCGCGCGCAGTTCCAAGACGTCCTGACTGTCGAGCAGATTCTCGCTGCACGCAAAATCGCCGATCCGCTCACCTTGCCAATGTGTTCTCCGATCGGAGACGGCGCTGCGGCGGCCGTCATAGTCTCCGAGGCAGCTCTAAAACGGCTAGGTGCATCGGCGCCGGTGCGGGTGGCCGCTTCGATGATCGTCAGCGGCTATGACTACACCGATGACGAAACGCCTGAAGTGGCACGCTGGGCTTCCGACTTGACGTATCAGGCCGCAGGCATCGGCCCGCACGATCTCAGCCTAGTGGAGCTGCACGATGCCTCGGCCGCATCGGAGCTGATGTACTACGAAAGCCTGGGGCTATGTGGGCGTGGGGAAGGTGTAGCTCTATTGGAGTCCGGTGCAACCGAACTGGGTGGCCGCATCCCCGTGAGCGTTTCCGGTGGGCTTAATCGAAAGGGGCATCCGATTGGCGCAACGGGCCTGGGCCAAGTCTTCGAGCTGGTTGAGCAGCTGCGCGGTAATTGCGGTTTCCGTCAGGTGCAGGGCGCAAGCGTAGGTCTGGCCGAAAATGGTGGTGGTTTCATTGGCGCGGATGCGGCAGTGATGAGCATGACCATTCTGACCCGCTAGGAGCCGACATGCACAACTATGCCTCTCTGACCCTAGCGAATCTGATCCGTCGGAAAGTCGAGGAAACCCCCGACTTGGACGTACTGACCTTCGTTCATATCGATCCCGCAAAAGAACTTCAGGACTCTACTCGCACTTACCGACAGTTGTGGGAGAACGGCCAGCGCATTGCCGCCGGCCTGGATGACGAGGGAATGGACCAAGGCAACACCTTTGCACTGGTCATGTTCAACCATCCAGAATTCGTCGAAGCCATGGTTGGCTCGTCGATCGCAGGAACGGTGTTCGTGCCCATCGATGCGCGCGCCAGCGGCGACAAGCTTCACTATTTGCTGTCCTTCTCCGAGTGCCGTGGCGCCATCGTGTCGGACCATGCTCTACCAGCAATGATGGAGCTGGTAGATCGTCTACCTCTGCTTCAGTGGATCTGGGTACTGGATACCGAAGAGCGCGTCGTCTCCCTGCCCCGCCACTCGCGGATACGCATTCGGGCGCTAGAGGATGTTCTGGAAGACCGAATTCCGAATATCCCGGTACGGGCCAATGATCTCCAACAACCCATGCAGCTGCTGTTTACTTCCGGTACCACGGGTAACCCCAAGGCCATCGTCGCGCCTTACGCACGCTTTGCGTCCATTGCCACCCTTGGCGCGCAAGTAGGATTACAGCCGGGTGATCGACCCTACACAGGTCTCAGTCTTACCCATGCCAACGCTCAGTGCATCACACTCGGCAATGCGCTGTACCTAGGTTTCCGCGCGGTGATCAGCCGTCAATTCACCAAGTCGCGCCTCTGGGAGATCGTACGCCGCCACGGTTGCACGGTATTCAATCTGCTGGGCGGGATGACCACTGCTCTCTATTCAGAACCGCCACGGCCGGATGATGCGGACAATCCGGTGCGCTATGTATTCAGCGCCGGCATGCCCGCAAGTATCTGGAAGGATTTCGCGACTCGCTTCAATGTCGAGATCTTCGAGTTCTACGGCACTGCCGAGGGGGGCCTTACTCTCAATCCGTCCGGCCTCGGACCGATTGGCTCGATTGGCAAACCGCCCGCGCATCTGCAATGCGTAATCCTTGATGAAGAGGGAGTGGAACTCCCCACCGGCTTGCTAGGGGAAATCTGTTTCCGGGCAGCCAATGGTGCTAACCACCCACCTGTTGAGTACCTCAACAACCTGGATGCGTCCGAGGCCAAAACGCGCGGTGGTTGGTTCCACTCCGGTGACATCGGTCATATGGACGAGCAAGGCTGGGTCTTCTTCGACTACCGAGACGGCAGTGGAATTCGCCGCAATGGAGAGTTCATCGACACGGCCCAGATCGAAAAGGTTATCGCCGAATCGGATGCGGTCGCCGACGTGTTCGTCTACGGCTACGGCACGATGGATTGCGCGCCCGGGGAAAAGGAAATCATTGCTGCCGTGGTTCCAACGGAGGGGCAGCACCTTGATCTGGAACGTTTGCGAGAACACTGCCAGCGCCTCCTGCCGCGCAACTTCCTTCCTTACCACATCCAGCAGGTCGACGAGATTCCCAAGACTGCTTCGGAAAAACCTCTCGAGCGTGTTCTACGCGCGCAGCTCGAAACGGAGCTGAGTGCGTTTTCGGCCACACAACAACAAGCATGAAACCGGAGAAAACAAATGTCCGATCTGAAAGTCGTGGTGTATGGCGCCAGTGGTTACACCGGCAAACTGATCTCTCGTCATCTGGCCGGACGGGGCATCCCCTTTATTGCTGCCGGCCGTAGTGCCAAGAAGATCAGTGAGCAGCTTGCCTCCATGCCGGAGCTCAAGAACGCCCACTACGAAGTAGCCGAAGTGCCGAACGAAAAGGAAGCGCTTGCTCGCTTCCTCGAAGGCAAGACTGTGGTCTACAACACCGTTGGCCCATTCATGCAACTGGCCGAGCCTGTGGTTCAGGCATGCCTCGCATCAGGCTGCCATTACCTGGATAGCACCGGTGAGCAGGATTGGATGCTGTTCCTACGTGAGCACTATGCCGCGCAGTTTGCCGAGCGAAGCTTGCTGTTGATACCCGCTCTGGCGTTCATGTGGGCGTCTGGTCACCTTGCGGCCGAGGTCTGCCTGGAAACGCCCGGCATCGACACCCTGGACCTGGTCTACGTGACACGCGGCTCCCTGCCCTCGGTGAGTTCCACCCTCTCCTTCCTGCGTATGTGCTGCCAGCCGCAATATCAACTGGTGCAGAATGAATTGGTGACCTGGGAGCCGGCGACAGCCTATCAGGCTGTCGCCCCGACCTTCCATCAGGTGCTTGACTGCCTGCCCTGGAGTGGTGGTGGCGAGCCGGTTTGGTACGCTGACGACCCGCGCGTCCGCAACTGCAGCATGCTGGTGAACTTCGGCAACCCGCAGGTTATGAGTAGCGTGCTGAAGCTGGCGCGCGAGTTCAATGAAGTGCACAAGTTCAAGTCGCAGGAAGAGCAGGAAGAGGTCACCAACAGCTGGGGTCATGAATGGACGCCCACCGAGCCGCCCCGTGAGAACCCCGACGTATGCCGTGCGGTGATTTCCTGCCACGGCAGCGGTCCGATGAGTCAATCCACGGTAATCCTCCAGGGCAACTGCGGCTATGAACAGGCCGGCTCCATCGCGGTCGCTGGCATCGAACGGATACTTACCGGGGACCTGAGTGCTGCAGGCTTCGTGAGTCCGTCCAAGGCATTTGGCGCCCGTTACTTGCTAGCGGCAATGGAGCGCGATGGCCTAGCGAAGGTTATCGTGCGCTAACGAGGTTGTTCATCGTTCGGCGTGGGTGTACAACCCACGCCTTTTTTTGGTTCTTCATTGATCCCCGAAAATCCGTGAAGAACCTTTTTTACCTCGTTCGATGCCAAGACAGCTCGCTCAACTGACAGCCTTCTCGCACACGAGCTTTTCCCGGCGAGCCTTATCGATGGCATGCAAGCGATCGCTCACCCCCAACTTGCCAAAAAGCTTCTTCAGGTACCATTTAACGGTCTCTGCGGAGATATTTAGCACTTGAGCTATTCGCTTGTTCGGTAGCCCCTGGAGCAAGAGCTCAAGAATGTCTTGCTCACGAACACTGAGGTTGTAGTCGGACTGTTGCTCATGAGTGTGACTGGGGCCCGAATCCTGAGCGAAGCCTTCCGTAACCCTGGTCAGATGCTCTACCAGATGAGGCGACGAGAGCGTTCCTTTCAGGTCCACCAGCAACCCCTGAAGCACTGCCCCTTCATCGCACAGGCTGCGTACCATCTGATTCCGCGCAGTCAGCTCCAGTACAGGCAGCAGGGTTTCCGACCACTCCTCTCGTCCCAACCGGTGCAATGCAAGCGTCCGCAACAGACGTACCTTGACGAAGTAGTCCAAGCGCTGCTGAGCAGTCAATTCGTCAAGGCGATCCAAGCAACGCAAAGCTTCCTCCGGTTCTCCACAGCTCAATGCATAGCGAGCTCGGGACAGGATGGCCAGCACCGGAGTATCGAAGGCACTACCCAGTGCCTCCGGCGTCAGAGGCACATCATCAGCAGTAGACAAGCCCTCCAGTTGATCCAGCAATCGCCTGGCGGCCGGCAGATCATTCGACAACAAAAACAAGCGAACGCGCTCAGCAAGTGCGCTGGCGACAGGACTCTGCAGTCCAGCCCCCTGACCGAAAAGTCGTAAGCGCTCCAATAATTCGTGAGCAGCATCGTCGTCACCTTGCAGATGCTGCAGGCGCGCACCAACCAGCAGGGCACGGATGTAACTCTCGAAGAACACCCGCTCGTTCATGACATCCAGCCGACCGCTAAGCAACGTCTTGACCGCGTCTAGCTGGTTGCCTTCGTACAGCACTTCAGCCAGGAATCCTGCCACCACGCAGGCAGGTGCCGAACGGCGACCGAAGCCTTCGTCCAGCCGCATCAGTGCTTCACCTAGCGACCGCGTCGCTTTCGCGGGACTCCCCTTAAGGAAGTGGATCCAGCCGATGATCGACTGCCTATAGGCATAGGTCAGCCCGCGTGTGGCACTTGGAGGAGGCTCGGGGTAACTGGCGAGAATGTTTGGGACTTCATCGAAACGTGCAACGGTGACGAGTGCGTAAATCAATGAATTGCAGGCGACGCCGTTGTAGTAAGCATCACCACGAGGAGGCCAATGGTTCAACAATCCGAGGGTGGACAGGCTGTTTCCGCTCAGTGCATCGAACGTTCGCTGGCACACCTCGAACTCGAAGGAACTGATCCCGCCGGCCATTCCGGCTGTCTGCTGCAGTTCGAGCAACTCCTGATGGGCACTCGGCAGGTGTAACCCTCCCAAGACCATGGACCAAAAGCGAGCAGCCCGGAGGTGCCAGCGGTGGGCCAGCACCGATTGGGGCATTTGCTCGGTCCAGGCCAGAATGGTGTTGAAGTCCCCCGTGGACAATACGTTCATGACGCATCGGTCGATGAGGTCATAGGCGCGTTCATCCCCCTCAGATGCCAGGGCGTGCTGCACTGCCTCTACAAGATGACCTTCTCGCTCGAACCATCGGCTGGCGCGGTAGTGGAAAGACGGCAGATCGATACCACTGAGCTCACGCCTGCACTCGCGCAGGAAGGCGGAAAGCCGGCTCTCGGAGTCCTCCACATCCAGCAAACACTGCGCCCTTTGATGCAGGTCGCCCAGGCTCGTCACCACGCGCCTGGCGAGGCGTTGCCGCAAATGCCCGCGAAACAGCGAGTGGAAGCGATACCACTGCTCGTCATGGTCGAGCGGAACCAGCAGCAGCCCTTCCGCCGCCAGCCCCTCAAGGATGCTTCGGGCACCTCGCACCTCGAGTACCTCTTCGCACAGGTCGACGTTAAAACGGTCCAGAACCGAGAGCCGGAGTAACAGATCATGGGTGTCAGCGGGCAGACTACTGAGCGTGCTCTCGAGGATGGTCTCGGCCAGGGGATACAAGCCCCGTTTCCAATCTGCCAACTCCGGATCACGTAGCTCGTTGGACATCGCTAGCATGTGGATACCGGCAATCCAGCCTTCAGTCGCCTCAAACAACGATCGACTGGAGTCAGTACCCGGAGGATGGGCCATGCGCTGGTTGAGAAACGCCTGCGTTTCGCTCTCGGAAAAGCGGAGACTGCGTACGTTCAACTCATTGCCACGACTTCTCTGCCGCAGTCCTTCCAAGCATCTGGGCAACTCGACGCGGGAGGCGACGACTAGATGGAAGTTGGCCGGCGCGTACTTGACTACCCGAGCAAGCAGCTCATGGATCTGCGGATTGTCGATGCAGTGGAAATCGTCGAGGACTAGGTAAAGCTCATGCTCGAAATCGGCGAGGATGTTTACGAGGGCGGCCAGAAAATTGTCCAGCGTCTCCGGCCGTCCGTGTTCATAGGCATCCAGCAGGTGTTGATGTGTTGGGCAGCCCGCCTGGGCCAGTGCTTCCGCCCAATAAGCGAGGAACTGTCCTTCCTGATTGTCACCTTCGTCGAGGTTGATCCAGCCCACTTTGTGGCCGTGCTCGACAAGGACTTTTCGCCATTGGGTCAACAAGGTGGTCTTGCCGAACCCGCCTGGCGCTCTTACAGGAATCAACCGCTCGAAGGCGACGTTACTGAGGCGCTCCAGCAGCCGTTCGCGCAGCAGCGGAGCATGATGGTAGCGTGGCGGCAGTAGCTTTGTTATCAACACGGCTCATAGACCTGAGGGCTATTTTCGTGGACGGCCTCGTCGGACAAAGGCCCCGTTCACGCGGTTTCATGCGCCAGAACAGACTCTTCAGAGCTGCTCGACTTCCAGGCTGTAGAGGCAATCCCCACCGCCACGAATGCAGGCAACCAATCCCTCAATCCGTGGCAACACACGTTTGAAGTAGAAATCAGCGGTGGCGAGCTTCGCAGAATAGAACTCCGGATCATCGCCAAGACGCACATCCGCTGCGGCAGCCATACGCGACCAGAGGTAGGCATAGAACACATAGCCAAACAGATGCAGGTACTCCATAGATGCCGCGCCGACCTCACGGGGAGAGGAAGCTGCTCGGTCACGTACCCACCGGCTGGTCTCCTCCAGCATCTCCACGGCATACATCAGCTGTTGGCGATAAGCCGCCTGAGGCTGAACTCCGTAGTCAAGAATTTCCTTCAGAAGCTCGTGCAGCGCCTGCCCCTCGTCCAGAAGTACCTTACGGCCGAGCAGGTCGAGGGCTTGAACGCCGTTGGTGCCCTCGTAGATCTGTGCAATCCGCACGTCGCGGACCCACTGTTCCTGGCCCCATTCGCGAATGTACCCATGGCCACCGAAGACCTGCTGGCCCAAGATGCAACTTTCCATGCCGGTATCCGTTAGGAAGGCCTTGGCCACAGGGGTCAGCAAAGCAACGCGGGCTTGCGCCGAAGCGCGTTGCTGTGGATCAGACGCGTATCTGGCGATGTCGAGTTGCCCACCAACATAAGTGGAGAGCGCGCGCCCTCCCTCGGTGAGCGCCTTCATCGTCAGCAGCATGCGTCGGACATCTGGATGGTGGATGATGGGATCAGCTGGTTTATCCAGTGCGACCGCACCTTCGGGCCCTCGTCCCTGGAGGCGCGACTGGGCATAAGCAACAGCATTCAGATACGAACCATGGGCGCAGCCCACCCCCTGAATACCAACCGTAAGGCGTTCGTAGTTCATCATCGTGAACATAGCCGCCAGGCCCTTGTTTGCCTCACCGACCAGCCAGCCTGTAGCCCCGTCGAAGTTCATCACGCAGGTTGCCGACGCCTTGATACCCATCTTGTGTTCGATGGATCCGCACGACAGATTGTTGCGTTGCCCCAGCGTGCCGTCAGAGTTGACGAGAATCTTGGGAACCAGAAACAGCGAGATCCCCTTTGGCCCTGGTGGGGCGTCCGGTAGTTTGGCGAGAACCAGGTGGATGATGTTTTCGGTCAGGTCGTGCTCGCCGCCCGTGATGAAGATCTTCGTGCCTGTGACACGGTAACTGCCGTCCACCTGCAATTCGGCACGAGTCCGGATAAGGCCGAGATCGGTACCACAGTGGGGCTCGGTCAGGCACATTGATCCCGCCCAGACGCCCGCGTACATGTTTGGTAGATACCGCTGTTTCAGTGTTTCACTGGCGTGGGTATCGATCGATAGAGTGGCGCCGCTACTCAGTACTGTGTAAAGCGCGAAGCTGGGATTGCTCCCGTGGAGCGTCTCCTCAAGGTGAACAGAAAGCATCTTTGGCATACCCAGGCCGCCAAAAGCAGGATTGCCTGTAAACCCGAGCCACCCACCGCGACCATATGCCGCGAAGGCATCACGAAAACCAACCGGCGTCGTGACCGAACCGTTGTCCCACTGAGCACCTTGCTCATCACCGCTTCGATTGAGTGGAGCCAGAACCTCGCCAGCAAGTTTCCCGGCCTCGTCCAGGATGGCCATCGCAGTTTCTTCCTCGAGGGCACCACCCGAACTCGGAAAGTCGGCCCAGAGAGTGGCCACGTTGAATACATCACGGAGTAGGAAGCGGATATCGCGCAGGGGGGGCTGATAGTTGTTCATCGCCAGCTCTCGAAGGTATGGCAGATCGGAACGCCAACGCCAGGTAGGGAGACCTACCTGTCACCGGAGCCGACGCACCTAAACATCCGGCCCTGCTCTTACGCTGGTGATGTTGGCTACATGTATTTCTTGGAGCATGGGCTCAGAGGACTGGGGCCCCTGGCACACACTTGAACGCGCCTGAAGGGAACCAGTCGGGAAGTCGGATCCGGTCGTGGGCCGCACCCTACCATCGCCTGGTTCCTTTCAGGCGCGCTCAACGAACGGTCTGAATCTCATGGGGCTAAATGCGCCGGCAATGAACCGAGTTGGCTCATGAGGTTGCGCGCGCGATAGCGGCGCAGGAATCGAATGAACATGACGCTGTAGAACACATCGACTAGAAGGAGCACGGGCAGCTGCCAATCAATATTGCCGGCCAGCCAATGACTGAACATGGTCAACGCGGCAAGTGCCTTGCCAAGCGCTCCCAGGACAATGTAGGGACGGCCCCGCATTGGATCGATCGCCGCATACAGGTATGCAAAGCCGAAGGTTGCGGCGAGGGCGAGGGCCAGATCTCGCATCGCTAAATTGGTGCCGGTCGTTGGTGCCAGATCGAGCAACGGCGTGATCGTTCCATTGAAGAACAGAAAAGCGACCACCACGGTCCAATTGAAAAGTGCGGCAGTGCCCATGAGCCATCGAGCGTGAGTCATCATTCCGGTATCTCCTGAACGCGATTCATGATGTCCGGCCAGGCAGTCGGACCTGTATTTGTTATTGTTCCTGCTGCCTGGCGCATACGCCGATGGGCTGCGCGGGAGCAGATCGTCCCCAAGCTGCATCGAGCTTCAGTCCTGCGGTTCCGGTAATCGGATGACAATGCCATCCAGAGCTTCCGACATAGGAATCTGGCAACTCAAACGACTGTTCTCCTGAACGTTCAGCGCCCATTCGAGGGTTTCCTGCTCACCACTCTGTGCCTCGGGAATTCGCACCTGCCATTCGGGTTCGACATAGCAGTGACAGTTCCCACACATGCCTTGGCCGCTGCAGTCAGCAAAGAATCCTGGGACGGAAGCATTCAGGACGGACTGCATGATCGATAGGCCGACCGGCGCCTCCACCTGGTGTTCAGTACCGTTGTGCTCGATAACGATAATGCTGGGCATTTTGTGTCCCCTTTTCTTGTTGTGATCTGGTTCTGCGGCGTCAGGCAGGAGCCCGAGCTATCAGGCTTTTCAGCTCAAAGGACTCATCAGCCAGCTCCTCAGGGTTCACCTCGATGCGCCCCGCCACCAGGCGCTTGGCAAGCATGAACTCCGAAGGACGGTTAACCGTATCGGCGCCAAGCACCCGGCTCCCCTTGAGGTAGAAAGCAGCGAAGCTGCGAGTAGCCGGATTGCCACGGATCACCACGCGATCGTAGCCCTGGGACAGACCCACTATCTTGAACTGGAGGTCGTACTGATCCGACCAGAACCACGGCACACTGTTGTAAGGCTGTCGCTTGCCACACAGCGTCGCCGCTGCGGTTCGCGCCTGTTCCAGGGCATTGGGCACCGAGGCCAGTAGCAGGCGCCGCTGATACACGGCGCTGGGGTGATTGCTGCAATCACCGATCGCGACGATATCGGGGTCGCTGGTCTGAGTTAGCTCATCGACCAGTACACCGTTGTCCACATCCAGACCGCAGGCCTCGGCAAGACTTGTATTGGGCGTCTGACCGATGCCCACTACCACCAAGTCTGCCGGCAGTACGGTGCCATCATTGATGCGCACACCCCGTACCTTGCCCTGATCGATCTCGAGAGCCTCGACGCTCACATTAAGTCGTAGATCGACCCCAGCCTCCCGATGTACTTGGCGGAAGAATGCAGAGACCTCTGGGGCGGTCACCCGTGCCAGAACACGGTCTAGGCGTTCAAGCACGGTAACCTGGAGACCGAGTTTGAGTGCGGATGCCGCGATCTCGAGACCTATGTAACCCGCACCGATCACTACCATCCGTGCGCCTGGAAGCAGCTGACTGCGAATGCGCTGCGCATCACGCCTGGAGTACAACCGATGCACGTTCTCGCACGACTGCGGGAGAATCGATGCGGGAAGGCTGTTGGCACGCCCCCCGGTGGCCAGGGCGAGTTTGGTGTAGCCAAGCTCGGTTCCATCAGAAAGTACGACTGTGCGACGCGAGCGGTCGATGGACTCCACGCGTACGCCAAAGCGGCACTCCACTTGAGACCGCTCGTACACCTCCGAAGCGCGTATTAAAAGAGCCTGATCGCCGATTTCTCCGGCTAGGTACGCCTTGGACAATGGCGGGCGATGATAAGGGGCGTCTGGTTCGTCACCGATGAGTACGATCCGGCCACTCCACCCCTGAGACCGCAATGACACAGCAAGTTCGGAACCGCCGTGGCCAGCGCCGATCACCACCGCACAGTCTTCAACATTCATTGCAGCACTCCTCATTCCCGTGAAAGCAAATCCTCTGGCGACCGCGAAAAACCGCGGTCGACCGAGGCATCCACCGCGGCCAAGCCAGT
>MTEY01012265.1_pt1 | contig 15730 bp, 21 predicted proteins | sample 1042721 | NCBI WGS metagenome assembly MTEY01 (sample SAMN06185809, study PRJNA358809) | soil metagenome | isolation source: soil biostimulated with seedmeal as carbon source | place: India | collected 2015-05-23 | reverse complement strand
CCAGCGGCGGCGGGGCATTGCCCAGGGCAAGCGGAGCGCGCAGGCCTGCGCCTGCAGGCCGTAGACGTGAGGGATTGAAGCCCGAAAGGGGCGAGACACGGCGCAGCCGGGGCTCGATGCGTAGCACGAAAGCCCAGCCCGCCGCGGGCGGGTCACGCAGGGGAAACGATACGGCTCTCGGCGCGTATCATCGCAGCCAGGATCGGCGCCGACTTTTCAAGCTCGGTCAGCGCCGCCCAGGCCTCTTGGGAAGCCTTCATGCGGGCCGAAGTCTCTCGCTGGATCTCGGCCACACGCTCCCGGCTTTCGATCCTTTCCACATCTTCCCAGCTCCGACCGTCCTCCTTTCGGTAGTCGGTAACGTGCTTGCGGGCCGCTTCGCACGCCTTTTCCAGCTCATCCCAGCTCGCGTAAAACTGCTTGCGCTGCTCCGGGGTGTAACGCTCCTGGGACATCTGAACCAAGGCCAGATAACGCAGCTGGCCGGTCAATCCTTCCAGCGACGATTTCAGCCCCGAAACGCCCTGCAGGATCTCTTTCAACTCCTTACTTTCCATGTGCATCCTCGTAATCTAACGGATTCCAAATCACTAGATGTTGTGTCGATCGACAGCTGATCGACCACTAGATCTAGTGTTCCTTCGCCTGCGCAGCCTCGGCATCCGCCAGGGCCTGCAGGTAAGCCTCATCGAGCAGCGACGGCCGCCGCTTCCACGGTTTCCGTTCGGGCGCCGGCACTGCCGCATAGCGCACGACTTCGCCCTCGAAGGCATCAGCCGCCGCCGCCAGCTGCTGCCGCAACTCGTCTTTGGTCACGCGGAACGATCCTTGCCGGCGTCTGCCTTCACGGGGCCGCTGCTGTGCGACTGCTTCGTTTCCAGCTGGTTGATCTGGCGGGCAATGCCGGCTTCGCCGTGGGGGTAGCTGATGCGGTGCAACTGGCCCACCGCCTGATCCTCCTTCAACCCGGAAACTGCCTTGCGCTCATGCGCAACATGGCCAAGGTCGCGGCCGTCCTTGTCTACCGCATGCTGAACAACATGCTTGTCGGTGATCGCCACCACTCGGCCCTGGTAGCTCTCGCCGGCCCGCGCTTTGGCCGCCTCGATCTGGCCGCCATCTTTCGGGTCGCGGATCTGCAGCTGCTCAACCCTGGACTTGTCGTTGACTTCCGCGCGGCCGCGGTCGCCTTGCTCGCGGCTCAGCTGGTCGTAGGTTTCGCGGAACGCCTTGTCGATGGTCGTGTCCGGCACCGACTTTTGAAACTTGTTCACTCCATCCGGCGAGCGCTGCTCGGCGGTGGTTGCTAGGAAGCGCGCGCCGCCCTTCTCATCCTCACGGATGACGGTGGGCGCCTTCGCCGCATCCGCGTTGTAGTAGGCCACAGCAGCCTCTCGCGCATCGGTGAACTTCTGTGCCTTGACCTCGCCGCGCAGGACGAGGGTGTATTTGTCTGCCATCGCTACTCTCCTTGAATGCTCCAACACTCCCGGCTGACTACCCTACTGCCGGGCTTGACTCCCAGGCGCTCGAAGTCGCCCTGTTTCACCTCCAGACCCTCCCGCGCTGGCAAGCGCGACCAATGGAAAGTCTCAGTCTCTGGCGCCATGTGCTCGATCTGCAGCACAACACCAGTTGAATCGAGAAAGGCCACCGAAAGCGGCATAGGCGTGTCCTTCATCCAAAACACCCGGGGCGCGTCATCGGGCCAGGAGAACAGCATCCCCTCCCCAACATCATCGAGCCCGGACAAGCCCCGCGCCATCTGCGGCAACGTCTTGGCCACCGGCACAACCTCGAGTACAGCGCTGTCGATCTGCAGACGGCACGCCTGGGCGGGGCGACTCTCCAGCTCGGCCTGCCAGGCCTTGGCCACTGCGGTGGCCACCGTGACCGACAGCATCACAGCTGCTACGCCCCCCCACCCCTTTACGGATAGCTTCAACATGGCTCGCCCTACCGCTGACGCCGGAAATCCCACGGCGGCACAGGGCTCGGGTCAGACCAGAGCCCCAGCCGTGCGGATCTTGCTTGCTGCTCGAGGGCGGGGAGGTTCGGGTCGCTGTTGTACCGCGCATAAACCCAAGCCATTCCGTCGCGCACCTGGGCGGCATTGACGTTCTGCCCAGCGACCAACACCTCGCCAATCTGGCGGCCGTAGCGGTCGCGCCCGTGGTCGATGATGCTGACTTGCTGGCGGAAAACCCGGGCCGCCAGCGCCTGCCGGGACTTTTCGCCGAAAGCCTGGGCCTTCTCGGGTGCGTCGATGTTGGCGAGACGGACGCGGACGGGCGCCCTGTTGACCAGCACCTCCAAGGTGTCGCCGTCTAGGATTCGCACCACTTCGCCGGTAAAGGTGGCCGCCTGAGCGGCGCCGGCCAGAATCAACGCGAGGGCGATAGCGCCCGTTTTCTGCTTCCAGGTCTTGAGCATTTCCTACTCCATCCATGACTAGATTCGGCGTCAACCGAATAGGACAATAGTAGGACAAAACGCGAATATTGTAAACACTTGTCAGCACAAAAAAAGCCCCTCGGTTGAGGGGCTTTCGCCAACTGTCAGCGGGTGCTTATCTGCTGCTGTTGTGGCCGCATGATGATCTCGACGCGGCGATTGGCCGCCCGTCCTTCGCTGGAGGTGTTCACCATCACCGGCTGGGTAGATCCTGCTCCCGTGACCTGTAGGCGGGTCGGGTCAACTCCGCGGCCCTGGAGGTAACGCGCAACACTCCAAGCCCGCTGTTCGCTCAGGGTCTGATTGGCCTGGGCGCTGCCTACCGAATCCGTGTGGCCACGCACTTCCAGGCCGCTGCCTTGGTACTGATTGAAGCTACTGGCCAGCTGGTCGAGTGTCGCCCGGAACCCGGGCTGAATGTCAGCGCTGCCGGTATCGAAGGTGATAGATCCGGGCATGACCAGCGTCAGCTGATCGCCGTTGCGCTGCACGTCCACGCCAGATCCTTTCAAGCTCTCGCGCAGCTCGGCCTCTTGCTTATCGACGTAGTAGCCATAACCGGCGCCGGCAGCGCCTGCGACAGCCGCCCCCACCAGCGCCCCCTGAGCGCGGTTGTCCTTGGCGATCAGCGCGCCGGCAACGGCGCCGGCCAGCGCGCCGACACCGCCATAGGTGGCAGTCTTGTTGTATGAGCCGTCCTCGCGCTGGACGGTTGAGCACCCGGCCAAGGTGGCGAGGATCAGGGCGGATGCCGCGAATCGGATCATTGGTTGAAGTCCCTTTCATGGTTGGTAGAGCGCCGGATTCTACTTACCCAACGCAACGCTATTTGCTACCGGCTTCGCGGTGCTGCAATTCCCCCCTCTTGGACAATGCAGGCGCCCCGGCTACAATGAACTCGCTACTTTCCGAATCTCCTGCAAGGTTTTTTCGGATCAAGGCCCGGAGTGTTGCCGCACCCCGGGCCTTTCTATTTCTCCCAGGCATTAGCTTTTTGCTTTTCGCTTTTCCCAATCCATTCAAAAGAAAAAGCTTCTGCTTGTTTCCCTGGAAACGGGTCGTGGGCAAAGGCCCTTGGGCCGTTGCGCGAAGCGCATTGTCCACTCCCCGTTTCATGGCTGCGCCTCTGTGGGCAGAGCCTGCAGGCGGTGGTCAACCGCTTGCGGTTGTCCACGGCCGAAGGCGTTGCGCGAAGCGCACTGTCCACAATGGGCGCCGCCTAATAATTGTGATTAAGACATACTTGTTTTAACTACTTGAAAAGCTACTTGGGGGCCGAGAAGCGCTCGGCTGCAGCCCTAGTGCGCCGTGGGCTGTTACCGATTTGTCGCGGCCTTTCCCGTTACCGATTTGTCGCGCCACCGTTACCGATTTGTCGTGCCCTTGTTACCGATTTGTCGTGGATAACTTTGTCCTCCTGCCCGCGGGGCCGCGCGGGGCCTGGGCTTGAGCTGGCGTTACCGATTTGTCGTGGATAACTCTCGCTATCCCCAGGCTTACCCACAAAAAAACCCCGCAGTGCGGGGCTTCTCTTAGCGCAATTTCCTGGGCCACTGGTGTCGGCCGGTGACGATATAAAGTATGTCGAAACCACTACTGTCCAGCGCCTGCAAAGTGTCCGATTTGATGCTCGTTGATCCTGATTTAGCGTACAGCCAAGTCCGCCGCGATACCTTCGCGGCCCGTGCAGCTTCCGTGTCATTTAGGCCGAGCCTTTCAGCTTCGCCCGCTAGGCGCATCCCTACGTCTTTACTCATGCAATGACCTTGCTTTTCATCTCCGGGGCGATGTGCAGTTTCACCGAGCGCATGACCAGATTCGCCCCCTCGTCACTGATCGCTTCGCCCAGCTCGGGGTAGAACATGGCGACTTCTTTTAGCCGCTTTAGGAAGCGGTGTTTGAAGTTTCGCAGTGCCTGATTTTCCTTCGCCTCGGCCAGCTTGGCGTCGGTGATGATCTCGCCATTTTCCCCATACCCGCCGCCGAACTGGCGTTTGAGAGCCACCCACGGGATATGCACGATTCCCTGGGAGCTGACTTTCATCAGGAATTGGCGATAGCAAGCCCAGGTGTAAATATCCATCGCCAGGGGCGACTGCCGCAGGGCATTCAACACCCGGAGATCCACCGGCACCGGGGAGGTGGTGACTTCCTCGAAAAAGTCAGTTGTCAGGGTCAGCGTGCTTTCCCATAGGCTGCGCTCGTCGGGGTTCTTGGGGTTCCAGAAGAGAAAGGCGCGCTTGGCAATCACCACGTTCTCAAGACCCATATCGTGGCCAGACTCTGCCGTGACCGAGATCAGCGAGGAAAACAGGCGGTGGGCCTGCTTCTTCAAGGCGGCAATGTAATTGCCGTTGTTCGCCATGTTCAGCTTTTCCAGAAACTCGGTCTGTGAACGGCCCAGGCTCAGCTCGCGGCTTCCGGTCAGTACCGCCTCTGAGCAGATCCACGCGAGCAGCGAGCGGGGCACCGAACCATAGGGGATGCCTACCCTCGGTTTGCCGGTGATCGACAGCGTGACAATCCCGCTGCTGCGCTCGAAGTACGACGACTTGGGGTCGGAGTGCGGCAGTGTCGCCTGGACGAGCGAGCGCGCCATATAGCCCAGCATCCCCGCCTTTTTGGCGTCTTCGTACTCGATGGCCAAGCTCTCTTCGATGATCCTCTCGATGCGCTTGTTCAGCATCCCAATGGTCATGCCTTCGCTCCTTCTTGTTGTTGTGCTGCCTGCAGCTTCCCCCAGGCCTGCGCGTTCTGAACGGTGCCCGGCGAGCATCCGGCCAACGCCGCGGTTTCTCTAACCGAGTGATCCTTCCGCAGCTCGAGGATCTTCCGATAGAGCACGATATTGGGCTGCCGAGGGCGAAGCCTCCCGGCGTCCTTCGCTTTGGCAATGCCCTGGGCCTGCCGCGCCCGGCGCTGTTCGTAGTCCTTGCGCGAAAAGGCGGCCATGAACTCCAGCAGCATCTGCGCGACCGCCTTCTGCAGCCACGCTTCGATGCCCGGCTCGCCGAGCGGCAATGGCTGGAGAGCCGCATGGGTGACAGGCAGATCGACGGCGACCACCTGCAGTCCGATGCCCTGGATCTGCCGTGTTAGCGCCTCCCATGCCGATTGCGGCAGGCGGCTTAGTCGGTCTATCGATTCGACTAGCAGAATGTCACCCTCGCCGGCTTCGTCCAGCAGGCGGGCCAGCTCGGGGCGCTCCATGCTGGCCCCTGATGCGTTCTCGACGTAGTAGGTGGCAATCCGGGTGCCATGCTCGGCCGCAAAGGCCTTGAGCTGTACCCGGGCGCGATTGGCGTCCTGATCCTTGGTGCTGGCTCTCAGGTAGGCGCGGACAATCATAGGGGCGCCTCCTGTGTGGGGATGAACATACTGAGTCCCTGTACTAATTTGGGTGTGCCAATCATGGGTGTGCTATTTAGAGTTGTAAAGCGGCGATTTTGGTACGGTGCTCACGCTGTCTAGTTTGGGTGTACGCAAATTGGCACAGCCTGCAAGCTGCTGCAGGGCGGGGGAGCTGGATCGCCCGCCCTGGAGTAGCCAACAAGCCCCCGGCGCGTTAGGCCCAGGAACAAAAAGGCCGGGTTTCCCCGGCCTCTTCATTCGGCTGCTGCTCAGTTGAGAAAGATGGGTTCCGGCGACAGGCGCAGTAGCAGCGAGTCGTAAATCCACATCAGAACAAAGGCGGCAAAGCCAGCGGCTGCAACGCTTGCCAGGATCTCCACTTTGTTGGGGCTGCTCAGGCCAAACCAGAGGATCGGCGCGACGAGAAGGCTGCCGCCTGCGACAAGGCCCAGCAGGAAGCGCAACGGGCCGCGCACCCAATAGAGCAGCAGGAAAACCACGTAGCGCAGCGCCCCCAAGGCGCCGCGAGCAGCAGCGTTGCCAGCGCCTGCAGGGCTCGATGGCGCTGCGGCGTGCGCGTCGTTCGCGGCTGCCGCAGCCACCGGCTTGCGGCTGTGTATGTCGATCACCTTTGGCTTGCTCATCGTCGCTCTCCATCTGACGCGCCAATTGGCGTAACGCCCTACTGATATTTAGGACTAGACCTACAGACACCCGCTTTTTTTCCCTGCCAGTATTGAGCATTGGGGATATTCAGCGAGCTATTGCAGAGCAGGTCAACGTATCACCAGATCCTCAAGACTCCCGCCGCTGTCGAGGTATTCGACAACCCACTTCGGTTTCCGGCCGCGGCCCGACCAAGCCTCGAAAGGATTGTTCGGGTTGCGATATTTCGCTTCACCTCCTGCGGCACCTGATAGCTCAGAGAGGTCTATTCCGTGCGTTCCTGCAAGTTCGAGGATCTGGCGCTTAGCGTCAGCCTTTGCCTTTGCTTCTCGCTTCTGCAGTTCTGAGTCAATATCCCTTCGCCATTTTTCCAGCGTTTCACTGGTGGCGTTTTGCAATCTTGTGAACCAATCATCATCCCTTTGCACTGCGTTTATCACCCTGTTTAGGTATCATGTGCGCCGCTAGGAAGCGCTTGACGTAATGGGTTCACGTCGCCATTATCAATCAAAATTGCAATTTTGACAATGGTTGACCCATCAAAGGACTGTGAAAATGAACCGTTTTTCCTCGGTTATCTGCCCCTCTATTCTCATCACGCTTTGCGTTGTCAGTCAAAGCGTTCGCGCTTCTTCTCAGTCGCTCGACTTCCCCACCCTCGCCGCTCAATGCGCCCCGGGCGTCCATATTAAAACCCTGAGTGCCGTGGTTCGCCATGAGTCTAATGTCAGGCCTTACGCTATTGGCTTGAACAGCAAGGACTCTAGCCTTCCCCGCCAGCCCAGGAACAAAGGCGAAGCCATCGCCACAGCAGAATGGCTCAAGGCGAACGGGTACAACTTTGACGGCGGGTTTGGGCAGGTCAACGTTCGCAATCTCGACTGGTTGGGAATGTCCGTTGCGGATCTCTTCGACCCCTGTAAGAACCTCGCAGGCGCGGCCCGCGTACTGACTGACTGCTACAGCCGAGCTAGCAAGCAATTCCCCGGCGAACAACAAGCCCTGCAGGCGGCCTTGTCCTGCTACAACACGGGCAACTTCACCAAGGGATTTTCCAACGGGTATGTCTCTTTGGTAGCGGCAAACGCTACTCTTGACGTGCCCGCGCTCGTCCCCATTGAGAGCGGCACTAAAGAACCTGTGAAACTCCAAGCTGCGCCCCAGCAGCCGGTGCTAGTTCAGCCGGCAAGCCAGCCAGCGGCTAACCCTTCCCCATCTGCACCAGACGGCTTGATTGACGCTTTCGGCGCTTCACAAGCGGATGCCTTTGCTGTGTCCGCTGATCGACAGCGTAGAGCCCAGGATCGGCAGGAAAATGCGAGAGATTGAGCGTTTTCCTATTGCAATCAAAATTGCAATTTTGATAAGTTACGGTCGTCGGTTCGGAAAGGGGGGTTTTAGCCCTGTGCAAGCTAAAGCAGCAAGCCTTGCCTTGAAGGGCCTTATTAATGAAGAAGATAAATCAGGACAGCGTAGAGCGCGCTTTTCAGCTCGGCGCTGCCAGAGAAGTGACTGTAGTTATGCGTTCGCGCAAGGAGTGGTATTTCACTTTTGTTGCGGACGATCCGCTAACAGAGAAGGCCGAAACTTTCGTGCTTTTAACTCAGAGAGGGCAGCTAAGAACATGGTCTGATCCGCGCTCGCTATTCGCGTTTTTGCAAGACAAATGCAGTGTTGAACACGGCAAATTTATTCTCAAAGAGGAAGCAAGAAATGAAACAACTGATTCAAGGGATTCCGGTTAAAGCTCGTGCCGCTCGCAAGCGCCTGACTACCACTGCCCGTAACGGCGCAGCTGCCGCCTTCGCACTGGCCGTTGCGGTCGATGCGCAGGCGCAGTCCGGCGGCTTCCAGAAGGCCAAGGGCATTCTCGAAACCGTCAAGACCGAGCTGACCACCATCATCCCCGTGGTCGCCACCATCGCCCTGCTCGCCCTGGGCATCGGCTACGCGACCAAGTTCGTGGAAAAGGACACCTTCATTCGCTGGGGTATCGGCATCATCATTGCCGGCTCTGCTGCCCAGCTGACCGCGATGTTCTTCACCTGATCGGGGCTTTTACATGAAGCCCGCCGATCAGCGACAACAAGCGTTCCCGCTGTTCAAAGGCTGCACCCGCGTCCCTATGGTCGCGGGTGTCCCCTCTACTCCCCTCCTGTTCATGCTGTTCTGCGTGGCCACCCTAGCGATGGCCGTCAGCCTGTGGTGCTGGCTGCTCGTATTGCCGCTGTTCATGGTAATGCGCGCCATCGCCAAGGTGGACGACAAGGCGTTCCGCATTTGGGGCCTCTGGTTCGATACCAAGTTCCGTAACGGAAACAAGGAGTTTTGGGGGGCCTCGTCGTACAGCCCGAGCGAGCACGACAAACGGAGATTCAAGTAATGGGGCATTTTCAGTCGCTCTTTAAGTTCGCGTACTCCGAGACTCCAATCTCGAAGTACATTCCCTATTCCCACCACGTAACAGACAAGATTGTTTCGACCGTGGGTGCGGATTATATCTCCGTCTGGAAGATAGACGGCCGCTCCCACCAGACCGCCTCTCAGGATGAAGTGACGGTCTGGATTAACGAGCTGAACAACCTTTTCCGCGGTATTGCTTCAGCGAATCTCGCTGTCTGGTCGCATGTAGTGCGGCGCCGCGTCGATGAATATCCTGAAAGTGAGTTCAAAAACACTTTCTGCGCCCAGCTGGATAAAAACTACCGCGATAGTTTCTCTGGCTACAACTTGATGGTTAATGACCTCTACCTGACTGTTGTTTATCGCCCTGTTACCGACAAAGTAATGTCGTTCTTTGCTGCCGCCGAGAAACAGTCGCTGGATGACAAGAAGCTCCAGCAGGCGGCCTGCATCAAAGCCCTGGAAGAGATCAATCGCACGATTGAAGCCGGCCTCGGCAAGCGCTACGGTGCGGAAAGTCTTGGGGTCTATGAGCACAACGGCTATTCCTACTCTTCCGCCCTGGAGTTCCTGGCGTTCCTCGTCAACGGTGAGCATATCCGCATGCCGGTATCGCACACCCGGGCCCGGGACTACATGCCGCAGAATCGTATTCTGTTCAGCAAGACTTCTTGCGTTGGCGAGATCCGCAGCCTGGACTCCCAAAAGTTCTTCGGCATGGTCGATGTTTTCGACTATCCAGATCCGACCGAGCCGGGCCACCTCAACGCCATGCTCGAGTCCGGCTATGAGTTTGTAATAACTCATAGCCTTTCTTGCCACTCCACTAATGCCTCCAAGGGCATTATGAGCAAGCAGAAGAAGGCCCTCGAAGACTCCAACGACGTGGCGGTTAGTCAGATCGATGCGATTGACGATGCGCTCGATCTGCTGGTTTCTGGCCACTTCTTTGGCGGTGACCATCACTGCACTATCAACGTCTTTGGCGACACCGTGCGCCAAGTTGAAGAACAACTAGCCAGCGTTCGCGCAACTCTGGCCGACTACGCGGTTATCGTTAAACCTTGCGATAACTCGCTGGAAGCCGCCTTTTGGGCTCAACTACCCGGCAACTTCTCCAGCCGTCCGCGTCCGAGCTATATCACTTCGCAGAACTTCCTTTGCTTCTCGCCGCTGCATAATTTTATGAGCGGCAAGCCAAATGGTAATCCTTGGGGTGAGGCTGTAACTATCCTCAAAACAATCAGCGGCACCCCGCTTTATTTCAACTTCCATTACTCGAAGGCTGACGCCGACAGCACGGATAAGCGGTTGCTCGGTAATACCATGTTCATCGGTAAGTCCGGCACGGGTAAAACGGTCAGCCTGGGCTTTATGCTGGCCCAGGCGCAGAAGTTCGGGCCTACCTGCGTGGCGTTCGATAAAGACCGCGGCATGGAGATCGCAATCCGCGCAATGGGGGGCCGCTACCTGCCGCTCAAGACCGGCGAGGCCTCGGGCTTCAACCCGTTCCAACTCGAGCCCACCAGCGCGAATATGTCCTTCCTAAAGAAGTTCATCAAAGCGCTGGCGGCCGCTGGCGGGCCTGTGACCCATGCGGACGAACTGCAGATTAATCAGGCGCTGGACACCCTGATGCACCATATCGACAAGCCGCTGCGCCGGCTGTCGATGCTCGTTCAGTCGCTGCCGAATCCGCATTTCGATGACGGTGACCATCGGGCGACCGTCCACTCGCGTCTACTCAAGTGGTGCGCTGGTCATGAGCTGGGCTGGTTGTTCGACAATCCGGCCGACGCCCTGGACCTCACCACGCACCAGATGTATGGCTTCGACGTGACCGAGTTTCTGGAGAACCCGGAAACGCGCGGCCCGGTGATGATGTATCTGATCTACCGAACCGAGGCCATGATCGACGGCCGCCGCTTCATGTATATCTTCGATGAGTTCTGGAAGCCGCTCGAGGACGAGTATTTTCAAGACTTGGTGAAGAACAAGCAAAAGACCATCCGTAAGCAGAATGGTCTGTGCGTATTCGCCACTCAAGAGGCGGATGACATTAAAGACAGTCCCATTGCCTCGACGCTTGTCGGCCAGTGCGCGACGTTCGTTCTTCTTCCGAATCCAGAAGCCGACCGCGATACTTACACGAAAGTATTTAAGCTCACTGACTCCGAGTTCGATGTACTGCGCAGTCTCGGCGAAGACAGCCGCTGCTTCCTCATCAAACAGGGCGGAAATTCCGCGGTTGCCAAACTGAGTCTTTATGGTTTCGAAGATGAACTGTTGGTGTTGTCCGGCACTCCCGACAATGCGGAGCTGGCCGAACAGTTGGTAGCTGAATTTGGGGAAAATCCCGATGTTTGGCTGCCCGAGTTCTACAAGCGCGTTCGCGCTTCGCAACAAAGGAGCTGATGCAATGAAGAAAGTTATTGCGGCTGTATATTTGGTATTGGCGGCATCTGCTGCTAATGCACAAATCCCGACTACCGATGCTGCTTTGAATGCTCAGACTATGACCAATCAGATGCAGACCATGATGCAGTGGGCGCAGCAGCTGGCGGAAATGAAAGCGCAATATGACCAGATGCAAATGGACTATGAGCAGATGCTCAAGGACTATGAGGCTATTACTGGTTCGCGTAACTACGGTTCGATCTTGTACGACTACGGGCTCGCCGGAAAGATCACTGACCCGGCCGATGTTTACGCAAATAACGGCCGCACACCGCCGATTATTTCCGAAGAGCAAGGTCGAGCGAACAACGGGACGGTCGAGCAAGTCCAGGCGGACATTATCGAGCGGGATATGAACACTGCGGCTTCGCACAAGGCGGCAACGCTGTACGCCTACGAGGGTGCTAAATCGCGTCTGACTCAAATTGAAGCGCTAATGGGGCGGATCAATACCACCCAAGATCCAAAAGCGATTCAGGAGCTGCAGGCGCGCATTGGCGTTGAGCAGGCAGCGCTTGCCAATGAGCAGAACAAGCTGCAGCTGATCGCCCAGGCGCAGAAGGCCGAAATGGATCTGATCGAACAGCAGCGCGCTAATCTCAATCGCCGGATTATGAATCCGGCTAACACTGGTATGCCGAGTATTAACTGATGATGAAGTATATCTCTCTCGCCTGTCTCGTTCTCGCCCTGGCCGGCTGCCAGGATGAAGAAGTACATGATGTGCAGTACTACGTTGATAACGCAGAAGCTCGGGCCGCCAAACTTGCGGAATGCGATAACAACCCGGGCGAGAAGGCTGCCGAGGCAAATTGCATCAACGCAAGTCGCGCGGAAACGCAGGCGATGTTCAAGGGCTCGGGAATGCCGAGCATCAAATAACCGAGGGTCAGGCTATGGCTTTTGAACTTATGGGGCCGATCTATAACGCGGTCGATGCTATTACGTCGAACTTCGTTAATCACATAACCGCCCAGGCGATTGCGAGCCTTACCCCCGTGGTAACAGTCGGCCTCACCGTGGCGTTTATCGCATACGGCCTGCTCATCATCCGCGGGGCGGTCGATATGCCTGTGATGGACTTCCTCGGGAAGTCTGTCCGCATCGGCATCATCGTTTCGATAGCCCTGGCTGGTGGGCTCTACCAGAGCCAGATCGCGTCGGCTTTGGTGAGCCTGCCGGATGAGGTAGCGACTGCCCTTGTAGCCAGCCCTGAGCTGGGAACGGGAGCGGCGGCCCTGGTGGATAACTCGGCCGGCAAGGGGTTTGATGTTGCCGCGGATGCGTTCGCCAAGGCGGGTTTGTTCGAGGACAACGGTATTACCTACTTCTTCTTCGGTCTGATCGTGTCCATCTTCACGGCGATTGTCGTTGCTATCGGTGGCGCTTTCCTGCTCATGGCCAAGTTGGTGGTGGCCATCCTCGCAGGCCTGGGGCCTCTGTTCATCCTGGCGCTGCTGTTCCAGCCCACTGCCCGTTTCTTCGATATGTGGGTCGCCCAGGTGCTGAACTACGTGCTGCTCGTCGTGCTGTTCGCGGCGGTGTTCGGCCTGATGATGGATATGTACGGCCACTATATGGGCGGCATCAAGTTCGATGGTCAGCAGAACGTCGCTTACTCCATTGGCGGGGCGATGATCCTCTCGATAGCGATGGTGGTCATCCTCCTGCAGCTGCCAGCCATTGCCGGCGCGCTCGCTGGTGGCGTAGGCCTGAGTTACATGTTCGAGCTTCGGGCTATTCGCGGCATGGCCGGCAGCGCTGGAGGCGCGGGCCGGGCCATGTACCAACGCGGCCGCCTGCAGTCGGACGGATCTCGAGGCCGCGCGACAGGCGCCATTCCTGCTATCGCCCGTGGCAGCTCCGCCATGTACTCCAAGGCGGCGGGCTACTTCAAGGGACGCAACGCGGCGTAGCGAAGAGCCCCAGGGAGGGGGCTTTCTAATATAAATCAGAATTGCAATTTTGATTGATAATGGTTAGGCTCCTTTTACCGGAGCTTAGAGGGAGTTTTTTCTGTGAAAAAAGTCATTTTTATGTTTCTCGTCGTCTCGCTTTCCGCTTGCACCAGTGCGCCGAAGCCCAAGCAACCCGATGAGTCGAACCGCCAGCCGGTCAACAAGACCATGCCCGTAGAAGTGCAGGGAGCATTCCACCAATGAAGAAGACCGCAACCGGCGTGAAAGCCACCGATTTGCAGACCTACATAGAGGAGGCCCAAGGCCTCGAGCGGGATCTGCTCGCCGAGATCGTTAAATCCAAACGTACCGCCTGGCGCATTTCCGGCGTTTTCGCCTTGTTCGGCTTCTTGGGGCTGGCGGCTGGATATGCCGGACTTTCCCAGGAATCCCCCGACCCCTTGGTGCTGCGCGTGGACAACGCTACCGGGTCGGTTGATGCCGTCACGGTCATGCAGGAAAGCCAAGTTAGCTATGGCGAAGTGGTTGATACCTACTGGCTCAATCAGTACGTGCTGGCCCGCGAGGCCTATGACTGGGCGACTCTGCAGCGCAGCTATGACACGTCCACGCTGCTAAGCAGCCCGGACGTTCAGCGTGAGTATTTCGCCCTCTTCGAGGGGCCGCAGGCCCGCGATGTTGTGTTGAGCAACACCGCCAAGATCGATGTGGCCATCCGCTCGATCACCCCCGACCCGGACAAGGGCATTGCCGTGGTGCGCTACGCAACCACGCTGCGCAACTCCAACGGGATCACCGAGCCGACCGAGTATTGGGTCGCCAGCATCGGTTACTCCTACGTCAATGCGGCGATGACCGCGGCTGATCGGCGCATAAACCCGCTGGGCTTCCAAGTCACCAGCTACCGCCGCGACCCCGAAGTCATCAAGGCTAACTGAGGGGGCGACCATGAAACGTACTTCCCTGTCTCTGATCCTCTCGGCCGCGCTGGCCGCCTGCAGCCTGCAGGCCCTGGCGCTCGACTACCCGATCAAGTCCACCTATGACCATCGGGTGCGCTTCGCCACCTTCAACCCGAATGATGTTGTGCAGCTGGATACCGTCATCAGCATCACAACGCATATCGAGCTGGAGAAGGGCGAGAACTACCTGACGCACGTTTTCGGTGACTCTGCCGCCTACAGCTTCGCCCAGGTGCAGAACCACATTTTCATCAAGCCCATTGGGGAGCAGGCCGACACTAACCTGATCGTCGTCACTGATCGGCGCACGTATAAGTTCCGCCTGATCTTCAAGCCGACGCGCGAAGGCTCGGCGGTCTACAACCTGACCTTCCAGTATCCCGACACCCAAGAGCGCCTTGCGCGCGAGGCCCTGGAGAGAGCCCGGGTAGAGGATGGCTTCAAGGACAAGGGTGTGCCGGTCAACCTCCAGTACGCGATGGCCGGGGATCTCGATATTGCCCCAATCAACGCCTGGGATCGCAACGGGTTCACCTACTTCAAGTTCCCCGGGAACGTCGATCTGCCGGGCATCTACATGGTCGATGCCGAGGGTAACGAAAGCATCGTCAACCGCACTTCCGAGGGCGACTCGCAGGATCTGTATGTCGTCCACAAAGTCAACGCCAAGTGGATGCTTCGCCTCGGCGAGCGGGCCCTGGCTGTTTACAACGAAGCCTATGACCCGGTGGGGGTGGCGAATACCTCGCGCACCGCCTCCCCGTCCGTCAAGCGTGTAGTGAAAGGAGCTGAATGATGGCAGGTAGAGAGATCGACGCAGGTGCCGAACTCGACCGGATCGAGGGCGAGCGCGGCCGTTCCGAGCTGGGCAACGAACGGCGGGGCATGGCGCCGGGTGGCAAGGCCTTTCTGATCGTGGCGGCGGTGCTTATCGTCGCCCTGCTTTCCTTCCTCGTTGTTAGAGCTATGGAAGTGAAGGCCGGCGCTGATGACGAGGCGAAGCCGGCGCCGCAGCAAAAGATCGGGCGCGCCGTGCCCGAGCTGAAAGTCGTTGAGCCCAAGCCCGAGCCAGTAGCTCAGCCGGTTCAGCCCATCGAGCCGGTGGCACAGCCGAGCGCGGTGCCGCCCTCCCCTGCCGCTGCTGCTTCGTCTGAACCTGAGGGGCCGACTCAGGCTGAACTGGTACGGCAGCGCCGTCTGCAGGGGCAGCTGAACGGGAACCAAGGGAGCCAGAACAACCAAGGCGCCGCGCAGGCGCAGCCGGTGGATAACGGCACGGGCGCCCAGGGTGATCTCGCAGACAAGATGCAACCGCTTCGCCTCTCCCCGGCTTACGCCGGCTCGTTGCATAACCGGGACATGCTGCTGACTCAAGGCTCGATGCTGGATTGCCAGCTCGAGACAAAGATCATCACCGACCAGCCGGGCATGACGAGCTGCTTCCTGACCCGCGATATTTACTCGACCAATCGCCGGGTCGTTCTACTCGACCGCGGATCGAAGGTGGTTGGCCAGTAC
>MTEY01010981.1_pt1 | contig 15902 bp, 15 predicted proteins | sample 1042721 | NCBI WGS metagenome assembly MTEY01 (sample SAMN06185809, study PRJNA358809) | soil metagenome | isolation source: soil biostimulated with seedmeal as carbon source | place: India | collected 2015-05-23 | reverse complement strand
CGGCGGGAGTATTGAACTGGTCATAGGCATTATAAGGAATATACATTTCCTTTCTACCAACCAATCTCCAGTTAAAATGGTCAGGCCGACCCGAGTATAAGTAGGTTTCGTCGAAGTATACTCCACCCCCATACGCTGGAGACGGCGTATCGTATTTAAACTCCGGCGCCAACCGAACACGCCGTTGTCCTGGCGAATAGGACCACGTGTTATCAGTGCTTTTTTCATAGTCAAGCGGATAGTGAAGCAGATACCCATCCCCGGCAACACGCGCAGGTTCTTGAGCGATAGCTTTCAATTTGTACCAAGGCCCTTTGACCTCGGTATTGGCCTGATTGTAATAGGGTACCTCGGAGTAGGTATCCATAACACTCATCAGGTTCACTTTTCCTGCTCCGTCCACCAAATAACCGGGGGAGCGAGACTCTTGCGCAACCGGTTGCCAGTAGAGCAAGTGGTTCCACAATACTTCGAGGCCATTTTTCGGAATCGGGAACGGGATACCGCCGTACCCCCCTTCCACACCATCACCACCCTCGTTTACAAGCTTGGCAACAGTCGCATTCTTCTTAGTATTGTTTAGAACCCACTCAGGATAAGGCGCAGTGCGATGCGTCGGATATACAGGCACCTTGAAAGTTTCCGGCCAACGCTTCAGCAGTCCCTGAGTACCTTCATCCAACTTGTCGGCATACTGCGCCATGTTGGCAGCAGTGATATAAAACAACGGTTTTTCGTTAGAAAACGGATCAGGATACCGACCACTACCAGGCTTGTAGCTAGCAGGCGGCGTAAGAGTGCCGCCAGTGTACTCTGGAATGGTTCCATCGGCATTACCACTCTTGATGGCTCCAAAGTCGGTAAATTCTGCACCGAGTTTCTTGGCCTCTTCTGGGGAGACTGCGGCAAACGTCGCCCCCCCTGCAATAACGGAAATTACGGCACCCAGCAAAATTCGCGGTATCATTATTGTTCTCCTGCCACTTTTTCTGTATTTAGAAACTAGTCTGAAGCGACAACGTCAAGAAGCCGCGGTCGTTGGTGGCATATCCACCATTACCGGAGACCGCCACACCATTTACCACGTTATTGATATCGTAGTAGGTATCACTATAAGTAAGTGCCACTTTGTGCCTGAAGAACACATCCGCTGCAACACCGACCGAATAGCCATAATGCCCTTCGTTACCACTCATGCTAGTACTTCCATTACCACCGAGACCGTAACGAGCGGTAATAGGCAGAGACAAGTCCAGCCCTGGCAAAACTTGCAGCCATTGCGGACTAAACTGCATGCCCACGCCCCAGAAATTCTGCGTCGCACACCCGTCGTCACGGTCTACCGTACCTTGGCACCCATAGCCTTCACCATTGAAAAATTCTTCATTTTTCGTAACATCCAATAGATGCGAGTAAGACAGCTCACCAATAAGCGTGCCGGTATCCCAGAGTGCAGTTGGAGTAAGACCTACCACGACATTTGCCAAAAGATGCAAGGTATCGCCGCGCGGCCCTTCGTTATTCAAAGGATTTATACCCAGCGCGATCAAGGGGGTATCTTTGCGAACGGACAGATCCACGCCAATACTATTTCCTTCAACGTTCATATTAAGACCGACGCCAAGCATCTTAATATCTTCGGGATAGACCAGCCGATAACTCCCGGCGTTAAGATCAACCAACGGTGCTAACCACGGCGTCGGGTCATCAAACTGACGATAATAAAGCGCTAACGATCCGCCATTCAGCAAGTCCGGTGTCCAGTTAGCGCTTAGACCATAACTGCCATGCTTCTTATTAGGCTCGATGCTGTCCGCCCGGCGCAGGTTGAACTGCGGTGCAAGGGGAAACTGATCAGGCCCATCAAACAAGAAATCTGCCGCGCCGAAATAAGTACCACCCTCGGAGAAACGTGTTGGTTTCCAGTCGAGAAAGTATTGGCCTGCTAGCGACAGCGTTGGTAGAACCTGAGATTGGAAAGAAATTTGATTGACTGGAAGAAAGGCTTCCTTCGCCGTGGTACTCGGCACCGCAGTCGATTTGCGGGTATCAATTGGCGCTTGGCCGTAAGCTATTCCCTGAGCAAAGAAGTCGAAGGTAGCAGAGCCCCAATACACGGTATGCCGACCTGCTTTCACGTTCAGGGACGTGCCAGCCAAGTCCATGTTCGCAAAGACGAAGGCATCCAGTATTTCGCCTGAAGGACCGTTGTAATACCGCTTTACCAAGCCCGAGTCACGGTCATTGTCGTAGCTGCTATCAAAGCCAGCACCTTGTACTACAGGACTCTGTTTTATCTCGTCATCGTCGTAAGCCTGGTCATACCAGCCTGCGGCGCTCACGCGAAATCCGTAGTTACGTTTGTAGATTACATCCATCTCAGTCAGTAAATCGACGCGATTGAGTATTTGTTCACCCTTGTCGAATCTGTAGTCACCCTCATCGCTGTTTGGGGCATTCGCGATCTCGCTGTCACGCCCTTCCATTCGCCAACCAGCGGTGTATTTGGCTGTGGTGTCCAGACGTACCGAAAAGTCAGGGTTGTCGATGTCGAGGTTGAGTGCTGACACCTGAGGTGCGATGCCCCAGGTCGCTATAGCTAACGCAACACTGAACTTCGAAAGCTTCGGCTGAATACACTCCACTGCGGCCATTCCAGTACTCCCGTACACGTTATTGTTTTTATTCATTTTTCTAGGCGAAACCTGAGCATGAAGCCCCGAAACAGAGGGTCTTCATGGCCCATGAAAGCAGCGAAGCAAAATAATGTCAACCAATTGATTGAATAGATCGATAGACAGAATTGGCTGACGACTTGCTTTCCCGAGGTTGCACAATTGCGGATGGCACTTCACGGGGATGCGAGGGGGCTAGGCATGAACGCACAAGCGTTTGCCTTAAATTACCTTTTGGGGCTGAGTGGAAATGGGCAATCAAGGCAGTCGGTATCGAGACGCCTGCGAAGCCACGCTGACGATGTTGAGCAAACTGGTGGAGGGGCCGCAGCCCGCGCAGCTTGGTGCTTCTCGGCCGCCGTGACGCCCCGTGGCGCCCCGTGGCGCAGTAGATCAGCAGCTGGCGAGACGCAATTGGCGTCCGCCCACGCGGCACGCTGCGTATGGGCCTGGCTGGAAAACACTTCGGCAGGCGCACCTGGTGCGCCTGCCGAGGTTACTCACTACCGGTACAAATGCATGTGCAGGACTGACGGCGAATATTCGTGTCAGCGGCCCAAGCGCCACTCAGAAGGGATCTGAACGCAGCAACGTTCGGTTGTAGAGAACTTGACCGTCCGGGGTCATGAGATATCCGGTAATCCGTTGGCCGTCATCGATGACCTCGGTTGTGAGGACATAGCTGGGTTTGCCATCAAGACCTTTACTGATGCGGTACATAAATGAATCAGTGATTTTGACGATCTTGATATAGGCAGTCGGCTTGCCTGCGTAGTACTTAGGCAGATTGATAAGTGCGCGCTCGTCACTTCGATCGCCTTCGTCTGTAGTGTCGATCCTTACGATGTCTCGGCACATATAGGGAGCCCATCCACCGTCAATCACCGACGTATGCACCATCCGGTAGGCAGGATCAGTTCCGACTGTCAGGTCCCAGTCGTATATATCTCCGTCGATCAAGAGCCTCAGATCCTCCCGGTCGACTTTGTCAGGAGCCCAGCTGTTTGTAGCGAAGTCCCATTGCCTACATCTCTCGTAGTCGATCTTCCAGTATCCAGTGAACGGGCTCTCGGCCATGTCGAACTCCTTGGAGGTTTTGTTTTTCAGCCAACGTTTTCTGTATACCAGAGCCCCAAACAAAGTCAATCAATTGACTGAATCAATCGATTGCAATCCAGAGAACGCAATGATTCGAACGCTCAACGGCGCCGACACTTAAAAAAAGGGGAGGAAATGAGTGCCCCTTTCAGGGCACTTAACGGCAACAGATGCCTACGGCGACGGATGGGAGCTGATCAGGACCAGGATATCGGTTATGGCCGCGTTAACAGCCTCCCGCGTCATGACGTGTAGACCAGAAGACAGCTTGCGGTCGGCGAACGATGCCAGCATCTCTTGATCAAGCGAAGCTAGTCGTTCCATCGACGTGTAGATTACTGAAGCCAGCATGAAGTGGTTGGCCAGAGAGGGGCGGCATTGTTTGAACTGAGCACCGAGCGCTTCGATGATGCGGTTCGAAAGATCGACCCGTAACTGAATGAACTGCGGCTTACCCCGGTCGGATTCGATGCATAGGATGCGCAACTCATAGCGATACCTATCCCAGTAGGCCATATAGTGTTCTACAAAACGAGCCACATGGACTGGAAGATCAGCCTGCTTCCAAGAGTCTTCGAGAGCCTCGAATATGCTATCGCTTTCCGCCAGGACGTCTTTCACGCAGTCAAGCAGCAAATCGTCCATATCTTTGTAATAGGTGTAGAACGTTGCGACCGATACGCCCGCCTCGCGAGCCACTTCTGTACTATTCAATTCGCTCAATGGCGTTGTAGCAAGAACAGCCCGGGTTTTCTCCACGATCCGCCGACGTGTGATCTGCCCCTTACGGCCCATTTGCTGGCCGAGTTGGTTCTTCACGTTGCTTCCTCCGCGCAACAGTTCTTAGTAGGTATGCTCGATACCGGCGCCGGGCTTGATAGCCTAGAACTGAGATTCCGGCAAACGTACGACAATACCGTCAAGTGCTTGCGTCACGACGATCTGACAGCCCAGCCGGCTAGTGGGCATAGGTTCTAGAGCACAGTCGATCATCGCTTTTTCCGTATCGCCCGGAGCGCCGACTTTGTCATACCAGCGCTCGTCGATATAGCAGTGACACGTCGCGCAGCTACCGGAACCGCCACACTCACCGAGGATAGCGTCAATACCATTGTCAATTGCGGCCTGCATCACGTTGGTTCCAGCTTCCACCTGGACGTCGTGGGTATCGCCATCGTGAGTGATGAAAGTAACTAGCGGCATGTTTTATTTCCAATCTTATTAGGGTTATCTGATTCACTAGTTGCCAAATATGTCCTGCAAGGACACTCTCTCATCGGCCAATAGGCTCGGGTCCGGTGACCTGCGCTCCATCAACGCCCGACGCGCTAGCATAAATTCCTTCGGACGGTTCACCGCATCAACTGCGAGCAGTGTCCCCGCCCGGTAGTAGAAAAATGCAACATCACGCCCTGTCTCCCACGACCCTCGTGTCACCACTTGATCGTACCCCCCAGACAAGCCGGCGATCTGCAGCTTGACGTCGTACTGGTCCGACCAGAACCACGGCAAGGCACTATAAGCCTCCAGGGTGCCGCACAGCGTTTTGGCCGCAACCTTCGCTTGGTCCATCGCGTTTTGCACCGACTCCAGTCGCAGCTGGCGACCATACAGCGCGTGATAGTGGCTGGTGCAATCCCCTGCGGCAACAATATCTGGGTCGCTGGTGCGTGCAAATTCATCCACCAGAATGCCGTTGTCCACTTTGAGCCCAGACTGCTGGGCCAATGTGGTTTCCGGTATGACGCCGATACCAATTACCACCAGATCAGCCTTAAGTGTTTCGCCGTTATTGAGGACCACTCCCTCCACAGCCCAGCGGCCTTCCAACGCGTCCACACCGACGTTCGTCAGGATTCGCACGCCCTCTTCCTGATGCACGCGAGTGTAGAAAGCGGAAACTTCAGGTGCCGTTACCCGCTGCAGTACTCGCGACATGGACTCGATAACCGTGACCTGCATACCCAAGCGACGCAGTGAGGCGGCAGTTTCCAAGCCAACGTAGCCGCCCCCGATGATAACGGCAGACGTACCTTGGCCCACAAACTGGCGAATGCGGTCCACATCCCGCACATCGCGTAAGTACATGACCCCTTCGAGCTCATGGCCACGCACCTCTATGCGGCGCACCCTCGCTCCCGTGGTCAGAGCCAGCTTTGAATACTGAATCTCGGCGCCGTCGTTCAGAACGACCTTCTTGCTCGCGCGATCGATAGCTTCTACGCGAGTACCGAGTAACAGATCGATCTCGGCCTTTTGGTAGAAGCCGGCCGGACGAATCAACAGATCTTCATGTCCCTTGTCACCCGAGAGATAGGCTTTCGACAAAGGCGGACGATGATAGGGCGGGATAGTCTCTGAGCTGGCAATCGTAATCTGGCCGCCCCACCCTTCCTGTCGCAGGCTGGCTGCCAACTGGGCGGCGGCGTGACTGCCGCCAATGATGACGCAATGCTCATTGTCCATACATCATCAGCCTCCGATGCGGCCGGAGAACTCAAATCGCTGCACGAGCTCGCTCTTCTTCACTTTGCCGCCGCTTGTGCGCGGAACTTGATCGGACTTCAGCAGCACGAAGCGCCGTGGAATCTTGTAGTGCGAGAGTTGCTTTTTTAGAAAGCCGTGCAACGTTGGGACATCAAGCGTGATCGCATCGTCCTTTAGCACGATCGCCGCTGCCACGACCTCACCCAATTGGTCGTCAGCCAGCCCAACGACCGCGACCTCTGCCACGTAGGGAAGCTGGGAGATTACAGACTCGACCTCCCTTGGAGAAACATTGGTGCCGGCGGTTTTTATCATCTCGCTACGACGACCGAGGAAGTACAGGTGGCCGTCAGCATCAAAGTAACCGGTGTCGCCACTACGGTGAAAACCATCAACGGTGAAGCACTCTTCCCGTTCCTTCTTGTAGTAGCCAAGCATCACGGCATAACCCCGGATAAAGATTTCCCCAGGCACACCTCGCTCGCATTCGGTTCCAGTTTCCGGGTCTACGATCAGATGCTGCAGTCCAGGGATACCGAAACCGAATGAACCGATCTGGTGCGCTTCAAGCAAGGTTCCTTCCGAAGCCTTGGTGTGTGGGCCAAGGGTTTCCGACTGGCCGAGCGAGTTGGGCAAACGATTCAGTGACACCGGCAGACCGTCACTGCCCAGTGGCGCGCGGAAGCCGAAAGGTGCCAACGCCGGCCTAACGAAATCGAAGTCATCTTCATTAAAGTCGGGATGCACGCGCATCTTGTCGAAGCCATCCATCCAACCATCCAGGATGCCGATGCGCTCTTCCTTGATCAGCGCGATGATCTTCGCTAGTTCGCGTGATTCGGGCGTGACCATGCTGCATCCGGCATGCAAGCTTTTCATCATTTGAAAGATGAAACCGCCAACCCAAAACAATGGAATTGCATTGAGGGCCTTTTCACCGGGGGAACGACCTTCAAGCATATGCAGCGCATAGCTGTGGCGAACCATGGCGCCCTGAGAGTGCACCACGCCTTTGGGGTCGGCCGTAGTGCCGGAGGTGTAGATGATCGTCCCGATATCCGCAGGCACCACTTGAGCTTCTACTTTTGCCAGGAAGTTCGCATCGAGTGCTGAAGCAGCGGCGGTAGCCTCCACGAAGGCTTGGAAATCGACAGCCCAGTTGGGTACGTCTGCGCCCAGCATGACGATGTGCCGTAGCAACGGCGCTTGCTGTAGGTATTGCTCAGCCCCATCGGACAGATCTGGAAAGATTTCCTGCAACCGCGCCGCGTAGTCATGACGAAGGAAATCCCGGGCGATGAGCAGCACTGCAGCATCCGAGTGCTGGAGCAACCAGCCCAGTTCGCGCTCGGTACTCATGGTACTCATCGGAACGAATACAGCACCGATGCGACTACATGCCAGCCAACTCACGACCCAATCCGGGCCATCGGGCAACACCACAGCCACACGTGTGCCCTTCCCCACCCCCGCCCTTATCAGGGCCAGGGCAAGGCGCGCCGACCGCTGCTCCGCCTCACGAAAACTGACACGCTCATCCCCTCGGATCAGCCAAGCCAGGTCGCCGTGTAGCTTGCAGGCTTGATGCAACATGTTGGGAATGGTCGGTAGGTAGTCCGGAGCTAACGCCTTCGTGGGCGCCGGTGCGGAAGTCGATGCAAGGCCGTTCATTGTGATTTTTACCTTGGATTCTCAATCATTATGCGTGCCGCCAGATTGCCGGCGTGGAAGGCAGCCAGTCATTCCGGCTTGTGTTTGATCCATTCCATTAGCGACAACCAATTTCCGTCGGGGTCATAAGCGTGTACGTAAGCCGAGCTGAGCGTTGGCGAGATCGTAACGTGTTCAATCTCCTCCACCCGATGCCCGTGCCTTTCCAACCGATCTTTGATCTCCGCGACGTTGGTGACATTGAGCGCAATACGAACCAGTCCAAGGCCAAACGCAGGTGCTGGAGTCCGGGCGGATTTTTGCGGCTCACGCCACTCCAGGATCTCCAAGGCGGTAATCGCACGCGGCTCGCTGCCGAGGCTCAATCCCACACAGGAGAACTCACCAGCGGAGACTCGATTCAACGGGATGGTTCGCAAGTCATTGACATCAGTCTTCACACTGGGATCAGTGCTAATGATTCGATTGACGTTAAAACCCAGCAGCTTGTAATACTCGATTGAGCGGAGCAGGTGACTACTGTGTAGGACGATGTGGCTGATGTTGCGAACTTCACCTTCGGCGTTATTCATTGTGCTCACTCGAGTTATGCGTCTGCCTGCTGGTCGGGTTTAGATGCCGACCGACATGCGGTCCAGGCAGCTCCTTGCAATGTCGCGACCATTTCACCGCATTGATTCTTGATGGTTTGCTGCATGATGACGATGCCGCAGTTCGGCCGACTGGCGCTGCGTCTCGCACTGACAACCTCTACACGCACCGACAACACGTCTCCCACATATGCAGGCTTAAGAAATCTCACTTCGTCGAAGCCCATGCCGCAGATGTAGTGAAAACGGTCATCTTGATTCAATTCGGATGTCAGCTTGGTTCCGATCGAGAGGATGTGACATCCTGCTGCGATCAGCCTACCGAAGGGACTGGCCGCAGCCGCCTCTGGGTCGATATGCACCGGCAGCGGATCGAATCGGCGACCGAACTCTATAACCTCAGCTTCAGTGACCAGATATTGACCGCCCTCGCGATAGAAACCGACAGGCATGTCTTCGAAGTAGATATCGCGTGCCATATCGCTCCCCTCTAAACACCGCCGCGACATCCGAGGACCAGACTGGATTGCCCAGTGCTCGGATGTCGTGACCTGCCGTTCAGTCGATTTCAATCATTGCAAAGTCGGTCTTCACCGCACCGCATTCGGGGCACATCCAATCTTCCGGGACATCTTCCCAGCGAGTGCCAGGTTGAATGCCTTCATCCGGCCAACCCAAGGATTCGTCATAGATGTAGCCACAGAAAAAACACTGCCACCTCTTCATAATGCGATCAGCCTACGGGGTATTGAATGGACTTCTTGAGCATGTAGGTATCCAGCCATTGCGGCCCGAATTCCCTGCCTACGCCCGACTGCTTGTATCCACCGAACGGTCCAGGTAGGTAGAGCCCGCCTGTACCTCCATTGATGCGAACATCACCGGTGCGCAGCTGCTTGGCCATTTCAAACGCGCGTACTTTGTCACGCGATTGGATACCGCCCGAAAGCCCATAAGCAGAAGCGTTGGCCAAGGCGACAGCTTGGTCGTCGTCGTCGTAGCCGATAACCGCGCCGACCGGACCGAATACTTCCTGCTGAGCCAACATCGAGCGATTGTCTACGTCGTCGAACAGGGTTGGCTCGAAGAAATAGCCGCGTTCAAGATGTGCTGGGCGACGACCACCGAAGACCAGCTTGGCGCCATCGGTCTGCCCACGATCAGTGAAATACTCGGCCTTTTCTCGAGCCGCAGCCGAGATGAGCGGCCCCACTACCGTATCGAACTCGGCTGGATTACCGACCTTGATGTTGGCCAGTACAGTCCTCATCGCCTCGACAAAGTCCTTGCGGATCGAGTTGTGGACGATGAAGCGCGACAGGATGGCGCAACCTTGGCCCGCATGTACGGTGAATCCATAGCTGGCCAGCGCTGCTGCAGAAAACACATCAGCATCTTCGCGAACGATCAGCGCCGACTTACCGCCCAGCTCCAGGTGCACCTGCTTAAGCGTCTGTGCCGACGCAGCCGCCACGGCTTTACCCACCGCATCCGAGCCGGTGAAGCTGACCAGGTCTACGCGGGGATCGGTGCACAGCAACCCACCCACCTCGGCGCCACCGGTAATAATGTTGAGTACACCTGGCGGCAACCCTGCCTCGTCGGCAATCTTGCCCAGCATCAGGGTGGAGAACGGTGTGAACGGCGAAGGCTTGAGCACCAGGCAGTTACCGACAACCAGCGCCGGCGCAATCTTGGTCATGGATACCAGCAGCGGGAAGTTGTAGGGGCTTATGCCTGCTACCACTCCATACGGATCGCTCATCGTCACGCCGCCACCAAGGGTCCCGGCACCCGATGGATCGATGATGCTCGGCGTGACAACCACGTCGGTGGGTTCAGGCCTGATACGCTCAGCCAGCTCCACGCAACGCTCGATGGCTTGAATGACACCGCCGAACTGGGGGCCATTCAACAACAGGTGGGTGGACCCGACCTCGGCCAGCAGCAGGCTGCGAATGTCCTGCTCGTGGCGCAGCAATGCGTCACGAAAACGCAGCATGGCCGCACAACGCTCTTTCATGGTCATGCGCGGCCATGGACCGTGGTCGAAGGCCTCGCGGGCTGCGGCAATGGCTGTGCGGGCATCGTCCAGGCCGGCGACCGGAGCATGACCGATTACCTCTTCGGTAGCCGGATTGTCGACTTTCTCGAACGCATTGCTCAGCGGCTTCTGGTACCGACCGTTGATATATAGGCTCTGAATATCGGTGTAGGGAATTACACTCATGTGTCGATTCTCGAAAATGTATGAGGACAGGGATGCGAGCGCAGGTTCCCTACAACGCGTGCCGGATCTGGCCGCCGTCCACCGAGAAGATCTTGCCGGTGATCCAGTTGGCCTCGTCGGAGAGCAGGAAGGCCACCATGTTCGCGATGTCTTCAGTCTTTCCAAGGCGCCCCAGCGGCAGGCTGGCCACGATGTGGTCCAGGTGCTCTTTGGGGACGGCATCCAGGGCTTCGGTTTGGGTTGGGCCTGGCGACACAGCGTTCACTCGAATTCCGCTCGCACCCAGCTCAGCGGCCAACGAACAGGTCAGACCGTTAACGCCAAGCTTGGAAAGTGCGTAATAGAAGCTCGAAGCGGTGGCATCCATGTTGGCGGCCGTCGACGACTGATTAATGATCACGCCGCCGCCGCGCTTCTTCATGAAAGGCACTGCAGCTCGGCTCATGTAGAGCACGCCATTCATGTTGACGTCCATGAAACGGCGGTAGTAATCGAGATCGACGGTCAGCGGTGTCTCGTAGCGCATGCCGGCGAAGATGGCCGCGTTGTTGACCAGAAAATCGATGCCGCCAAGCTCGCGTTCCACTGCAGCAGCCAGTTCATTGCAAGAATGTGGAGATGAAACATCCACACCGACGAAGATGGCATGGCCGCCGCTCGCAGTAATCGCCGCCACGACCTCCTGTCCCTTCACTTCGTTCAAGTCTGCAACAGCAACAGCGGCACCCTCACGGGCCAAGCGCTTGGCGTAGGCTTCACCAATGCCTTGTGCAGCTCCGGTGACGATCGCTACTTTGTTCTTGAATCTCATCACTGTTTCCTCACGGTCTTCGGCGACCAGTTGGTTGTTGTTCTTCAGGCAAGCGATGCGCGGCGAACGGGCGTTATTTCAGATCCCACTCCAGCGGCAAGTCGTGCAGCGCCGAGACGTTCCCTCGGTCCACTGTCAGCTCCACGCCCGGCTTGACACGGAAATCAGGAATACGCTCAAGCCAGACACGCAGAAACGCTTGCAGCTCCACTCGAGCCAGCATCGAGCCCAGGCAGCGATGAGGCCCATTACCGAATGCGCCCTGGAAGCGAACACGTCGATCGAAGTCCACCGCGGTCGGATCGTCGAATTCGCGCTCATCCAGTCCATGGGCCATGGTGGGCACCACGACCATGTCACCTTCCTTGAGCTGTACCCCGTGAAACTCTTCATCGCGGGCGACAATGCGCGCCAGCGTGGACACCGGGAAACGACGCAGTAGCTCTTCCACCGCCTTGGGAATTCGCTCGGGATCCTCGATCAGTTCACGGCGCTTTTGCGGATTACGCGCCAGATAGTTAACTGTGAAGCCGAGAACAGCCGCCACGGTGTCGAGGCCACCAAGGAACAGCAGCATCGTCAGGCCGGTGAGCTCGTCTTCGTTGAGCACCTGGCCGTCGACCTTGTCCTGGGCCAGCTTACTGATCAGATCCTCGCCAGGATTGGCGCGGCGCTGGCGCACGATGTCTCGTGCGTAGGCAGAAAGACCGGCCCCGGCATCCGTACTGTCGACGTTGGTGGGCCTGATCATTTCTTCGACCAGTACCAGTAGTTTCTCGCGGTCATAGGCAGGCAGGCCCGCCATCTCCATGAAAATGGCGATCGGCAGGTGGTAGGCCACCTGACTCATGAACTCGCACTGGCCGCTTTGCAGAAATCCGTCAATCAGGCTGTTGGTCAAGTCCGCAGCCTTATCGCCGAGCGGGCCGACTGCCTTCGGCGAGAAGTACGGATTGAGAATGACCCGATACTTGCCGTGATCGGGCGGATCAAGCGTGATCGGCACCGGCGCCGGAGACAGCATGCGCTCTTTAGGTACGATCAGGATTCGCGAAGAGAACAGCTCGGGGTTGGTCAGCACATCGTTGAGCATTTGCCCTCGAGTGACCACCCAGTGACCGCCATTGGCCGAAGTCCAGAAAATGTCAGGAAAACCCTGTTCGTGAATACCAGCGAACCAACCCTGGTAATCACCATCTCCTTTCATGCGGTCGTACATATTGAAGTCACGGACCAGATGCTCTGGCACGTTGGAAGGAGTTTCCGACACGTGAGATGAAAACATAATCAACTCCGAATAAGGGTCTCAAGCAAAGTGCCCGCTTGGTATCGCCAAACTAGTCGACCCACGGAAATGTGTCAATCGATTGATTGAACTACTTGCGAGACGAATGTGAATACTCAGACACAAGCGCTTGGATCAAACGGTTTTGCGGAACCTTAGCTTGGCTTGCTCAATGCCACTCGAAACGGCGGAGGCGTTGCCCCATCCGCAATAGAACGCCAGGTGCAAGACTGCTTCGTCCAGTTGCTGCTCATCCAGTTCCCCGTTGCACAGCGCACCGTAGACTTGCGTCTCAATCAAATCAGCGCGCCCCAACATTGCAGTCGCGCCGATCACCAGGAGTCGGCGATCACGGATGGACAGGTGCGGCCTGCTCCATATCTCCCCGAATTGGTGGCAGATGGTCTCTTTGATATAGGGCTTGTCCTTGGCGGGCAGAACGAGATCTGCGATACCCGGTCCGTAAACCTTGTCCATCATCTCCAAGCCACGATCCAGCGCAGCATCGCCTGTGTTGTGCCTGCTCATGTCAATTCTCCAGATGCACAAGTTGACGCGCAGATTGCAGTGACAGCGACACCATGGGCAGGTCGACGTCCAGCTCGGCAGCCAGCTCGAGTGCGGCAGACAGATCCTTATCAAGGAGACCCGCGACGTGTTGGCGCATCTGCAAGTCCTGCTCATCGGCCTCTGCCGGCGAGGCACGGTTCATCCACAGCATGGGACTGCCCACACCCGCGGCACTTGTATCAATGGCTTCCGCCAGCTTCTTGATATCCACACCCGCCGCGCGGGCAAGGCTCGATGCCTCGTAGGCTGCGCGCCAGATGCTGTAGACCAGGGTATTTCGGGCGATTTTGGCCGCCATGCCAGCGCCAGCCCCCCCCATGTGCAAAACGCTGCCTGAGCAGTCCTCGAGCACCGGACGAATATGTTCGAAGACCTCGGGCCGTGCGCCCACCAGTGCCACCAGCCCCTTGTTGGCCGCAGCTTGGTTGCCACCCGTTACACCACAATCCACCACGGTGGCTTTGCTACCCACCAGCTCCGTGATTTGCGCTAGATCCGCCATGGACAGAGTGCTTTGGATAACCACCGTGAACCCCGCCCCCGCACCGGCGAGAACGCCATCCGGACCACTGAGTACGTCCCGCACCTGTTGGGCCGTGACCACGGCAATAATGACTGCACTACATTGGCGAGCGAGCTGTGCTGGGCTCTCGACGCATTGGGTGACACCCTCTAGGCCCACCCACGCATCTGGACGCACATCATAAGTACCGGCCAACCTGCCGGCACGCGCCAAACATTGAGCAACGCCGCCGCCAATCTGGCCCAATCCAATAACGCCTGCTTTGATCATGGCTCGATCCTTCAAGATTGCATTGAGGAGGCGCGCGCCTCAGGCGCTGCGGACTTCGAAAACATCCATGTTGGCTTCGCGTGGTAACGACAATGCGTGCAGCACGGCGCCGGCGACTGTTGAGGTATCCATGCCCGCACCAGTGAAAGCGTTGTGGCCTGTCTTCTCCCACAGGGCCAGTGCTTGCTCCAACTCTCCCTCCTTCCAGTTGGCGAGGCTGGCATTGGCATCCAACCCTTTCATCCTGCCAACTCGCAGGACCGAAACACGAATGCCGTACTCATGCAGCTCGGCACGCAGGCCCGCGGACAAGGTTTCCAGGCCTGCCTTGCTTGCCGCATAAACCGTCAGGTATGGGAATGGATTGCGGGTGGACTCGGAGGACACGTTGATGATGTCGCCCTGCCCCTTGGTTTTCATACGCTTGGTAGCTTCGCGGATACAGAACGCCGCCCCCAACAGATTGGTGCCAAGCGTGTCGATCAGCCCTTGGTCGTCGGCATCCTCGATTCGGAAAGGCACGTAGATGGCGGCGTTGTTAACCAGAATGTCGACCGCGCCAAAATGGCGATCAACCTCCTCGAACGCATTGCGAACCTGATCTGGATCCGCCACGTCGGCAACGACAGGCAGCGCTGCCGGCCCCAGGCTTTCAGCCAGCGCCTCCAGCTTCTGCCGGGTGCGCCCCAGAATGGCCACGCGAGCACCGGCTTCCACCAGCTTGATGGCGACCTGCTTACCAAGCCCCGTCGCAGCGCCGGTGACCACTGCGATTTTCCCGTCCAACGAGTTGCTCGAAATACTAGACATATTGACTCTCACAGCACATTGACTAATCACGGATATCGAATTGAACCGCGCACCCAGCTACTAGCTTCTGGCAAGCACGGCGTCATCCACTGACGGCGCTGCGGCCATTGCCTCGTTGTAGTTCCGGTGGAAGTTCCTGATCTTTCCTTCCTGATAGGCCGAGAGCCAGATATAGGGCTCCTTCATCGCCTTGAGTCCTTCCTGCACGCGGGTCACGTTGCCCACATCCTGATCGAGGATTTTCGCCAGCATGAAAAGCTCCGGCGCCTCGGTCCAAGGTTCATCGACCGACAGCACACGCAATGGTGCGGGCGCAGGCTTGGGTTTCCCCTCAGGCCACGGGCCGAGCAGCATTACGTCGAAGAGGCACTCGTCCGGGTTACTACCATTGGGGCGGAAGCGGAAGCAGACACGAGCGAAACCGCCCCAGGGGTGCAGGTTCGGGAAAAGGTCATTGAAGGAAGCTTCTGAGTTCAAATCGGCGTCGGAGTAGTCATCCACTTCGTCACCGATCAGGGTGCGAAGGAAACCCCGGGCGTTGTCCGCGGCCATCTGATAAGCGGTGAGCGCATCTTCCTTGGAAGGGAAGATCCCGCGCATTGGACTGCCTCGGTTGATCCCCCCAAGAATATGGTCCGCGCGGCCCCAATTGCCGAAGACATCGTAGGGGGTATTGGCCATGTCCCCAGTGAGAAACACTTGCTGCGGGTGGGTAGCAATCACATGGTAGGACTCCATGAACGCTTCCATCACCACCTTCCAATTGGCCCGAATGGTCTTTTGCACATGGGCCTGCTTGAATCGGTTTTGCAGCTTGAACTTTTCGTAGTGAGCCATCATCACCGGGCCGAGGAACTCCTCCAGCGGCATGGCATCCGGGTC
>MTEY01008008.1_pt1 | contig 16232 bp, 18 predicted proteins | sample 1042721 | NCBI WGS metagenome assembly MTEY01 (sample SAMN06185809, study PRJNA358809) | soil metagenome | isolation source: soil biostimulated with seedmeal as carbon source | place: India | collected 2015-05-23 | reverse complement strand
GTACCTTTCGCAGGGTCGGGTTGATCTGGTGGTGGGTTGAAAGGGTCGAATGCGCTGAATGAGACGGAGAGTACGCTACTGAAATATTCCTTGGTCACAGGGACACGCTCATCGTCCCATTCGCCTGTATGATATACCGCATCAGCATCTTCGCCCTGACCTGTTGCTGCTCTAATCATCCCATTCAGAATAGTGGTCTTACCGATGCCGTTTCGACCAATTAGGGCGTGAATATTACTCGACGGGGTAGAATCTGCCTTGACATAGAACTCCAACTCTATACCAGCGACATCCTTTTGACTCTTTTTTTCATAGATGAACGAATAATTTGTGCGGACAGCTCCGCCTTGCAGAATTCGTGCAAACTGTTGCTTAACACTGGAAAGGCTTACACCTCTGAGCAACGACACAGAGAAAACTTCTTCATCACGAATGCTTTCAAGGAGGTCAGGATCCGCCGCAAGATCCCGAAGACCTTTGAGATACGCTGACTTAAGGGCGCTTGGAACTTCATTGGCGATTATGCTGTAATACTCGACATTCGTTCCCAGGGAGAAAAAATCGCTGTCTAAACGGGTAAAACTTGCTTCAAGTCTGGACATGGTCGACGTATCTTTGTCTTGACCTTTAAATCCAATCTTGACGTTACCCATGTCATGTTTCGCACCCATATCGTCATAGATGATGACGTGGAACATGGTCACGAAGTTGAAATCATTCCATCGGTCATACATGAGGTAGGCACAGCTTTTTGCGCTTGATGGAAATCGTTCATCTCTGCCTATGACGTAAAAATCCATTTCAAGCCCTTGGTATCAAGATTGGGACGGCGATGCCAGTAAACAACGAGCTCGCATAGTGGCTGTATGATGCCATATCGCGTGACTGGGCCGCACCTGTACCTTACTGAGAATCAGTAGGCCGCCTCCTCCAACGCCTCTACCAGTTGATCCAGGGCATCCCGCAAACGCCTGTTCTCCCTGGCGTCATCGCCAGCAGGCTGGAACTGCTGCGCGTGCCTGAGCAGCGCTTCAAGATCATTTCTGTTCAGATCCAGTTCGATTTTCATCCCTATGTCCTCCTGCACGAAGCGTAACGATCGCTATCTTATTTTTCGGTAGCCACGCGAAGAAGCAGCGCGCTGCCCAAATAATTCTTCGCTATGAGCCGTTAGTGTTATCTTGACTAGATATCCACGCGTTGAAATATAGCCCCCACGCCATCATGGCTTTGCACGACCATCCGCTCAGTACCCTGTAACTTCCCGCCCGCGGCATCGCTGAACTTCTCAGTTTTTTCAGGAAAACGTGAATCTGCCTCAGACAACGGTGAGGATTCGCCCTCGCTCAAACTTGTGAAAGCGTTCTCCAATATATCTATCTTACAAAAAGGCTGCATCAGCCAAGCACCTTGCTTACCTAAATCTACAACCCTCGTCGGCCCGCGGAACACTTTCCCAGAGTCTTCAACGTCTTTAGCCTGACTGAGAGCCCAACTCAACTGTTTCCAAGCCAAGTCATCTCCCTTCCCCCGAAGCTGCTCAGCCATACGATTCAATCCAAGAAGATAGAATGCGTTAGTATAATTTACCTTTTGAACAGCCTTCAGCGATCCCTCGAACCCCTTAGTCTTCTTGGATCCTGAGGTCGTTTTCTGTGACCGAAAATACCCATGCGCACTTATAATCCCTACACCCTGAGGATGTTTCAATGCTGAAGATATTATTCGACCCTCTGTTGGCGCACCGCCTCCGATAAGATTTACGCGTCGATTAGGATATATTTGGCGTTTCCATTCACCTTTAGTAAAGGATCGAACCTCATCCAGTGCGCGAGATGAACCTTTGGCATCAACAAGACAAATTTCGCTTGATGAAGCAAATATGAAGTCTGGAGTGGATGCTTTTGGTTTAGTTGAAGATGTTTTTGTAGTCGCTTTAGCTCTTTTGGTTGGCGGGATGATGGGCACGTGCGTTGGTGGAGCACAATCCTCCCAATGGCCACTCCAGGCATAGCCCATGCGTTGCATTGCGAGGTACGCCAGTGACGCCCCGATAGTACCCTTGATGCTTGAGCCTACAAAATCTTTAGCATATTTGAAATTATTGTGAAGAAATAATCTTGTTGTCGGTGTATAGGATTTGCCGACCTTACTCGGTGTTAAGTAACATAGCGCAGACGAACCCAAGCCTAGGCCTGCCAACTGCCATCTCAGTCCTATTTTTCCGCCCAAAATGGAAGCGCGAGTCGATGCATAGATGAAATGCAAGGGATGGACAGATAAAGGGCTACTTGGTGGAACAAAAACATCATGCCATGATGCATTTATTTTGACGCTCTTCAACTTGAAGATTTCGTAGTGCGGTATCTCCTTCTCACCTTTAAACCACATCCGACTGCCTCCGTGCTGTGAATTTGATAGTCTTGTGTGCCTTTGCCGCGCATGATATCACCCAGACATCACGAATCGTACAAATGTGCATGCCCGAGTTGACTCCATTGGGCCGGATAGGGAAGCCACCCACACCGTTCTCTGGTCTCAACTCATCTGTCCGCGGGCTCTGTATCTCCACCTTGCTGAACAACTAGAAAAGATCCGGTTCCTCACCGAGACTCACAAGCGGGCCACTTTGTGCCTCGATGCTCCTTTGCAACCCTGTTTTCTGCTTGGCTTCGACGATCCAGGCATCAACTTCAGCCTTTACGCTCACCGAAGGGATCTCGAATGGTGGTAGCTCCTGCATGTTCTTGAGCATCGCCCACGCCGGGAAATCGTGGAACGGGTTCAGGCCCATCACATTGCCCAGGCTTTCATCCGGCTGCAGTTCGCTTGTGGCAAGCAAAGCAAATTGGCTCACTGCCACGTTGAGGTTCCAGTCGGAAATGAACAGGAGTAGAGCCGCAAACGCTAGCAGGGGCTTTGGATTTTTGAGGGAGCCGAGTGGGGAATGCGCTTTCGAGTGCCGGCTCAGTGGAGCATGGTTGCTGCACATGAAGGATGCAAAGCGATTCGTCTTTTCAAACTGCTTCTGCAGTATCGTCGGATCGAATACCGATTTTCCACCGTACTCAGTCGCCAGCTTCTCAAGGCGATCACGCATGGCGCCAGAGTAGAGGCGCTTTTCACGAGCCATATCCAGGATAGGACGGTATCGAAGGGATATTTCCTTGATCGCTGCAATCTCGAAGCGAAATCCCGGGATCCGCAGCACTTCAGGTGTGAGCTCGATGGGTTCTTGCTCGCGCTCAAAGTAATTGTAAGACGCGCGGCGCTGCAAATCATCCAGCCACCCGGGCAACCTCGGATCCAGGGTGACCGTGAATTGTGATTCCAGCTTCGTGCGGAAAAACCACTCCCGCATCCGACGGATATCCCACTGGTTGAAAACTTTGAGCTCAATACCTTTACACACAAGATCTCGGACAGCCCTGGATACGCCATCTTTGGCCGAAGAAAACTGAACAAGGTTCTCAGGGATAAATCCTGCTGACACATTGCCCGAGAAGTCGCAGAACGGGTGGTGACCAGCTGAAGTCTCGCTTTGCGGGAATCGGAAGTACGCTTGGCGCACGTTGTGACCATCAACCTTTGATTTGCTTGCCCGCACCACTTCGGCCCCGGTGCAAAAGCACGATGAACATTCAAGATCCGTCGAGAAATGTTCCTTCCAGTTATCTGGGATGGGCGCTCCCTTCGCTAGCGAGCCAAAGCCCGTCTCAGTGGCTAGCTGAGTCAACAGTTGCTCAACGTCCAGTTCCATTTTGCGGGATGCAGAAAAGGCGGTTATCGGCATAGCGACTCCATTCGAAGGCTGAAAACGTCCGGGCACAGCTTAACCAGCTTTCGGGATCTCGCCCAGCGAGAGGTCATTCATTCGAGCGTCTACAGGTTGAGTGCACAGCTGGTGGGCGAGCGAACGAACCCTGCCGACGTGCGGCTCCCGGCAAAGTGTATTTCAGATCTCGATCACAAAATCGGCGGCAAACCCCGTCCGCTCGCCTGGGTAACCCCGGGGGTTTGAAACGAGCCGGCAGCCCAGGATTTCTGTATCTACGGCACAATGCGTGTGACCGAAAATCCACGCGTCCGCCTGGCCGACCAAGTCGTGCCATTGGTTGTAATAAGCCGCCGCAAGGTGGCCTTCATGACCATTTCCAGAAACCTCCGGGATCGGAGAGTGGTGGGTCACCACTATGGTCTTGCCTTGGAAATCCTTGGCCAGTTCTGCTGCCAGAAACCCACGACTGGCGATGTTGCGAGCAATGAGATCGGCGGGTCGGAGCTTGCGGTACCCCTCCCCGATTCGGATTCGCTTGAAGTCATTCATCCACTCAGCACAGTCCCTTATCGCAGCCTTGTAGTCCCCGGTCGAGGTGAAATCTGTCCACGCAGTCGCCACAATAAAACGGATGTCACCGATGACAAGGCTTTGGTTGTCCAAAACATGGACATGCGCCGCGGCTGCATTTCGCATTTTGATCAACGTTCGATCAATGTGCGATTTGTAGAATTCGTGGTTGCCGCAGACGTAGATCACCGGGCATGCAAACGTCTCGTTTGCCCACGTCACGCCGCGACCAAGCACCGAGATGTCGCCAGCCAATACGACTAAATCGGCCTCTACCTGAGGTGGCTCGAAACCAACAAACTCCAGATGCAGATCTGAATAAACGAGAACTCTCATCAGCTACCCGTGCTCCGTGTGGTCTAGAGCAGATCGCTCTTCAAGTCGCGCCCAGGGAAACCTGCCAAGCAACCTCATCCAGTGCGAGCACTGCCGCTAGGCTCGTGTGCTTGCGCAAACCTGGCCCCGCGAGGAAATAGAGTGTGTCCTTACTCTCAAAGACCGACTCAACCAGTGCATACATGAAGCTCGATCTGAGGCCGCCAGGTCGGGAACCTTGAGTGCGGCTGTCGAAAACGATCTGACGCCCCAGCATCACGGTAGGTTGAAGGCCTTGCGACGCCAGTGTCTTTTCGTCTTTGTCCGACACCATCACATCGAGCAGGATCCAGTCACGAACTACACAAAAAGGTCGATCCCCGGAACACCGCTTCGCCAAGCCAATCAACTCATCGTCCGGCAATAGCATCCCCTCCTCGTGCTCCGCTCCGTCGAGTAAAAAATACGCCACCTGTGCTGCGTCCACCTTATCACCTTTCTTGAAATCCGATCCGACAACTGAGCTCTCAGCCGTCTTCATCATCTGCAGCGAAGATGTTTCACTTCCGCTGCATACCCAATTGGAGCGCAAGCATCTTCAATGCCTCCTCGATGCTCATCCCGGCTAACCTTGCCGCAATAATGTGGCTTGAGACAAATGCCGCCAGATCCGCATCACAGAGCTCACGCCACAGACTGTCCGTTTGACGAGTTGTCGGGCGAGTCAGAGAGGCGGCAGCACTCCTGGCAGATAGGTAGTCAGGTCGATCTATGACCTCAGAAGGCTGCACTGAAACCCTCCCGTTCACGCAAGACAGCGTCTTCAACGCCTTCAGGGAAGCGGTAACCTCCATTGCCTCCTCGCTCAACCCCTTGGTTTTCGTGAACCACATACACACCCTCCACGCTCACGGTTTAAAGGCAGTGAATCGCGAGTTCGGCGTCAGTGGGAGCCAGTCACAGACGACATAGATGCTTCCATTGGCTGTTCGATAGAGGGTGAAACCTTCATGCTCCCAGCACCCTTCAAGCGTCGAGCTCCGAATCGCTGCACCGTCTTCAAAACGGCCCCGCCGCTCGGCATAAACGACGCCAATCAAACACCCCAAATGCAGGTCGACCAGGGCGTGGCACAGGTATCCTGTAACCAATACGCCAAAGTCGATGGAGCGCGCCCGAGCAACGCACGCCGGTTCACTAGATACTGGAGCTGCCGGCGCTAGCTGGCCTGGCACATCCGAAGGGTCATCCATTTCAATGCACCTCGATAAACGGGCGCAAAGCACCGTTCGAGTAGTACCACTGGGCAACAACAAACAGTCCCCCGCCCCGTGCTCGCACAACCAGATAACCTTCTCGATAGAACCGCTCCACCACGGGGGGAGTCCGCATCGGCAGCCCCTCCGGGAAGCCATGGCGATGGTCACAAAAAATCAGGCCAGTCATCTGCGGCGGCTTTTCCAGTGCGCACATGAGATAGCCAACAACTTCCTCACCGGGTATCGCCTCTCTGGCCGCCCGGATGACCTTAGGAAGCCGGTTGAACGTGACGTCCGCCTTGGTGACGCCAAACGTCTTGATCAGGTAACCCAGGCCCTTGCCAGCATTCATCAGATCTCAACCTCAAAATCAGGGCGAAACTGCACTGACTCGCCTGGATAGCCTTTCGGGTTCGACACCACACGGCAGTCACCCTCCATGAAATCGACCGGGCAATGCGTATGGCCGAAAACCCAAAGGTCTGCCTGCTGAACAAGATCCGGCCAGTGATTGGCATACGCCGCATCAAGGTGGTCACGAGGGCCATTCAAAACCCCGATCAAAGGAGCGTGGTGTGTCACTACCACAGTACGCCCAGCAAAGGGCCTGCTGAGTTCCTGAAAAAGCCAGGCATGTGTAGCCAGATTATGCACAGCGAGATCCTCCGGACGTAACCGCTGGTGATTCTGGCCGGCCCGAATCATCCGAAAGTCACTCATGCGTTCAGCCGCCTGGCGCTTAGCAATGTCTACCGAGCCGGTCGACGAGAAATCAGTCCAGGCAGTGGCACACAGAAACCGGGTTTGCTGCCAAACCCAGCTCTCGTTTTCAAGAACACGCACGTGAGGCTCTGCAGCATCCTTCATTGCTTCGAGCGTCCTATCAATGTGGCCATCGTAATACTCGTGATTCCCACACACATAAACGACCGGGCAACTGAACGTTTCGTTGGCCCATTCCACACCCCGCGTCTTGACGCCAATGTCGCCCGCCAGAATTACTACGTCACCAGCCATGGCCGGCGGAGTGAACGGCTCAAACTCAGTGTGCAAATCGGAATAGATACGGATTTTCATCGGGCTACCAGAGCAGAAAATAGCGGGACAAGCAGGGGTTCGTTTTAGGCGTATATTGAAACCACCCGCCCCACTGGTGTCGTGATGGGCTCTAGCCCGTACGAGCTTGGCCGGCCAATGGTTCCACCAGTTAAACTGTACTTTATTGTGTGGAACTACGCAAACAGGGCATACAGTGGGATTTACTGGACTCCCTAGATGCTCAAGCAAGCCATCGCTGTCGCGTTGCAGCACATCCGCCGGCAGAAGCAGGTTGTGCTCACGGATCTGGAGAAAGGTGTCACGGGTGTGCACCTCAACCGAATCGAGCGCTCGAAGACCAGCGTGAGCGTGGAAAAGCTTGATGCTATCTCCAGGGAGCTCGGCGTCCATCCCTTGACGGTACTCGCGCTTGCCTATGGAGCAGAGGGTGCAGAAGTGCCCACAGACCTCTTGAAGCGCATCACTCTAGAAGTGAAAGGTTTCGGCGGATCGATTGCACCGCTGGAGATCAAACCTGGCGATCAGGTACCCACTGGGGTCGCCGACGCAATGGAGAGGCGTGAACAGGTGCAACGATTGAAAGCGATGGGGATGACAAAGGCCGAGGTTGCCCGCGAGCTTGGGATTTCCAAGCAGACGGCTGCTAGGCATTGGTAATCCAGTGCCAACTCGCGTCCCGCGGTGCATGTGCCATTCTGGGCATGACATGCGGAATTATCAGTGCTGGGACTCGACCCACTACCGTCTGATCATTGGGCGGTCGAACTCGGCATCCCGGCAATTTGTAGGAAATGCCAGTGAAATCACGGAGTGCGGATAAACATTAGATTTTATCCGCGTTCATGTATTTCGCTTCTTTTGGCCATACAAGCTTAAAACTCCCCTTTTTAACCTCAACTACGTTGCACGCGCTTGCTACGCCTTCTCTCATTTTTGGCCTCGTGCGACTTCAGCTCTATCGCCCTGCCTGGATCTAGTAAGGTCATAATATCCATCGGCGTGAAATCATACTCGCCAGCCAGCTTATCGAGCTCGGATAAAAAGCTCGCCACCTTAATGACTTCGGGATCTTTGAGTAATGCCAAAGCAGTTTCGTACTCGGACTCGATACGACCGCTCACCTTCAGGAACTCGTCAACATTACTCATCAAGCACCTCCAATTCCTGATTGATGATCAGCCTTTGCATTCCAGCTCCAGTTCATGACCATGATCAATTTGCGAGGTTGACCTTGGCTCAGATGGTTGTTCATGATGACTTATGCCATGCGAGCGCTGACCATGCTCAGCAGCACCAACAGCAAAACGAGGGGCTAGAGCATTTCCCACAAGCTCAAGCATGTTTGCGTTGGTTTTCATATTTATTGATGACTCAATCTCGCTTGACTTATCAGAGCGCCCTTCATAGCGCGACCTGAGAAGATCAAATATTTTTGCGTAAGAGTAGCCGTACTGTTTAGACAACGCGGACAGCTTCTCGAAAAACTCAAGATCGAGCTGATAATCGAGCTCCTGCTGCCGTACCTGGAGAGCGCGCAACGTCTGCTCAAGCTCGTACTCTTTGAGCCTGTACTCGACAAGTGTGTGCATTCTGGCCATGATCCTCTCCTGAAGAAAGCGTCAGCTGCATTGACAGTATAATAGGGATCAGGATTCAACAATAGCTTTTCTTAAAGCTATAATATCGATATAAATCAATAAGTTACAGGAGGCCGCACCGTTCGTCAGATCGTTTTAGAAGCACTCAGGCGCACTGAATTCTCAACATGAGCGATTTTCACGACCATCTAAGGCATGGGAATTATTATTTCTGTCTTTGCAACAACGCAATCAATGACTTTCAAGAAGTCATGGCAACAGGCTTCGACGCCAGAAAAGCAATTATTGGTTAATTCGAACCTGATTAGCTCGGCATTTCCCACAGCAATTTAGCTTCAACCTAATGCCATAAAACATAATAATCCCTTAAAATCAACAACATACCGAATCATGCCCCATCCCTGCTCGTCATGTCAGCTTAAGGTTTTGAAAAAGATCAGTCAATTTACGGATTATTGCACCACGGGAATGCGGTCGCTTCTAGGCATGCTTTATTCGCCAACAGAGCAGAAACTGAGGCGCGGAAAAACTTCAGCCCATACGAACATAGGCTTAAAGAAAATAATTTGAGCATCCCACCACTCCTGCTAGATTAAACTAAACAGATTCACTAGACTCGCGCAGGCCTACGAATATAAATTCGACACCCTTCGATACATCCCTATTCAATCGCCCACAAAACACCGGCTAAGTCGCTAGACGATAAAGTCTGCCGTGCGTAGTCAACGTACATAACCCTTTGCGAGACACTGAACGCCAATCTTCCGGCGCTTGCAACTTCAGAGCTTGAGACAGGGAATGGGATGGAGAACGGTCTTGTGACATCTCGTATGAACTCCGCTTCAACCAATGAGATGACACCATAAGCAATGCCCAGCATCCACATAGCAACTGCTAAATCACGCGGCGTCGACGTACCAGAGTTGAGGATTAGCGAAAGCGGCCCTCGCTGTCTTTTGGAAAGATCCTGTGGCCTGTTCTGCCTGAAGAAAAAATATGAACGAGCAAATCCCTGCGCACTGGTCAGAGTAGGCTCTTGGAGCCAATACGACAGTAGAAACTCGGCAGATGCCAATGTGGGAAACGTAGCGTCGGAAAGCGTCCGAAACCAAGCCTCGACCCTTGCAGCCAATGAGACGAGTTGAGTACTTTCAGAAGACGCACGCCCGGAAGCCGGATGCTGAAGGGGAAAATTGGAGCCCAAACGTGGTGCTGGGCTCGCGATAAACTCTGCAAAAGCAGTCCACGCTTTATCTAGCAGCGTGTACCGCTGGGTAGAAAGTCTCTCCAACAAAACGGGGGCGTCATGCTCCATGCAAACGCAGCTGTGAGGTGCGCGCCACGTCACCCGCCAAGCAGGGCTGGAGCCCGCTGCAAGATCACTCACGAAGCACTGCGGACAATAATTGAGGGCCTTGTCGTAGGGCCCCCATATCGTATCACCAGTCTTAAAGCGCTTACTGATGAACAGACGGTCTTTCAAACTCAAGTCCCGAAGGAGGTCGAAGTTTTCGTATTGCATGTCTGGATCAACACCAGGCTTGCCCGCGAGCTTGACCAGGTTCTCGGCCAAGAGTAAATCGGCGGTGTGTCGATAGTGGAAGGTTTGACGGGCCACCCAGGAAGAAAATGATTCGTTCTTGAAGGGCGGAATCGGCGGCAAGCTAGCACTGGTTTCTTGATCATCGCCCTCAGTCCGGTACTGAGTGAAGCTCTCCTCGAAGCAATCAGGTTTCTGACTTGCCAGTGTCCTGGCTACGTCGATCTGTTCGATTTTAGCGCGCAGCAAATCCACCGCGTTACCTACCCAGCCCTTCGACTGGGTTCGAAGCTCGTCTACGTCAAGAGCCCGCATAAGCTCGTGAAAATCTTCTTCACGCCATTCTTTCAGCAAACTGCAAACAAACCCTTCGAAGCCCTCTCTATCAAACATGGGAGAGATATCGATCATGTCGTAGGCGATACCCACTTGACGTAAAGAAAATCCAAGCCACGCCAGCGCTTCTGGGGTGCCGAATGCGACAATTGCACGAACTACGCCTGATCGGATGATGCTCCTGAACAAGGACGTCGCCTTGGATATTGAAGCGTCGTTGAAACCGTACTGCTCAAGATCATGTACGCAAACCGTGTCGTAGCGCCTGGCCCTCATGACTTCCAGTTGAAGTACGTTCAATCCTGCAGTAGCAGAGGCGATCTTTTGTGATATTTCCGGGGATATCCCAATAGAAAGGTAAAGGTTTGCGGGAAAGCTCCAAGGCTCCTGTGTGGAGACCTTTGATATCGCGAGTACCCTTTGTCCGCGACCTCTGAGCTCCCTCTCCAACTGGTGTGCCAGCGAGGTTGATCCGCATCCTGACTGCGCGGACACCAGTAGCACATAGGTGCCTTCTCTGGTGCAAGACGCAGCCTCAGCAAGCAGTTCTTCGCACCGTTCCAGCACGCTTTCATTTCCGGATAACGTTGACCAGAACTCTTGAGACTGGAAGTGCATCAAGATGCCCTCTACAAATACGCTTTGACCTCAGCCAAGTCATGGTAACGAGCGAGTCCTTTGATGGTGTGCTAAAAAGCTCTACCGCTCATTTACCTCTTCCATTATGCGAAGATTCCGCTCAAGAAGCTCGGCTGCGCTTCCTGCATTGAGCATCCTGGCTTGCGCTTCACGAATGCTATCAGTATTGATGTACTCCCGCCCCCTTTCGATTTCCAGACGGCACGCTTCCCTCAAATAATCAGCAATGACACGGCGAGGCCAGTAGGTAATGATTTTCTCCTTGACTTTGATTCGTGTTTGCGAGACTGCGGCCAGTTGATTCAGAAGGTCAGGGGTAATTATGGACTGCTGCTTGAGAGGCATGTAGTACATAAAACCTTTCACAAATGACTCACCTTCATAGTCGTTTTTCCAACTCTCAAGCTCTGCCTTACGGTGCATGAAACGAGTGTATAAAGCGCCATCGCATTCGTACAACCTATCCAATTCAGCCTGTGTGCCACTCAAAATGACATTGAGCTGCCAATCCGGGCCTGAAAGCCCCTTGATAGCCGCAATTTCCTTTTCGAGTGCTGCATTTTTCAAAATCCGCCATAGGAGCGGAGCCTCGTCTATGAAGACACCGACCACGTTCTTTTCCTTGATCAGCGCCTTTGCTTTACTCACGTCTGCATAGCTGAGGGTGAAAGGGCGCTTGTAGAACAGCTCACCTATCTGAGCGAGGAACAGCTTCATGATCGAGAGGTTGCTTGAGTTCCTGATGAGGTCGATATAAATCATGCGACCCGGCCAGCCAGTGGCTGACATAGCACTTTTCTCAGCCCATCGGGCCCCAAGCGACGACTTTCCCAAACCAGGATGCCCTATGAGGGACATGCACGGATTTGAGCCTGAGCTACACCTCGGATTCTGCAGCAATCGCTGGGCACCGATTTCAGCAGTCATCGCTGATGGATGAAAGAGAAAGATAGGACGCATGCAGGCTAACGCTCGCTGCTCCGGTGGCAAATCCAAGAGTGCCAGGGTCTTCTCACTGAGGTGGTTCATTGGTCATCGTCTCCCATCATGGGTGGTGCTGGGCCACGCTTCGGAATAGTCTTCGGTGATGGTTTACTTACAGGCTTAACACCAGCAGCCCGCTCAGCCCGGTCTTGGAGCTGACGCGACTCATCTAGTCTACGTTTCGCACGTGCCTGCTTGGAGCCGCCTTTAGCAGCCCGCAGATCCTCCAAATATTGCAGGCCGCGGGTTGTATACTCCCCTCTAGGCATGCCAGAACTTCGAATAAGGTTCCACTCTTGCATGCTTTGTGGAATCGACTCTTTATTGAGAAGCTCAACTTCTACCCAAAGATTTTCATGCTCCACCCAAGCTCTATGCAAATTCATGTAATCAAGCTTTACTCGCACAGACCTCCCGACTTTGTCCCAGTAGGGCCCGGGCTCATAGATCAATTCAAGGACACGAATCCCTTCACGCGCCACAGTAATCCGGTGCTCATGTAGCAGATCAATCCTGAATTGTATTGGGTCTTTGATCGTAGGTGGAACGTGGACGACACCATCCTTTACCCCATACGAGCGGATCCACCGTTGATTAGGCGTGAAGCCATCATCCCCGGCTCGCTCATGCCAGGCGCAGATGTGCATGATTATCAGAATGTAAAGATCCGTGATATCTAACTCGGCCAGACCCTCTGGATCCTCACCTCGCGCCAGCTTCCTGTGGGAGGCAATAGCCCCGTTGAGTGTTTGAATAAACCTACGATTAATTTTCCCGATCCCACGTTCAGCTTTCCCCCCACTTTGAGGCCGCATTCTATGCTCGTGCCATATACCATGTTTTCCCAAGCCGGCAACAACAGTAAGAGCATTTAAATCAGATCCACCATCGACCCTATAGCCCCGCCCCGCACCATACTGAATCCACCTAAACTTATCGGCCAGGCCATACTCCGCAAGCAAGTTATCCTTCGGTTGTATAGCCATAAAAAGGGCATTGGCTAACGTATTGCGTGATGGCGCACCAAATGACAACCCAAAGCCCATGTATGATTGGGTGTGATTTTCATAAACAAGCGTTAGGGTCGGGCGACCAAGCACTTTGCCTGTTTTCGGGTCTACTGCATGACAGTCGAGTGGGCTGTTGTCTACCTCACAAAGATCAAGGGCGTGCTCTGTCTTCGTCCCATATGGAAATGAACTGAAGATGTCACGAGCAGCTACGACACTTGTGGTAGCCGCCACCTTCTCGCGTGCCGAATACTCTTCAAATCTTCGTCTAATCGTTGCGTTCGAGGGTGCCTTTTTACCACGTGCATGACACCGACTTTTAACGCCATCAATAACGACCGCGACTGTCGCGCCCGGCCCTTTGTAATCTTCCTTGATGGCTTCCAAAATGACGTCTTCTATGTCCTCCTCCAGCCGTGTTTCTCCTTTCCTCCTTCCAGCTGTACCATGCGCCAAGCTTTCCCAACTGGGCCACTGCCTATACTTTGCAAGCAATTCATTAACTACAGTAAGCCCCAAACCTAAATCCATACAAACTCGAAGCTTATCTTCTTTTGCCGGCTTTTCCATCTCAGCGAGTGGCTTTATATACCTCTCGCGCCTACGCGCCTCAATTATTTGCTCGGGCGTGTAACTACCGACAGGTCTTTCCCGAACCTGCTCAACCTTACTGGCATCATCCAAACTGCGTTGCCTTATCTCCTCAGTAGCTTCGCTGCTGATTTTCCCCAGATCTGGAATCGAGGCCCAATGCGACTGATCAGGTAATCCGGCACTCTTGATTAGATATTTATTACGTTCAGCACTATAATCAGCGACAATGAAAAAACCAGGTGACTCAGTCCAATAAACAATTTCACCTACCCTAAATTCCACTCCACTACTCCGTAGAACCTATGCGGTTTCGCCTCAGCCTCTCCACAGCAAGTTGTAGTCGTGCCTTTAACACAGAATCGCTTGGCGGCTGGATACCCAACATTTCACATTGAAAACGAATATCCTTCACCGCTTGAACTTCCGAATAAGTGGGATGATTGAACCGCGTCCATTCTTGCTGAGCTATATAAGAAAATACTCCATCGATTCTATACAAAGCGCCGTTTGCATAAGCCATTTCGACGTACCGGTCGAGATAGTCAGCGAAGCTAGTAGACGCCGATCGTTTCATTGGCTCCTGCCCGCCAAGTGAGGCGGTGGTCACGAGCTGGATGACGTGGGTACGGAATGCTCCAATGCCATCTTCTGGTACGGTGATTCGTTCGAGGGCCAGGCGAAGTTGCAGTCCATTTGACAGCCTGCACAGGCGCACCACATTTCCACGGTGTGGCCAGTAGGCTGTAATCACGTGCAGCTCGTCACTCGTATCACTGAAGGCGAATTCACCAGCTGTAGCCATGATTGACCTCCAACCTTAGTGGGTTAGGAAAGCATAGGCCGCCTGTAAGAGTTCACCAATACCGGTCATCGCAAAAAAACGGACGTTTATTAACTGATTGTTTTATAATGCATTTGTGATAAACCTGTTTCAGTAATCTCCGTTTTTTTGAGAAATTTGAACGGCGTTTAGTGATGCATTTTTGTAATGACTATTGAAATCAATGGGTTAAGGTATGAACGGGGATTTGTGAAAACGGATAATATTTCTCGATCTTGACCTTTGCGGTGTGCGGGTTGTGGCAATCGGTGCAACCGACGCCGGCGGCGTACATCTTGCTCTGGGTGAACGAACCGTACTCATACACTTCGCCGTCGATCTGGCCATCGGCGTGGTACAGGCCGGTGCGCAGGATCGCTGGCAGGCTCTGGTCCAGTTGCGGATGCCCCGGCAGCATGCCGACGCCGAGGGTCTGGCGCCGGCTGTGGCAATAGGCACACTGCTCGACCAGACCCTGGCTGCCCAGCGCCTTGTAGTCCACGGTCAGGCCGTTGGACTCGCCAGCCTTTTGCGAAGACTTTTGAGCAGGCTTTTGTGAAGCTTGGGCCCAGTCCACATGCGCCTTGCCCGGGCCATGGCAGCTCTGGCAACCGACGCTCTGCTCCTGCCAGGTCGAGGCGAAGCTGTCGTCACGGTCGTTGTAGTTCTTCACCAGGCGGGTCGAATGGCAGTCGGCGCACATGCCGTTCCAGTTCTGGTAGCGACCGGTCCAGTGCAACGGGTCGTCAGGGGCGAAGCGCTGGCCGGGGTACAGCGAGAACCAGCGTTGCCCGCCCTGCGCCTTGGGCCGGCTGTCCCAGGCAATGGTCAGCGCCTGCAGGCGCCCGCGTGGCAGGTCGACGAGGTACTGCTGCAGCGGATAATGGCCGAAGGTCCGCCGGACCTGGAAGTCGGCCGGTTTGCCGTCTTCGCCCTCCAGGTTGACGAAAAAGCCCTTGCCCTTGCGAAAGAAGTGCGCCTTCACACCGGCCTCGTCGAAGCGGGCGTCGTTGAAATTGCCCAGCACGTTGGCGGCGGTGGCATCGCGCATGGCCCAGCCATGGTCAGAGTCTTTCCATTGTTCGGCCTGGTCGGTATGGCAGCCGAGGCAGGTTTGGGTCGCTACATACCCCTCGGCAGGTTGCGCCTGTGTCGGCACACTGCTTGCCGTTGCACTCCCCAGCCAAACCAACAGCACTGCACCGAGAACACCTTTGATCGCCTTCCCCATTCCCTGCTCCACGGCCAGTTCCATGGGCCCTGTACCGGACCCTTGCGCCACTGAGGCTAGCAAATAAATCGGGACATGCTGCGATCTTGAGCTATCACTGATGGACAGCCTGTGCATGGAGCCACCATGACCCCCCAGCATCGATCACGCCTGCTGCTGTGCTTGTCGGTCGCCTTTGGCGCACAGGCGGCCCTGGCCGATAACGCCCGTGACTGGCAGAGTACGCCCATCGACCTGAACATGGTGTTCGGCTACTACAACCTGATCGACACCAATACGCCGATCGACACCTCGCTGCCGCTGGATGGCCTGTCGCTTAATGCCGACCTTTATATCCTGCGCTATGCCCGCTCGTTCGGGCTGGACGGGCGCAATTCGGCGATCCAGATCCTACAGCCGTATGCCGACGTCGCCGCCTCGTTCGACAACGGGCGGTTCTTCAGCGGCACCAAGCACAACGGTGGTATGGGCGATACCCAGATCGTCTTCGCGCACAACT
>MTEY01002093.1_pt1 | contig 16300 bp, 14 predicted proteins | sample 1042721 | NCBI WGS metagenome assembly MTEY01 (sample SAMN06185809, study PRJNA358809) | soil metagenome | isolation source: soil biostimulated with seedmeal as carbon source | place: India | collected 2015-05-23 | reverse complement strand
GCGAATTCATTCGCCAAGCAGGCCAAAGGTCTGCCTGCTTTTCGGGACCGCTTTGCGGTCCATGGCGAATGAATTCGCCCCTACAACGACGCCTCCAGACCGCCGCGATCAGCGGAACGGCGGTTCGTCGAAGCTGCGCAGCTTGCGCGAGTGCAGCGAGTTGAGCTGGTTACGCAGCAGGTCCAGGGCGGCAATGCCGATGCGCAGGTGCTGGCTGACGGCACGCTGGTAGAAGGCACTGGCCGAACCGGGCAGCTTGATCTCGCTGTGCAGTGGCTTGTCGGACACGCACAACAAGGTCCCGTAAGGCACCCGCAGGCGGTAGCCCTGGGCCGCCACCGTGCCGCTCTCCATGTCCACCGCCACGGCCCGCGACAGGTTGATCAGCGGTCGTTCCTGGGCCCAGCGCAGCTCCCAGTTGCGGTCGTCGTAGGTGAGCACGGTGCCGGTCCGCAAACGTCGCTTGAGGTCTTCACCGCGCTCGCCGGTGACCTGCGCCGCGGCCTCCTGCAGCGCCTGCTGCACTTCGGCCAGCGCCGGCAACGGAATATGCGGCGGCAACACCCGGTCGAGAATGCCGTCGCGGCGCATGTAGGCGTGGGCCAGCACGTAGTCGCCAATGGTCTGCGACTGCCGCAGCCCGCCACAGTGACCGATCATCAGCCAGCAGTGCGGACGCAGTACGGCCAGGTGGTCGGTGATGTTTTTCGCGTTGGACGGACCGACGCCGATGTTCACCAGGGTTACGCCGTGGCCGTCGGCGGCGATGAGGTGGTAGGCCGGCATCTGGTAGCGGTGCCAGATCACGCCGTCGACGATGGCCTGCATCTCGCCCTCGTCCATGCCGCGCTCCACTATCACGTTGCCCGGCAGGACCATGCGCACGAAGCGCGGGTCTTCTCGCAGTTGATCGATGCCGTGGCGAATGAACTGGTCGACGTAGCGGTGATAGTTGGTCAGCAGGATCCACGGCTGGACGTAGCGCCAGTCGCTGCCGGTGTAATGCACCAGGCGGCGCAGGGAGAAGTCCACCCGCGCGGCATCGAAGAGGGCCAGCGGCAGCGGGTCGGCGTTCTCCCAATCGTACAGGCCGTCGGCTACGCCATCGGTGGCGGCGGAAAGGTCGGTACTGGGGAAGACCCGCGCCAGCTCGGCGGCGGTCACCCCGGACCCTGCCAGTTCTTCACCGTGCTCCACCACGTAGGGGTACGGAATGTTCTGCTGGCTGGTACCCACTTCGACCTGCACGGTGAAGTCGTGCATCAACGGACGCAGCTGTTCGAGGAGATAGGTGCGGAAGGCGTCGGGATGAGTGACGGTGACACTGTAGTTGCCCGGCACCTGGATCTTGGCGAAGGCGCGGGTCGTGGACGGGACTTCGCCCTGGCAACGGTAGGTGATGCGCAGCAGCGGGTAGCGGAAAGACGCACGCTGGGCAGCGTCCGGCTCGATGCGTTCCTTGATGTAGCGTTTCAACGCCTGACTGAGGGCGCCAGTGGCCTGCCTGTGCAGCTCGGAGAGGCGGTCAACGGCTTCCTCGGCAGTGTCGGCAATTACAAAATCATTCGGTTCGAGGCTCACGGTCGGCATCCTGTCTGTTCGCTCTGGACCTATCTTGCCTGCTTGGACAGGTAAAGGCATAGAACGATTCGGCAGGATGCCGCGCCGCTGGCGCCACCCGCCGCGAGGGCGGGTGGTCGAGCTGTAGATCAGGCCAGGTGTGGGGTCGACCGGGCTACCAGGGCCTCGACATCGGCGCCGCGCGGCAAGGTCCCGTAGACACGTCCGTGATCGCCCAGACGACTAGCGATGAAGGCATCGGCGACCGTGGCGTTGCCGGCCTCCAGCAGCAGCTTGGCCTGCAATGCCACCGCCACCTCTTCGGTGAGCTGGCGGGCGCGATACTGGATGTCGGCGGTATCGGCGAAGCCCTTCTTCAGATTGCCGATGAAGGATGCGAGGCGCGCATCGCCATGGCCGTCGCCCAACTCGGCGAAGAGCGCATCCAGTACCCCCGGCTCCTTGGACAGGGCACGCAGCACATCCAGGCACTGCACATTGCCGGAACCTTCCCAGGTGGAGTTCACCGGGGCTTCGCGGTACAGGCGCGGCAGGATGGTGTCCTCGACGTAACCGGCACCGCCCAGGCACTCGGCGGCCTCGTTGATCATCGCGGGCGCCCGTTTGCAGATCCAGTACTTGCCCACGGCGGTCACCAGGCGGGCGAACTTGTCTTCCTGCTCGTCGTGGGCATTGTCCAGGGCACGTCCCATGCGCATGGTCAGGGCGAGCGCGGCTTCGCTTTCCAGCGCAAGGTCGGCGAGGACGTTCTGCATCAGCGGTTGCTCGGCCAGCACGCGGCCGCCGACCTTGCGGTAGGCGCAATGGTGCGCGGCCTGGGTCAGTGCCTGACGCATCAGCGCGCTGGAGCCGATCATGCAGTCGAAGCGGGTCAGGGACACCATCTCGATGATGGTCGGTACACCACGGCCCTCTTCCCCCACCATCCAGGCCAGTGCGCCGCGGTATTCCACCTCGCTGGAGGCGTTGGACCAGTTGCCCAGCTTGTTCTTCAGTCGCTGGATGTAGAACTCGTTGCGGCTGCCGTCCGGCCGGTGGCGCGGCAGCAGGAAGCAGGACAGGCCCTTGTCGGTGTAAGCCAGGGTGAGGAAGGCATCGCACATGGGCGCCGAGCAGAACCATTTGTGGCCCACCAGTTCGTAGGCCTGGCCAGGACCGGGGATGCCCACGGGATGGGCGCGAGTGGTGTTGGCGCGAACATCGGTGCCACCCTGTTTCTCGGTCATGGCCATGCCGATGGTGACGCCGGACTTCTGCTCCATGGGCAGGTTGCGCGGGTCGTACTCGGTCGAAAGGATCTTCGGCAGCCACTTCTCGGCGATCTCCGGCTGCAGGCGCAAGGCGGGTACGCTGGCGAAGGTCATGGTCAGCGGGCAACCAGTGCCGGCTTCGGCCTGGCTGTGCAAATAGCTCAGGCCGGCCCGGGCAACCTGGGCGCCGGCGCGCGGATCGGTCCAGGGCATCGAAGGGATGCCGTGCTCGATGGAGGCGCGCATCAGCTCGTGGTAGGCCGGGTGGAATTCCACCAGGTCGATGCGGTGGCCGTAGCGATCATGGCTCTTGAACACCGGTTTGTTCTCGTTGGCGAGGAAGCCCGCGCTCATCAGCGGACCGCCGGCCAGGGTGCCGTAGGCATCGAGACGTTCTTCGGCCCAGCCGCCCTGATAGCGGCGGACCCACTCCTGCAGCGGCAGGTCGACGCGATAGAGGTTGGCGCCATCCAGCGGCGGTACCTGGTTGAAGACTTCGTGGGTTTCGGCGAATTCGTGCAGGCTCATCGCAGGTTCTCCTTAACAGGTTGGCTGGCGCCCAGGGCGCGCAGGCAGAAGGTAACGAGGTTGGCGCAGACGCTCTCGAGGTCGTCCGAATCATGGTCGGCGTCGCGCATTGCGCGGCCCGGGGGCGACAGCGGGCCGACCAGGGACTCGGCGATAGCACCGACCAGGCAGGCTGCAGTCAGGGGAATCGAGGGCACCTGGAACTCACCGCGCGCCCGGCCTTCCTCCAGCAGTTGGCAGAAAAGGTCGGCGTAGGCCTCGCGATAGAGCAGGCGCTGTTCGTCCACTTCAGGGTCCACGGGTTCAGCGATCAGGGCGAAAGCCAGTCGCCGGCTGTGCCAGGCTCGCGCCGCGAACTGACGCAACCCCCGCGCCAGCCGGTCGGCGGCCGAACCATCGCCACGCAGCACTACTGCGAGACTGTCCACCTCCACCTGGCTGGCCTGCGCAAAGACCTCCGCAGCCAGTTCGCCCTTGTTGGAGAAGTGCCGGTAGAGGCTGCCGGTGGCAATGCCCACGTCCTCGGCCAATGCCTGCATGGTCAATGCGGCAAACCCGCCTTCCACTACCCGCGCCTGGGCGCAGGCCAGGATGCGGCCGCGTAGCGCCTGGTCACGGTCGATTCGGGAGGTGGTGGTGCGATAGGCCATGATCTGAATCCTGATTCACTTCTTTCAGTGAATCAGGATTCAGACCTTGCAGGAAGTGGGAGAAATGACGCGATTGATGCCATATATGCCGCGTTCTTGCTGAGTCAGCCCAACGACTTCGCGGTTTCTACCGGCTTGCACAGCAGCCAGTCATGGAGCAGCGAGCGCAGTTCATCGAACTTGACCGGCTTTGCCATGTAGTCGCTCATCCCGGCGGCCAGGCAGCGCTCGCGGTCGCCACTGTGGCTGTGGGCGGTGATGGCCAGCACGGGCAGGTCGGCGCAGCCGGGCATCGCCCGCAGGGCCCTGCAGGTGGCGAAACCGTCCATCACCGGCATCTGGCAGTCCATGAGCACGGCGTGGACGGATTCGCGGCGAATCTGTTCCAGCGCTTCGGCGCCGTTGTCCGCGGTGAGCACGCGATAGCCGAGCTTGAGCAGCATGCCGCGGGTCACCAACTGGTTGATGGCGTTGTCTTCCACCACCAGCACGGTGCACTGCTCCGGCCGGCGCAGGGGCTGGCCGCCGGGGCGGCGCGCGGGCAGGACCTGGCTCTGCACCGGCAATGACAATTTGAGCTCCAGGGTGAAGGTGCTGCCCCGCCCGGGCTGGGACTGATGGGAAAGCTTGCCGCCGAGGAGTGTCACCAGTTGATCGCTGAGGGCGAGCCCGATGCCGAGGCCGCCGTATTCGCGGGTCATGGAGCCATCGAGCTGGTAGAAGCGCCGGTAGATCAGGCCATCTGGCGGAGTGGAGAAACCGATGCCGGTGTCCACGACGTCGATGTGCAGTGCCAGTTCACCCTCGGCCGGTTCATGGCCGCTGACTCGCAGGCCCACGCTGCCACGACTGGTGAACTTGATGGCGTTGTCCAGTAGATAGCCCAGCGCCTGGGCCAGCTTGCCGGCATCCCCTTCGAGGGTATCCGGGAGCCGGTGATCGAGCTCCAGTTCGAAGACCAGCCCCTTTTCCACCGCGCGCAGGCCGTACTGCACCCGCAGGCTGTCCATCAGCCCGCGCAGGCTGAATGGCTCGCGTCGCGGGTAGAGTTTGCCGGCCTGCAGTTCGGTCATGGCAAGGATGTCGTTGACCAGGCGCATCATGTCCCGCGCCGAGCCGGAGGCGGTACGCTGGTACTGCTCCAGCTCCTCGTGCAACGGCAGCGTCTGCATCAGCTCAAGGGAACCGATGACGCCATTCATCGGCGTGCGCAACTCGTGGGTGACCGTGGCGAGGAATTCGTCCTTCAGGCGGTTGCTGTTGGCCAGTTCCTGGTTGAGCGCCTCCAGCTTGCGTCCGGCGTCTTGGAGGATGCGCGTGCGCTCTTCCTTCATGGCATTGATGCGGTCGGCCAGGGCGAGGGACAGCAGCCCCACTTCCAGTGCCGAACCAATCTGGCTGGCGTACATGGTGAGGAAGACGTTGGGCAGATAGCCCAGCACCATCAGGGTGTTGAGGGCGCCGCCGATAAGGAAGGCGCTCCAGGCGATGATGAAATAACGCGCCACGCGCATGCCGCGCAGCCAGGCCAACACGCCAGCGGCGAAGATCACCACGGTAAAGATCAGCGCCAGCGAAGTGGCCAGCCGCAGGGCCAGGCCGTAGCTGGCCGTCAGCGCCAGGACCATTGCCAGCCCGCCGAACGCCATCAGGCCGAGTAGCGCACGGTCGACCCAGGGACTGTGGTCGGCCGTATGCAGGAAGCTGCGCGCGAACTGGCAGCCGAACAGCGCCGCCGAACCGATCAGGAAGGGCGTCGCCGCATTGGCCCACCAGGGGTTGTCCGGCCAGAAGTACTGGATGCCAGCGCCGTTGACGGAAATCTGGTAGAGGCCGAACGAACCTATATAGAGGATGTAATAGAGGTAACTGGTATCGCGAACGCTGAGGTAGATGAACAGGTTGTAGAAGAGCATCACCAGCAGCACGCCGTAGATGATGCCCAGTACATAGATGCGTTCCGGCTGCTCCTCGACGAAGGCCTGGGGTGACCAGAGCGTCAGCGGCGCCTGGATCGAACCTTCGCTCTGCAGACGCAGGTAGATGCGCTTGGGCTGGTTGGCGTGCAGGGGGATGCTGAAGACGTAGTTGTTCTGCCTGATCTGCCGGCTGTCGAACGGCAGCGAGTCCCCGGTGCTTTGAGCGAGACGGTAACCACCCTGGTCGTCCGGTAGATAGAGATCGAGGCGGTCCAGTGGCGGGTAGGCCAACTCCAGCAGCCAGTTCTGCTGGTCGCTCCGGCCATGCGGCTGGTAATCCAGGTCAATGCGCAGCCAGAACACCGAGTGCGAATAGCCGGCATTGAGCACAGGCTTGTCATGGCGGCGGAAATTGCTGTCCAGGGCGGGGGACGTGATGTCGTCGATCTCGGCATCACCACGAACATCTTCGAACACGTCCATGTGCTGGCCCAGCGGGAGACTGCGCAATTGCTCGTCGAATTGCACGGCATTGGCCAGGCCGGCGAGCAGGTGAAGGCAGAGGAAAAAGAGGATACGCATGCAGCCCCGCAGTGGCCTGCTGACCGCGTCCGGGAGCCCCGCCTCCTTATCCGACGCGCCACCCTGGGCCAGGTTGTTCGAAAAGTGCACTCTAGCACAGCGCAAGGTGGCTGAAAGCTGCACATTGCCATCACATTGGAACAGCTCTATTCCGGCGCTTTCAGCCGCACCAGCAAGACCCCGCGCGCGCCGCCTGAGGCATAGCGCCGCCGGTGCGGCCCGGCGAGGTGATTAGTGGTAAGCTCGCCGACCATGAAAACGACCAACTCTCGCCCCGTAGTCCTCTGCCTTTCCGGCCACGACCCCAGTGGTGGCGCCGGCCTCCAGGCAGACATCGAAGCCCTGATCGCACAAGGCTGCCACGCCGCCCCGGCCGTGACCGCCCTGACCGTGCAGGATACCGTCAACGTTTCCGATTTCCGCGTCCTCGACCGCGAGTGGGTATTGGCCCAGGCCAATGCCGTGATCGCCGACCTGCCGGTAGCCGCCGTCAAGCTGGGGATGCTCGGCTCGGTGCAAATGGTCGAGACCGTTCTGGAAATCATGCAATCGATCCCCCGCGTGCCGCTGGTCTGCGACCCGGTACTGCGTGCCGGCGGCGGCGGCGCGCTGGGCAAGGACGAAGTGGGTTACGCGATCCGCGAACGCCTGCTCCCGGTAGCCGCCATCGCCACCCCGAACCTGCCGGAAGCGCGCATCCTCGCCGAACTGCCGGAAGGCACCCCGGATGAGTGCGCGGAGAAGCTCCTGCCCTTCTGCCGCAATTTGCTGATCACCGGCGGTCATGGCGACGAGCACGAAGTGCACAACCGCCTGTACACCCAGGATGGCCAGCGCTTCACCTATACCTGCCAGCGCCTGCCCGGCAGCTACCACGGCTCGGGCTGCACCCTGGCCAGCGCCCTCGCCGGCCGCCTGGCCCTGGGCGAGGAGCTGTCCAGCGCGGTACGCAGCGCCCTCGACTACACCTGGCGCACCCTGCGAGACGCCGAACAACCCGGTCACGGCCAGTACGTGCCGCGCCGCCTGCCGCTGGACTTCTGCCAATGAAACTGCGCGGCCTCTACGCCATCACCGATAGCCAGTTACTGGCCGGCGGCAAGTTGCTGCCCTACGTCGAAGCGGCCCTGAAGGGCGGCGCCAAGCTGCTGCAGTACCGCGACAAGTCCAGCGACGAAGCTCGGCGCCTGCGCGAAGCCGAGGCCCTTGGCGAGTTGTGCACCCGTTACGGCGCCCAGTTGATCATCAACGATGACGCCGAACTGGCCGCCCGCCTGGGCGTCGGCCTGCACCTGGGCCAGGGCGACGGTTCCCTGGCTGCGGCACGCGCCCTGCTCGGCCGCCAGGCCGTGATCGGCGGCACCTGCCACGCCAGCCTCGACCTGGCCGCCGCGGCAATCAAGGAAGGCGCCAGCTACATCGCCTTCGGCCGCTTCTACAATTCCCAGACCAAGCCGGGCGCACCCGCCGCCACCCTGGACCTGCTTGAGCACGCCAGGCAGCGCTTCCAGGCCCCCATCGTCGCCATCGGCGGCGTGACCCTGGAAAACGCCCCCGAGCTGATCAACCGCGGCGCCAGCATGGTGGCGGTGATCCACGCACTGTTCGGCGCCGATTCGGCCGCCGAGGTGGAACGCCGCGCGCGTGCCTTCAGCGCCCTGTTCGACGCCGCCTGACCCCGAATTCGCTTGAAAGAGAGACCTGCCATGTCCCGTTCCGAAACCCTCTTCGCCAACGCCCAGAAACATATCCCTGGTGGCGTCAACTCGCCGGTCCGCGCCTTCAAGAGCGTCGGCGGCACCCCGCTGTTCTTCAAACACGCGGAAGGCGCCTACGTGACGGACGAGGACGACAAGCGCTACGTGGACTATGTCGGCTCCTGGGGTCCGATGATCCTCGGCCATAGCCATCCGGACGTGCTGGACGCCGTGCGCAAGCAACTGGACCATGGCCTGTCCTACGGCGCACCGACCGCACTGGAAGTGGAAATGGCCGACCTGGTCTGCTCCCTGGTGCCGTCCATGGAGATGGTGCGCATGGTCAGCTCCGGCACCGAAGCTACCATGAGTGCCATTCGCCTGGCCCGTGGCTTCACCGGTCGCGACAGCATCATCAAGTTCGAAGGCTGCTACCACGGCCACTCCGACTCCCTGCTGGTGAAAGCCGGTTCCGGCGCCCTGACCCTGGGCGTACCGAGCTCGCCCGGCGTGCCTGCGGCCTTTGCCCAGCACACCCTGACCCTGCCGTTCAACGACATCGACGCCGTTGAAAAGACCCTCGCCGACGTGGGCAACGAAGTCGCCTGCATCATCGTCGAGCCGGTGGCCGGCAACATGAACTGCGTACCGCCGGCACCCGGCTTCCTCGATGGCCTGCGCACCCTGTGCGACAAGCACGGCGTGGTGCTGATCTTCGACGAAGTGATGACCGGCTTCCGCGTCGCCCTCGGCGGCGCCCAGGCTTACTACGGCATCACCCCCGACCTCTCCACTTTCGGCAAGATCATCGGCGGCGGCATGCCGGTCGGCTGCTTCGGCGGCAAGCGCGAGATCATGTCGCACATCGCCCCGTTGGGCCCGGTCTACCAGGCGGGCACCCTATCCGGTAACCCGCTGGCCATGGCCGCCGGCCTGACCACCCTGAAGCTGATCAGCCGCCCGGGCTTCCACGCCGAGCTGACCGACTACACCACCCGCATGCTCGACGGCCTGCAGCAACGCGCCGATGCCGCCGGCATTCCTTTCGTCACCACCCAGGCGGGCGGCATGTTCGGTCTGTACTTCAGCGGCGCGGACGACATCGTCACCTTCCAGGACGTGATGGCCAGCGATGCGGATCGCTTCAAGCGCTTCTTCCACCTGATGCTGGAAGGCGGCGTGTACCTGGCGCCAAGCGCCTACGAGGCTGGCTTCACCTCCATCGCCCACGGCGACAAGGAACTGGCGATCACCCTGGACGCAGCCGAGCGTGCCTTCGCCAAGCTGAAACAGGCTTGAGGCCATACAGCACCGCCCTCTCCGACGGCATCCTCGCCCTCGTCCGCCTGGCCAGCGCATTTGCGCTGGTCCGGCCGGTAGCGTTATCGGCCCTTTACTCCGGGCCCACCTGCTCCACCTCGGTCTAACGCCCGCCTATCCGCTGAAGACATGGCGGCTCTTGCAATTTCGCGACGCAGTGCCAAGCGCAAACAAAGTAAAGGCTTTGTAAGATCGGCCTCGCTTATTTCATAATGTGACGGTCGGCGCGTTTCTCGCCGGCCGGGCATGATGCCCGCACTGCTTCCGAGGCATTGTGATTCCCATGAACCGCACCGGCCGCACCCTTATCCTGGGCTGCCTGTTGCTCTTCCAGCCACTGCTGGCCAATGCCGGCGGTAACTCCCTGCTGATCCCAGCTACCGGGCGCTGCAACCTGAACAGCCTGCCGGAAAACCTCTCGGAAGCCGTTTCTGCCTGCCAACAGGCCGCCAAGGGCGGCGACGCTGAAGCCCAGTACGAGCTTGGCGAGTTCTATTACGACGGCAAACGCACCCCGCGCGACCTCGCGCAGTCCCTGCAATGGTTCGAACAGGCCTCTCTCAAGGGACACGCCCAGGCACAACTGCGACTGGGCAACATGTTCTTCCGGGGCGAAGGGGTACCGGCCAATAACGTGCAGGCCTACATCGTGCTCAAGATGGCAGCGGTGAACGGTTCGGACGAGGCGATGGACAGCGCCGACCTGGTGGCCGCGCAGATGCGTTCTGACGAACTGGAAATCGCCACCCAGGTACTCGGGCAGATCTTCCGCAACTACCTGCTGGAACTACAGGCCGCCGACGGCGGCTCGCCCTTCTCGCCCCTGCCCTGAACCCCGGCAGCGGCATCCATCAGACGATCCGACTTACTTCTCCGGCATCGGCATGGGGAATGGCATCACGTTGCCACCCCCTCGCGCTTCGCTGATCTTCGGCGTGCCAAGGCGCTCCACTTCATCGATGCGGATGATCGAGTGCATCGGCAGGAAACTGCGGACCACGCCTTCGAACTGAGCCTTGAGCTTCTCCTCGCTGGGATCGACCACCACCTGGGTGCGCTCGCCGAAAACGAACTCCTCCACCTCCAGGAAGCCCCAAAGATCGCTCTGGTAGATCTGCTTGGCGTACATCTCGTACACCTGGCCCTGGTTAAGGAAGATCACCTTGTAGATGGGGGCAGGCTTGCTCATGGGAAGTCGGCGGGTCGTCGCGGGGGATTTTCGGGGGCGCAGATCATAGCACAGCCGCCAGGCAGCCGGCGCTAGGACACTGGAGGGATGGCGATTATAATGCGCGGTTCTTCGAACCACCTGATTCATACGTGCATGGCCAAGAAGCTCTATATCGAAACCCACGGCTGCCAGATGAACGAGTACGACTCGTCGCGCATGGTCGACCTGCTCGGCGAGCATCAGGCGCTGGAAGTCACCGAACACGCTGAAGAAGCCGACGTGATTCTGCTCAACACCTGCTCGATCCGCGAGAAGGCGCAGGAGAAAGTGTTCTCGAAACTTGGCCAGTGGCGCGAGCTAAAGCGGCAGAACCCGGAGCTGGTCATCGGCGTCGGTGGCTGCGTGGCCAGCCAGGAAGGCGCCGCCATCCGCGAGCGCGCGCCCTATGTAGACGTCGTGTTCGGCCCGCAGACCTTGCATCGCCTGCCCGAGATGATCGACGCCGCACGGGTCACCCGCAAACCCCAGGTGGACATCAGCTTCCCGGAAATCGAGAAGTTCGACCGACTGCCCGAGCCCCGCGTCGATGGCCCCAGCGCCTTCGTCTCGGTCATGGAAGGCTGCAGCAAGTATTGCACCTTCTGTGTCGTGCCCTACACGCGCGGTGAGGAAGTCAGCCGTCCGTTCGACGACGTCTTGGCCGAAGTCATCCACCTGGCCGAGAACGGCGTGCGTGAAGTGACCCTGCTGGGCCAGAACGTCAACGGCTATCGCGGCCTGACCCATGATGGCCGCATCGCCGACTTCGCCGAGCTGATCCGCGTGGTGGCCGCCGTCGAGGGTATCGAGCGCATTCGCTACACCACTTCGCACCCGCTGGAGTTCTCCGACGCGCTGATCCAGGCCCACGCCGACGTGCCGGAATTGGTGAAGTTCGTCCACCTGCCCGTTCAGGCGGGTTCCGATCGCATCCTCGCCGCCATGAAGCGAAATCACACCGCGCTGGAATACAAGTCGCGCATACGCAAGCTGAAGGCGGCGGTGCCAGACATCTGCATCAGCTCGGACTTCATCGTCGGTTTCCCCGGCGAGACCGACAAGGACTTCGAGGCCACCATGAAACTGGTGGAAGAAGTCGGCTTCGACTTCTCGTTCTCCTTCATCTACAGCTCGCGCCCCGGCACCCCTGCGGCGGACCTGCTGGATGACACGCCGGAAGAGATCAAGAAGCAGCGCCTGCAGATCCTGCAGACCCGCATCCACCAGCAGGGTTACGAGATCAGCCGACGAATGGTCGGCAGCGTTCAGCGCATTCTCGTCAGCGACTATTCCAAGAAGGACCCGGGCATGCTCCAGGGCCGCACGGAGAACAACCGCATCGTCAACTTCCGCAGCGCCAACCCGCGCCTGATCGGACAGTTCGTCGATGTGCACATCGACGATGCGCTGCCCCATTCCCTGCGCGGCAGCCTGCTCGAAGAAAGCCTGCACTGATCGACCTTCGGGGTCCGTGCTTTTCGAGCCGGGCCCCCGGGGTTATTCTGCATCACATCCCATTCCTACCGCCCAAGGGCGAACACACGACATTGAACGCCTCCCTGGATCTGCACCGCTTCACCCTGGAACCTTTTGAAGCCCGCCGCTTCGCCAACCTGTGCGGCCAATTCGACGAGCACCTGCGCTTGATCGAGCAACGCATGGCGATCGAAATCCGCAACCGCGGCAACCAGTTCGAACTGGTGGGCGACCCGCAACTCACCCGCGCCACGGAAAACCTCCTGCGCCGCCTCTATCGCGAAACCGAGGCCATCGAGCTGTCACCCGACATGGTGCATCTCTTCCTTCGCGAAACGGGCATGGAGGAAGCGGCCAACCCGAAGACCGAGGCCGTGAGCCTGCGCACCCGCAAGGGCAATATCCGCCCGCGCGGCGCCAACCAGCAGCGCTATGTGAAGTCGATCCTCGACCACGACATCAACTTCGGCATCGGCCCGGCCGGCACCGGCAAGACCTATCTGGCCGTGGCCTGCGCCGTGGACGCCCTGGAGCGCGAGCAAATCCGCCGCATCCTGCTGGTGCGCCCGGCGGTCGAGGCTGGCGAGAAGCTCGGGTTCCTTCCCGGCGACCTTTCCCAGAAAATCGACCCCTACCTGCGGCCGCTCTACGACGCCCTTTACGAAATGCTCGGCTTCGACCACGTCGCCAAGCTGATCGAGAAGCAGGTGATCGAGGTCGCACCGCTGGCCTACATGCGCGGTCGCACCCTTAACAACAGCTTCATCATTCTCGACGAGAGTCAGAACACCACCCTCGAGCAGATGAAGATGTTCCTGACCCGTATCGGCTTCGGCTCCACGGCGGTCATCACCGGCGACATCACCCAGATCGACCTGCCGCGCGGCACGAAATCCGGTTTGACCCACGTGATCGACGTGCTGCGTGACGTGCCGGGAATCAGCTTCACCCACTTCAAGTCCCAGGACGTGGTTCGCCATCCGCTGGTCCAGCGCATCGTGGAAGCCTACGACCGCTTCGACAGCCGCCAGCAACCCGCCAAGGCCAAGCCAGCCGACAACGACCCGGGCGCAATAGACGACAATGCTTGAACTCGACCTGCAACTCGCCAGCGAGGCCCAGGGCCTGCCGAGCGAGGAGGACTTCCGTCGCTGGTGCGAACTGGCCCTGCGCCAACGCAGCGCCGATTCCGAACTGACCATCCGACTGGTGGACGAGCCTGAAGGCCGCGAACTCAATCGCACCTGGCGCCACAAGGACTACGCTACCAACGTACTTTCCTTCCCTGCGGACGTGCCGGACGAGTTGCTGGATATCCCGCTGCTCGGCGACCTGGTGATCTGCGCGCCGGTGGTCGCCCGGGAGGCCTCGGAACAGGGCAAGGCCCCGGAAGCGCACTGGGCGCACCTGGTCATCCACGGCTGCCTGCACCTGCTCGGTTATGACCACATCGAGGATGAGGAAGCCGAGGAAATGGAAGCATTGGAACGGGAATTGCTGGCTGAACTTGGCCACCCCGACCCTTACATAGACGACGAAGACCAATAAGAAGCACCGAGCAAAGGACATATGAGCGAAGATCGATCGAGTAACGGGCACAGGTCCTGGCTGGAAAAGCTGACCCAGGCCTTTGCCCATGAACCGAAAAGCCGCCAGGAGCTCCTCGAGCTGCTGCGCGAGGCCCACCAGAACAAGCTGCTCGATAGCGAAGCGCTGTCGATCGTCGAAGGGGCCATCCAGGTCGCCGACCTGCAGGTGCGCGACATCATGGTGCCGCGCTCGCAGATGATCAGCATCAAGGCCAACCAGACGCCGAAGGAGTTCCTTCCGGCGATCATCGACGCCGCCCACTCCCGCTACCCGGTCATCGGCGAAAGCCTCGATGACGTCATGGGCATCCTCCTGGCCAAGGACCTGCTGCCGCTGATCCTCCAGGACAACGGCCAGTCCTTCAACATCAAGGACCTGCTACGTCCGGCCACCTTCGTGCCCGAATCCAAGCGCCTCAACGTGCTGCTGCGTGAATTCCGCGCCAATCACAACCACATGGCCGTGGTCATCGACGAATACGGTGGTGTAGCGGGCCTGGTGACCATCGAGGACGTGCTGGAGCAGATCGTCGGCGACATCGAAGACGAGCACGATGTCGAGGAAGACAGCTACATCAAGCCACTGCCCAGCGGCGACTTCATCGTCAAGGCACTGACCCCGGTGGATGCCTTCAACGAATTCTTCGAGACCGACTTCTCCGAGGACGAGTTCGATACCGTCGGCGGCCTGGTCATGGGCGCCTTCGGTCACCTGCCCAAGCGCAACGAAACCACCGAGATCGGCGAATTCCGCTTCCGCGTACTCAACGCCGACAGCCGCCGCATTCATCTGTTGCGCCTCTCCCCGCTGTCCCATTGATTCGCGCACGCCCCTCCACAGCGGAGGGGCGCCCGTGGATAATCGCGCCCCGAGCCGGCAACAAAAGGCTCGCCCCGCACCTCTCCAGCTCCCCATCCGCCCAAGGACCGAGCATGAACTGGATCACCCGCCCCGGCTGGCCGGGCAACCTGCTGGCGCTCGCCGCTGGCGCCCTTACGCCCCTGGCGTTCGCCCCCTTCGATTTCTGGCCCCTGGAACTGCTGTCGCTCGCCCTCTTCTACCTGGGCCTGCGCGACCTGACGCCCAAGGCCGCGTTCTGGCGTGGCTGGTGGTATGGTCTCGGCCTGTTCCTCACCGGCACCGGCTGGATTTACGTCAGCATCCACGACTACGGCGCGGCCTCCGTGCCATTGGCCGCGTTCCTCACCGTCGGCTTCAGTGCTGGCGTGGCGCTGTTCTTCGCCCTGCCCGCGGCGATCTGGGCGCGCTGGCTGCGCCGCAGTGAGGCGGCCCTGGCCGATACCCTGGCCTTCGCCGCGCTGTGGCTGGTCCAGGAAGCCTTTCGTGGCTGGTTCCTCACCGGCTTCCCATGGCTCTACGCCGGCTACAGCCAGCTGGACGGCCCGCTGTCGGGCCTGGCGCCGGTCGGCGGTGTCTGGCTCGTGTCCTTTGCCCTGGCGCTGACCGCAGCCCTGCTGGTGAACCTGGCTCGCCTGCGCAGCCGTCCGGCATTCCTGGCGGCGGGTATCGTCCTGCTGATCGCCCCCTGGGCAGTCGGTCCGGCGCTCAAGGGCCACACATGGACCCAGCCTGCTGGCGCGCCGCTGAAGGTCGCGGCCATGCAAGGCAACATCGAGCAGAACCTGAAGTGGGACCCGGAGCAACTGAACGCCCAGCTCGCGCTTTATCGCGACATGACCTTCAGCTCGCAGAAGGCCGATCTGATCATCTGGCCGGAAACCGCGGTACCGGTGCTCAAGGAATTCGTCGACGGCTACCTCGGCGTGATGAGCCGTTTCGCTAATGATCGGCAGTCCGCGCTGATCACGGGCGTGCCGATCCGCCAGAACAATGAACGCGGCGAGAAGCGCTATTACAACGGCATTACCGTGGTCGGCCAGGGTGAGGGCACCTACCTCAAGCAGAAGCTGGTGCCCTTCGGCGAATACGTCCCGCTGCAGGAGGTTCTGCGCGGGCTGATCGCCTTCTTCGACCTGCCGATGTCCGACTTCGCCCGTGGCGACTCCGATCAGGGCCCGCTGATGGCCAAGGGATACCGGATCGCCCCGTATATCTGCTACGAAGTGGTCTATCCCGAGTTCGCCGCCGATCTGGCCGCGCAGAGCGACATCCTGCTGACGGTCAGCAACGACACCTGGTTCGGCACCTCCATCGGTCCTCTGCAGCACCTGCAGATGGCACAGATGCGTGCCCTGGAAGCCGGCCGCTGGATGATCCGCGCGACCAACAACGGCGTGACCGTGCTGATCGACCCCTTCGGCAAGATCACCGAAGGCATCCCGCAATTCCAGCAAGGCGTGCTCTACGGTGAAGTCCTGCCCATGCAGGGCCTGACACCCTACCTGCAGTGGCGCGCGTGGCCGCTGGTGATTCTCTGCGGCCTGCTCTTCGCTTGGGCGCTGATGGCCAACCGAATCGCCAAGACCGTGTAACCCCTGTAGGAGCGAGCTTGCTCGCGAATGATCGCGAGCAAGCT
>MTEY01006467.1_pt1 | contig 16452 bp, 12 predicted proteins | sample 1042721 | NCBI WGS metagenome assembly MTEY01 (sample SAMN06185809, study PRJNA358809) | soil metagenome | isolation source: soil biostimulated with seedmeal as carbon source | place: India | collected 2015-05-23 | reverse complement strand
ATGCGCAGGACGCGCGGATTCTCGGTGGTGAAGCGGCTGCCCGGCGGCAGGGTCGCGGCGTCCACCTTGATCAGGAAGTTGCGGCCACGCGCCCAGCGTCCGCCGTCGATGCCGGCCAGGTGGAAGCGGCCGTACCGATCGGTTTCGATCAGCAGGCCCTCGACCGTGCCCAGGCGCACGCCCGGCAGGCCGCGCTCGCCGGGATCCTGGCGGCCGTTGCCGTTGGCGTCGTGGAAGACGCTGCCGATGATCAGGCTGTCGTCGAGCAGCGGATCGCCGGTCACCTCCACATCGGCGGTGGCCTCGTTGCTCAGCGCGGCGCCGTCGTCGTCGCGGACGATGGCGCGGTTGGTGTGCACGCCCGGGCCGACGCCCGCGCCCACCCGCAGCACGTAGATCACGGTGGCGCTGCGGCCGGCGGCGATGTCGAGCGCGCCGATGCGCAGCGGGCGCGCGTTGGACAGGGCGCCGGCGGTGTCGCCGTCGAGCACCTGCAGCGATTCGGGCACCATCACGAAGCCCTCGGGCAGGCGATCGAGCAGGTTGACCTGTTCCGCGTCGACTTCACCAACGTTGTCGATGCGCAGCGTGTAGCGGACCAGATCGCCGATGCGGGCGGTGCGCTGCGCGGCGGTCTTGCTCAGCCGCAGGGTCGCCGGTTCGGCCTGCACCTCGATCAGCACGCTGGCCTGCGCACACACCGGCGTCGGCACCGACACGTCGCATACCCGGTACTCGAATCGATCCTGGCCGACGTAGCGCGGCAGCGCGGTGTAGGTGCAGATGCCCTGGACGCAGGTCACCTGGCCGTTCGCCGGCGCGACCAAGACGGTCAGCGAGGCCGGGTCCAGCGGCGCATGGCCGACCGAATCGTTGGCCAGCACCGGAATCGCGACCGGTCCCTGGCGCGCGCGCGCCTGGTCGTCGACCGCGGTGACGGTGTTGGCCAGCACGGTGACGATGACCGTGGCGGTGGCGCAGTTGCCGGGCACGGCCCGCTCGCAGGCGTCGTACTGGAAGCTGTCGCCGCCGCTGAAGTAGCCGGTCGGCGTGTAGGTCACGCTGCCGTCGGGGTTGACCGCGACCGTGCCGTGCGCGGGCGTGGTGAGGTTCTGCACCAGCAGGCGGGTGGCGTCGGCGGGTGCGCCGGCGTAGCTGTCGTTGACCAGCACCGGAATCACCAGCGCGGCGCCCTGCGCGGTCTGGCCGGCATCGTCCGCCGCGGCGATCGCGGTGGCGTTGACGACGATCGCCACGGTGGCGCTGTCGCAGTTGGCCGGGTTGATGGCGTCGCACAGCGTGTAGGTCAGCGTATAGGTGCCGCCCGGCGTGCCGGTGGCCACGTCCACGCTGCCATCGGCGTTGAGGGTCAACGGTCCCTGCACCAGCGGCGCGAGGATGATGCTGGCCGGCGTCACCGCGCCGCCGTCGTACTGATCATTGGTCAGCACGTTGAGCACGCCGATGGCGGCCACGCCTCCGGGAATCGGCGGCGCGGCATCGTCCTGCGCGTCGATGGCCGGCAGCGCGACCGCGAGGCTGGCGATGGCGGTGTCGCAGTTGGCGGGGTTGAGCCGTTCGCACAGGCGGTAGCTCACCGTGTAGGTGCCGGCCGGCGTGCGCGGCAGCACCGTCACCGCGCCGCTGCCCGCCTGCAACTGCACGTTGGCGTGGGTGGTGGCGGTCTGGGTGAGTTCGATCTGGGCCGGATTCACCGCCGCGCCGTTGAGCAGATCGTTGGCCGCGACGTTGGCGATGGCCTGGCCACCGGCCACCGAGCCTACCGGCGCCGGCGCGAGATCATCGACCGCGTCGATGGCGGCGGCCTGCACCTGCACGGTCACCGTGGCCTGATCGCAGTTGGCCGGATTGAGCGCCTCGCACAGCCGGTAGGTCACGGTGTAGCTGCCGGCCGGCGTGTTGGCGGCCACGTCGACCTGGCCGTTGGCCTGCACGGTCAGCGGCGCGTCGGCGGACAGCACGGTGAAGTTCACTTCCGACGGCACGACCGGCGCGCCGTCGAGGGTGTCGTTGGCCAGCAGGTTGACCACGCCGGTGGCGCCGGTCAGGCCGTTGACCGGGCCGGCCGGATCGTCGAGGGCGTCCACCAGCGCGGGGTTGACCGTGATCGCCACGCTGGCGTCGGCGCAGTTGGCCGGCGCGATGGCCTGGCAGATGCGGTATTGCAGGGTGTAGCTGCCGGCCGGCGTCGCCGCCGCCACCGTCACCGCGCCATTGGCGGTGTCCAGCACGATGCCCGGATGCGCGGGCGCGAAGGTCTGGGTCAGGACGATGTCCGCCGACGCCGGCGTGGCGCCGCCCAGCTGATCGTTGGCGAGCACGCTGGCGACCGCGGTGCCGCCGTTGCGACCGCCGGCCGAACCGCTGTCGTTGCCCGCGCTGATCGGCAATGGACCGGCCAGCACGTTCACGGTGACGCTGGCGCCGTCGCAGATCGTCGGCGCGCTGAGCGAGCACAGCGTGTAGGTGATGGTGTAGGCGCCGGCGGGAGTGTTGGGCGCGACGATCACGTTGCCGTTGGCGTCGATGCTCAGCTGCGCGGTGGCGGTCGCGCTCACGGTGGCGTTGGCGACGGACGCCGGGGCGCCGTTGACCAGGTCGTTGCCGAGCACGTTGCCGGCGGTGCCGCCGGCCGCGCCGTTGGCGAGGCTGAGGCTGTCGTCCAGCGCGTCCACCACCACCACCGTCACGTTGACCGTGGCGGTGTCGCAGTTGGCCGGATGGCCGGTCTCGCAGATCGTGTAGGTGGCGCTGAGCGGGCCGGCCGGCGTGCCGGCGGCGACCGACAGGACGCCGCTGGCGTCGATGGCCAGCGGCGGCGCGGCGGTGCTGACCAGGCCGACGCTGCCGGGCGCGACGGCGCCGCCGTTGAAGGTGTCGTTGTCCAGGACGTTGGCGAGGCTGGCGTTGCCGGTGGCGCCGTTCACCAGGTACGGGCCATCGTCGATCGCGTCGATCGCGGCCAGCACCTGCACGGTGACCGTCACCTGCGCGCTGTCGCAGTTGGACAGGTTGCCGGCTTCGCAGATCTGGTAGCTGGCGCTGTAGACACCGGCGGGCGTGCCGGCCGGCACCGAGACCACGCCGTTCGCGTCGATGCCCACGGGAGCGCTGGCGTTCGGCGTGAACACCACGTTGGCCAGCGAGACCGGCGCGCCGTTGAAGGTGTCGTTGGCGAGCACGTTGCCGGCGTTGGTGCTGCCGGTGACGCCGTCGATCGGACCGAAGCCGTCGTCGACCGCGTTCAGCGCGGCGTTGACGATCACGTTGACGCTGATGGCCGCGTTATCGCAGATCGCCGGTTGCGCGACCTGGCAGATCTGGTAGCTGGCGGTGTAGGTGCCGGCCGCGGTGCCGGCGGTGACGGTCACGATGCCGTCGGCGCCGATGGTCAGCTCCGGCGTGTTGCTTGGGGTGAGGGTCACCGCGGTGGTGGCGAACGGCGCGCCGTCGAGGCGATCGTTGGTCAGCACGTTGCCGGCGCTGCCGCCGATGCCGCCGTTGACCGGGCCCAGGGTGTCGTCGACGGCGTCGAGCGTGCTGACCGCGACGGTCACGGTCGCGGTGTCGCAGTTGCCCGGATTGATGACCTCGCACAGGTCGTAGGTGGCGGTATAGGTGCCGGCCGCGGTGCCGGCGGCCACCGAGACGGTGCCGTTGGTGCCGATGGTGATCGGGGCGACGTCGTGCGGCGTCACCGTCACCTGCGGCGCGGTCACCGGCGCGCCGTTGAGGGTGTCGTTGTCCAGGATGTTGCCGGCGGCCGCGCCGCCGGTGCCGCCATTGACCGGACCGAGCGCGTCGTCGACCGCGATCAGCGTGCCCGCCGCCACCGTGACGGTGATCGTCACGCTGTCGCAGATCGTCGGCTGCGCGACCTGGCAGATCTGGTAGCCGCCGCTGAGCGGGCCGGCGGGCGTGCCGGGCGCGATGGTGACGGTGCCATCGGGGGCGATGGTCAGCGCCGGGCCGCCGCTGGTCTGGGTCAGGGTGACCGCGCCGGGCGTGGCGGGCGCGCCGTTCACGAAGTCGTTGGTCAGCACGTTGCCCGCGTTGCCGCCCGCCGGCGCGGGACCGAGCGCGTCGGTCACCGCATCGATGGTCGAGACCGTCACGGTCACCGTGGCGGTGTCGCAGTTGTCCGGCACCGCCGCTTCGCAGATCTGGTAGCTCGGCGTGTAGACGCCGGCCGGCGTGTTCGGCGCGATGCTCACCGTGCCGTCGCCGGCGATGGTGACCGGACCGGCGTTGGTAGGCGTCAGCACGATGTCGCCCGGCGCCACCGGATTGGCGTCGAGGGTGTCGTTGCCCAGCACGCTGCCGGCGTTGGGATCGCCGGTGACGCCGTTGATGCCGCTGAAGGCGTCATCGTTGGCGATCAGCGTGCCGGGGGTCACCACCGTGATCTCGACGCTGGCGGTGTCGCAGACCGTCGGCGCGTCCAGGTAGCAGATCGTGTAGCTGGCGGTGTGCGTGCCGGCGGCGGTGCCGGGCGGCACGGTGACGGTGCCGTCGGCGTTGAAGACGATCGCGGCGGTGCCGGCGCCGGCCAGGCTCACCGTCGCCAGCGAAGCGGGCGTGGCGCCGCCCGCGCTGTCGTTGCCCAGCACGTTGAGCAGGGACGCCGCGCCGGTGGCGCCGTTGATCGGGCCGGCCACGTCGGCGACCGCGTCGATCGGCGGAACCACGCGCACCGTCGCGGTGGCGCTGTCGCAGTTGCTGGGAACCGCGGTTTCGCAGATCTGGTAGGTCGCCGAATAGGTCCCCGGCGTCGCGGCCGGATCCAGTGTCACCGCGCCATCGGCGGCGATCGTCAGCGGGCCGCTCGGGGTGGAGGTCAGCGTGACCAGCGCCGGAATGACCGGAGCGCCGGCCAGGGTGTCGTTGCCGAGCACGTTCGCGGTCAGCGCGATGCTGCCGGCCGCCTGCGGCGGCAGCGGGTCGTCGACGGCGTCGATGGTCGCGGCGGAATTGACCGTCACCGTGATCACCGCGTCGTCGCAGTTGCCGGGATTGGCGATCTCGCAGATCTGGTAGGTGGTGGTGTAGGTGCCGTTGGCGGTACCGGCGGGTACGTCCACGGATCCGTTGGCGTTGACGACCAACTGCGCGGTGCTGACCGGCGCGAAGGTGATCTGGGCCGGCACCACCGGCGCGCCGCCCAGGGTGTCGTTGGTCAATACATTGACCACGTTGGCCTGGCCGGTGATGCCGTTGACCGGACCGGCGCTGTCGGCGACCGCCACGATCGGGCGCGCGGCGACCGGCACCGGCGGCGTGGTGTCGGTGTTGTCGGCGGGATTGGGATCCGTGGTGCCCGGCGGCGGGGTGACCGTGGCGGTGTTGGCGCCGATCGTCGATGGCGTGGTCAGCGGCGCGGTGCCGGTCACGTCGACGGTGATGATGCCGGCCGCCAGCAGGTTCACGGTGAGCGCGACGTTGCCGGTGCCGCTGGCGGCGCCGCAGCTGGATCCGGCGCTGGCCGCGCAGGTCCAGCCGACGTTGCTCAATTCGGTGGGCACGGTATCGGCCAGGGTGGCGCCCAGCGCCGCCGAAGGGCCGGCGTTGGTGAGGGTTATCCGGTAGGTCACCGTGCCGCCGGTGACGACCGGCGAGGCGGTCAGCAGGGTCTTGTCGACCGTGAGCGCGGCCTCGGCCGCCAGCGCGTTGGTATCGGTGCCGCTGTTGTTGCCCGGCTGCGGATCGGTCACCGTCGGCGGCAGCGTCACCGTGGCCGTGTTGCCCAGGTTCGCCGGATAGGTCTGCGCGGACACGCCTGCGGCGACCAGCAGCCATCCCAGCAACACCGCCGCGCCTCCCACCGCGCGCCTGGAATCGGCGCGCGCCGGAATCACGGTCCTGGAGGTCGATAGCGCTCGGGTGTCCATACGGCGTTCCTCGCGGTGGCTTGCGGCATCGGATGCGCGTGCAAGCGGGTCGTGCAGGTGAGTTCGGTGCGATGCCATGGGCATCGATGGCGCGCGTTCAGTAGGCCGCGGGGTCGGCGTTGAACGAGACCGGGACGGTGATCGTCGCGGTGCCCGTCGCGTCCAGGCTGACGCTGAGGCTGATCGCCGCGTCACCCGCCGCGCCGCCGTTGGCGGGACAACTGCTGCCCGCCCCGGTCGCCACGCATGTCCAGGGCGCGGATAGTCGGGCGCCGTTGGGCAGGGTGTCGTTGACCACCACGCCGCTGACCGCGTCGGGGCCGGCGTTGGACACGGTGATCACATAGCTGGCGCTGCCGCCTGGCGTGTAGGTGCCGGAGCCGTCGCTCTTGGTCACCGAGACATCCGAACGGAAGGCGCGGCTGTTGGTGATCCGGCAGGTGATGCTGACCGGATTGGCGCCGGCGGCCGGCGCGGTCAGGCTGAAGGTGGCGCCGCTGCCGGAACTGATCGCGGTGCCGTTCTGATCGGTGCACGCCCAGGTGGTGGTGTAGCTGCTCAGCAGCGTGCCGGTGCCCGCGGTCTCGGCCAGGTCGTAGCTCAATCCGGGCGTGGTCAGCGCCGGCGCGGTGCTGCCGTTGTTGCCGACGTTGCTGACCGAGGCCACCGTGGTGGCGCCCTGGCTGATGCTGAGATTGAAGCGGCCCGGATCGGTGGTGGGCGCCAGGATCTTGGCCAGCGCCAGGGTCGCGACGCAGGAACGGCTCACGCCTTCGACGGTGAACACCGCGTTGCCGACGCGGATGCCGAGCAGCGCCAGCAGGTTGTCGACCAGTCCGCCGAGCAACGCGGTCAGCACCGGTTGCAGCAGCGGCACCACCGCGCTCTGCAGGGTGGCTTCCACGGTGTCGACGATGGTGTCCAGGATCGGCACCAGCGCGGCCGGCAGCGCGATCACGACGGGAGGAAGCAGCGGCGGATTGAGGGTGACGACGGGTGTCCCGCGGCTCACCTCCAGATCCAGGTTGTTGAGCAGATCCACGATCAGCGTGCCCGCGCTGACGGTGCCGCTGCTGGCTGTGCGCGTCTGCGGGAAGGGCGCGTTGACGGTGAAGTTCTGCAGCGCGGGCGATCCGGTCGCGGCCGCGCGTCCGGTCACCGACAGCGGGACCTGCACGTCCAGCAGGCCGACGCCCAGCAGGTTGAGGCGGAAACCGAGTTGCAGGTTGTTGATCACCACCGGCGAGACGTCGGCGTTGGTCACCACCCGCGAACGGTTGAAGAAGATGCTGTCGGCGATGGTGCCGATGTAGAAGTTCACCAGGCCGGGACGCGCCTGGAAGCTCACCGCGCCGGCCACGTAGTCGATCGCGGTGATCGTGCCCTCGGCGCGCGCCACGTCGGCGTACAGCTGGAGCTTGAGCACGTCGGCGGTCAGGGTGATGTTGGTCAGGCCAAGGCCGGCCGCGTTGAGCGCGTTGATGATCGCCTGGGTATCGAAACCCTGCAGCACGTCTACATTGAGCTTGATGCGGATGGCGCTGCTGTGGAACGAGCTTCCCTGCGGCCCGCAGACGATCACCGGCGGCTCCACCACCTGCAGCCACATTTGCAGATTGGCGACGCCGGTCAGGCCCAGCGCCGCGGTGTTGACCGTGATCGGCGTGGGCGTGGTCAATACGTTGCGGAAGTTGTAGAGCTGGGCCGAACCGGTGACCAGATCCAGCACGTCCAGTTCGATGTCCGCCAGCGAACCCTGCGGCAGGCTGATCTGCAGCAGATCGGCCAGGCGGATCTGGCCGGTCAAGCCGGCGACGTTGAGCGGCAGCGCGTTCAAGGCATTGGCGGCGGCGGTCTGGCCGTCGGCCTGCAGTACCTGCACCATCGCCAGCTGCAACTGCGCCAGGGTGATGTTGGTGTTGAGCACCTGGCTGGTGTCACTGATGCCGAGGTTCAATCCCAATCGGGTGATCAACGCGTTGAGGTTGATGTCCGAGCCGGCCAGCGCGTTCCAGTCCAGCACGGAGACGTTGACCGTGGTGCCGGGCAGCAGCGATTGCAGCAGCAGGTCCAGTACCGGTCCCTGGGTGCTGTCCACCGAGACCAGCCGCGGCCCCGCCGAGATGCAGGCGCCGGTGGTGCAGCCGGTCTGCGCCTTCAACGGCGCGGGAGCGACTGCCAGGGTCGCGACGGTCAGCAGGGTGACCAGGAAAAAGTGGCGGAAACACGCCCGCACGAAGCCCTTCGTATCCATCAAACTACCCCCCGTAGTCGATGTACAAGTCCGTCTGAAATCGTTTTCGCTTGTTTGGATTCCGGATTACGCCTGCGGCGATCTTTCCGGTGTGCGGACAGTGCGACGAATGCCGTTGATAGATGGGCGCGCTGTCGTTACATTCCCCGGCATCGTTAGTAATGCGTGATCGTGGCGTTAGCAACGAGGAAGGAACGCGGTTGCAGTAAGAGCCGCTTGCCAGTCGTTTCATTTCGCGCCGGTGAACCTTGGCGCGAGAGGGGAGGCAAGCGGAACCGGCCAAGTTTCGGGCAGTGTCACTTGTGGGGCAGCAGCACTGACTTTTGGTCCCATGCGGGAAAGGAGCTCCTGATGATTCCGATGGCATTGCGCATCAGGCGTGCGCGCGTCCTGGCCAACCTGTCGCAGGCAGAACTGGCGCAACGAGCGGGGGTAAAGCGGAGCGCCGTCACACAATGGGAACGCGAAGGCGGCACCCATCCCAGCCTTGAACACCTCACCCTGATCGCGGTGGCCACCCACGTGCCATTCGAGTGGTTGGCGACCGGCCGCGGCGAAGCCGGCAACCATCCGGTGTTCGAGGTGCCGGCGGTGGCCTCGTCCGGACAGGTGCTGGACGACGTGGAAGCCCGGGTGCTGGTGTTGATGCGCCGGTTGCCGACGCGCAAGCGCCAGGCGATCTGCGCGTTGCTGGAAATGCTGGTATAGGAGAGGGCCGCCGGCGTCCGCGCCGGATGCCGGCGGTTTTCCTTCCTGGATCCACGATGCCCCACGTGCTGGAAACCCGCGTCCCGCCTCCTGTCGTCCTGTTGTTCGCCGCCGGCCTGATGTGGGGCCTGGCGCGCCTGTCGCCTGGGCTGCGGTGGACGTGGCCGGGCGCCGCGTGGCTGGCGGCGTTGCTGACCATCGCCGGGCTGGCCCTGAACCTGGCGCCGAAGTGGTGGTTCGGCCGCGCCGGCACCACCGTCAATCCGCTGCGTCCGCAGGCCGTCCGCCAGTTGGTGGTGAGCGGACCGTATCGCTTCAGCCGCAATCCGATGTACCTGGGCCACGCGCTGCTGTTGCTGGCCTGGGCCAGCATGCTTGGCCATCCGCCCGGACTGATCGGCGTGGCGTTCTATCTGGCGTGGGTGACCCGTTTCCAGATCCGTCCCGAGGAACGCGTGCTCGCGGCGCGGTTTCCGCAGGCGTATGCGGATTATCGCGGGCGGGTGCGCCGCTGGTTGTGAGCGGACGACGGCTTCCGGGGAAAATGGTCAGGATTTGCGGCGCGCGCGGTACGTCTTCGCGGCGGGCGCGCAATAGGCGTCGTACAGCGCCTGCATGACGCCGGAGGCGGGACCCGGCAGCGGCGAATACAGGATCGACTGGGCCACCCGCCGGTTGCCGACCAGGCCGGATTCGCGCAACACCGCCAGATGCTGCGACAGCGCCGACATCGACAGCCCGGTCAGGGCCTGCAGGTCCGAAACGCTGGCTTCGCCTTCCAGCAACCGGCACATCACCAGCAGCCGCGCCGGGTGCGCCAGCGCCTTCAGCAGTCCGGCCGCGTCCTCCGCGTGCCGGGCCATGCGTTGCATATCGGTAGGGGCGGGCATGGCGGGTCGTGTCCGGGCGTCGTGGCTTGAATTGAATTTAAGGCAATGCTAATTTAGCAAATACTTAAATAAATCGCAAGGAACCGGACATGTCCAGCACCTCCGTCCGCCCCCACGTCGAGAGCTTCTTCCACGCGGATACCAATACCTTCACCTACGTGGTGTCCGAGAGCGACGGCGGCGCGGCGGTCATCATCGATCCGGTGCTCGACTACGACGCCGCCAGCGCGCGCACGTCGACCGTATCGGCCGACGCGGTGCTCGCCCATGTCCACCAGCGCAACCTGAAGGTCGAGTGGATCCTGGAAACCCACGCGCATGCCGATCACCTCAGCGCCGGCGGCTACCTGCGCGATGCGCTGCGCGCGCCGCTGGCGATTGGCGAGGGCATCGTGCAGGTGCAGGCGCGCTTCAAGGCGCTGTTCGGCCTGGGCGACGACTTCGTCGCCGACGGCCACCAGTTCGATCGCTTGCTGCGCGATGGCGAGCGCCTGCCGGTAGGCGGCATGGAAGTGCGCGTGATCGCCACGCCCGGCCATACCGATGACAGCCTGACCTATGTGATCGGCGATGCGGCGTTCATCGGCGACACCCTGTTCGCGCCGGAAACCGGCACCGCGCGGGTCGACTTTCCCGGCGGCAGCGCGCGCAAGCTGTACGCCTCCATCCAGACGCTGCTGGGCCTGCCGCCGGCGACCCGCGTGTTCCTGTGCCACGACTATCCGGCCGGACGCGAACCCCGCGCCGAGACCAGCGTGGCGGCGCAGCGCGAAGGCAACATCCATGTCGGCAACCAGCGCGGCGAAGCCGAGTTCGTCGCCCTGCGCGAAGCGCGCGACGCGACGCTGCCGGTGCCGCGCCTGATCCTGCCGGCGCTGCAGGTGAACATCCGCGGCGGGCGCCTGCCCGCGAGCGACGACAACGGCATCGCCTATCTGCGCTTGCCGCTCAATCAGCTGGGGCGCCGCTCGTGAGCCTGTTTTCGGCATGGGCCGGCGGCGTCTTGATCGGCCTGGCCGCCACCGCGCTGCTGTTGTTCAACGGCCGCATCGCCGGCGTCAGCGGCATCGTCAACGGCCTGGCCACCCGGATCGCGGGCGAGCGCGGCTGGCGGATCGCGTTCCTGCTGGGACTGGCCGGGGGCGGCGTAGGGGTGATGAAACTGACCGGGCAGTCCGCCGCTTCGCCGGCGAGCATGCCGGTGCTGCTGCTGGCCGGTGTGCTGGTCGGTTTCGGAACCCGGCTGGGCAACGGTTGCACGAGCGGGCATGGCGTGTGCGGACTGGGTCGGGCGTCGCTGCGCTCGCTGGTCGCGGTGCTGGCGTTCATGGCCTCGGCGCTCGTCACCGTCTACGTGACCCGGCATCTGTCCGGAGGCGCGGCGTGAAGCGCTGGATCGCGGCGTGGCTGGCGGGCGCGCTGTTCGGCGCCGGACTCGCGCTCTCGCGCATGACCGATCCGAACGTCGTGCTGGGATTTCTCGATGTCACCGGCGATTTCGATCCGCGCCTGGCGTTCGTGCTGTTCGGCGCGGTGGCGACCACGCTGATCGCGTTTCGGCTGGTGCTGCGGCGTCCCCGGCCCGTGCTGGCCGAACGCTTCCAGCTGCCGTTGTCGCAGGCGATCGATCGGCCATTGGTGACGGGCGCGTTGTTGTTCGGCGTCGGCTGGGGATTGGCGGGTTACTGTCCGGGACCGGCGCTGGTCGGCGCGGCCGCCGGCGTGGACACCGCGCTGGCTTTCGTCGCCGCGATGATCGCCGGCAGCCTGTTGCAGGCGATGACGGCGCGCCGCGGGCCGGCGTGACATCCAGAACGTGTCATGGCTGGCACGCAGCTTTGCGCGCGGCCCGTTGCAATGCCGGAACGGCGCCCTAGACTTGCCGGTTCCGGCCGAACGAGTGGTGGCAAGGCGATGAACGACGTGATCCTGTTGTACGGCACCAACGATTTCGAGCGCGAGCGTTGGGAGGATCTTCCCGAACTGGTCGAACGCCGTGGCCAGGTGCTGTCGCGCAAGGCCGGACCCCGCACGCCGCAGCCGACCGACCACGCCTGGGAGCCGGTGTCCATTTACGCGTCCGACGATCTGACCGAAGAGGAATTCCAGGACCTCTACGAAGCCAATCGCGCGCACGTCACCGAGCTGAACCTCAAATACTGAGATCCCGCGCGCGGGCGGAGCGGCCGCGACGGTTCCGGCGTTCGCCCGCGGCTTGAACGGGTGCGGCAGGATGGAATTGCCTTCTCTGTCCTCGCACACCGCCATCCGGCAGACCGGACTGTGGATGACGTCGCTGCGGAACGCCACGCCGCGCGTCTTCAGTCGCGCCATGAGCGCATCGAGATCCTCCACCTCGAACGCGATCGTGCCGCCGGCGGTGGCGCCGGGCTGATCCTGGATGAAATGGGTGAGCGCGAGGCATCCGCCGCCCGGCAGATCGTATCCACCCAGTACCGCTCGCCCTGGTTGTCGACCGAACCGGCTGGCAGGCCCAGCGCGTTCTCGTGGAAATCGCGGGCGCGCGCGACGTCGCGGATCGGATACATGGTGAACGCCACTTTCTTCAGCATCGGACGACTCCGTGAAAGATCGGAAAAGCGTGACCACGATATCGATACCGGGCTCGAGCATGGGTGCCATCGCGCCTCCACCACGCATTTCCGACGAACGGTCCCTCCGGCGGCCGGTGTTCGGTCGTGGAATGCGTTGTTTCTGCTGTTCCTGTCATGTTGCGCGCGGATATTGGGGGAGTCCGCCGGAGAAAGGAGGCAGAAGGATGTTGTTGCAAGGACCCACCCAGGAAGGCAAGTGCGAGGTCATCGATGTCGAGGCCGAGTTGCAGCGGTGGCAGCACTGCGGCCCGGTGCCCGGGCGCCACGATCACACCGCGTTCCGCCGTTTCGAACCGACCTTCCGGTTCGCCTACGACCTCTATCTGCAATGGCATCGCGAACCGCTGGACGCGCTGGGCGATCGCATTGAAGGCGCGTACGAGCGCCAGCTGCCGCCCGGCGAACGGCTGGATCGCGAGACGGTGATGACGATCGTCGCCGCAGTGTGGGAACGGATGGGCGGACGCATGCAGGCCTGCCGCATGCCGGCCACCGCGCACGCGCGGTCTCCGGTGATCGCGCCGCAGGCGCCGCCTCCGGTCTGAAGGTTGTGCGCCGGGCGCTCCGCCGCAATCAGCCGGCCGGATCGTCCCGCTGCGACAGCCAGCGCCAGGCGCCGAGAATCAATCCGCGCGCGACCGGCCAGTCCGCGTCCGGCGGACTGGGCAGCAGGTCCCAGCGCATCTCCAGTTCGGCGTCGGCGTCCGCGTCGATGCGGCCCCCGTGGCTCGCATGGGTCGCCAGCGCGAGCGCGTAGGCGCGGCAGGCGTCGCTCCAGGCCAGATCCGGATGCAGGCGTATCCGCCGCTGGAAATCCTGCCGGCTGAAGGCCTCGAAGTCCTCGGAAATCTCGGGAGGATCGTCGCAGGCGAGGCTGGCGGCGACCTGCTGGCTCGCACGCTCTAGGCTGACGGCGCCGTGGGAACTGCGGAGGTATTCCATGGCTGGACTCCGGGGGGCGTGCGCCGATTCTTGACCGCCCCGGCATGACCGTCCCGTGAAAACCCGGCGACGGTCGCGTCCGTGATCCCGGCGCCGGATTAAAGCCGGTTTAAAGCGGCCATGCCTATCGTGCGGTCCCCGCGTGTCCCCCACGCCATCTAGCAGGAGTCCGCATGTCGCCGTTCCGTTCCCTGGTTTTCCTGGGCCTGCTCGCCGGTGCCGCCGCACCGGTGTCCGCGCAGGTCGTATCCGAATCCAACCGCGAGGCGGGGCAGGCGTCGGCATCGCGCTGGCGCGCCGGACTGGCGGTCGCCAGCCGCGAAGGCGTCTATGCGGGCGAGGATGATCGCACCCTGGTGTTCCCGAACGTGTCGTACGAAGGCGAGCGCTTCTTCTGGCGCGGCGTGCAGGCGGGCATGCATCTGTTCTCGCGCGAAAGTTTCGCGCTGGATGGCTACGTCGCCGGGCGTTTCGACGGCATCGACGCCGATGATTTCGGCATTCCGGAACTGGCGGAGCGCGGCATCGATCGGCGCCTGCTGGAAGATCGCGACGATGCCCTGGACGTGGGCATGAGCGCGCGCTGGCGCGGCGCGGCCGGCGAACTGGAACTGGACGCGCGTGCCGACGTCACCGGCACCAGCGAGGGCTACCAGGCTTCGCTCGCCTATCGTCATCCGTTCCAGGCCGGTCACTGGCAGTTGGTCCCCGGCGTCGGCGTGCGCTGGCTGTCCTCGGATCTGGCCGACTACTACTACGGCACCCTGGACGAGGAAATCGCGCGCGGCGTGGTGCGTTACCGGCCCGGCAGCGTCACCGTGCCCCACGCCAGCCTGACCGTGCTGCGGCCGTTCGCGGAGAAGTGGCTGTTCATCGCCAGCGCCGAGTACCGCCGGCTGCCGTCCGCGCTGCGCGACAGCCCGCTGATCGATCGCGACGCCAATGGCGGCGCCACGGTGATGGTCGGGTTCTCGCGGGGCTTCTGACGCAACGTCGGCGGCGCATCCTGGTTCCGCCGCCCCTGCGACCGGGACGCCGGTCGCGTCCCGGTTCGGCCTTTCGAGTGGACGCGCCCGCCGCGTCCCTTCACTCACTCATCGAGCAGGGGACGCGCATCGCGCCCCTCATTTGCTCATTGAATAGGGACGCGCCTCGCGCCCCCATTCGCGGTTCGGTTCCGCCTGCATGGTGAAGCGCAGTTCGCCGCCGGCCAGGATTTCGGCGTGCTCCAGGTACGCGCGATCCAGCGGCTTGCCGTCGAGGGTCGCGCGGCCGATGTAGGGATGCGCCTCGTCCAGGCCCTCGGCGATCACGGTGAAGCGCTTGCCGTTGGGCAGGTTGAGGGTGGCGCGCGGCAGGAACGGCCGGCCGATCACGTACTGGTTGCTGGCCGGCGCGACCGGGTAGAAACCCAGCGCGGTGAACACGTACCAGGCCGACATCTGGCCGACATCGTCGTTGCCCGCCAGTCCATCCGGGCGCGGCGCGTACTGGCTGGCCATGATCGCGGCCAGCCGCGCCTGGGTGCGCCAGGGCTGGCCCGCGTGCGCGTACAGGTAGGCGACGTGATGACTGGGCTCGTTGCCGTGCGCGTACCAGCCGATCAGGCCGGTGATGTCCTCCATGTGGGCGAAGACCTTCGGATCGACCTTGGCCTCGAACACCGCGTCCAGCCGCGCCAGCAGCTTGTCCTCGCCGCCATGCGCCCGCGCCAGTCCGGCCACGTCCTGCGGCACGTACCAGGAGTACTGCCAGGCGTTGCCTTCCGTGTAGTCGCTGCCGTAGCCGCTGGCGGCGGGGTCGAAGGGCTCGCGGAACGCGCCGTCGCGCTTGCGCGCGCGCATGAAGCCGGTGGCCGGATCGAAGGCGTGCTTCCAGTTGGCCGCGCGCCGGTTGAACTCGGCCGCGACCTCCTTGCGGCCCATCGCTTCGGCCACCCGTGCGATGGTCCAGTCGTCGAAGGCGTATTCGAGCGTCTTCGACGCGGCTTCGCCTTCCTCGTCGATCGGCACATAGCCCAGTTCGCGGTACTGGGCGATGCCGTCGTAAGGACCATAGTTGGCGCTGGTGACCATCGCCTCCAGCGCCTCATTGGCGTCATAGCCACGGATGCCTTTCATGTAGGCGTCGGCGATCACCGGCACCGCGTGGTAGCCGATCATGCACCACGTCTCCTGGCCGTGGAACGCCCACACCGGCAGCACGCCATAAGGACTGTGCCGGCGCGCGGCCAGCAGCGACTGCACGAAATCGTTGCTGCGCTGTTCCGGCTGCACCAGGGTGAGCAGCGGATGCAGCGCGCGATAGGTGTCCCACAGCGAGAAGGTCGAGTAGTGGGTGAAGCCCTGGGCCTTGTGCACCGCGTTGTCCGGTCCGCGATAGCGTCCGTCGCTGTCCATGAACAGGGTCGGGCCCAGCAGCGTGTGGTACAGCGCGGTGTAGAAGCCGCGCCGCTGCGGCGCCGGCGCATCGATCTCGATCGCGCCCAGCGCCCGCGCCCACTGCCGGCGCGCGTCGGCGCGCACGCCGTCGAAATCCCAGCCGGGCACTTCCGCATCGAGGTTGGCGATGGCGTTGTCCTCGCTGACCGGCGAGATCGCGACCTTGACCAGCAGCGGACCCGGCGTGTCCGCGAAATCGAACGCGGCCACGATCTGGCGCCCCTCGATCTGCGCGCGCTGGCGTGGATCCTTCTCGCCCGGCGGCGGGAAGCCCTTGTAGGCCACGTCCTGCTCGGTGTCGTGCAGTTGCCGGCCCTGGACCGGCCGCGAGAACCGCAGGGCGAAATACAACTGCCGCCCCGGCGCCCAGCCGCGGGTCTCGCGGAAGCCGGTGACGGTGCCGTCCGGCCGCAGGCGCAACCGCGACCACAGCACCTTGCCCGGATAGTCGTACAGGCTGGTGCGCAGATCGATCAGTACGTGCGCCGGCTTGCCGCGCGGGAAGGTGTAGCGGTGCACGCCGACCCGCGCGGTGGCGGTGAGTTCGGCGCGCACGTCGTAGTCGTCCAGGCTGACGGCGTAGTAGCCGGGCTGCGCGATCTCGCCTTCGTGGCGGAAGCGCGAGGTGTAGCCGCTGCCGGGCTGGTCGGGATTGCCGCGTTCCAGCTTCACCTCGCCGCTGATCGGCATCAG
>MTEY01005655.1_pt1 | contig 16709 bp, 15 predicted proteins | sample 1042721 | NCBI WGS metagenome assembly MTEY01 (sample SAMN06185809, study PRJNA358809) | soil metagenome | isolation source: soil biostimulated with seedmeal as carbon source | place: India | collected 2015-05-23 | reverse complement strand
ACCAGCCGGTAACCTATCGCTGGCAGACTGCCTTGCGAATCCAGAGTGAACGATCGGCCCGATTATGACGACGAACAGCGAATTTCTGATCCCTGCCCGCGCCGACCTCGCAGCCGCCAGGGAAGAATGGCTGAAGACGCTGAAAGATGCGCGGCGCCTGTCGGAAAATACGCTTGATGCCTATGAGCGCGATACGCGCCAGTTTCTCAATTTCCTGACCGGCCATCTGGGCGAACCGCCGTCGCTGAAGGATGTCGGCAATCTGCGGATCGCCGATCTGCGCTCGTTCCTGGCCAGCCGCCGCAACGAAGGCGTCGGCGCGCGAACGCTGGGGCGCGGACTTGCGGGCGTGCGCTCGCTGCTGCGTCATCTGGAAAAACGCGGTCTTGCCAATGCCGCAGGCGCGAGCGCGATGCGCGCGCCGCGACAGCCGAAATCACTGCCCAAGCCACTGACCGCCGAAGATGCCCGCCGCGTGGTTGCCGCCGACGGGCAACTGGCGGAGGAGCCATGGATTGCCGCGCGCAACGCCGCCGTTCTGACCTTGCTCTATGGTTGCGGCCTGCGCATCTCCGAGGCGCTCGGCCTGACGGGTGACGCATTATCCGACAGCACCGCCCTTTCCATCACCATTACCGGCAAGGGCAACAAAGCCCGCCTCGTGCCGTTGCTGCCGGTGGTGCATCGCGCTGTAGCGCAGTATCGGACGCTTTGCCCATTCGATCTTTCGGCCGACAAACCGCTGTTTCGCGGCGCCAAGGGCGGCATTCTTCATGCGGCGATCATCCAGCGTGAAATGCAGAAACTGCGCGCTGGCCTTGGCCTGCCGGACAGCGCGACGCCGCATGCGCTGCGCCATTCCTTTGCAACGCACCTTCTGGGACGCGGCGGCGATCTGCGCACCATTCAGGAACTGCTTGGCCACGCCAGCCTTTCCACGACACAGGTCTATACCGGCGTGGATACAGAGCGATTGCTGGAAGTTTACGACAAGGCGCACCCGCGCGCTTGATATTGGTCTGGCATCCGTGAAAACCGGCTCTATATTGCCCTCATGAAAAAGCTGTTTCTGACCCTTCTCCTTGCCTGTCTTGCAGGCTCCATCGCCGCTCGCGCCGACAATGCCCCTGCCGCGGCTACCTGTACCCCACACGGCGTCAACCTCATGGAAGGACTTGAGGCGAAAGACCCGGTTAGCTGGCAGGAATTGCAGCGCGAAGCCGATAAGGTTCCCAATCGCACGGGGCTCCTCTGGAAAATCGAGAAAGAGGGCATCGAGCCATCCTATCTCTTCGGCACGATACATTTTTCCGATCCCCGCGTCATGACATTGCCGAAAGCGACCGACACGGCCTATCGATCGGCGAACACGGTTGTCGTGGAAACGACGGATATGCTGGACCCGAAGTTTTTCCTGCGTGTCAGGCTCGAACATCCCGACCTGCTGCTCTTCACCGATGGCACCACGCTCAAATCCCATCTTCCCGCAGAGCAGCGTGACGAGATCGAACGGAAGCTTGCAGAACGCGGCATCATTCTCGACGCGGTCGCCACAATGAAACCCTGGGTCCTATCCAGCCTGCTGACGTTTCCCAAATGCGAGAGACAGCGCAAAAGCGAGGGCGAGAAATCGCTCGATGAAAAGCTTGCTCTCGACGCGCAGGCCGAGGGCCGCGATGTTCAGGGCCTTGAAAGTGCGGAAGAACAGCTCCTGGCGATGAGCCGGATGCCGCTCGATTTCCATGTCCGCAGCCTTGTGGCTACCATCGATTATGGTGACGGGATCGAGAATGCCATGGAGACAATGACTGCACTTTATCTCAAGGGCGAGATCGGGATGATCATGCCGACGCTCCGGAAGATTGTTCCCGACAACCTTTCCGACGAGGACTATAATTTGTTTCTAAAATATCTCATTTCGGACCGCAATCACGTCATGGCTGATCGCGCCGTCCCGATCATCGACAAGGGAAATGCCTTTATTGCCGTTGGCGCGCTGCATCTGCCGGGCGCGGATGGGGTAATCGAATTGCTGCGTGCAAAGGGTTATCGGGTGGTTCCGCTATAATCGTCGATAGAGCATTTCCGGTGTTGCAGGAAATGCTCTAGCCGGCTTTCAGGTCCGTGATGCTGTTCTCGATGGCGGTTATATTGAGTTCGAGTTCGGCAATCTGTCTCAATATGGATTTTCCCGGAAGCGCTTCTTCCCGAGCCGCCTCATCCAGAAGCTTGAACTGTTCATCGCGCAGAAGCGACGAAAGTTTCTCGAAGCGTTCAATGGTTTTCAGGTTTTCTTTCGACGGCATAATGTCATTCCTCAAAATTTCGGCGTCGTCTCTGATCGCTTGTAACGATCCTGCCTTATCAGTGCTTTACAGTGATAAAGCCCGGATAGCCAGTTGATCGATCATATTTTCGATCAGCAGATCGCATCCGTGATTGAATATACATAAATGATGCGCAGTTTCTCTTGCGTTAACACCAGCGCCGCCGCCCCGCTCCGCACGTCTATTCGTACTGGCTCGTACGCATATTAGCGCTTCTGGAACTATCCGCTCTTTTTCGCATTGATATACACCGGGTTTGTTATTGCAGCGCATGACGGCACGCATTCGAGGCGGTCGGAACATCGATTGCCCGAGGACCACACGCAATGCCCGGCCAACTGTCACTTCCCGACTGTCGTTTCGATGGCGGAAGGGACCATTGGAGGACCCGATATGGTTGACCCCCTCGACCCGCGAAACAATGACCCGCGGAACAACGACCCGCGCACGACAACCGACCCCAGGCTTTCGGCCCCATCCGGGATGCCGCCGCCACCGCCCGCGCGCGGCGGAAGCGGCTATCTGCTTGGCGCGGTGCTGCTGGCGGCGATAGTCATCCTGGCTTATTTCTTTTACCGCAACGGCAGCGGGACAGACACAGCCGCTCCACCTTCGCCTCCCCCTGCGACGCAGAGCGAGCCTGCAACACCTGCTCCGGCTCCCCCGGCCAGCCCGCCAGCGCAAAACTAGAGCGGTTCCTGTTCTGACAGAATCGTCGGAAATGCTCTAGACATCGAAAAAAGGCCCGCATCTGCGGGCCTTTTGCAGTTCCATATAATGGCCGATCACATATGGATCGGCTTGGCGAAGGTCGCCAGGGCGGATTCGCGCACGGCTTCCGACATAGTCGGATGCGCGTGGCAGGTGCGGGCCAGGTCTTCCGACGATCCGCCGAACTCCATCAGAACAGCCAGTTCGTGGATCATTTCGCCGGCATTGTAGCCGAGGATATGAGCGCCCAGGACGCGGTCCGTCGCCTTGTCGGCGAGGATCTTCACGAACCCGTCCGTGTGCAGCATGGCGCGTGCGCGACCATTGGCCGTGAACGGGAACTTGCCGATCTTGTATTCGATACCGGCAGCTTTTAGCTCTTCTTCGGTCTTGCCGACGGAAGCCACTTCCGGCTGCGTGTAAACGACGCTCGGAATGACATCGAAATTCACGTGACCGGCCTGACCGGCAATGATTTCGGCAACCGCAATGCCTTCGTCTTCGGCCTTGTGCGCCAGCATCGGACCCTGCACCACGTCGCCAATGGCATAGATGTCTTCGACATTGGTACGCCAGTGACCGTCGATGGCAACGCGGCCGCGATCATCGACATTCACGCCAGCTTCCTGCAGGCCGAGACCGTCCGTGTAAGGACGGCGGCCGGTCGCAATCAGAACGGCATCGGCTTCAAGCGTTTCAGCCGCGCCACCCTTTACCGGTTCAAAGGTCACTTTCGCGCCCTTACCTGCCTTCTCCACGCCGGTCACCTTGGCGCCGAGCTTGAAGGCAATGCCCTGCTTTTCGAGGAGACGCTGGAACTGCTTCGACACTTCGCCGTCCATGGGCCCGAGCACCTTGTCGAGATATTCCACGACCGTGACCTTGGCGCCGAGACGCGCCCAGACGGAACCAAGTTCGAGGCCGATCACGCCGCCGCCGACGACGATCAGGCTGCCCGGAACCTTGTCGAAGGAAAGCGCGCCGGTCGAGGAAACAATGACTTTCTCGTCAATATCGACCTTGACGCCGGGAATGCCGGCAACGTCGGAGCCGGTGGCGATGATGATGTTCTTTGCTTCGATTTCCTCGACCTTGCCGTCTTCGGCGGTCACGGAAACCTTGCCCTTGGCCACGATCTTGCCGGTGCCGATGAAGGACGTGATCTTGTTCTTCTTGAACAGGAATTCAACGCCGGTGACGTTGGACTTCACGGTCGCATCCTTGTGCGCCAGCATCTTGCCCAGATTGAGCTTCGGCGTCACTTCCACGCCGAGCGTATCGAAGGAATGACCGGCTTCGGCAAAAACTTCCGATGCATGCAGCAGCGCCTTGGAGGGAATGCAGCCGATATTCAGGCAGGTGCCACCGAAGGTCTTGCGCTTCTCCACAACAGCAACGGAAAGACCAAGCTGTGCAGCCTTGATCGCGGCGACATAACCGCCGGGGCCCGTACCGATGACAACCACATCGTATGACATTGAACTATCCTTCTTCAGTCTGTCCTGAACGCTTTCGGGCGACCCGGTTCATCCGGCGATGCCCTTCATCCGCAATTATTCACATGCAACCGGCATTTTTCAGGAGCCGGTCATTCCTGGTCGGGCGTGCATCCCTGAAAGCGGAACACTTCCCACTGCAGCGGCTTTTCGGGTTTTGCCGCTCCAAAATCATAACCATCGAGCGCCGTTACCAGATCGGGCAGCAGGATCGCCTGCGCCGCCGGTTCTTCCGCCTTGGGCAGCACCTCGGCTTCCGCGCCTTCCTTCAAGGCATAGATGACGCTCTGCCAGATGCTGCAATCGTCGAGGTCTTCCGGATTGGAACCATCGCCCTTGCAGTTGAAGGTCAGCAAGGCATAGGGGCGCGCCACGCCCTCCTCCGGCCAGATCACCATGCCGCTCAGCTTGAACTCCGGCTTGTCGTTGGCCGTGATGGTGAACTCATTGGTCGGCGCCGGGGTCATTTTCAGATCATTCGGCTGCTCCGGACGGAAGGTCAGCGTGTAGGCATCGTCGCGATCGCGATAAATCGCGCGGTTCTGCGTGCAAGCCGCCTGAACGGCGGTGGAGAACACCGAAAGCGCGAGCGCGGCAAAGGCGGTGGTCCTGAAAAGCTTTTGTGCAACATGCATCTGTCGGTTCTCCCTGGGTGTTCCGGCTGAGCTTTTCCGGCAGCGAATCCTCGGCTTGCGAAGATAAGGATTACATAGCCTTTTCGGTGGCAAGTTTAAGCCCCAACGCGATGAACACAACTCCGCTGGCGCGATCGATCCACTTCGAGGCGCGCGAGAAGGCCGCGCGCATCTTCGGTGTCGTCATGAAAAGGCTGACGCCGACGAACCAGGAGATCAGCGCGGTCGCCATCACGACGCCATAACCGAGCTTCACCTCGGTCGGCGTATGGGCATGAACGACCGTGGAGAAAATCGACAGAAAGAAGAACACCGCCTTGGGGTTCAGCGCATTGGCGGCAAAGCCGAGGCCGAAGGCCCTGGCGAAGCTCTGCTGCTTGCGCGGCTCCTTTGGCGAAGCCTCCACGTCGATCTTCGTCGTACCAGCCCGCAGCGCCTTGATGCCGATATAGACCAGATAGGCCACGCCGCACCATTTGACGATGTTGAACAGGTAGATCGACTTGGAAATGATGAGCCCGAGCCCGAGCACCGTATAGGTGACATGCATCATCAGGGCGGCGCCGATACCGAAGCTCGTGATGATCGCTTCACGGCGGCCATGCAGCAGCGATTGCCGGATGACCATCGCAAGATCAGCGCCGGGGGAAACGATGGCAAAGACGAAGATCGCCATCAGGGATGCAAGTTCGAAAAGATAGGGATGCATCGTGTTTCCTTCGTTGCGCGTGTTTCACGTGCAGGCTGTCATCACAGAACCAAAGCCAGAAGCATGATACCGAGCCCCACCAGGCTGATGAGCCAGACGAAGGAACGGAAATAGGGAATGCCCGCCAGATAAAGCGGGATATAGACGATGCGGCCCAGCAACCAGAGCCACGCCCCGAGGATACCCCACCCGGACGGGTCGCCTTTCAGCACGAGCGCCAGCGCCAGACCGATGAAGGCCGGATAGGTCTCGCGGAAATTGGCGGAGGCCCGTTCCGCGCGACCGGCAAACTTGCCGGAGGGTTTCAGCCCCTCGTCGCGCGGACCGGCATTCCACCGGGAGCCGAGTTCCTTCGTTGCCGCAAAGCCCTGCAGGAGGATATGAACCACCAGCAGGACGACGCTCCCGCCGATCAGCGGCAGGAACGGGGATGCGGAGAAGAGGCCCGGCTCCATCGTTCTTCCTTAGAGATCGAGAACCAGACGTTCCGGATCTTCCAGGCTTTCCTTGACGCGCACGAGGAAGGTCACGGCTTCCTTGCCGTCCACGATGCGGTGATCGTAGGAAAGCGCCAGATACATCATCGGGCGGATCACGATCTGGCCACCGACGACAACCGGACGTTCCTGGATCTTGTGCATGCCAAGGATGCCCGACTGCGGAGCGTTCAGGATCGGCGAGGACATCAGCGAACCGTACACGCCGCCATTGGTGATGGTGAACGTGCCGCCCTGCATGTCGGCCATGGACAGCGAACCCTCGCGAGCCGCCTTGGCCAGACGTCCCAGTTCCTTTTCGATTTCCGCGATCGACATGCTGTCGGCGTCACGGATGACCGGAACCACGAGACCCTTGTCGGTGCCGACGGCCATGCCGACATGGGCGAAGTTCTTGTAGATGATGTCGGTGCCGTCGATCTCGGCGTTGACCGCCGGGATTTCCTTCAGCGCATGGGTCACGGCCTTGGTGAAGAAGCCCATGAAGCCGAGCTTCACGCCATGCTTCTTTTCGAAGATGTCCTTGTACTTGGTGCGCAGTTCCATGACCGCTGACATGTCGACTTCGTTGTAGGTCGTCAGCATGGCGGCAGTGTTCTGGGCGTCCTTCAGACGCTTGGCGATCGTCTGGCGCAGGCGGGTCATCTTCACGCGCTCTTCGCGCGATGCGTCGTCAGCTGGCGATGCCGGGCGGGCAGCAGCCGGTGCGGCGGCGGCAGGAGCAACCGAAACACCTTTTGCAATAGCGTCAAGCACATCGCCCTTCAGCACCTGGCCGCGCTTGCCCGAACCTTCCACCTGATCGGCGGAAAGGTTGTTTTCATTAAGCAGCTTGGAAGCTGCCGGAGCAGGCTGCATGGCCGGGCCGGACGAGGCGGAAGCGACCGGCGCCGCAGCAGCGGGAGCGGCAGGCTTGGCTTCTTCCTTCTTCGCAGCCGGGGCCGCAGCGGCGGCAGCGCCGTCACCGGAAATCTGGCCGAGAAGCGCGTTGACTTCGACCGTGTCGCCTTCCTTGGCCACGATCTCGGCCAGCACGCCAGCAGCAGCAGCCGGAACTTCCACTGTCACCTTGTCGGTTTCCAGTTCCACCAGCGGTTCGTCGACAGCGACGGCATCGCCAACCTTCTTGAACCACTTTCCGATGGTTGCCTCGGTAACGGACTCCCCAAGCGTGGGAACGCGAATTTCGGTAGCCATGGTTTCTTCTTCCGTTGATCTTCAGTCTTTAAAGTTCGTTCGATGTGAATTGCCGGGCGGCGCTCAGCCGAGCGCATCCTCAAGGAAAGCGGCAAGCTGTGCAAGATGCTTCGACATCAGGCCCGTTGCAGGCGACGCTGCGGCCGGACGGCCCGCATAGCGCACGCGCTGATGCTTGGCGTCGATATGAGCGAGCACCCATTCCAGATACGGGTCGATGAACGACCATGCACCCATGTTCTTCGGCTCTTCCTGGCACCAGACCATTTCCGCCTGACGGAACCGCGACAGCTCGTTGATGAGCGCCTTGGCCGGGAACGGATAGAGCTGTTCCACGCGCAGCAGGTAGACGTCGTCGATGCCGCGCTTTTCGCGCTCTTCGTAAAGGTCGTAATAGACCTTGCCCGAGCAGAGAACGACGCGACGGATCTTTGCATCCTTCTGGAGCTTGATGCCTTCGTCCTTGTTGTACTGCGCATCATCCCACAGCAGGCGGTGGAACGAGGATTCGCCCGACATTTCGGCCAGCGTCGAAACGGCGCGCTTGTGGCGCAGCAGCGACTTCGGCGTCATCATGATGAGCGGCTTGCGGAAGTCGCGCTTCATCTGGCGGCGCAGGATGTGGAAGTAGTTGGCCGGCGTCGTGACGTTCGCCACCTGCATGTTGTCTTCGGCGCAGAGCTGGAGATAGCGTTCCAAACGAGCGGAAGAGTGTTCCGGACCCTGGCCTTCATAGCCGTGCGGCAGGAGGCAGACGAGGCCGGACATGCGCAGCCACTTGCGTTCGCCCGACGAGATGAACTGGTCGAACACGACCTGTGCACCATTGGCGAAATCGCCGAACTGGGCTTCCCACAGGACCAGAGCGCGCGGATCGGACAGCGAATAGCCGTATTCATAGCCGAGCACCGCTTCTTCGGAGAGCATCGAATTGATGGCCTCGTAGATAGCCTGACCCTTCTGGATATTGTTGAGCGGGATGTAGCGGTTCTGGGTTTCCTGATCGTAGAGAACCGTATGGCGCTGCGAGAAGGTGCCGCGCTCGACGTCCTGACCCGACAGGCGGATCGGGCTGCCTTCGGCAACCAGCGAACCGAACGCCAGCGATTCCGCCGTCGCCCAGTCGATTCCCTCGCCCGTTTCCATCATCTTGGCGCGGTTGTCGAGGAAGCGCTGGATCGTGCGGTGGACATGGAAGTCCTTCGGCACTTCAACCAGCTTCTTGCCGATTTCCTTGAGCGTCTTCATCGGCACGGCGGTCTTGCCGCGGCGCTGTTCGTCGGCGTTGTCGGCAGTACGCAGACCAGCCCATGCGCCGTCCAGCCAGTCGGCCTTGTTCGGCTTGTAGCTCTGTCCGGCTTCGAATTCGGCTTCCAGATTTTCGCGCCACTGCGCTTTCATCTGGTCGATTTCTTCCTGCTTGATCAGGCCTTCGGCGATCAGCTTTTCGCTGTAGAGCTGAACCGTGGTCTTGTGCCCGCGGATCGCCTTGTACATCAGCGGCTGGGTGAAGGACGGCTCGTCGCCTTCGTTGTGACCGAAGCGGCGATAGCAGAACATGTCGATGACCACCGGCTTGTGGAAGGTCATGCGGAACTCGGTGGCAACCTTGGCTGCAAACACCACGGCTTCCGGATCGTCGCCATTGACGTGGAAGATCGGCGCTTCGATCATCTTCGCCACATCCGACGGATAAGGCGACGAACGCGAGAAGGCCGGATTGGTGGTGAAACCGATCTGGTTGTTGATGATGAAATGGACCGTACCGGCAACGCGGTGGCCCTTCAGGCCCGAAAGGCCGAGGCACTCGGCCACGACGCCCTGACCGGCAAAGGCGGCATCGCCGTGCAGCAGAAGCGGCAGAACCTTGGCGCGGGTTGCAAGCGGAACCATGTCGTCGCGGGTGCGACCGGCCAGCAGATCCTGCTTGGCGCGGGCCTTGCCCATGACGACCGGATTGACGATTTCAAGGTGCGACGGGTTGGCGGTCAGCGACAGGTGAACCTTGTTGCCGTCGAACTCACGGTCCGACGAAGCGCCCAGATGGTACTTCACGTCGCCCGAACCTTCCACGTCGTCCGGCGCATAGGAGCCGCCCTTGAACTCGTGGAAGATGGCGCGATGCGGCTTGCCCATGACCTGGCTGAGCACGTTCAGACGGCCACGGTGGGCCATGCCGAAGATGATTTCCTTGACGCCCATGGCGCCGCCGCGCTTGACGATCTGTTCCAGCGCCGGGATCAGCGATTCACCGCCATCGAGGCCAAAACGCTTGGTGCCCTTGTACTTGACGTCGATGAACTGCTCGAAGCCTTCCGCTTCGATAAGCTTCGACAGGATGGCCTTCTTGCCTTCCGGCGTGAAAGCAACCTTTTTGTCCGGGCCTTCGATGCGTTCCTGAATCCAGGCCTTTTCAGCCGGATCGGAGATATGCATGAATTCAACGCCGATCGTGCCGCAATAGGTGCGCTTCAGGATGTCGAGCATTTCCGGCACGGTCGCATATTCGAGGCCGAGCACGTTGTCGATGAAGATCTTGCGGTTGTAGTCGGCAGGCGTGAAACCGTAGTTTTCGGGTTCCAGCTCGTTGTAATCGTTCGGCTTTTCGGAGAGACCGAGCGGATCGAGATTGGCGTGCAGATGGCCGCGCATGCGATAGGCGCGGATCATCATGATGGCGCGAACGCTGTCGCGTGCAGCCTGCGTGATCTCTTCGCTGGTCAGCGCTGCGCCGGTCGCGCCCTTCGCTTCGCCCTTTGCCGCCTTGCCCTTCAGCTTGTCGGTGACGTGCTTCTCGACTTCGGCCCAGTTGCCATCGAGCGCGGAAATCAGTTCGCCATTGGCGGCAATCGGCCAGTTCTTTCTGGTCCAGGACGCGCCTTCAGCGTTCTTCTTCACATCGTCGGCATTATCGCCCAGCTTCGCGAAGAAATCGCGCCACTGCGGATCGACCGAATTCGGATCGTCCTCATACTTGGCGTACAGCTCCTCGATATAGTCGGCATTGCCGCCATAGAGGAATGAGGTAAGGGCGAAAACGTCGTTGGCTTGTTCTTGCCTTGCCATAGCCTATCCGGAGCAGCGCTCCGTCTCCTTGTCAGTGGCTCATCTTGCGCGGGCCGGAAGTTTGAAACTTCATCCCTCACGCCGCCGGGGAGGAACCGCTACAGACCCCGGCATGACTAAACTCTACGCGTCGGAACGGATATCCGTCCCTCTAAACGGATCACATGACCCGCTGTTATGCCAAACCCGGCAGCGGCTTTCGCCGCAGCCGGGATATTCAGATCGTTACGCGATCTCAGCCCTTGAGGACTTCGACCAGCGTCTTGCCGAGCTGCGCCGGCGACGGCGACACGCGAATGCCAGCCGATTCCATGGCTGCAATCTTGTCTTCCGCGCCGCCCTTGCCGCCGGAGATCACGGCGCCGGCATGGCCCATGGTGCGTCCGGCAGGAGCCGTACGGCCAGCGATGAAGCCGACCATCGGCTTCTTGCGGCCGCGCTTGGCCTCGTCCTTGAGGAACTGCGCCGCATCTTCTTCAGCCGAACCGCCGATTTCACCGATCATGACGATCGACTTGGTTTCGTCGTCGGCCAGGAACATTTCCAGCACGTCGATGAACTCGGTGCCCTTGACCGGATCGCCGCCGATACCGACAGCGGTGGTCTGGCCGAGGCCTTCGTTGGAGGTCTGGAACACTGCTTCATAGGTAAGCGTTCCGGAGCGGGAAACAACGCCCACCGAACCCTTCTTGAAGATATTGCCCGGCATGATGCCGATCTTGCATTCTTCAGGGGTCAGGATGCCCGGGCAGTTCGGTCCGAGCAGGCGCGACTTCGAGCGTTCCAGACGCTCCTTGACGCGAACCATGTCCATGACCGGAATGCCTTCGGTGATGCAGACGATGAACGGGATTTCAGCTTCGATGGCTTCGATGATCGCGTCTGCTGCGCCTGCTGGCGGAACATAGATCACGGATGCGTCGGCACCGGTGCGTTCCTTGGCTTCGGCAACGGTTGCGAAGATCGGCAGCTTTTCGCCCTTGGCGCCTTCCCAGGTTTCGCCACCCTTCTTCGGATGGATGCCACCGACCATCTGCGTGCCGTAATAGGCAAGCGCCTGTTCGGTGTGGAAGGTGCCGGTCTTGCCGGTCAGGCCCTGCACGAGAACCTTGGTGTCCTTGTTGACGAGAATGGACATGCCTTAATTCCCCTTCACTGCAGCGACGATCTTCTGCGCCGCATCGTCGAGATCGTCGGCCGAAATGACGTTGAGGCCGCTCTCGTTGATGATCTTCTTGCCGAGTTCGACATTGGTGCCTTCGAGACGGACAACCAGCGGAACCTTGAGGCCGACTTCCTTGACCGCGGCGATCACGCCTTCAGCGATGACGTCGCACTTCATGATGCCGCCAAAGATGTTGACCAGAATGCCCTGGACAGCCGGATCGGCGGTGATGATCTTGAACGCAGCCGTCACCTTCTCCTTGGAAGCGCCGCCGCCAACGTCGAGGAAGTTGGCAGGTTCTGCGCCGTAGAGCTTGATGATGTCCATCGTTGCCATGGCAAGGCCTGCGCCGTTGACCATGCAGCCGATATTGCCATCGAGAGCGACATAGGCGAGGTCGTACTTGGAAGCTTCGATTTCTTTTTCGTCTTCTTCCGACAGATCGCGCAGTTCCTGGATGTCGGGATGACGGAACAGGGCGTTGCCGTCGAACGACACCTTGGCGTCGAGAACGCGCACGCGGCCATCGGTCATAACGATCAGCGGATTGATTTCCAGAAGGCTCATGTCCTTCTCGGTGAAGGCCTTGTAGAGGATCGGGAACAGCTTGACGCCGTCTTCGCGAGCCTGGCCTTCAAGCTTCAGCGCATCGGCGAGCTTGTTGGCGTCCTCATCCGTCACGCCCTTGGCAGGGTCGATGGCGACGGTGACGATCTTTTCAGGGGTTTCCTCGGCAACAGCTTCGATGTCCATGCCGCCTTCGGTCGAAACGACGAAAGCCGGACGGCCAACGGTGCGGTCGATCAGGATCGAGAGATAAAGCTCGCGATCGATGTCGGCACCGTCTTCGATGTAGAGACGGTTGACCTGCTTGCCGGCAGGGCCGGTCTGCTTGGTGACGAGCGTGTTGCCGAGCATTTCCTTCGCATTGGCAACCACTTCCTCGACAGACTTGGCGAGGCGCACGCCGCCCTTTGCATCGGCTGGCAGTTCCTTGAACTTGCCCTTGCCGCGTCCGCCAGCATGGATCTGGCTTTTGACGACATAAAGCGGTCCGGGAAGCGTCTTTGCCCATTCTTCCGCCTGTTCGACGGAATAGACAGCCACACCATTGGCGATCGGCGCGCCGTAGGTGTGAAGCAGGCGCTTGGCCTGGTATTCGTGAATATTCATCTGGTTGTCCTCTGCGGATTCCCGGTCCGTTGCATATTGGGATTGAACGGAACCGGTACGGATTGACAGCCGGAAAAGGCCGGAGCCGCAGGCAAGCGACAATCCGGCCTTGTCTGGAATTTACTTCAGCGACGGAGCGATGGCGATGCAGGCTTCGCAAAGACCGGCGACGGAAGCCACCGACTTGTCGAACTGCGCCTTCTCGTCCTTGTCGAGATCGATTTCGATGATGCGCTCGACGCCATTGGCGCCGATCACGGTCGGCACGCCGACATACATGTCCTTGACGCCATACTGGCCGGAAAGCTGGGCAGCGACCGGCAGGACGCGCTTCTTGTCCTTGAGGTAGGATTCAGCCATCTGAATGGCCGACGAGGCCGGAGCGTAGAAAGCCGAACCGGTCTTGAGGAGGCCGACGATTTCCGCGCCGCCGTCACGGGTGCGCTGGATGATCTTGTCGAGCTTGTCCTGGCTGGTCCAGCCCATCTTGACGAGGTCTGGCAGCGGGATGCCGGCAACGGTCGAGTAACGGGCGAGCGGAACCATGCTGTCGCCGTGGCCGCCCAGCACGAATGCCGTGACGTCTTCAACCGACACGTTGAATTCTTCCGAGAGGAAATAGCGGAAGCGGGCGCTGTCGAGAACGCCGGCCATACCGACGACCTTGTGCGCCGGAAGACCGGAGAACTTCTGCAGCGCCCAGACCATGGCGTCGAGCGGGTTGGTGATGCAGATGACGAAAGCTTCAGGGGCATATTTCTTGATGCCCGCGCCAACCTGCTCCATCACCTTGAGGTTGATGCCCAGAAGGTCGTCGCGGCTCATGCCCGGCTTGCGCGGCACGCCTGCGGTCACGATGACAACGTCTGCGCCTTCGATTGCAGCGTAGTCGTTGGCGCCGGTGTACTTCGCATCAAAACCGTCAACGGGCGAAGATTCGGCAATGTCCAGTCCCTTACCCTGCGGGATGCCTTCCGCAATGTCGAAAAGGACGACGTCGCCGAGTTCCTTCAGACCGGCCAGATGAGCGAGCGTGCCGCCGATCATGCCGGAGCCGATGAGGGCAATCTTGTTGCGTGCCATGATTGTTTCTTTCCTCACTTTTGATCCAGAAACGCATCAAGCCATCCGGAATCCTCCCCGGAAACGCTCAAGCGTTGGAACTGCGAGATAGGACTCTTTGGCGATAAACTCAACTCATTATTTTGCGACCAATGTTTTCAATCGGTTAGATTTATCGGTTCTTACGTAAAGGTAAGATAATTTGTCAATATCAAGGCAAAAACACCCTTCCCGCCGTCGCGGACCATCCCCGACGAAGCGGCGAGGGAGCGAGCGGCAAGCTGCCAATTCCAACAGCGTCGCGCACCCGTCCGAAACCGGTTCAGGATTCCAGACAGGCGCCGCATCGGAAGTTCCGCGCAAACGCGCCCCGCCTCCGCATGAATTGCGTGAGCAACATAGCCCACCCGGCTTATAAGTCCAGTCTGTGGCAGTCTGATGATGGGGCCGCCTGACGAGGAGGGACGCGGAAGGCCTCAACCGGCCTTGCCGGGGGGCTCGGCCAGATATTCCGCGCTCTGCATCTCGAAAAGGCGGGAAGCGGTGCGGTCGAACTCGAAGGCCTCCGTGCCCTTGCTGGCAAGATAGAGCTTTTCCGGCTGCGCTTCGGCGGAAATGAACACCCGCGCATGATGATCGTAAAGCACGTCTATCAGCAGGATGAAGCGCTTCGCCTCGTTGCGGCGCGCATAGTCCAGCACCGGCACATCCTCGATGAACAGCGTCGGATAATGCTTGACGATGGCGATATAGTCCGATGCGCCGAGCGGCTTCGTGCAGAGCGCATCGAAAGTGAAGCGTGCCGCGCCATGCACGGAACGGGCGATCTCGATGTCGCGCCCCTTGATGCGGATGACGTCCGGTTTTTCAGGCGCGCCATCCTTTTGTGCCGCCCAGGCCGCATCCATGCGCCTGGTGGTTTCCGCACCGAGCGGCGACAGATAGACCGGCTGGCGGTCCAGCTTTTCAAGGCGGTAATCGGTGCGGGAATCCAGATTGATCACATCGACATGGTTCTTGAGAATATCAATGAAGGGCAGGAAGAGCTGCCGGTTCAGGCCGTCGCGGTAAAGATTGTCCGGCGCGACGTTGGATGTCGCCACCAGCACCACGCCACGAGCGAAGAGCGCGCTGAACAGGCGCGACAGGATCATCGCATCGGCAATGTCGGTCACGGTGAATTCATCGAAGCAAAGCACCCAGGCCTGCTGGCTGAGCGCGTCCGCCACCGGCGGTATCGGATCGTCCTGCTTGGTCTCGCCGCGCTTCAGCGCCTGACGGTGCGCATAGATGCGCTCATGCACATCGGCCATGAAATCGTTAAAATGGGCACGGCGCTTGCGTTCGACCGGCAGAAGCGAAAAGAACATGTCCATCAGCATGGTCTTGCCGCGTCCGACCTCGCCGTGCACGTAAAGCCCCTTGATGACGCTCGTCGCCTCCTTGCGCTTGCCGAACAGCCAGCCGAGCGCGCTCGACTTGCGTGACAGGCGCCGGGTGCAGATTTCCTCGATCAGCCGGTCGTAACGGACGGTAAGTTCGAGTTGAGCGGGATCGGCGTCCACATCGCCCGCCGCGACCATCGCATCGTAATGTTCGCGGACGGAGGGGAAGGCTTTCAGATTACCGTCGAAAGACATGATTGCTTCCGTTCAACCTTTCAATTGCAAAAACGGCGGACCATCTTGCGATGATCCGCCTGTCTCCAGAGCGCATCCCGAAAAGGGCGAAGCGGTTTTCGGGCAAGATGCGCGGCAAAACAAACAATTGGAGCGCCGATCTGATTCAATCAGATCGAAATGGGCTCCAAACGAAAGAATGTCTTAGCGCGAGAGCGATACGGCCTGACCGCCCGAGGTCTGTCCATCGAAGCGGCTCGCCCCCGAGGAATAGAGCGAGGCGACGGTGCCGCCATTCGCATCATAGAGAACGAGCTGCTTGCCGTTGACGGCCCAGGAAGCGAGATTGCCGAGTTCACCGGGGCAGCGCAGCGGACCGGCGCGGAAGCCCTGGCCATATTTGGTCTGCGGCGTCGCGATCTTGCAGCTCTGGCCGCCAAGCGATGCGTTCCACACACCGGCGACGGAGCCGGGCGTCAGATTGGGCGCGGAAGCCGGCGGCAGGCTTGCAACCTGCGTGCCCGGCTGCGCGTTCGGGTTCGTGGTCGGAGCCGTCGGGAACTGCGAAGCATTGGGAGAAGAAAGATTGCCCTTCTGCACCGTGCCGGCCGGAGCGGCGGCTACGGGTGGCGGCGGCGGCGGTGGCGAAACCGTATCGAGATTGCCGAACCGGGAGCTCTGGCACCCGGCCAGGACAATGCCAGCCGCCGCGAGGCTGAGCAGACTTGCTTTCGAAATTCCCATCTGGTTCTCCATTTCCGCATTTCTCATCAGGGGTGGGGATGCCCCGGGCTTCCTACCGAAGCCCTGCAATGTGACAATATTGGACCGATAAAATGGCTATATGGTTAAAAAAGCAACACCGAATACTGTCATTTTTCCCCTCCAAACCCTTCAAGATCGCTTGAAACCGCATGATAATCCTGAAACTGGGACAGGAAGGCCACAGTTTCTCCGATATTGGGGGCTGTTCTGCAGAAACCTCCGGGCCGCAACTTTTCCCAATCTCATCCGGGTACTGGCAATTTGCGGGCTTTTCCGCCATATAGACC
>MTEY01003875.1_pt1 | contig 16739 bp, 13 predicted proteins | sample 1042721 | NCBI WGS metagenome assembly MTEY01 (sample SAMN06185809, study PRJNA358809) | soil metagenome | isolation source: soil biostimulated with seedmeal as carbon source | place: India | collected 2015-05-23 | reverse complement strand
GAACCGCCGCGCGAACCCCCGCGCGGACTGGTAGCCTTTTGCCTTTATTATACCCGCGGCGCATGGCCGTGGATCATCGGCATGGCGATCTTCACCACGCTCATCGCCGTGATCGAAGTGTCGCTCTTTGCCTTCATGGGCAACATTGTCGACTGGCTGTCGCACCAGTCGCGCGAGACTTTCCTCAGCAATGAGGGCTGGCGGCTTGCGCTGATTGCAGGCGTCGTCCTGATCGGCCTGCCGGGTGTGGTGCTGATCCATTCGCTGCTGATCCACCAGACATTGCTCGGCAATTATCCGATGCGCATTCGCTGGCTGATGCACCGTTACCTGATCCGCCAGTCGATGTCGTTCTTCCAGGACGAATTCGCCGGACGCATCTCCACCAAGCTGATGCAGACTGCTCTTGCCGTTCGCGAAACGGTGATGAAGCTTCTGGACGTGCTCAACTATGTCATCGTCTATTTCGCTGGCACGCTGTTCATTGCGGCGTCTGCGGATCTGGTTCTGATGGTCCCGTTTGCCGTCTGGCTGGTTGCCTACATCCTGCTGCTGCGCTTCTTCATTCCGCGCCTGCGGGTGGTTTCGGAACAGCAGGCCGATGCGCGCTCGCTGATGACGGGCCGCATCGTCGACAGCTATACGAATATCGCGACCGTGAAGCTTTTCTCGCATTCGAGCCGCGAGGAATCCTATGTGCGTGAAAGCCTCGACGGCTTCCTCGGCACCGTGCATCGGCAGATGCGGCTCATCACGATGTTCCATTTCACCCTCTATATGGCGAACTGCATCCTGCTGTTTGCGGTGGGCGCAATCGGCATCCAGCTCTGGATGAACGAAGCGATTACCGTGGGCGCCGTTGCCGTCGGCATCGGTCTGGTGCTGCGCCTCAACGGCATGTCGCAGTGGATCATGTGGGAAATGTCGGCCCTGTTCGAGAACATCGGCACGGTGGAAGACGGCATCACCACGATTGCGCGTTCCCATGAAGTTGTCGACGTTCCCAATGCGCCGGCGCTGCAGGTGACCAGAGGCGAGCTCGACTTCGACCGGATCGGCTTCCACTACGGCAAGGGCAAGGGTGTCATCGACAACCTCACCCTCACCATTCAGCCGGGCCAGAAAGTGGGATTGGTCGGACGCTCCGGCGCTGGCAAATCCACGCTGGTCAATCTGCTGCTGCGCTTCTACGATCTGGAGAAGGGCCGCATCCTGATCGACGGGCAGGACATTTCCAGGGTCACGCAGGATTCGCTGCGCGCCAATATCGGCATGGTGACGCAGGATACCTCGCTTCTGCATCGCTCGGTCCGCGAGAACATCATGTATGGGCGGCCGGATGCCACGGAGGAGATGCTCCAGCAGGCGATCCGACTCGCGCAGGCCGACCAGTTCATTCCGCTGCTGACCGATCCCAAGGGGCGGCAGGGACTGGATGCGCATGTCGGCGAACGCGGCGTCAAGCTTTCCGGCGGACAGCGCCAGCGCATCGCCATTGCGCGTGTGATGCTAAAGGACGCGCCGATCCTCATTCTGGACGAGGCCACCTCAGCGCTCGATTCGGAGGTGGAGGCGGCCATTCAGGACAGCCTCAACACGCTGATGGAAGGCAAGACCGTGATCGCCATCGCGCACCGCCTTTCCACCATCGCGGCGCTGGACCGTCTCGTGGTGATGGACAAGGGGCGCATCGTGGAAGACGGCACGCATGAGGAACTTGTCGCGCTCGGCGGCATTTATGCAAGTCTATGGGCCCGCCAGTCCGGCGGCTTCCTCGGCTTCGATGAAAATACCGAGGATACGCTGGTCAAATAAGGACACAAGCCATTGATGAAAGCGGTTTACAGCCTGTTCGAACGTTGGGTCGATCCCTTTCGTGAACCGGACAGGCTGAGACCGCCTTCAACGACGCTCGGCTTTCTGTGGCATTATGCGCGACAGGCGAAATGGCCGCTGGCGGCTTCCCTTGTCGTTGGCGGATTGCTGCCGCTGGTCGAGGCAGGTTTATTCTATTTCACGGGCAGGCTGGTCGATATTCTCGATCAGGCGGGCAAGGGCGGCGTCGAGCGAAGCTGGTCGGCGCTTTTGCAGGTGGCAGGGCCCGACCTGCTTTTCATGGGGGTCACTGTCCTTGTGATCCGCCTCGTGGTGACGGCAATCAACACGCTGCTGGAAGAGCAGGTGATGGGCCCCAATTTCTATAACCTGATCCGGTGGCAGGCCAATTCATATGTGCTGCAGCAATCCTACGGGTTTTTCCAGAATGACTTTGCGGGGCGCATAGCGACAAAAGTCTGGCAGGCCGGGCAGGCGGCGGGCGACTTCATTCAGAGCCTGATCCAAGTGGTCTGGTTCATGCTCATATACAGCATCAGCACATTGTTCCTGATAGGGCGGCTGGATTGGACGCTCGCGGCGGTCGTGCTGGCATGGATTGCTGTTTTCGTGTTGATTGCACGTCATTATCTTCCGCAGATCCGCCGTCAGGCCGAGGCTTCCGCCGAAGCGGGGTCGCTGATAAACGGGCGGCTGGTCGACAGCTATTCCAATATCCAGACGATAAAGCTGAACACCGTCAATGATGATGTTCAGTATTTGCGCGAAGGTTTCAAAGGATACATTGCCGCGCTTCTCCCGTTCATGCGGTCGCTCACCGGCGTCCGCGTTTCGCTCACGGCGCTCTCCGGACTGATGATCGTGACGGTTGCGGCGATAGCCATCGATCTGTGGACGCGCAATGCCATCACTGTCGGGCAGGTGTCGTTCACGCTCGGTCTGGTGCTGCGCCTCAACATGCTGCTTGGCCGTCTCATGATGCAGCTCAATGGCATGCTGCGCCAGCTCGGGCTGATCGAAAATTCCATGCGGCTGGTTTCCGCCCCGCTCGGTCTGGAAGACCGGCCCGATGCCAGACCCTTGCAGGTGACGGAGGCGCGCATCGATGTCCGCAACGTCACCTTTCACTATGGCAAGGCTGCAGGCGTTCTCGACAATATCAACCTGACTGTGCGCGGCGGTGAAAGGGTCGGTCTCGTCGGCCATTCCGGCGCGGGCAAGTCCACGCTCGTGAACCTCATCCTGCGTCTCTACGATGTCGAGAAGGGTTCTATCCTTGTCGATGGTCAGGATGTTCGCGATGTCACCCAGACCTCGCTGCGCCGGGCCGTCGCGGTCGTCAGTCAGGAGACTGCGTTGCTGCACAGGTCGCTGCGCGACAATATTATGCTGGCGCGAGACGATGCGACCGACGAGGAACTGCTGCAGGCGGCGCGTCAGGCCGAGGCCGACGGGTTCATCGCCAATCTGGAGGATTTTCAGGGGCGGCGCTCCTTCGATGCCTTCGTGGGCGAGCGCGGCGTCAAGCTTTCCGGCGGGCAGCGGCAGCGCATCGCCATCGCGCGCGCCATCCTCAAGGACGCGCCGATCCTGATCCTCGATGAAGCGACATCGGCACTCGATTCGGAGGTGGAAGCTTCCATTCAGGAGAATCTGAAGCGCCTGATGGAGGGGAAGACGGTTATCGCGATCGCCCACCGGCTTTCCACCATCGCGGCGCTGGACAGGCTTGTGGTGATGGACCAGGGCCGCATCGTGGAGGAGGGGACGCATGACGAACTTATCGCCCGCGGCGGCATCTATGCGGGACTTTGGGCCCGCCAGTCGGGCGGGTTCATAGGGCGGAACAGGGAAAGTTGAAAGCTTTCGGCTGCTGCGTCCTCGCCGTGCTTTCCCTGAATTCAGCAGGCAAATCCGCCTGCGACATCGTGCCGTCATAAGGGGTTGGTGTCTGGACAAGCGTTTTTTACACGCATAAACCGGATAGTGAAATGGAGGGAATTTCGTCCTGTGAGCACTTGCGGGACTACTTTTGCGCAAGTGCAAAAGAGGACGAGGGGAGAGTTCAATTGAACATGCAGGTTGAAAAGGAATTGGCACGTGAGCGCACACGACACGGCTGAGCCGACACGGCGTGATTTTTTGTATATTGCGACGGGAATGGCCGGTGTCGTCGGAGTTGCCGGACTGGCCTGGCCGTTTATCGACCAGATGCGTCCGGACGCTTCGACACTCGCGGCTGCGTCCATCGAGGTTGATGTTTCGTCCCTGACGGAAGGAGCATCATTAACTGTTAAATGGCGTGGTAAGCCGGTTTTCATTCGTAACCGCTCCGCCAAGGAAGTCGAGGATGCCAAGACAACCGCTCTTGGTGATCTCAAGGATCCGATCGCGCGTAACGCCAACCTTGCTTCGGACGCGCAGGCGACCGATCTCGCCCGCTCGGCAGGCGAGGGCAAGGAAAACTGGCTGGTGATGATCGGCGTCTGCACCCATCTGGGTTGCGTGCCGCTCGGTGAATCCGGTTCTTTCGGTGGCTGGTTCTGCCCATGCCATGGCTCGACCTATGACACGGCCGGTCGTATCCGCAGCGGTCCGGCGCCGGAAAACATGCACATCCCGCAATATGCGTTCACTTCCGATACGGTCATCAGGATCGGCTAACAGGTCTTGGGGAGAGAAGACATGAGTGGTGGACACTCCACATACACGCCGAAGACCGGCATCGAAAAATGGGTGGACGAACGGCTTCCCTTGCCGCGTCTCGTCTATGATTCTTTCGTGGCCTATCCGACGCCGCGTAACCTGAACTACATGTACACCTTCGGTGGCATTCTGAGCTTCATGCTCATTTCGCAGATCGTTACCGGCATCGTGCTGGCAATGCATTATGCTGCGGATACGGGCATTGCGTTCAATTCCGTCGAAAAGATCATGCGCGACGTCAACTCCGGTTGGCTGCTGCGCTACATGCACTCCAACGGCGCATCCTTCTTCTTCATCGCCGTTTATCTCCATATCGCTCGCGGCCTCTATTACGGTTCCTACAAGGCGCCGCGCGAGTTGTTGTGGATCTTGGGCGTGGTGATCTTCCTTCTCATGATGGCGACCGCCTTCATGGGCTACGTGCTGCCATGGGGCCAGATGTCCTTCTGGGGCGCGACCGTCATCACGGGCTTCTTCACGGCCTTCCCGATCATCGGCGAGCCGATCCAGCAGCTTCTGCTCGGCGGCTTCGCGGTCGACAATCCGACGCTCAACCGCTTCTTCTCGCTGCATTATCTGCTGCCGTTCATGATCGCCGGCGTCGTCATCCTGCACGTCTGGGCGCTGCATGTGACGGGCCAGACCAACCCGACCGGCATTGAAGTCAAGTCCAAGACCGATACGCTGCCGTTCACGCCATATGCGACCATCAAGGACGCTTTCGGCGCGCTCGTCTTCTTCGTGTTCTTCGCCTACTTCATCTTCTACATGCCGAACTTCCTCGGCCATCCGGATAACTACATCCCGGCCGATTCCCTGAAGACGCCTGCCCACATCGTTCCGGAATGGTACTTCCTGCCGTTCTACGCGATGCTGCGCGCCATCACCTTCAATATCGGCCCGATCGATTCGAAGCTCGGCGGCGTTCTGACCATGTTCGGTTCGATCGCAATCCTCTTCGTCGTGCCATGGCTCGATACGTCGAAGGTTCGTTCGGCTGTCTATCGTCCCTGGTTCAAGCTGTTCTTCTGGCTGTTCGTGATCAACGCCATCTTCCTCGGCTGGCTCGGTTCGCGTCCTGCGGAAGGTTCCTACGTCTTCATGGCGCAGCTGGGTACGCTCTACTACTTTGCCTTCTTCATCATCATCATGCCGGTCATCGGCCTGATCGAAACGCCCAAGCGTTTGCCGAACTCGATCACCGAGGCGGTTCTGGAGAAGAGTGGCAAGGCCGAGATTACCCCAGTGGAAATCCCTGTAGAAACTCGGGGCTGAACCAGCGAGAGAGATGAAGGACGTAACAATGAAAAACATCCTCAAGAATTTCGCTGCCTTCGGTATTGCTCCGCTGGTCGCGCTTGGTATCGCCTTCGCCAGTACGGTGGGTGGTGCCTCGGCTGAGGAAGGCGGTAATGCCGCGGAGCCGGAACATTTTCCGATCCACCATCCCAAGCAGGAAAAGTGGAGCTTCGCCGGCCCGTTCGGAACCTATGACAAGGGCCAGCTGCAGCGCGGCCTGAAGGTCTACAAGGAAGTCTGCTCGGCCTGCCATTCGATGAACCTGGTCGCCTTCCGCACGCTGGAAGGCCTCGGTTACTCGCCTGAACAGGTCAAGGCGCTTGCCGCTGAATATGAAGTGCAGGACGGCCCGAACGCGGATGGCGAAATGTTCACCCGCAAGGCGCTTCCGACCGACCACTTCCCGTCGCCATATCCGAACGCGGCTGCGGCTGCTGCGGCAAACAACGGTGCGGCTCCGCCGGACTTCTCGCTGATTGCCAAGGCGCGCGCAGTGGAGCGTGGGTTCCCGCAGTTCATCTTCGATATATTCACGCAATATGCCGAAGGTGGCCCGGATTATATCCATTCCCTGTTGACCGGTTTCGACGAACAGCCGCCGGCAGGCATGCAGATCGCCGAGGGTACGCATTACAATCCGTACTTCATTTCGGCCAAGGCGCTCGCCATGGCGAAGCCGCTCAGCGACGACCAGGTCACCTATGACGACGGTTCGCCGCAGACAGTGGACCAGTATGCACGCGACGTTTCGGCTTTCCTGATGTGGGCTGCCGAGCCGCATCTGGAAGAACGCAAGCGGACCGGCTTCCGGGTCATGGTGTTCCTGATCCTCTTTGCGGGTCTGGTCTATGTCGCCAAGCGTTCGATCTGGTCGGATGTGAAGCACTGACAGGTCAGTCAAGGTTGAAAAATGGGCGCCACGGGCGCCCATTTTTTTGTCCCGGAGCCAGCCGGAATTTGGCCGTGGATACGAGTGCTGGCTGCTTTGCCACAATTAAGCCATGAAAATGTCCGTGCTTCGCCGCAATATTCCTGGCAAAAATAGGCGGTTTCTTTTGCATTTTGCTCGTTTGCGGGTGTAAAGGAGCTTTGCCCCGACTTTGCCTTGATTAGTTTACCGGCCTGCAGGCCGCCTGAAAGGATGGAAAATGGAATCCGGATTTAAAGCCAGCCTGAAGGATGCGATCCGCACCATTCCGGACTATCCGAAGCCGGGCGTCCAGTTCCGCGACGTGACGACGCTCATGGGCGACGCGCAGGCATTCCGCCGCTCGGTCGACGAACTGGTCTATCCCTATGCAGGCAACAAGGTCGACAAGGTAGCCGGTATCGAGGCGCGAGGCTTCATTCTGGGCGGCGCAATCGCGCACCAGCTTTCCGCCGGTTTCGTGCCGATCCGCAAGAAGGGCAAGCTGCCGCGCGACACGGTGCGCATCGCCTACAGCCTCGAATACGGCATCGACGAAATGGAAATGCATCGCGACGCGATTGAAAAGGGCGAGCGGATCATTCTGGTGGACGACCTGATCGCCACGGGCGGAACCGCGGAAGCGGCGGTGAAGCTCCTGCTTCAGATGGGCGCGGAAATCGTCGCGGCCTGCTTCATCATCGATCTGCCGGATCTGGGTGGCCGCAAGAAGCTCGAAGCGCTCGGCGTTCCGGTGCGCACGCTTGTCGCCTTCGAGGGCGACTGAGACATATAACATAAGGGATAGCGGTCGTGGCTTTGTCGTTTGGATTTCTGGTTTTCCCGTCCATTCAGCAACTCGATCTGACAGGACCTTATGAAGTTTTTTCATCGGCGGAAGGGGCTGACGTTCACCTGATCTGGAAAGATCGGAATCCGGTCAAATCCTCCTCGGGACTCACTTTCATACCGACAGCCACTTTTGATGATTGTCCGCAACTTGATGTAATCTGCATTCCCGGCGGCGGGGTGAACCCGCTGCTGACGGATGATGTGGTGCTGGATTTCGTCAGGCAGCAAGCGCGAGGCGCACGGTATGTAACCTCTGTCTGCACCGGCGCACTAGTTCTCGGCGCAGCCGGGCTGCTTGAGGGGCGAAGGGCGACAACCCACTGGAATGCCATGGATTTTCTGGAGCACTTCGGGGCGATAGCAACCGAGGCGCGTGTTGTTCGAGACGGGAATGTCATTACGGCGGGCGGCGTAACGTCCGGTATAGATTTCGGTTTGTCCATCCTCGAAGAGGTGTTTGGGCAAACAGAAGCGGAAACTGTTCAATTGACGCTCGAATATGCTCCCTCACCGCCGTTCAAGTCAGGGAAACCCGGCGAAGCTCGCGCAGAAGTTTTGGAGCGGGGGCGTGAACGTCTCGCCGCATCCAGAGCGGCGAGGGAGGCAATTTTTTCGAACTGGAAGCGAGACTGATTACCGTTCCGGCAGTTTCACCATTGCCGCATTGTCGAAGGACAGGACTTCCTCGCCACTCTGGTTATGGGCGTTCGTCGTCATCGTCAGCATCGACCAGCCGGGGCGGGAAGCGAGCGGCCTGATGGTGTGGACCACGCGCTTATAAGTGATCGTATCCCCGGCATAGACCGGCTTCGGCCATTTCAGGTTCTCAAAGCCGGGCGAGGGGCCGAATGTCGGCGGTGTCTCGCCGCGCTTCAGGGCGTCCTTCGTTGCCTTCACGATGGAGGCGACGTTGAGCTTCATGAACACTGCCGTCGTGTGCCAGCCCGAAGCGCACAGCCCGCCGAAGACGCTCTTTTTTGCTGCTTCACTATCGAGATGGAACGGCTGCGGATCGTATTTCCGCGCGAAATCGATGATTTCCTCGGCCGTAAACGTATAGCTGCCGATGATGACGGCCTGCCCGAGATTGTCTTCCAGAAAACTCATGACGCATCTCCCGCAGCCGCATCGTAGTCACGCCGCAACATCATGCATGGATGCTGCATTTCACAGACGCTTTCGCCGCGCTGATTGAACAGTTCATGATGGAACGTCACCAGCCCGATTGCCGGGCGCGACCGGGAAATGCGCTTGTCCTTGATGGTCGTCACGCCGTTCAGCGTATCGCCTGCGAGCACGGGACGCTTCCACCGCGTAAATTCCACGCCGGGACCGCCTTGCGAGGTGGAATCAGTCAGATAGGCATCGCAGACCAGCCGCATGATGAGGGAAACGGTGTGCCATCCCGATGCGGCAAGCCCGCCCAGCACGCTGGCCTTGCCCGCTTCCTCGTCCAGATGGAAGGGCTGCGGATCGAACGCGCTGGCAAATTCTATGATTTCTTCCTTGCTGATCGTACGAGGACCAAAGGGAAGGGTCATTCCCGGTTCCATATCCTCGTAGGCATATTTCGGCAGAGGCTTGCTCACCCTCGATCTCCTCCATACTCATAAAGTGCGATGCACTCAAAATGAATCGTACCACGATTTTCCCTCATCCAGAGGAGGCTCGCGAGCTTGCGAGGGAGCCGCTCGAAGGACGAGGGCAGGCACTGTGCGTTTTCCCCGACCCTTCGAGAACGCCGTTTTCAACAGCTCCTCAGGGTTAGGGAAAGAAAGGCGTCGAGAGTATAGGCGACACCTCCCGGAATCAAAAACTCTCCCACCTCACTACACATTATCCAGACGCGAAATCAGTTCACACTTTTGGGAGGCGCACTTTATACCAGAGCGGTTCCTGTTCTGACAGAATCGCGGAACCGCTCTAACTATTTGTTTTATCGCATTATCCAACGCATCGAAGCGGGATAGGAAATCAGTCCGGTGAACTGATTTCCCCACGTAGACGTTTCACACTTTTGCTGGAAATGCTCTAGATCTCGTTGAGCTTGACTCATCGAGACCTGGTTGAGCCCGTGCGGTGATTGAGCATTTTCAGGGCGTGATGCGCTAGCATTTCAGCGCCCTGCTATCAGGTATTGAAGCGGAACAGCATCACATCGCCGTCATGGACGATGTATTCCTTGCCTTCGTCCCTTGCCTTGCCAGCTTCCTTCGCGCCGACTTCGCCGTTGTATTTGACGTAGTCTTCATAAGCGATGGTCTGCGCGCGGATGAAGCCGCGCTCGAAATCGGTGTGGATGACACCGGCAGCAGCGGGGGCCTTCGTGCCGCGCTTGATGGTCCAGGCGCGGGTTTCCTTGGGGCCAGCGGTGAAATAGGTGATAAGGTCGAGCAGCTTGTAACCGGCGCGGATCAGGCGGTCGAGGCCCGGCTCCTCAAGGTCCATGCTTTCCAGATATTCCCTGGCTTCCTCATCGGGAAGCTGTGCGACTTCCGCCTCGATCGCAGCCGAAATGATGACCGTCTGGGCACCCTGTTCCTCGGCCATCTTGCCAACGGCGGCGCTGTATTCGTTGCCCTTCGCAGCATCGCCTTCCGCGACGTTGCAGACATAGAGCACAGGCTTCGAGGTCAGAAGGTTCAGGCCCTTCAGCGTCAGCAGGTCCTCGGGAGAAATGTCCTTCAGCATCAGGCGGACAGGCTGGCCGTTCTGAAGCAGTTCAAGCGCGGCTTCCATCACCGGCAGGACGGTGAGCGCTTCCTTGTCCTTGCCCGTCGCCCGCTTGCGGATCTGCACGATGCGGCGCTCGATGCTTTCGAGGTCCGACAGCATCAGTTCCGTTTCGACCGTCTGGGCATCCGATACGGGATCGATGCGGCCTTCGACATGGGTAATGTCGTCATCCTCGAAGCAGCGTAGCACATGCACGATGGCGTCGACTTCGCGAATATTGGCGAGGAACTGGTTGCCGAGGCCTTCGCCCTTCGAGGCGCCGCGCACGAGGCCCGCAATATCGACGAAGTTGATGCGGGTCGGGATGATTTCCTTCGAGCCGGCGATCCCGGCGATTTCGTTCTGGCGCGGGTCCGGAACGGCCACTTCGCCGGTATTCGGCTCGATGGTGCAGAATGGATAGTTCGCGGCCTGTGCGGCGGCCGTTTTGGTCAGCGCGTTGAAAAGCGTCGACTTGCCAACGTTTGGCAGGCCAACGATGCCGCATTTGAAACCCATGATCGTACCTATCAGACTAGAATTTTCTTGGTGTGGCTATGCGTCATAGGACGGCACAGCGTCAATCCTTTTTCCCGAAAAGCCGCTTGAGCATGTCGGCCATCGGGCCGCTTTCGGGAATATTCGGCTTTTTCTGGTTTGGCCGCGCCTGGCGGATATGGCTCTGCGCCTTTGCCTTTGCTTCAGGCGGGGCTTTTTCAAGCTGCGCGGGGTCGGCCTTGAAACCGTTGGGACGCTGATTGCCGTCGCCCATGGCGAGCGCAACGCGGTTCATGAAACTGTTGTCCTCGCCGCGGGCGAGCATGGCGACATTATCGGCGACAGCGCCCAGAAGCGTATCCAGCCATTCATTGTCGGCCTTGGCGAAATCGCCGAGAACATAGTTATGCACGAGTTCCTTCGCGCCGGGATGGCCGATGCCAAGCCGCATGCGGCGATAATTCTGGCCGCCGGGGAAGGACTGCATATGGGAGTCGATGGACTTGATGCCGTTATGGCCACCGGAGCCGCCGCCGGTCTTGATGCGCAGCTTGCCGGGATTGAGATCGAGTTCGTCATAGATCACGACGAGATCGGCAGGCGTAAGCTTGTAGAAGCGCATGGCCTCGCCGACAGACTGGCCGGAAAGGTTCATGAAGGTCTGCGGCTTGATGAGCAGCACCTTTTCGCCATCGATCACGCCATCGGCGATCTCGGCCTGAAACTTCTTCTGCCAGTTGGAAAAGCGATGGCGGCGGAATATTTCATCCGCCGCCATAAAACCGATATTGTGCCGGTTATGCGCATATTTGGGGCCCGGATTGCCAAGACCTGCAATGAGCAGCATGGTTTGAGCCCCTAAATAATTACTCGGCGTCCTTGGCTTCTTCCGCAGCGCCTTCCGAGGCAGCTTCTTCCGACTTCAGGCCGGCAGGAGCAGCGATCGTGGCGATGGTGAAGTCGCGATCCTGGATGGCAGGCGTCACGCCCTTCGGCAGCTTGATTGCCGAAATGTGGACGGAGTCGCCGATTTCGAGGCCGGTCAGGTCGACATCGAGTGCTTCCGGAATTGCATTGGCCGGAACGATCAGTTCAACGTCGTGACGAACGATGTTGAGAACGCCGCCGCGCTTGATGCCCGGAGCTGCTTCTTCGTTCTTGAAGTGGACCGGAACATTCACATGGACGACCGACTTCGCGGAAACGCGCAGGAAGTCGACATGCTGCGGGAAGTCACGGACCGGATCCAGCTGGTAGTCCTTCGGGAGGACCTGAATCTTCTTGCCGTCCACTTCGATCGTGGCAACAGTGGTCTTAAAGCCACCGCCATGAATCTTGTAGAAGATCTCCTTGTAGGAGACGGCGATTGCGAGGGGTTCCTGCTTGTCGCCATAGATGACTGCAGGAATCTGGCCGTTGCGACGCAGTTCGCGGGAGGACCCCTTACCAACCCGGGTACGCAGATCGGCCTTGAGCACGTAAGTCTCGCTCATGGCATTTCCTTTCGATGTTACTGGAGTGTCGCCCGCTGTATGATCTGCGCATGATCTTGTCCGAAAACCGGTTTCCACTTTTCGGGACCATGCTTCAACAAACGACATGAAACAGCCCGTATCGTCTGTCACAAGGTGAAAGACCGGACCGCTCCATTCCGCGTTGCCTCCAAGGGTGTCTACGCGGATGGCGGTGCTATAGAGCATAGCGCGCGGCGGTGCAAGTTTTTTGGGTTTGCCTCACACGGAGGCTGACGGGCGATAGTTGAAAAACTGATCCCGATGGCCTATATTCGGATCGGTAGCTGAAGCGCTAACTCCAGCTACCGTGTACTCAGATAAAGAGCTGTACCCGCACTGTAGCTTGCCAGCCGGTGCGGGTTTTCTTTATTCTAAGCGTGAATCTAATGGGTATTAACCACATTCAATTCACCTCCGAATAGAGGGCAAAGCCTTTGCCACGGTCGGAGCGGCTCATCCTCCCCGACGCGCCCGCTGGCTGGACGCTTGCTGCTTTTGCCCCCTGACAGGATTGCTATCAAAACTTCAGGTTGAAATCTACTGCCCGGCATCTGTGGGCATTTGTCTTAACGGGTGGCAATCACAGCCGCAAAAGTGTTAAGCGGGTGCCTGATCGACTGGCGGGTTTTCTACGCGAGTCGTCTGTTCCCGCAATGTTGAAACAAGGAGGCGAGATGCAGGTCGGTATCGACATGGGTTCTGTTGCTGGAAGCGGTTCTGCCTCGGCAGCGACGCTTGGCGGCGGCAAGCAGGCCATGCTTGATCTTGAGGAGCTTCTCGCCACGCGCCTGCTCGTGCAGGGCAATTCCGGCTCGGGCAAGTCGCATCTTCTGCGCCGCCTGCTGGAACAGAGCGCGCAATGGGTGCAGCAGTGCATCGTCGATCCCGAAGGGGATTTCGTCACGCTCGCCGATCTCTACGGCCATGTCGTCGTTGATGCCGCCCGCACCGAAGCCGAACTGACCCGCATTGCCGGACGCATCCGCCAGCATCGTGTTTCCGTCGTCCTCAATCTGGAAGGGCTGGACGTCGAGCAGCAGATGCGCTCGGCTGCGGCTTTTCTTGGCGGACTTTTCGATGCCGAACGCGATTATTGGTATCCGATGCTGGTCGTGGTGGATGAGGCGCAGCTTTTTGCGCCTGCCGCCGCCGGTGAAGTGTCGGATGAAGCGCGCAAGCTTTCGCTGGGCGCGATGACCAACCTCATGTGCCGTGGTCGAAAGCGCGGTCTTGCCGGGGTTATTGCGACGCAGCGACTGGCAAAGCTCGCCAAGAACGTCGCTGCCGAGGCCTCGAATTTTTTGATGGGGCGCACTTTTCTCGATATCGACATGGCGCGTGCCGCCGACCTTCTCGGCATGGAACGCAAACAAGCTGAAATGTTCCGCGATTTGCAGCGCGGGCATTTTGTGGCGCTTGGGCCCGCCCTGTCGCGCCGTCCATTGCCGATCAAGATCGGCAAGGTGGAAACATCGGCACGGTCTTCTTCGCCGAAACTGATGCCGCTTCCCGATGCGCCCGAAGATGCGCTCGATCTTATTTTCACGCCTGCGCCGCAGGAAATCCGCACCGCGGTTCGCAGGGCGCCGCCACCGCCACCGCCGCCATCGACGGCGGAAATCCTGGCTCAGGTGGCAAAACCCAAGCCGGAAGCCGAACCGGTCGAAGCGCCGCTTTTCCCCGGCATCGTGGAAGCCGAACGCGAAGAGCTTCTGGAAAAGGTGATGCGCGAGATCGTGGACGATCCGGAAGCCTCGTTCCGCTCGGTTGCCGTTCTCTATCAGGACTTTCTGGTGCGCTGCCGCATTCACCGCGTTCCGGGCGAACCGCTGGCCCTGCCTGCCTTCCGGCGCAGGCTGGCCGTGGCGCAAGCCAGCATTGAAAGCGATGTCGCCAATGGCGAGACATGGCAGCAGGCGCTTATCCTTTCGGAAAGCCTCACCGACGATGTGCAGGGCGTGTTCCTGATCGTGGCGCAGGCAGCGGTGACGGGTGCGCCTTGCCCGTCCGACGCGGCGCTGGCGCGGGCCTATGGCACGCATTCGTTCAGTCGTGCGCGGCGTCTCCTGACCTATTTCGAAGAGCGCGGGCTTCTGGTCGTGCGCAACGACTTCAAGGGAATGCGCATCGTCAATTTCCCCGATCTTGCCTGTGAGACCGCGCCGGGCGATCCGAATGCGCCGGATGATCTGACCGAAGAAGGTGCCGCAGCCGAGTAAGCCTGTGAAAACCGTCATGAACCTGTAATGATTGTCAGCAAGAGCTTGGTCGGATCATTCAGGATGACAGCGTGACACAGCCAATAAAGCAGCCGGATTTCAAAGAACTTTTCGCGACATTCGGCAAGATCGGGCTTTTGTCCTTCGGCGGGCCGGCAGCCCAGATCGCCATGTTGCAGCGCGTTCTCGTGGATGAGAAGAAATGGATGGATCAGGAGCGGCTGATCCATGCGCTCAATTTCTGCATGTTGCTGCCGGGGCCGGAAGCCATGCAGCTTGCGACCTATTCCGGCTGGGCGGTGAAAGGCTGGCGCGGCGGCTTGCTGGCCGGGCTTTTGTTCGTGCTGCCCGGTGCGGTCGTCATGCTGGCATTGTCGGCGCTTTACGTCGCCTTCGGGCATGTCGATGTTGTGGCGGGATTGCTGTTCGGCCTCAAGGCTGCGGTGCTGGCCGTGGTCTTTGAGGCGCTCTATCGGATGGCCAGACGGACATTGGCGTCTGGGTTTTCCTATTGCGTGGCGGTCGCGGCATTCATTGCGATAGCGCTTTTGAAACTGCCATTTCCGCTCGTCGTGCTGCTGGCGGCTGTCGCCGGTGGCCTGCGCCATGCCATTCAGGGAAATAGTGCAGCAACAGTTCTGGGGCAGGCGACACCCGGTGCGCTGCGGGAATTCACGCAGCAGACACTGATCTGGGGCGGGCTGTGGCTTTTGCCGCTGATCGGGCTCTTCCTCGCCTTTGGCGGCGGGCATGTCTTCGTGCAGGAAGCCGCCTTCTTCTCGAAGCTTGCGGCGGTAACGTTCGGTGGCGCTTATGCGGCCCTTTCCTATACGGCGCAGCAGGCGGTCGAGCATTTCGGCTGGATGAAGCCCGGCGAGATGCTGACCGGGCTCGGTCTTGCCGAAACCACGCCGGGACCGCTGATCCTTGTGCTGGTATTCGTCGGCTTCGTGGGGGCGGCGAACCTTTCGAGCCTGCCGCCGCTGCTCGGCGGCTTTTTCGGCGGATTGATCGCGCTGTGGTTTACCTTCGTGCCCTGCTTTCTATGGATACTGGCAGGCGCGCCATTCGTGGAGCGGCTGCGTCAGGTGCGCTGGCTGTCGGCGATGCTGGGCGGGATCACGGCTGCGGTCGTGGGCGTAATTGCCAATCTGGCGCTGTGGTTCTCGCTGCATGTCCTGTTTTCAAAGGTCGTGGAGAAGGCGGTCGGTCCCTTCACGCTGCCGCTTCCGGTCTGGAGCACAATAGACAATGCCGCCGTCCTGATCGCAGGCGCGGCGGCATTGTTGCTTGTCGTCTTCAGGATGAACATGCCGCTCGTGCTGTTGCTGGCGGCATGTTTCGGGATCGCCCTCAGGCTGTTGTTTTAGTCGAACAGGCTCGAAACCGACTCTTCCGCTGCCGTGCGGGCAATGGCTTCGCCGATGAGGTCCGAGATCGACAGCACGCGGATGTTCGGCGCGTCGTTGATGGCGGTGGTCGGCTGGATGGAATCGGTGATGACCAGTTCCTTCAGCTTGGACGAGGCGATACGCGCAACCGCGCCGCCGGACAGAACGCCGTGCGTGATATAGGCGGTGACGCTGTTGGCGCCCTTGTTGAGCAGGGCCTCGGCTGCATTGCAGAGCGTGCCGCCGGAATCGACGATATCGTCGAACAGCAGGCAGTCCTTGCCGGAAACATCGCCGATGACGTTCATGACTTCCGATTCACCCGGGCGCTCACGACGCTTGTCGACGATGGCGAGCTGCGCGTCGATGCGCTTTGCGAGCGAACGGGCGCGCACCACGCCGCCGACATCCGGCGATACGACCATGCAGTTGCCGGTGGCATAATGGGCCTTCACATCGCGGGCGATGACCGGAACGGCGTAGAGGTTGTCGGTCGGGATATCGAAGAAGCCCTGGATCTGACCGGCGTGAAGATCAAGCGTCAGGACGCGGTTGGCGCCGGCTTCGGTGATGAGGTTGGCGACGAGCTTGGCGGAGATCGGCGTGCGCGGGCCGGGCTTGCGGTCCTGGCGGGCATAGCCGAAATAGGGCAGGACTGCGGTGATGCGACGGGCCGAGGAACGGCGGAAGGCGTCGATCATGATGAGCAGTTCCATCAGGTGATCGTTTGCCGGGTAGGAGGTCGATTGCAGAACGAATACGTCTTCGCCGCGCACGTTTTCCTGAATCTCTACGAAGATTT
>MTEY01007726.1_pt1 | contig 17427 bp, 16 predicted proteins | sample 1042721 | NCBI WGS metagenome assembly MTEY01 (sample SAMN06185809, study PRJNA358809) | soil metagenome | isolation source: soil biostimulated with seedmeal as carbon source | place: India | collected 2015-05-23 | reverse complement strand
GGTCGTCGGCTTCTCCGTCTCGTTCTGATCGCGTTAGATTTCATCTCACTTGTTCGACCCGCCGGCCCGACCGGCGGGTTTTGCTATTCGCCCGCGTCGATTGGCGCAATATGCCTGCCCAAACTGGGAAATGATCAGGCTCCGGATTGACAGGCCATCGGCCTAAGTAAAATTCAACCACTTCTCCCTAATATTAGCGGGTACTATGCCGGGTATCGGAGCGCAGCGGAAAGCGGCTCTCGGAAAAGATATCCGCCAGAACAATGCGCTGGAGCAGCTCCGATTGACTGGAAGCGCTCCAAGGGGGGAATAAATGGCCTTTATCTTCGAGCTGCCGATCTACCTGTCGTTTGCTGCCTTCATCATACTCGGAATTGTGTTCTATGCGGTGGGGCGTTTTGCGCTGGACATGCTTTCAAAACACGCAGCCAGCGATGCTCTGTCGATTCCAATCGGCGCCTTCATCGGCACCATCGCAACCGCCTGGGCTTTGTCGCTCGGCTTCGTCGCGGCAGATATATGGAGCGTCAATTCCCGCGCCGATCAGGCTGTCAGTGAAGAGCGCTCGGCGATTTCCCGCCTGATCGGAACCTCCAATGCGGAGATATTGGCCGCGCCTGCGCTCTCAACCGCCCTCACCGGCTATCGCCATGCCGTCATCGATGATGAATGGCGCGAGAAGATCAATGTCGAGCCGGCAGGTTCCGTTGAAACCGCGCTACAGAACATAAGGCGCGAGATCATCAATCTGGCCCGCACCGACGTCCCCTCGCCGGTAATCTCGCAGCTCATCAACGACTTCGATGAATTGCAGGACGCACGCAATACCCGCCTGGCCGTCGGTTCGACCTCCATCGACTATTACAAATGGTATCTCGTGCTTTCCCTGACGTTCCTGACCGCGATAACCATCGCCGCCACCCACGCCGATCGCGTGCCGGCTGGTGTGAAAGCGCTCGTCATCTACTCCCTGACAGCCTCGTTCTGCCTCTGGATTCTGGCTATTCATGCAAATCCCTATCAGGGGCTGGAGCGTCTGGAACCGTCCCTGCTTTTCACAAGCCACAAGCACCGCTAGAATAGCAGGAGATTCGGTCTATTTTATCTTGCTGAAATTGCACGGAAATTCGTTCAATCGAATGCGGAGCGGCCATTTGATAAAACTGCTGGGTACAGGCGTCCTCATGGGTTTGATGTCCCCGGTCGGGCTGGCTTCGGCACAGACCTTCAGTGTCTGCCACGGTTACGAATGTTATTACCGGACCAAGGTGACGCTGACCCCGAAAGAGGAACAGCGTATCCGCGGCCTTCTGCAAGCGGGCAGTAGAAGCGCGGATGGCGAACGGAAGGCGTTGCGCGCCGCAGTTGCGATCTTCGAACAGCGCAGCACTGCGACCATCGGCGTCCGCGACAAGCCGAAAATGCAGTTCGGCAAGGCCCGCATCAGGGGCCAGATGGATTGCATCGATGAATCGACCAATACCGACAACTTCCTGCATTATCTGCAATCACGAGGCTGGTTGAAGCATCACTCCGTCGCGCGGCGCGCTTCACGCGGAGCCTTCTTTGACGGCCGCTACCCGCACTGGACAGCGGTTATCGAAGACAGGCAGGGCCAGCGCTGGGCGGTCGATTCCTGGTATGAGGCGGGCGGAGGACCGCCGGACATCATGCCGTTGCAGCAATGGAAACGGCGCGGATACATGGGAGAACGCTGATTGCGAGCCCTGCAATCCGGAACGCACCTCGCCGGGCAGAGGCACGCGCTCTTCGCCGAGTCCGCTAACCTGCGGCTCTGTGAAGCTTTCCAAAAATTTCTGAATTTTTTTGCTGAACCAATCCTGTTCCGTCGCGTTAGTTAACCATAACCAACCCAGAACGGAGGACTACCAATGGACTGGAATCGCGTTGAAGGAAACTGGAAACAGGCCAAGGGCAAGATCAAGGAGCAGTGGGGCAAACTCACCGACGACGACCTTGACCAGATTAATGGCCGGCGCGAACAGTTGGAAGGCAAGATTCAGGAGCGCTACGGCATCGAGAAGGACCGTGTGCGTTCCGAACTGGACGATTGGTACAATCGTCAGACCTGGCTTTCCTGAGGCCGGAAATTTCAAGTCGAAGCCCTGCCATCCGGCAGGGCTTTTTCTTTATGCTACCGGCAGCTGTCCACCCGCTGCAACGAGGCTGAGAGCCCCATCAAGGAAAACGTATAGTGGGTCTGTGTGCCACGGGCCGATGTGGCCTGGACATTGAGCGTCTTGCCTGCGCGCATCGCGCGTATCAACTTGGCTTCATCGGCCACATTTTCCGCCCAGGCGCGATTACCCTCGCTGAAAAACGGGAAACGCGCGCCATCCACCATCACATTGACCGAACTATCCGCCTTCAACTGATATCCCATCACCAGTTGCGGGCTGTATTGTCCGTCCGCCTTGGAAATAATCACGAAATTATCGCCGTGCCGCACACCGGCTGGATGGAAATTGACCGGAACGGTCAAAGCATAGCACTTGTTTCCTGCAAGTTCGGTGTTCTGATAAACACCCCAATCCCTGAATTCACCCAGATAACTCGTCTTCGCTGAAGCCGCGAGAGAACTCGCCACCAACCCCGCCAGTGCCAGCGCAACGGTGGTTGCATTTTTTCTCATCGCCCAAAACCTCCAATTTGTTGCCAGTTCACGTCACTTAAAAAATTGTTTCATTGCGTTACTATTTTCTTAACGAACCGCTAAAATTTGTTGAAACTTTGTGATGACGGCTGGCCCACCGACCTGTTGAAGCAGGCGGCGGCTTCAACACGCGATATCGGCAGCGCCAATCCTGTCGAAACCAGCCTATCGGAGATCGAGTTTTTGGAACGGGGCGTCCCACAGACAAGCGCAGGTCCCGTCCGGAATTTTGCTATCGCTACAAAACTGTCTGAAGGAAAAATGGTGGGCCCGGAGGGACTCGAACCCCCAACCAAGCGGTTATGAGCCGCCGGCTCTAACCAATTGAGCTACAGGCCCCACGCATCCTTGCCCTACCCTAAAGAAAGCCGGGACACAAGCTGTCAAATGCATCAGTTGCCCTAATGCGCACATATTCAGTTGCGAAGCATGCAACCGGGAGCACTTCCCGCAGAAGTGCGCAGCGGTTTTGTGGGATAATGCGACGAAACAAATACTTAGAGCGCTTCCGGCGGCTCCGCTTAAACTGGAAACACCTGCTTCTCATTTTAACCGGAGGTTGCATTTGGCACGCAATTCGAATCTGATATCGTCTGCTCCATGCACGAGAGGGAACTTAAGAAATAAATGATTTCAAAGACAAGGCGGCCAGCCATTCCGGCACGGCCTGCCCTGCCAAAGCTGCCTCAACTTTCTCTACAGGAGATTTTATGAACAACCGCGCTACCACTCTTCTTGCAACCTCCTTTTCTGCAATCATGCTCGCAGGCGCGCTGACGCTGCCGGCTCTGGCACAGGAGAATCAGATGACGAAGCAGCCTGCGCGTATCGCCGTCACCGGCGAAGGCACCATGACCGCCTCGCCCGATATGGCCATCCTCAATCTCTCCGTATTGCGCGAGGCGAAGACCGCTCGCGAAGCCATGACGGCCAACAATGAAGCCATGGCAAAGGTGCTAGAAGCCATGAAGAAGGCGGGCATTGAAGACCGCGATCTTCAGACCGGCGGCATCAACATCCAGCCGCGCTACGTCTATCCTGACGACAAGAATGGCCTGAAGGAACCGAGCATCACCGGTTACACCGTTTCAAACAGCCTGACGGTGCGTGTGCGCGATCTGGCCAAGGTCGGAAACGTGCTCGACGAATCGGTCACGCTCGGCATCAATCAGGGCGGCGACCTGAACTTCGTGAACGACAATCCCGCCGCAACGATCAACGAAGCGCGCAAGCGCGCCGTTACCGACGCTATCGCCAAGGCCAAGACGCTTGCCGACGCAGCCGGTGTCGGCATTGGCCGCCTCGTCGAGATCAACGAGCAGAGCCGTCCGCCCATGCCGATGCCGATCGCGCGCGCGCAGTTCAAAACCATGGCTGACGCGGCACCGCAGGGCTCCGTTCCGGTTGAAGCCGGCGAGAACAGCTATAATGTCTCGGTCAACGTCGTTTTCGAGATCAAGGAATAACGTCCAGTTGAGGACCAAACAGGAAGGGGCGCACCAGCGCCCCTTTTCTTTGCCTGCCGACAACGAAAAGCCCCGGCCTGATTGCGCAGGCCGGGGCTTTTGAAATTCAAAGCGGGTTTAGCGAATGATCGGGCAGCCGCGTACATTCGCAAATACGACACCTGCGGGGCGACCGTGGCGGAAGCCGCGAACCTGAACCGACTTGCCGCGATAGACGACACGCGCATTGCGGATGCCCATGCGGTTGGCCTTCATCTTGGCGCCTTCGACCGAGCATGCAGGACCGCGATAAACCGGGCGGCCGTGGCGATGGCCGCGATAGTCGACGTTCACGATGGTAGAACCTGCCGACGTGCTGACAGCTGGAACGGCAACCGGCGATGCAGCGCTGGCCGTGGCAGCCGTCGTGAAGATGGCGGCAACACCAAGAGCGGCGGTTACGACGAACGACTTGAGCGAAATAGCAGACATCTTTGAACCTCTTTCGATTTGTTTCCAGGTCTTGCCTGAGACATCCGAGAAGTAGCCCGCAATAGATGAACAGAATGAAAAACCATCATTCATGTACCGTTCAGCTTTCCGTGAAGCGCAAGGCATATCGGCGCTACACCACCATAAATAGAATAAATTCAAATACTTATAATGACTGAAACTCTGTGCCGCTCTGTTCCGGCCACAGATTAAATTTACGCAATGTTTGAAAACCGGTGGCCAGCCGTCACCGGTCGCCCGGCATCACCATATGGTCCAGATAATCGTCGTCGTCTTCCATATCGTGATCAAAGGCCGTCACCTTGCCGCGAACGGAAATGCCTGCTTCATGCACGGTTTCGGGCGAACCGGAAACAAGCGGGTGCCACCAGTAAAGGTCCGAACCCTCCGCAACCAGACGATAGGCGCATGTCACCGGCAGCCAGTCCACCTCATCGACGATTTCCGGCGTCAGGAACACACAGTCCGGCACCGTCTTCTTGCGGTTGGGATAATCGCGGCATTGGCAGGTTTCGGCATTGAGCAGCGTACAGGCGACACTCGTCCAATAGATTTCGTCGGTGTCCTCGTCCTGCAACTTGTGCAGGCAACATTGGCCGCAACCGTCACACAGGCTCTCCCACTCGCTGCGGGTAAGCTGGTTCAGGGTCTTGGTGCGCCAGAAAGGTTTGTCGTTCATGATGCAGCGTATACTGGAATTGTGTCCGGAATGGCATGGACAAATCGCCGCCACTCAGAACAGTTGAAATCGGTTCCCGGACAGGTTAAGCAAGCGGCGTCATCACGATGACCGTAAGCGTCTTACGTCAGGCAACGCATCAATCCGCCGGGAACGGCAATTCGCATTGATGTTTCGTTGCGCCTTTCCCGCATACTATTCAGGAATACACATGTCTCGGTTTGAATGCGCACGCCGCAGGAAACTGCCCGCCCGCTATGCATCTATCGTGATGCCTTTCATCCTATCGATCATGATGACATTCATCGTGTCGCTGATTGCAACCGCCAAGAGCCTTGGCTTTACCCATCCCGAACTCGCATCGAGTTGGATGGGCGCCTGGGCTCTTTCATGGGTGGTCGCGTTTCCGGTGCTCCTCGCCATTCTGCCCATCGTGCGCAGAATGGTCGCCATGCTGTGCGAGCCGCATTAGTTTTTAAAAAAAGCCGCGCACCTTGATGCGCGGCTTTTCCAATCTTCTTGCGAATGGTTCAGCGGAAAATGGCTTCGCCCTGTTCATCCACGATCTGCCGGCCCTTGTTCAGCGCAATGCTGGCGGCATCTTCGATGCCAGGGCAACGGTCGGCGCGAACGAAGCGATATTCCTTCACTTCGCCGTCGATCGACTTGGAAATGACGCCGCAGACCTGATACTGCCCGCCCTCGCTATAGGGCGTGGCAATGATCAGAAAGTCCTTGTGCTCAAGGCGACCAGCCTCTTTCGGCTCTGCCGGTGTTTCGGAGGCGGAGCCTCCACCGAAAAGACGCTTCAAAAAGGACATATCGCCTCCCCTTCCCGTATGTTTTGTTCTGCTTGGCTATCCAGGCCGGTTTAGCTGTCCAGGAACGAACGCAGCTTGCGCGACCGGCTCGGGTGCTTCAGCTTGCGCAGCGCCTTCGCTTCGATCTGGCGGATACGTTCGCGGGTAACCGAGAACTGCTGGCCGACTTCTTCCAGCGTGTGATCGGTGTTCATGCCGATGCCGAAACGCATGCGCAGAACACGTTCTTCACGCGGAGTCAGCGAAGCAAGGACACGGGTCGTCGTATCGCGCAGATTGGCCTGAATGGCTGCATCGATCGGCAGAAGCGCGTTCTTGTCCTCGATGAAATCGCCTAAGTGTGAATCTTCCTCGTCACCGACCGGGGTTTCGAGCGAGATCGGTTCCTTGGCGATCTTCAGCACCTTGCGCACTTTTTCCAGCGGCATGGCGAGCTTTTCGGCCAGTTCTTCCGGCGTTGGTTCACGACCGATTTCATGCAGCATCTGGCGCGACGTGCGAACGATCTTGTTGATCGTTTCGATCATATGCACCGGAATGCGGATGGTGCGCGCCTGATCGGCAATCGAACGGGTGATCGCCTGACGAATCCACCAGGTCGCATAGGTCGAGAACTTGTAACCGCGGCGATACTCGAACTTGTCGACCGCCTTCATCAGGCCGATGTTGCCTTCCTGAATGAGATCGAGGAACTGCAAGCCACGGTTCGTGTACTTCTTGGCAATCGAGATAACGAGACGAAGGTTGGCTTCCACCATTTCCTTCTTGGCGATGGTCGCCTCGCGTTCACCCTTCTGCACCTGATTGACGATACGACGGAATTCGCCGATCGAAATCGCGGTTTCGGTTGCCAGCATCTGGATTTCCGAACGCAGCCGATCGATGGTGCGTTCCTCCTTGGCGGCGAATTCCTTCCAGCCGCGCGCCGAAAGCGTGCTCACGCGCTCGACCCATTTCGGGTCCAGTTCGTGGCCCTGATATTCCTTCAGGAACTCCTCGCGGCGCACGCCGAAGGATTCGGCCAGACGCAGGAGCTTGCCTTCATTCTGCACCAGACGCTTGTTGATGTCGTAAAGCTGTTCGACAAGCTGTTCGATACGGTTCTGGTTCAGCGACAGCGACTTCACTGCCTTGATGAGCTGATCCTTGAGTTCCTTGTAGCGACGCTCCTGGCTGGACGACAGCTCGCCCGTCGCGGCCAGACGGCCCTCGACCTGCTGGTCCTGCAGCTTGCGCAGCTTCTTGTAGGTGTCGGCGATGAGATCGAGCGTTTCCATGACCTGCGGGCGCAGTTCGGCTTCCATGGCCGCCAGCGACAGGTTGGCTTCGTCCTCGTCTTCTTCTTCCTCTTCAACCGGCATGTCGCCGCCGACATTGGTGATGTCGTCGTCGTCACGCGAGCGGCGCTGAGGCTTGTCATCGCGCGGCTTTTCCTCTTCCACCCGCTCGATCACCGGGGCCTGCTTGGCTTCCGGACCGGCATAGGTGGTTTCGAGGTCGATGATTTCGCGCAGCAGGATGTTGGAATCGTTCAGCTGGTCGCGCCAGATGATGATCGCCTGAAAGGTCAGCGGGCTTTCGCACAGCCCTGCGATCATGGTTTCGCGACCGGCCTCGATGCGCTTTGCAATGGCGATTTCGCCTTCACGCGACAGAAGCTCGACCGAACCCATTTCGCGCAGATACATGCGCACCGGATCGTCGGTACGGTCGGTCGGCTCTTTCTTGGTCGTGGTGGTGGCAACAGCCGTGCCGCCGGATTCGACCAGATCGCCGCCCTCTTCCGAGTCGTCGTCGCTGTTGTCTTCGCGGTCGTTGTCCTGCTCGTCGTCTTCAACGACGTTGATGCCCATGTCTGAAAGCATCGACATCGTGTCTTCGATCTGTTCGGATGTCACTTCCTCGGAAGGCAGCACGGCGTTCAGCTCGTCCATCGTGACGTAGCCGCGCTTCTTCGCGAGTTTGATCATCTTCTTGACAGCATCGTCAGAAAGGTCGAGAAGCGGACCGTCGGCAGCACCTTCGCGCTCGACTTCGGCTTCTTCGTTTTCCTTAACCTTCGTTGCCATATGTTCTTCTCCAGGCGACCCCGGTCGCTTCTAAGATATATAGAGTTCTCGGACAGTTTTGCGAGGTCGCAATCCGTCAGTTGATTCTGCGAGTAGCCGATTTCCTGTTAATGGCGGATTAACCTTGCCATCGGTATCGGGCTTCTTCATCTCCGATTTCTTGTGGGCAGATGGGCGGTCAACCGGACAACGCCACTTTCCGGGCCACTTTTCCGGCCCGTACCCAGCTTGCCGCCTTGCAGCCTCGGATATCACCGGTTTCTGTTCTTTTCCTTGTTCGGACTGTCGTGATTCCGTCATTTACGCCATACGTCAAGAGCGACTCACCTGATTCGCGCTTAAAACGCGAATCATTTTGTTGTCGCAGCCTCTCCGTCGGCCAGATAGAGCGCGTTTGCGGGATCGCAACCCCGCATTTCCGGCTGTTGTGGCAGCCTGATTCGTGAAACCCGAATCAGAAGCCGCCGGGCGGACGCCCTGAAGACAGGCCGAAACCATCAATCAGCGCTTCTGTCGCATCAGCTTTCAAAATCTGATTTTGTATATCTCTGAGACGTGCGAACAGCTCGCCCGTTTCATCTGTTTCAAGCGCGGCCTCAACGGCTCGCAGCTCCTTATGTAGTGTGCGCGCCCGCTGATGCAAGTGAAGCGCCTGCCGAAGCGCTTCCCGCGCATCGTCTTCTGCGGCCAGTGCCGTCGCGGTCCAGAGCTTCGCGCCCTTCACCACAAGTTCGAGCATTTCGATCTGTTCGCCATGCCCGGCATTGACCAGCGCCCGCCGCATCGCATGGCCATCTTCCATGTGACCGGCAGCCAGCACGTCCAGCATAGCCAGATGCAGCGACCTCAAGGCTTCATGTCCCAGATCGAGCGCGGCCAGCGTCTCGAAATCCTCTTCGATCAGACGCGGATGGTTGAGAAGCGTCAGCACGATTGCCGTTTCGCGCAAGGGAGCGTGCGAACCAGCACCCGGCCTGCCGCCCTTTACCAGCGTGGAACGCACCAGGCTGTCGGAAATCGCAAGGCGCCCGCTGCCGCCAGCCGGTCCGCCGCGCCCGCGCCCGCCTTCGTTCCTGCGGTTGAAAGACGAATTGCGCTGCCCTCCGCCCTGATACCCCTGTCGTCCCTGACCAAAGAAAGCCTGCGCCCGGTCGCGCATATCCTGGCTGTAGTGGCGGCGAATATCTTCATTGGCGATGCGGCTGGTAATCTCCCGCAGCCGGGCTTCAAGCTCGGCCCGGCGCTCGGGCGTATCGAACACACCGCCTGCCGTTTCCCGCGTCCACACCATATCGACCAGCGGCCTGGCATCGCGCAGGACCGCATGGAACGCAGCCGACCCTTCCGCCTTGACGAGATCGTCCGGGTCCTGCCCCTCCGGCAGAAGAGCAAAACGCAGCGACTTACCGGGCTGCAAGGCAGGCAGCCCCAGATCGACGGCGCGATAGGCGGCGCGAAGGCCCGCCCCGTCGCCGTCGAAACACAATACGGGTTCGGGGCTGATGCGCCAGAGCAGATCGAGCTGTTCTTCGGTCAGCGCCGTGCCGAGCGGAGCCACCACCTGATGAATACCGGCCTGCGCCAGCGCGATCACATCCATATAGCCTTCGACGGCAATGATGGATTTGGCGGGCTCGCCGCCTTGGGGCTGGCAGGCCTTGCGCGCCCGCAATCCGTTATAGAGCACCCGCCCCTTGTGAAACAGTTCGGTTTCCGGCGAGTTCAGATATTTTGCCGGGGCATCGGCAGAAAGCGCACGGCCACCGAAGGCGATGATGCGCCCGCGCAGATCCTCGATCGGGAACATGACGCGATCGCGGAAACGGTCATAGGAAACCGCAATTCCCTCGCCGTGCACGACAAGGCCGCACGCCTCGATCTGCTCGCGCGACACGCCCTTGCCAGCCAGAAATTCCTTCAATGCGTTGCGCGATTCCGGCGCGTAGCCGATGCGGAATGCTTGCTGTGTCGCGGTCGAAAGGCCGCGGTCGCGCAGATAGGCGCGCGCCTTGGCGCCAACCGCATTTTGCAACTGGCTTTCAAAAAACTGCGCAGCCAGTTCCATGACATCATAGAGCGTGGCGCGCTGCGCCTCGCGCTTTTCCATTTCCGGATCGCGCGCCGGCATCGGCACGCCTGCCATATCGGCGACGCGTTCGACGGCTTCGGGGAAACTCAGCCCCTCGAGATCAGTCAGAAACTTGAAGTGATCGCCGGTCACGCCGCAACCGAAACAATGATAGCGGCCCTTGCGGTCTTCACAGTGAAAGCTCGGCGTCTTCTCGCCATGGAACGGACAGCAGGCCCAGAAATCGCCCTTTGGCGGATTGCTTTTCTTGCGGTCGAACGAAGCGCGCGTCCCTATCAGCGTCGAGATCGGGACGCGGTCTCTGATCTCATCGAGAAAGGAGGGCGGAAAACGCATTACAGATTTCACTTTCGGTTCATACAGGCAGGCCATTCGGGCAACCAGTGCATTCTAAAGAGTATATAGGCCCGCCCGCTTCCACAGTCCATCGCGCAGGCGCGTCCCTCCCCGCTAATCACATGTCGTCAGCGGACAGGCGCATTGTCACAAAACTGTCATATATTCGTCATGACGCTGTGGGAATGGATTGCTTTTTATTGCGAACAAGCCCATATCTCTTGGAAATTTGATTAGCCGGAACATATTTTTTCTTCATTTGTTGCGTTAGCTTAATCACAGATATTCACCTCCAACCCGAAGGGATTTTGCCGTGAATGGTTCTGTAGTCCTTTTGCATCTGGCCGGTGCAGTTGCCCTCCTGCTATGGGCGACACGCATGGTGCGGACCGGGGTGGAGCGCGCCTATGGCGACCGGCTGCGCAGACGCCTGCGCAACCAGATGCAGAATCCGCTGCTTTCCGTTGCCTTTGGCCTGGCCCTTGCTGTCGCGCTGCAAAGCTCGACTGCGGTTACGCTTCTCGTCGGTTCTTTTGTCGGGTCAGGTTTTGTCAGCGGCATAGCGGGCCTCATGGCCGTGCGCGGCGGAGAGCTTGGTTCCGCCCTTGTCGTCAAGATCCTGAGCTACGACCTCACGCTTCTGGTGCCGCTCTGCCTCGTTATCGGCACCGGCATCTTCATGACGACCGAGCGCCGCGACTGGCGGCAGATCGGACGTATTCTGGTCGGCATCGGCCTTCTCATCATGTCGCTGGAAATGACCGGACAGGCCACGGAACCTCTGCGGCAAAGCGAATTGCTGCCGGTCATCGTCGATTATCTGTCCGGCGATCCGATCACCGCCTATCTGCTTGCAGCGCTGATGACATGGCTGTTTCATTCAAGCGTTGCCGCCGTCATCCTCCTCACCACATTCGCCTCGCGCGGGCTGATCCAGCCAGAACTTGCCGTGGTGATGGTTCTCGGCGTCAATCTGGGTTCGTCGATCATCGCGCCGATCCTGACCCGTCATGCCCCGCCGGAAACCCGCGTCGTGCCGCTCGGCAATCTCCTGATGCGCGGCGCCGGATCGCTCGTCATGCTGGTGCTCTACCAGACCTTCAAACCATCGGTCGCCTTCCTTGGCGCCGATCCGGTTTCGCAGGTGGTCAATGCGCATATCCTGTTCAACGTCATCGTGATGATTGCAGGCATCCCGCTTTCCGGCCTCGTGCTGCGGGCGACCGAAGCGCTTGTGCACCTCAACGCCGACAGCAATGCGCCTGCTCAGCCGCTGGCGACCGAGGAATACAGCGCGCTCGATGCCGCCGTGCTCGACCGGCCTTCACAGGCGCTCGCCAATGCAACCCGCGAGGTGGTGGGTGTCTGCGACACGATCGAGGTCATGCTGCGCCGCATTATCGAGCTTTATGAAAAGCCCGATCAGGCGCGGATCAACGAACTCGCGGCGCTGGACGACCGGGTGGACAAAAAGCACGCCGCGATCAAGCTTTACCTGACCAGACTCGCAACCCATGAATTGTCGGATTTCGAGTCCCTGCGGATGCAGGAACTGCTGGGAGCCTGCGTAAAGCTCGAACAGGTGGGCGACATCATCGTCCGCAACATGCTGGCGCATGTCCAGAAGAAGATGGACCACCAACTGGAATTCACCGAGGAAGGCTGGAAGGAACTCAGCCATTTCCACGCCATGGTTCTGGCCAATGCGCATATGGCCTTCAACGTCATCGTTTCACGCGATGGCCGCACCGCCCGCCAGCTTGTGCAGGAAAAGGACCAACTGCGCGAACTGGAAAAGCAGACGAGCATGCGGCACTTCACGCGCCTGCGCGAAGGCGCGACCCGCAGCATCGAGACGAGCTCCATCCATCTCGACACGATTCGCGACCTCAAGCAGATCAACTCGCTTCTGGCGTCGATGGCCTACCCCGTGCTCGAGGAACAGGGGCTGCTGAGCGATACGCGCCTCAAGACCGCCAAGCAGAGCTGACCGCCGGTCCAGCGGCAGCAGGGCATGCCTGCTGCCGCATGGCTTCAATCCTTAAAAGGAAATATCCGCAGCCGGACGCACCCGCACGCGAGCATTTCCCGCCCTGAAACCGCTCAATGTTTCATTGTGATGCGCAACGATATCCGCAAATTGCAGGCTGGCGGTGTCGCCGGTCGTGTGCGCATCCCCGATCAACGTGACGTCGTAACCGAGAGAAACGGCGCGCCGGACGGTGGTGTCGACGCAATATTGCGTCTGGCAGCCGCCGACGACGAGATGCGAGATATTCCGCTGGTCCAGAACGGTTTGCAGGTCCGTTTCGTGGAAAGAATCGCAGCTCCGCTTTTCAACGAGAACGTCGCCCGGTTTCAGGGCAAGCTCCTCGCGGATTTGCCATCCCGCCGTGCCTTTTTCCAGCTCGTCCCCCGGGCCGCCGTCATGCTGAACCATGATGACCGGAATTCCGGCCTGCCGCGCCTTCTCCTGCAAGCCGCGCAGCCGCATGACGATCTCATCGAGGGCCTGGTCGATAGCGGGCTGCCGTTCCGGCGTGCCCATCCCGGCCACGATGTCGTTTTGAACATCTATGACAAGCAAAGCTGTTTTCATCAGTCAGCATCCGGTGATTGGTTGGCCTTCGCCATGCATAGCACAAAGAAAAGCCCTCGCCAGAGCGAGGGCTGAATCCAAAGTCGAAAGCCTTCAGGCCTTACGCTTTCACTGCAAAAGCGATTTCACGATGGCGCTGGCCCTGGTGAAATCCATCTTGCCGGCATAACGCTCCTTCAGGACCGCCATGCACTTGCCCATGTCGCGCAGGCCCTGCGCGCCGATTTCAGCAATTACATCCGCACAGGCCTGCTTGATCTCGTCGTCCGACATCTGCTGCGGCAGAAACTCGGAAATGATCGCGATTTCCTCACGCTCTGCTTCGGCCAGCTCGATACGGCTGCCCTCCTCGTAGATGCGGGCGGATTCTTCACGCTGCTTGACCATCTTGCCGAGGATGCCCAGCAATTCTTCGTCCCCGACCGGGTCCTTGCCAGCGGTGCGATTGGCGATATCTCGGTCCTTTACCGCAGCCAGGATCAGCCGCAGCGTCGACATGCGGCGCTTTTCCTGTGCTTTCAGCGCGGTCGTGAGGGCCTGGGAAATCTCCTGGCGAAGCATAACGTCTCTCCTGACGGTGTTTGTTCTGTGTTGTTCGTTTCGTGCATCTATACAGCAAGCGAATAGAAACGCCGAGCTGTCCGAACCGGCATCCCGAGAAATAATGCGACGATTATCGTCATTATTTCGGGAAAGCCCCGCTTCGGACGATTGACCCGGCCTTCAAGTTTCTCTATTGCTCAAGGCTTAGCAGGACATCGGCACGTGCTCGCGGCGGGAGGTTTGAAATCCCCGCTGCCTTTTGGCGCATATATGACCCTTGACGCTTCATCTTTCAAGCTACCTTACCGGTGGCGGGGTGAAACGCGAACGCGTGCCGCATAATGCATGTCGCCCAAAGGCGGGAACCGGTTTTGGGGCAAAGGCATGCATGCAAACAAACAGTTAGAGCCTCGATTTGATTCCATCAGTCCGGTGCACTAACTGGTAACGAAATAACAGCACACGCTGGCGTGCGGCTAACAAACAGGAGTGCAGACCATGACAGAAACGACACCGAAAACAGCACCCTGGACTGTCGAGAAGCGAACCGCGATCCTGGTTCTTGCGGACGGAACCGTGATCGAAGGCAAGGGCCTCGGCGCAGTTGGCGCGGTCGAAGCCGAAGTCGTGTTCAACACGGCGCTGACCGGTTACGAGGAAATCCTGACCGATCCATCCTATGCCGGACAGATCGTCACCTTTACCTTCCCGCATATCGGCAATGTCGGCACCAATGCCGAAGACATCGAAGACCTGACGCCCGCCAACCGCCACGGCGCTGTCGGCGCGATCTTCAAGGCCGACATCACCTCGCCGTCGAATTTCCGCGCAAAAGAAGATCTCGACGCCTGGCTGAAGCATCGCGGCATCATCGCGCTCGCCGGCATCGACACCCGCGCGCTGACTTCGCTCATTCGCGAGCGCGGTGCCCAGAACGCGGTGATCGCGCATGACCCGAGCGGCAATTTCGACCTTGATGCACTCAAGGCGCGTGCTGCCGCATGGAGCGGCCTCGAAAACCTCGATCTCGCCAAGGACGTCACGGTTGGTCAGAGCCTCACATGGAAGGAAACACCATGGACGCTCGCAAATGGCTACGGCGAACAGGAAGCCCCGGAATATCACGTGGTGGCGCTGGATTTCGGCGTGAAGCGCAACATCCTGCGCCTGCTCACTGGCCTCGGCGCAAAAGTCACCGTTCTGCCTGCGACCGCGACGGCTGAGGACGTTCTGGCCCACAATCCGGATGGCGTCTTTCTCTCCAACGGCCCCGGCGACCCGGCAGCGACCGGCGAATATGCCGTGCCGACCATCAAGAAGCTTGTCGAAACCGAACTCCCGGTCTTCGGCATCTGCCTCGGTCACCAGATGCTGGCGCTCGCGCTTGGCGGACGCACCGAGAAAATGCATCAGGGCCATCACGGCGCCAACCATCCAGTGAAGGACTACACGACCGGCAAGGTCGAGATCGTCTCGATGAACCACGGCTTCGCGGTCGATTCAGACTCGCTGCCGGAAAATGTCGAGGAGACCCACGTCTCGCTCTTCGACGGCACCAATTGCGGCCTGCGCGTTGTCGGCAAGCCGGTCTTCTCGGTGCAGCACCATCCGGAAGCATCGCCCGGCCCGCAGGATTCGCACTATCTGTTCCGCCGTTTCATCAATCTGATCCGCGAAAAGAAGGGCCAGGCGCCGCTTCCGGAACGCGAACAGGCGGCTTGAACGCTGCGCATGAACCATCAAACGAAAAGGCCGGAGCAAAACTCCGGCCTTTCTTTTTGTATCAATCAGACCTCCGACAGTCTGGCCGGTGCGGTAGGCCGCACCCGCGCCACCACGATGACCAGCGCCAGAAAGACCAGCCCGGCGCCCACGGCATAGGGCATGCCCGCGAAAACGAACGGCGCATTCTTGCCGGTGAAAATCGCGAAAAGCTGCGTGAAGATGAGCGGGCCGATGATGGTCGTAATGCTCGACACGCTTGTCAGTGCGCCCTGCAATTCGCCTTGCGCCGAAGGCGGAACCTTGCCTGCCGCGATGCTGCGCAGCGGCGGATCGGCCAGACCTTCCAGCGCCGTCAGGAAGATGACGGCATAAACCATCCATCCCTCCCATGCGATGGCGTAGCCGATCAGCCCCAGACAGGAGAACAGCACACCGGTCATCGCCGTGCGCTTTTCACCCAGTATCGGCAGGACCCGTGGCAGAACCAGCGCCATGACGAATGCCGCGCCAATGCCGAAAAGCCCGAGCGAAAAGCCGATCTGCGCTTCGCTCCAGTTATAGCGATAAGCACCGACAAACGCCCAGACGGACGGATAGACGGCATGGGCCAGCCAGAACAGGAAGAAGACCAGCACGACCCAGCCGATGCCCGGATAGTTCCGCATCTGCTTGAGTGCTCCCAGCGGATTGGCGCGGGCGAACTTGAACGAGCGCCGGTTTTCACGCTTCAACGTTTCCGGCAAAAGGAAATAAGCCAGAATGAAGTTGATGAACGACAGGAACGCCGCACCGTAGAACGGAACGCGCGGGCCGAACTCGCCCAGCAAGCCGCCCAGGACCGGACCGAGCGCAAAACCGACACCGAAGGCAATGCCGATCAGGCCGAAATTGCGCGCGCGATTGCTGTCATCGCTCACATCGGCGATGTAGGCCGAAGCCGTCGCGAAGCTCGCTCCGCTGATACCCGCCAGAATACGGCCGACAAACAGCATCCAGTAGGTGGTTGCGAGCGCGCAGATCAGATTGTCGAGCGCGAAGGTGAAGATCGAGGCGAGCAGCACCGGGCGCCGCCCGAACCGGTCGCTCAGATTGCCGATCATCGGGGCGAACAGGAATTGCATTCCGGCATAGACCAGCAGGAGCCAGCCGCCATCGACGGCAGCGGTGCTGATATCCGCGCCGGTCAGCTCTTCGAGAAAAGTCGGCAGAACCGGCATGATGATCGCAATGCCGATAATGTCGAGAAACAATGTCATAAAGACGAGTAACAAGCCCCGCCGTACAAACTGGGGATCATGCATGGGACACCTGAAATATGCTCCACGACGGACGAGGTGGAACAGTCATAAATTGTGTTGATTGGAGAACTCGCGCGCCATCGCCGCTCAAAACTGAGCGTCACGCTTGCAAATCGGGAAAAGGGCCGCGCCGGTCAAAAAGCATTTATCTGGAAAATTATTTCACGACAAGGCGAATATTCCCCGGTTTCGACAAAAAGAAAATGGAATTCCGCCGGATAAAGAAAAAGGCGGTCGAAACCGCCTTTTCCGCAATATCGAAACGATCTTAAACGTCACCGCTGAACGTATCGCATGATTCCAGCTTTCCGCTGTCGAAACCGCGCTGGAACCATTTGGCACGCTGGGCCGAGGTGCCGTGATTGAAGCTTTCAGGCACGACATAACCCTGACTGCGGCGTTGCAGCGTATCGTCGCCGATCTGGTGGGCCGCATTGAGCGCACTTTCCAGGTCGCCTGACTCCAGAATGCCCTTCTGCTCCGTGTAGTAGCCCCACACACCGGCGAAGCAATCGGCCTGTAGCTCGACGCGGACCGACATCTGGTTTGCCTGCGCTTCGCTCATCTGCTGGCGCATCTGGTTGAATTTCGGCAGGATGCCGAGCAGGTTCTGCACATAGTGGCCGACCTCATGCG
>MTEY01001007.1_pt1 | contig 17697 bp, 10 predicted proteins | sample 1042721 | NCBI WGS metagenome assembly MTEY01 (sample SAMN06185809, study PRJNA358809) | soil metagenome | isolation source: soil biostimulated with seedmeal as carbon source | place: India | collected 2015-05-23 | reverse complement strand
CCAGCCGTATCTTTCCGGACAGGCGTTCGGCATGGGCGACATCCCGCTGGGCAGCTTCATCTACGCCTGGTTCGAGATGCCGATCGAGCGGGCGCCGACGCCGCATCTGTCCGCCTGGTACGAACGCCTGAAGGCGCGTCCGGCGTATCGGAAGGCGGTCATGACCGCGCTGACCTGAGGCGCGACGGCGACGGCGGCATGATGCGGATGCGTTCGACGACACCTGGGCGGACCGGTAGCGCGTGAGGGTGGAGCGCCGGTGCGGGGACAGGCCGGGCGGTTCCCGTGTTCGCGACCGAAGCGTCTGACAGCGGAAATCCGCGTCATGGGAAAGCGGCCGGCGCATGACGCGCTGGCGCGCGTGCGTCGTCTCCCGCGTCGATTGGCGCGGAAGCACGGGACGAACCCGGTTTCGCTGCATGGCGCTTGGCGGATGCGCCGTCAACCGCGAAGATGGCGGCTGCCGACGACGCTTCCCGCCCGATGATCACCTCCACCACGACCGAGTACCTGTCCCGTCTGTTCGACGCCCACGGCATTGCCCATGTCACCGAAGGCGACTGGATCGCGCCGGACGGCGAGTTGCCGGCGATGCGCGCGATCTGGCATCCCGGTGACGCGACCGGTCGGCTGGACGTCCACGTGGTGCTGCCGGACAAGACCATCATCGAGGAGAACTTCGCCGGCATCGGCGAAGCCGAGGATGGCCTGAACGACGGCATGGCGAATTTCACCCGCAATTCCTTCCATGTATTCCTGTCGGCCCTGTGGGGTCGGACGGACGAAGAACAGGTGACGGTGGAGAACTGGCCGATGGGCGACCGGGCGTACATGGCGCATATCGGCAATTTCGGCACCCGTGGCTCGGCGGGGATGCAACCGCCGATACCCGAAGGACTGTTCGCCCGGCTGGAGACCGCCATCCGCACCGGACCACTGACCGCGCCCACGCACTGGTTCCGCTTCTTCTTCTGCAATCTCAATGGCGACTTCACCGTCGAGGCGTTGCGCGACAACGAGCCCTGGGATGCCGGAGAACACGCGCTGCGCTCGGCTGGCTGGTCCGCGCAGGATGGCTATTACAGCGTTCGCCTGTTCCTGATGCTGCGGGCGGTTTGACGCCGGCCGGTACAGACTGGAATCGCGGGACAGGTTTCAAGCGGTTGACGATGCCATTCCGTCGCCGGCTTTCTCCGCCGTTGTTACAGTACCGTCACTCCCGCTACTGTCATTGCAGCGAACGCTGGAATCCGTGTCGGCGCGAAGTCCTGGGACTTGGAGATGACTCAATCTCCCCTTAAAAATGGGTCCCAGCTTTCGCTGGGACGGCGGGGAGTGGTAGAGGGATGGTCCACCTCTTCATCACACTCTGCTTCCCTCCATCACCATTTTCTCCATCACCGTCATTCCAGCGAACGCTGGAATCCCTGTCGGCGCGAAGTCGCGGGACTTGGAGATGGCTCAACCGCCCGTGGAAAAATGGGTCCCAGCGTTCGCTGGGACGACGGGAACGTCGATGAAATCGTCAAGGCTGGGCCCTGAGCAGGAAACGATGTAATCAAGGCGCGGCGCCCATCGATATCGCTACCCGCTCCCGTATCCAGCCCTCCGTTAACCCAGATCTCCGCGATGGACCAGATGGATCTTGTTGCCGTCGGGATCGCGCAGATAGGCGCCGAAGTACCCCTTGCCATAGTGTGGGCGTTCGCCGGGTTCACCTTCGCTACTGCCACCCGCCTGCAGCCCGGCGGCGTAAGCCTGCTGCACCTGTTCCTCGTCGTCGGCGAGGAACGCCAGCATGCTGCCGTTGCCGGCACTGGCGGGCTGCCGATCGAACGGCTCATAGGCATAGAACCGGGGCAACGCCTGACCCGGCTTGATCCAGCAGCGGGCGGCGGGGCCGCCGTCCGGCGTCACTTCACGCTGCCGCAGACCCAGCGGCAACAAGACGGCGTCGTAGAACGTGGCTGCGGCATCCAGATCGCTGACGCCGACGGTAACGTGACTGAACATGAGTGCCTTTTCCGGGGACGATGATTCTTGTGGCCGGAACAGTATCAGCGTTGTCGACGACGGCATAGCTCGGATGGCGTTGGCCGCCATGTTCGATGCATGAAGATGGACGACTATGGCGCATGACGCCGTTGGCGCCGGTGACGAAAGCGCTGCACTGTCCCCGCTGATCAGTGGAAGCACAGCGGAAGTCCGTCTGGACCGCCGAGATGTGATTGCTTCATCCCGTAGGGCGCGATCGACGGTGGCTGGATCAATATGGTTTCGCGGTGGGCCATCGGTTGCAGGTCACCGGACGGGGGCGGGTATTCCGTTGAAGCTGCCCGGCGACTGATCGGCTGCATGGCGAGGGGCGTCCTGTACCACACTCCTGGCAAGCATGTATGCGGTCCCGAATCACGTGGCCAGGGGGCCGCACGGCGCATCGACGCGTTGCGTTTCGGTCATCGAAACCGGCTGCGGCCATGATCACGCGGGTCCTCGGCAGACGGATGCTGCCCCGGTGCGCTGGCGAGGAATCGCTGGAGTGGCCACGAGAACAAGTGAGAGAAAACAGTTCCAGCGGAGAAGCAAACAAGGAGATTGAAATTGCAATTACACGGGAGTAAAACGGCCCGCAGATGCCGGGGAAGATGAGGGCATCGAGGATCCTGTCGCTCGGTCGGGGTAACGGCGCGGTTTGGGCTTGAGACCGTCTGGCAGGCTGCTTACGGACAAAGCGCGCCAGGATGCGGATGCAGGCGCGAGCCATCGGGGATTCCGTCGTGCCTATCGAAAGTTCCACTCCCTCGCCGCGTCTGGCGGGCCTCCTGCTGGTCATCGTGGTGGGCGTTCTGCTGGCGCCGTTGGGTCTGCGCCTGGCGGACGTCATTGCGCAGGTCACAGGCAATGGTTCACCGCCGGGCGTGGTGGTTTATGCGGATCCGGTATCGGATGCGGTGTCGGCCACCGCCGCCGAGTTTCGTGTGGACGAGTCCGGCGCGGCAACCTACGACGTGCCCTTGTACGCGGTTCCGGGAACCGCGGGCGTGGAACCCCGGCTGAGTCTTTCCTATTCCAGTCAGGCCGGCTATGGCCCGCTGGGCAAGGGCTGGTCAATCGGTGGGCTCTCCTCGATTACGCGCTGCCGCGCCACGCGGGAAGCCGGCGATTTCCTGGGCGCGGCCACGCCGGATGGCGATTTGCGACCCATCAACTTCTCCGCCTCCGATCGCTTCTGCCTGGACGGTCAGCGGCTGGTGCCGGCGGCGGTGAGCTGTCCCGACGCGGGCGGCATGAGCGGCGTGGCGCTGGCGACCGAAATCGATTCGTTCCGCCGCGTCTGCGCCTACACGGCCAACGCCGCACTGGGACCGGCCTTCTTCACGGTGGAAGGCAAGGACGGCTCCGTCAGCTGGTACGGCGATCGCGACAACAATGGCAGCGCCAACCGACCGGATGGCTATGTCGAAACCACTTCGCCGCTGCGACCCGGCGCGGCGTTGTTCTGGGCGCAGACGCGCTTCCAGGACTCCACCGGCAATTACATCGACTACGTCTACGCGGAAAATCCCTCCGGTGCGGGCACCGGCGAACATCTTCTGGCGGAAGTGCGCTACACCGGCAAGACCGCGCTGCCGGGACAATCGGCCAGCCAGCCGCCGTACGCCAAGATCCAGTTCAATTACAACGTGAGGCCCGCGGCCGAATGGACCCGCGTCTATGTGGCCGGTGGGGTGGTCACCGGTTCGCACAGGCTGGACAGCATCACCAGTTGCGCCACCGCCGGCAGCTGCGCCAAGGAGCAGCAGGCGCGGCATACGCTACTGACCTATTCAGCATCGCCCTCGGGCAGTGGTCTGGATACGCTGGTGGGGCTGCAGGAATGCCGTGACAACACCGCCGCGGTGTGCAGTTCGCCAACGTCATTCCTGTGGAGCAGCGGCGCCAATCAGTTCGCCAGCTATGAGAAGCCGGCAAATCTGCCCATTACGACCGCCGCCTTCAGGAACTTCAAGCTGGGTGATGTCAATGGCGACGGCCGCCCGGACATGGTCTACCTCCGGGATGGCAGCGTCGGCTGTGGCACCCAGTGGCTGGGGGTTCTGCTCAGCACGCTCGATGGCGCGGGAAGTTCGACCTTCTCCAGCACGGCAACCATCTGTTTGCCTACGGCATTGGCCTCACAGCAACTAGACTTCGATCGCGGCGACGGTGCCTGGAACCTGCTGGACTACAACGGCGATGGTCGTGATGACCTGTTCGTCTCGGGTCCGGCGGGCCAGGGCTGGCAACTGTACCCGTCCAACGGGTCTGGTTTTGACATGGGCCAGAATCTGCTAGCCAGCCTCGCAGGCAATATTCCTTCCTCCAACTGGGCGGACTACCAGGCCTATCTGGCTGACCTCAACGGCGACGGCCTGACCGACGTGGTGTATTCCAACGGCGGCATGCGTGCGCGTCTGATGGAGCGGCAAGGGGCGAGTTTCGGTTGGGGGGCAGAGCGGGTGCTGCAGTTCGATTCCGCATCATTGAGCGCGATGTACCCTTGCGCGCCGGGCGATACCTGCAACAGCACCGCAGCGGCGCTGCCGTCCACGTTGACGGGATTTACCCAACTGGCGGACTTCAATGGCGATGCCAGCTCAGACCTGCTGGTCCGGGTGACGACACAAATCCGCTTCGCCGAACCCATCTGTGACCTGGCCATGATGGCCCAGCGCTACGGCACGGTGACACCGGATGCAACGTCGCTGTCGGCAGCGAGCGCTCCTGGGGGCCCTATCTGCATCCGGGGGGGGACCAGCTACACCTATGGTGCTTTTGGCGCGCAGTCGATTAGCCCCAACGCCATTGTGCTGGGCGCCTATGGACCGGTCATGCCGGGCGAGGCATTGACGGCGCAGTTCGCCGATTTCAATGGTGACGGTCTGACCGATACCGCCTTCCGCAAGAACACCAACGGTCCTTGGTACACCCGCATCAACACGGGAACCGGAACCCAGTACGAAGTGGAACTGGCGGTCGGTGGAGGCTTCGAGAGCCAACTCAAGTTCGCCGACGTCAATGGCGACGGCCGGGCGGATGCACTGTATCTGGTCGACAACGGTAACAAGGTCTACTACTGGCGAAGGGCATTGCCGAGCGGCGGATTCGCCGCCGGTGCGCCGTTGCCCGGGGGCAATGCCCGGCATTGCGAAGGCAGTTGCAACGTGGCCCAGAGTGTTTCCTGGTTCGCGGACATGGACGGCGACGGCAACCAGGACTTCATGTCGCTGGGGTTGGGCCACAGCTCGCCTTCGCTGTACGTGTCTCGCTCGAATCAGCGTTTCGTCCCTCGGGACGTCATCACTCGCATCACCAACGGGCTGGGTCTGGAAACCGACATCACCTACGCCCCGCTGACCAATGCGGCCGTGTACCGGCGCGACACCGGTTCGCGCAACGGCCTGAACTGGGGGCGTGGTTCCGCGGTGATGGATCTGCTCACCCCGAACTATGTAGTGGCGAGGGCCGCCAGCTCCTCGCCGGTGGCGGGTGATCCCAGCGCCAAGGCCAGCGTCCACTATCGCTATGCCGGTGGACGCATCCAGGGCGGCGGGCGCGGCTTCCTCGGCTTCCGCGAAATCGCCACCGTGGATACCAACCAGTCCGGCGGTCATGTCGTGACCACCACGACCTACGCCCAGAACTTCCCCTACGTGGGCATGCCGGTGCAGACCGTGAAGTCGGCCGTCATCGGGCAGGCCTACGCGGTATCCCCCTGTCTGGCCGGCGCCGTCAATGACGGTTGTTTCGCCACCCCGGGCCAGACCTTCCCGTCACTGGGCGGCAGCTGGTTCTCCAACCAGATACAGAGCTGGGAATCGGCGCCGGCCACGTTGTCCGCGCAGGCGCCCCTGCACACCCGCACGCAGGGTTCGGAGGAATACCTGCGCGATCCCTACACCGGCGCGGTGACCAGTCGCGTGGCGACGGCCTTCAGCTACGGCGCGAACGGCAATGTCAGCCAGACCGTGGTGGATACCTATACCGGCGACAGCGCGCTCGTGTCCACGCTCATCACCAGCAACACCTACACCGATGACGTGGCCCGTTGGCGGCTGGGACGGCTTACGGCGAGCACCATCACCCATCGCCGCCCCGGGCAGGCCGACGTGGTGCGCACGACCGGCTTCGGTTATGCGATGGCCGGCGCGGCGACGGGGCTGCTGAACGAGGAGCGCGTGCAACCCGGCGGGAGCGCCGATCTCGCTTCGACCAAGGCCTATCTGCTGGACGAATACGGCAACCGCATCCAGTCCACCACCTGCGCCGCGCCGGCCACCAACTGCTCGACGGCGGGTTTTGCGTTCCATCCCGCCGCTCTGGACGCGGTCCAGCGCTACTCACGGGTGGAGTACGACGCGACCGGACGCTTCCCGGTGGCGACCTACGAGCCGTTCTGGTCCGGCGCGGGCGCGCAGGAACTGCGTACCACGTTCGTCGCCGATCGCGACATCTTCGGCAATCCCGTCAATACGCTCGACGTCAACAACGTCCGCACCATGAAGATGGCCGGCCTGCTGGGGCGGGACTACTTCACCTGGGTGCGCACCGCGCCCAACGCCAACCCCGGGCAGGGCGGCGCCAGCGCCACTACCACCTACCGCTGGTGCGGCACTGGCGCCAATGCGGTCGAATGCCCGGATGGCGCCCGCTTCCGCCAGCAGGTGGCGGCGACGGAATCACCCCGCCAGTGGACCTACTTCGATGCGATGGGCCGCCCCCTGCTCAAGGCGGTGGAGAGTTTCAACATCGGCGTGAACGGACAGGATGTGTCCGCTGTCTGCACCCAGTACGACACCGTGGGCAGGCCGACCCGCACCTCCAATCCGTTCTTCCTGCCGGGCGTCGCCGGGACCACCGGACCCACCGGCCTGGGGGCGGTCTGCGCCTCCGGCGAACGTCTATGGACCACAACCAGCTACGACATCCTCGGCCGGGTCACCGCCACGCAGACGCCCGATGGCAACCAGGTCACCACCACCTATGCGGGTCTGAGCACGACCACCCGTGACCAGCGCAACAACCCGGCCACCCAGATCCGCAACGGCAAGGGGGAACTGGTGAGCGCGGTCGATGCCAACGGCATGCAGACCGATTTCGCCTACACCGCCGACGGCAACCTGCGCAGCGTCAACCGCAATGCGGGCAATGGGGTCATCAGCAACAGTTTCAGCTATGACGTTCTGGGCCGGAAAATCCAGCAGAACGATCCGGATACCGGCATCACCCTGTTCCAGTACAACGCCCTGGGCGAGTTGATCGCCCAGGCCGACAATGGCGGCTACCGGGTGGAACACGAACTGGACGCGCGCGGCCGTGTCTGGCGCAAGACCGCCAAGCTGCCCGGCGGCGCCGTGGAAACCGTGTCCACCTTCGATTTCGACAACGCGGTCAACGGCGCGGGACAACTGGCCAGCGAAACCATCGCCGGCAACTACGGGGCCTGGTCCGGACAGACCGGAACCGAGCTGGCTTACTCGCGCCAGTACTTCTACGATGCGCTCGGCCGCCCGCAGGGCAGCCAGGCGACCGTGGACGGGCAGTGGTATTTCAGTTCCCAGGAATACGATCTGCTGGGTCGTCCCTGGAAATCGCAGGATGCCAGCCTGCTGTGGACCAAGACCCAGTACGGTCCGCGCGGTCCCATCGCGATCTGCGCCAGCGACAGCGTGGACGTCAATGTGGCCTGTGGCAGCGGGCCGGAAACCTACCAGCGCACCCTCGCCACCGACGCCTGGGGCAACGTGGTGCGCGAGCGCCGCGGCGAGTCGGCGGCGATGGAAATCGTGCGCCAGTACCACGCCCAGACCGGCCGCATCGCCGAAATCTGCGCGGGCAACGCCGCCTGCAACCTGGTCAAGGAGGCCTATGCGTGGGACGCCGCCGGCAACCTGAGCACCCACCAGAAGGAAGGCCGCTATCTGGAAACCTTCACCTATGACGCGCTCAACCGCCTGACCGAAGGGCGGCTGGCGTGGGCCAACGGGGTGCCGGTCAACCAGGCCACGCTACTCAATGCCTATGACGGCCTGGGCAACATCTGCAGCAAGAACGGCACCGGCTACGCCTATCCCGGCGGCGACGGCTGCGTCGGCGCGCTGGCGATGCCGGTGGCCGGACAGATGCAGGCGGCGCGCGACCTCAGCAACTACCTGCTGCCGATGGAGAAGCGCGCTTCCCCGGGCGCCATGACCGGCGCCGCATCATCGGCCTCGTCGCAGCCGCTTGCGTCGCAGGCCACCGGCAAGGAAACCCCCGGCGTGTCGTCTTCACGCCCGAGGGCATTCCAGCGTTCTGCCGTCGCCGCGCGCTCGAAGTTCGTGAATGCGCGCACGGCGTCCGCATCCCCCTCGTCACTGCTGTCAACCAGCAGCATCGTCGCACTGGGCGCAATCACCGGCAGTCCGCATGCGGTCAGCCAGACCGGGCAGGGCGCTGCGGCCGAGTTCTATTACTACGACGAACGCGGCAACCAGACCCTGCGCGATGCGCCCGGCACGGCAAACGACCGCACCGTCCGCTACAGCGCCGACGGCAAGGCGCATGAAATCCAGATGGGCAACGGCCAGCGGGTACGGTTCTGGTACGGTCCGGACGGACAGCGCTACAAGCGCGAGGAAGCCGGCAAGGTGACGCTGTACCTGGGCGGGGTGGAACTCGTCCTGCAAGGAGGACTGACCACCGCCAGGCGCGTCATCGGCGGCATCGTGCAGCAGACGGTCGTGTCTGGCGCGGTGCAGGCGACGCGGTACCTGTTCCACGACCACCTGGGCAGCGTGGTGCGCATCGCCGATGCCAATGGGGCACTGGCCGAGGGGCTGGACTTCACCGCCTTCGGCGAGCGTCGCGGCTATGGCGACCCGAATGCCGCCGGCAGCGCCTCGCCCACGACGACGCGCGGCTTCACCGGGCACGAGATGGTGGATGGCACCGGCATCATCCACATGAACGGTCGCATCTACGACGCGGGGTTGGGCCGGTTCCTGCAACCGGACCCGCTGGTGCAGTCGCCGGACAACGCGCAGAGCTGGAACGCGTACACCTACGTGTTCAACAACCCGCTGGCGTACACGGACCCGACGGGGATGTTCTCGTTCCGGCAGGCGCTGGGATTCGCCATCGCGGTGGTGGGCACCATTCTGGCGCCGCAGGGCGGTGGCGCCTGGGCCAAGCTGGGTTATGCCATCGCCATCGGTTTTGTCAGCGGCTACGTGGCCACCGGCACCTTCCGTGGCGGCGTCATCGGTGCGTTCTCGGCGGCCATTTCCTTCGGAGTGGCGGGCCTGGACCTGACTGGACGAGTGGCGTTCCAGGGTATGACCGGTGGCATCGTGGAAGGATTGAGCGGCGGACGGTTCGGGCACGGGTTCTTCTCGGCCGGACTGACCACGGCGGTCATGCCGCAGGTGGGGCATGCCGACACCCGTGCGGGTCGCACGGCGCTGGGCGCGGTGCTGGGCGGTACGCTGTCGGTGGTCACGGGCGGGAAGTTTGCCAATGGGGCCATCAGTGGGGCGATTCAGGGGGCAATGGCTAAAGTCAGTCACCAAACTCCACTGCGCAATGGAAAGGACCCTCTCACTGATACTGGCGACATTAAGGGAGCAGAACTCCTTGAGCAGGCAAAAGAGGACTTCATGAAACTGTACATGTCGGGAGACCTGCCGGCAGAGTTCGGTTTCCTCAAAGAGATCGAAAACAGGGAGATCGCGGGCCTTCAAGGCATCAGACCGTCATTCAATGAGTACCTTGATGGGACCTACTACGACATACGAGGTTATGTTGAACGGGTCGATGGGAAGCGAGTTGGTGTCCTGGCTTATGGAGAGATAGACCGACATGGCTATCCAACCCAGCCAATCAGGTTCTTCAGGGGTTCAATGACAAATGACCGTCTAGAAAATCTCCGGAACTATGGGCACGAAGTTCTTCACCGAAACCCGGGATTCAACACGCGATGGTTGAATGGTAAGACACAGTCAATACATGACCAGATTCATGATGACATGGACATCATCATCAACAAGATGAGGCTACCAAAATGAAGGCTAGGCTAGCTATTGTCGCGACAATGCTGCTGCTGATCGCTTCGATCAACTGCGGAGCGGTAATTCCTGTAAAGGAAGATCTGCGCGCTGAAATCAAGAACTCCCAGTCCGTTGCCATCTATCGAGTTGCAGCTACCAAGTGTTTGGAGTGGTTGACCGGGAATGGCTGCAAGCGCGCAGAGTTTAGGTTTCTACTTGTGAAAGGCATCAAGGGAAAGCAAGGAAAGGAGACGGTAATAGTCAATTCAGGGAGCAGTGCAGGAACGCTCCCTCTAGGATCCTTGGTGCTTGGTTATGAAAATAGCTTTGGGAACAATAGGAACAATGCTCGCCAAACATTCATTCTTTTGCCGATCGCGGACGTCAATATCGATGGGGTTGATGAGCGGTTGGTGATACTGGGTGAGGATGAGCGAGCGCGAGATGCTAAGCGAGTGGGCCTATACGAAGAGGATCCCCAGACAAGAAAGAAGATCATCTTCAATGAAAATACGGGCAGGTCCATCCGATGGGTAGCCCCTCTTGAGGGCCTCCTATAGGCACCCCCAGCTACAATCTCGGAAATCTTGATATCACAAGTACGTTCAAGTACTTAGCGAACGCGACATGCGCGGAGATCGCCTGCCTTTCAGGGGGCGATGGCGCGAAGAGCACAACCTGAAGTAAGAGGACGGGTGGGATATCGAGATCAAGCCCCAGTAGACGAAAAAATTGCAAGTATCGCGATGCAGAAAGGCGAAGAAGCTCTAGATGCCATTCGGAACAGAAGCTACACGGACTTAGATGCGCTTGCAAAGGATGTGGCCGACGCCCTTCAGCCGATTCAGAACACTTACCATACCGAGATTGGCACGCGACTCTTCAAGAACGGGGCATATTTTGAAGCCGGAACGGTAGTAAGTGACGGCGTTATATGTGAGCGCGGCTCGTGGTGTACCGTCAACGTAGCGAAAAGTGTCAATCTAAATGGAAGTAACCGCAATGTAGTTGGATATATCCATACTCACCCCAGAAATAGCAATTTTAGTGATGCGGATCTTGTGTTTGCATGGGACCAGAGTAGAGAATCAATGAATCCACAAGTGGCATATGTGTCAACTCCAGATGGAACGTTGAGGTCTTTTGATACTCGGCTGGTTGGGACTATCCCTGGAGTAACAAAATGGGAACAGTACGCATCATATGCGCAGAGGGTCAGATGATGTTGAAGAATGCAGTCACTTTAGCCGCATTTCTTTGGGTCTCGTTGGCCGCGTGTGCAAAGGAGATGAAGGATGCAGATCTCGGAAATTTTGAACTGGCGAAGATTGGAGAGTCGTACGAGGTAGTGCGAAATAGACTGTTAGCAAATGGCTGGACACCTGAGATAGTTGATTGTTCTGAAAGGATGGTTTGCACTGAGTTTTCGGAGTTGGTCACTAATTTGAATAATTCATCGACCTGTGCCAGATTCCGAAGTGCTCGCCGAGAACTTAGATTGTGTGTTGATTCGGTTTCAGATGGATTTCGCGTAAGCGAGTTAAATTTAAAGGAGTGACGCAGCGCTTTCAGTACGGAAGTAACGTCTCACGCACAGGCATCATCCACATGAACGGCCGCATCTACGACGCGGCACTGGGCCGGTTCCTGCAACCGAACCCGCTGGTGCAGTCGCCGGACGACGCGCAGAGCTGGAACGCCTACACCTACGTGTTCAACAACCCGCTGGCGTACACGGACCCGACGGGGATGTTCTCGTTTCGGCAGACGCTGGGATTCGCCATTGCCGTCATCGGCACGTTGATGGTATCGCAGTTCGGCAGCGTGTGGGCCAAGATTGGCTATGCGATGGCCATCGGTTCGCCAGTGGCTATGTGGCGACAAGCGGCCAGCAATGAATCGTGACGGAACCTGCCAAGGGTTGCGAGTAAGAGGATCTTTTCATGCTCATCCGACGCCTCGCGGTTACGATGTGCATGGAAAGCTATGGGCTTCAAGGCCGAGTCCAGTGGACTATTTCAATTTAGAGAGCCGGGAGCTTTGGATGATGCCTGGATATGGCTACGTCATAGATAAATTAAAACGTAATATCTTATGGGCGCGCGAATAGTTTCTATATTGTCGGGAGCCATGAAGATGTCTTGGGCAAGTAGGATTTTTATTTTTATTCTTGTGCTGGGTTTTTTCGCCGTGGCGGCGGAAGCCGAGGGAGGGCGTGATGCTTATAGTGAGCAGGCGGGGCTTTATTCGCTTGCGTTGGCTTCTGCGTATGAATCAATGCGGCCAGACATTGATGTTAGAGGTAAAACGGTGGTTATTACACCTGTTAGAAAATATCTGGTCGTTTCTTTATTGGGGTCTCAAGAAAGAATGGGGGGGAGATCTCATGCCGTTTTTGATGTCGATAAGAAAAAGATAGTGCATGTATCAGTTGAAGACTAAAGACTGCACGAGAAATTCTGGATGCTGGTGGCGGCAAGATATGTGGCTTGCATCCGGGGCGTGATCCCGTAGACGGTGGTGGAGGCACGGTGCAGGCGACGCGGTACCTGTTCCACGACCAGTTGTGCAGTGTGGTGCGCATCACCGATGCCAATGGGGCGCTGGCCGAGGGACTGGACTTCACCGCGTTCGGTTGAGCGCCGCAGCTACAGCGACCCGAATGCCGCCGGCAGCCCCTCACCCACGACGACGCGCGGGTTCACCGGGCACGAGATGGTGGACGGCACCGGCATCATCCACATGAGCGGTCGCAACTACGACGCGGCACTGGGCCTGGGAAGGCAGGTGTGCGCGCGGTCGGCAGGTACATGCTGGAGTACTACACCAAAGACGGGCCATTTCGTTCCCAAGTCGGGAGAATCGTCGCCCCGACGGAGCATCCCGCCTGCTGCGACGACGATGGTGGTCCGATCGGCGGCGCGACACATGGCCTGGTCGGCACAAACATCTGGAATGCATGCGATGTCATTGTTTTTGCTAGAATTGTCCTGAATCCGAGGGTTTTTCAAAATTTCAGGACAATTTTATGAAATTCAATAAGATACCTGATGATGGGCTCAGGCTGGCCGCGAACATGGAGACACGCTACGACGCGTGGCTGCAGGCTCAGCGCAAGGTCGCTGCTGGCCGCCTGCAATGGAAAACCTCCGGCGACAAGGAATACCTGTACCGGATCATCGACAGCCGTGGCAACGGGACTTCACTCGGCCCCCGCAGCCAGGCCACGGAAGCGTTGATGGAAGCGTATCGAGTGGCCAGGCTTACCGCCGAGCAGACCTGGGACACACTGGAGCGCGAGGGGCGGATGTACCGCGCCTTGAGACTGCCGAGAATCGCCTCCTACGGCGCGGAGGTTCTGAGGGAACTCGATGTCAGCGGCCTGCTCGGAGAGTCCGTGCTGGTGGTGGGCACGAACGCATTGTGCGCCTACGTGCTGGAAGCCGGTCGATTCCTCGGATCCGAACTTGATGCCACCGAAGACTTCGATCTGACGTGGGTGCGCGATATGCGTGACAACCCGGCGCAGTCTCCCCTTGATCAACCCTCCGTCTTCGGTGTCCTGAAACAGGTCGACAGCACCTACACCGTGAACGCCGAGCGCCCATTCCAGGCTCGCAATTCCCAAGGAAACGAGGTTGAGCTGTTGATCGCCGAGTCCCTGACCGGCCTGCCCGCGTACGAGAAGCTTCGGCCCATTCCGCTGCCGGAACAGAACTGGCTTCTTCCCGGGCAACGCATCAGCCATATCACCTGTGGGATGGACGGCACGCCGGCGCGTGTCGTGGCGCCCGACCCGCGTTGGTTTGCCCTCCACAAGCTCTGGCTTTCAGAGAAAGAGACCCGCAACGCACTGAAGAAGGACAAGGATCGCGCGCAGGGCGAGACGATCCTGCAACTGGTGCACGAGCACATGCCTCATTTCCCCATGGACCGCGGGTTCGAGGAGAGTCTGCCCATCGAACTCCGGACTTACTTCGAGGCCTGGAAGCAAGGCACGGACCGGGCCCCTTCCGCCGTGCCATGACGGCACCGATGGAACATCGCCCGCAAGGGCACTGGCCCAGGATGTTTGGATGGCATTGAAGTGAGCCACCTGGATGGTCGCGTCCACGATTCGGCGTTGGCCGGGTTCCCGCAGTCCGGACTGCTCATGCGCCCGCACCGCGCATTCAATCTTCGATCCGTGCGCGGAGCCTCTGCTAGATTCATGACCCTTCGTGAGTCCAGGTAAAAGGCCCATGACCCGCATCGCCGTCGTCTCCGATATCCACGGCAATCTCGCTGCGCTGGAAGCGGTGGCGGCGGACATCCGCGCGCGGGGCGTGACCCGGGTGGTCAATCTCGGCGACAACCTGTCCGGGCCGCTGCTGCCGCGCGAGACGGCGCGATTCCTGATGGTGTCGGGTTGGCTGTCGCTGGCCGGCAACCACGAGCGGCAGATCCTGGCATCGCTGCGGGACGGGCGCGGCGGTGAATCCGATCGTTATGCGGCGGCGCAACTGGGCACGGCGGAGCTGGACTGGCTGCGCTCGCTGACGCCCTGCGTGCGCGTGGACGACGAGTTGCTGCTCTGCCACGGCACGCCGCGCAGCGATTGCGAACATCTGCTGGAGACGGTGGTCGGGCCAGGGACGCGGATGGCTTCCAGCGACGAGATCGCGGAGCGGCTGGCGGAAGAGCGCGCTCCGGTCATCGCGTGCGGACATACCCATGTGCCGCGCGTGGCGCGTACGTCGGCGGGACAACTGCTGTTCAATCCCGGAAGCGTGGGCCTGCAGGCCTATCGCGACGATCATCCGGTGCCCCACGTGGTCGAGAACGGGTCGCCGGATGCGCGCTACGCGATCCTGGAGAAGGACGCGCGCGGCTGGCAGGTGGAGCACATCGCCTTGCCCTATGACCATCTTGCAATGGCCCAGCTGGCGCGCGAACGCGGGCGCCCGGAGTGGGCGCAGGCGCTGCTGAGCGGCCACGTCGCGGCGTGATGTGCATCCCGCTGGCGTCAGCGCTCAGGGCCGGATGCGCGAAAGGCGGCTGATGCCGATGCCCGCGGCCCCTTGCAGGGTGGCCAGGGCGAGATCGCGCAGCCGTGGGGTGCGCGAGGCCACGCCTTCGCGCGGGATCTCCACCGCGTACTCGCGGGCATGTGCGTCCATCGCGGTGGCAAGGATGCAGGCGTCCGCGGCGATGCCGGTGAGCACGAGCCGGCGCACGCCCAGCTTCGCCAGCAGCAGCGGCAGCGGCGTGCACAGGAACGCCGAATGCTTGGGCTTGAGGATGTAGTAGTCGCCGGGCTGCGGCCGCAGGCGCTCGGCGATCTCGGCGCCCGGGGCGTCGGGATGCGCGCAGACGGCGACCAGTTCCTTGAAGTCGGCCTGCCAGTGCATGAAATTGTCGTTGACGTAGATGATCGGCGAACCCGCCCGATGGAAGCGCTGCTTCAGCGCCTGCAAACGGCGCGCCAGTGGACGGGCCTGGCGCGCCAGCACCGGCCCGCCCGGGAAATCGAACAGGTTGATCATGTCGATGATCAGCAGTGCGCTGGCTTGTGGTGGAGCAGGGGGGCCGGATCCCAAGCGATGTCTCCCGTGGCGTCTGCCGGGCAGCATCCGACGGCGCCCGCGTTCGCCATGTGAAAGCGCGGGCTTTTCACCCGTCCATGATGATTGTCGTCCTAGCGTGGAGACGGGTCGGGCAGGGAGCGGACAGCATGCATCGCAGCCGTTTGGCGCAGTGGGTCATCGATTGCCGGCAGGCGAATGCGGATCCGGTCGAACTGGACCAGGCCGCCCGCTTCTGGGCTGCCGCGCTGGGCCGGGACTGGCGCCGCCTGCCGGATCCGGCCGACGCGCACTATCGCCAGCTGGACATGCCCGACGGCCAGCCCGGCATCTTGTTGCAGGCGGTCAGGCATCCCAGTCGCGCGCACCTGGACATCGAGTCGACCGACGTGGACGCGGAAGTCCGGCGGCTCGAGTCGCTGGGCGCGCGGCGGGTAGCGCAGGTGCGCAACTGGTGGGTGATGCAGGCGCCGACCGGGCATCGCTTCTGCGTGCTGCGGCCGCAACGCGACGACCTGCTTCAGGAGGGCCATGCATGGCCGTGAACCGGCGCCGCACGCTGACCGTGGCGACTTTCAACGTCAACGGCATCCGCACCCGCCTGCCGCACCTGATCGCATGGCTGCGGCAGGAAGCGCCGGACGTGGCCTGCCTGCAGGAGTTGAAGGCCGTGGACGAGGGATTCCCGCGCGTGGAACTGGAAGCGGAGGGCTATCACGCGCGCTGGGTCGGGCAGCGTTCCTGGAACGGTGTGGCGGTGCTGACCCGCGGCGAGCCGGCGGAGGAAGTGCGCCGCAGCCTGCCCTGGGATCCCGGCGACAGCCAAGCGCGCTACCTGGAAGTCGATGCGTTCGGCCTGCGGGTGGCCTGCCTGTACCTGCCCAACGGCAATCCGCAGCCGGGACCGAAGTTCGACTACAAGCTCAAGTGGTTCGATCGCCTGATCCGGCATGCGCGCAAGCTGCATGCGCTGGAGCAGCAGGTGGTGATGGCCGGCGACTACAACGTGGTGCCGACCGACGAGGACATCTACAACCCGCGCTCCTGGCGCAAGGACGCGCTGCTGCAGCCGGAAAGCCGCGAGCGCTACGCGAAACTGCTGGAGGCCGGCTGGGTCGACGCGATCCGCGAACGCCATCCCGACGACCGCGTCTACACCTTCTGGGATTACTTCCGCCAACACTGGGAACGCGATGCCGGCCTGCGCATCGATCACCTGCTGCTGAATCCAGCGGCGGCCGCGCGCCTGAAAGCGGCCGGCGTGGATCGCTGGGTGCGCGCGTTGCCCAAGCCCAGCGATCATGCCCCCGCCTGGATCACCCTGGCGGGCGCGACCCGCCCGGCGTGCCGCAAGCGCGGCGCCTGACGCCTCAGCCCTGGCGTGCGTTGAACCGGACCTGGCCGATTTCCGAACGCGGCGGCGCGCCGAACAGGCGCTTGTATTCGCGGCTGAACTGGGACGGGCTTTCGTAGCCGACCCGGTGCGCGGCGGCGACCGCATCGATGCCGTCGGCCAGCATCAGCCGGCGCGCCTCGTGCAGGCGCAGCTGCTTCTGGAATTGCAGCGGAGACAGCGTCGTGACCGCCTTGAACTGGTGGTGCAGCGATGAAGTGCTCATGTGCACCGACTGTGCCAGCTCGTCGATGTTGAGCGGATGCAGGAAACGCTGGCGCAGGTGCGCGACTGCGCGCGAGATGCGATGCGAGCGGGTGTCGGCGGCGGCGATTTCGCGCAGGCTGTGGCCCAGGTCGCCGACCAGCACGCGGTAGAAGATCTCGCGGATCGCCAGCGGCGCCAGCACCGGCAGGTCCGCCGGCGTGTCCAGCAGGCGCATCAGCCGCAGCACCGCGTCGAGCAACGGCGTGGTCACCTTGGCGGCGTACAGTCCGGGATCCAGTCGGTTGGAGGTCGGTTGCGGGCCCGCATCCAGCATCAGCGAGGCGATCACCGCCGGATCGATGTCCAGGCGCAGGCTCAGGTAGGGCTTCTCCGGGGTGGCCTCGATGACCTGGCCGATCATCGGCAGGGTCACCGACACCACCAGGTAGTTCAGCGGGTCGTAGCG
>MTEY01005538.1_pt1 | contig 17792 bp, 24 predicted proteins | sample 1042721 | NCBI WGS metagenome assembly MTEY01 (sample SAMN06185809, study PRJNA358809) | soil metagenome | isolation source: soil biostimulated with seedmeal as carbon source | place: India | collected 2015-05-23 | reverse complement strand
GCCCTGACCGGCACACTTGTTCATTGTTGCCTGATCTTGCGCGTTATCGCACTCAGAGGATGCTGAAGCAGAGCCCGAGAAGAACATAGCTGTTAACGCTATGGCGATATATTTAAGCATTATGCTCTCCGTTACTTTAATGTGATAATAATGGAAGAAATACTCGTAAATTATAAACCATGCATCTGGAATTGCCCGCGATGGTTAATTAGAAGAGGAGCGCATTACTTATTAGAGAAAGCTGATATTAGTGCCGGAAGTTACTTACAGCATGCTATCGCCGCGTTAGACGTGCCCCCCGCCATCGATCGGTGGTTTTCACTGACTCCGCTCGACCGCGAAGCTTGGGGCGTCTTCGCCTTTGCCTTCCTGCAGAAAGTCGATTAGTTCACCCATTAATGCTTCGGCTACAGGTTTGATCATTGCCAATTCGATTGCACCTGTATCTGTTTTGAGAGTGAGAATTCCGACCAGAGGATCATGGTTGAGCACGGTATAGCCCGCACCTAGAATTTTGTTGAAGCCGGTACGACCGATTTTAGCCATTGTTTCCTCCATCAGGTTCGGATCAGCTAACCTCTATCACTAAAAATTGGAGAGAACGATACGCGGTTCGGCTCGACGGTCAGGGGCGCTTCGCCAGGCGCTCGGAGATTCTGGCGCGATTAATAGCTACGGCATCTTCGGTCGGCTCCCAATCATTGCACCATACATCGGGGAAGCCGTCTAGCAGTTGATCGATGTTGGTAAACTGCGGGGAATATCCACGCGCGAGCATTTCGTCGATAATCGCTGCCTGTCTTTTGGCGAGGTAGCCAAGCCGGGGATAGAAAAAGCGAACGTGCCCCTTACCCAAGGTATAAACGGATGGGTTGCGGGCATCGGTGGGTGCTTCTCCTCGCTCTATCGCTGAGCGTACTAAAGCGAAAACACGCGGCAATTCCCTATACTCAGCTATAAGATGGGGGCCGGTTAATTCTGACGGGTCTACGCAATTAATACGAGTCACAGTGCCACTTAACGCTCTGCTATTTGAAAGCGGGGGATATAGCCGGGAATCTCAGATTCAGGCAAGTACCGCTGCTGCCAAAAGTACCTTGCCCAGCCGCCCAATACAACCCGATGTCATAATCAAAATACAACTTCTGATACTGCGCACTTCTTTGTGCGCACTTCTCGAAAAGACCTAAAAGAAGTTCGCAAATGCACGCTGCTTTTGGTGCGTAAGTGTTCTTATATAGAAACTTACGCACAAAGCGCGCGGCGCGCAGTTCTCGAGTTTTGAGAAGTGCGCACTTTTCCTGATTTTTGCCAATTCCAGAATACAACCTGATTTGAGGTCGGGCGCAAAATTTTCGCCACGCTGCGTCGGCCATTAACACCACATTTATTGAGGCGCTGCACACTCGCATCGTCTCTACCAGTTTCTGCTTGACACATTCGTTCGAGACTCATTCCATCTTTATATCGGACTACCATCCGATTCACGCCGCTACCAACGGCATACCGCAATAAACACGAGGAGCTCACATGGCACGCAACCGCACGCGCGCGCCTTCATCTACGACCACGACCGCCACCAAAACGCAAACCGTCCGCATCAACGGCGCCCGTGTCAAGATTACCACCCGCAATGGCCGCGTTACTACCAAGCCCGCCTTGCCGCTCGAATGGGAATTACAGGCGGCACAAGTAGCCAGCCTGCGCCGCCTGCCACAGTACCAACGCCAGTTCCTGCTGGCGGGTGACATGAACGCCAGCAAGCGTGGGCCAAGAGCCCAGGCCCAGGCAATCGCAACAGGAATGGCCAGCGGCGAACCTGACCTTCGCATCTATGGCGAATACGGGCGTCTGCTGATGATCGAGAACAAGGTCGGGCAGGGAAGACTGTCGCCGGCCCAGAAAGACCGCCACGCTGCCCTACAGCGGCTGGGCTACACGGTTCTGGTCATTCGGGCCACCACAACGACAGAAGCCGCTGAGCAGGCCGTTACGGCGGTTCTGGAGTGGCTGGCAGAGACGCACACCACCAAGGCCGCCTAACCAACCAAACCAAAACACGAGGAGTAATTATGTCACATCTCAATTCCAAGCCGACTATCGCAACTAGTGCAATCCATGGATGGACATTGCCCGAGCGCAGCCCAGAGCAGCGAGAAGCCACGAGAGAGCGACTGCGTCTCGAGCGCGCCCGAGAAGTGAAGGCAATTGCCAAGATGCGCCGTCGCATCGAACGGCGCCAGTCAATCGGGAACGATTGGGATGGTCGCGCTGCAAACGATAATATCGCATGGCCCTTGGCCGTGGCGCTGGTCAAAGAGGGTAATACCGAGCTTTTGAAATATGCGATGATGTACCGACGCATACACACTGCAGCTAAGAGTAACGCTCTTCTAGGAGGGTCGGCAGTTTCCCTAGGAGATGGCATGGCACTGGATCGCCATATCCATGTGAAGTCAAACGGCAGCATTGCGTACAAACATGTTCGTCAATCCACCGCCGCAAGTGTTGACATCCCGGCGCAGCGAAAATCAATCACCGACGCAGAGACACAGCTTTCATCCGATAAGTCAGAAAGCGGGTATACAAGCATTCCTAAGCCGTGGCGAGGCGATGTATCTGTGAATGAGATGATTGATGCGAAGCAGAAGTTGCCCCGATTGCAATCTGCATTGGGTTACCTTTGCGAGCCCTTTGAGTTAGCTTGCATCGATGGGAAGACGCTAGCAGAAGTTGGGGCAACCGTAGGTGTATCTAACCGAAGCGGCGCGCAAGGGGCGGGACGAGCTCTTGTCCATACAGCACTTATCACATTACGAGACATCTTGGGAGATTTACGGCGGAAAGACATAGCGGCCTGACGCATGCGCTGAATGTCCCAAAGCTTGGTAATAGTGGGAAGGCAATCTTCCACATTATTCCAAGTTCTGTGCGCACAGGCTGATGCCAGCGACAGACGCTCGGCCACGATGTGAGCCGGGCGTAACTATCGGCAAGGCAGCATAGCTGAGAAGGTTGCGGTTCGTTCGTGGCCGTTCCTTGCCATTTCAACAGCAAACGCAGCATCATCATACGGATGAACGCGACCCGCCTGTATTATGCGCAGGAACGGTGACCGTCACATCGTGGTCGGGATAACCATGGGCACCCGGATGCTGAAAAGGCCACTGCAGGGTCGTTCGTTTGCTGCATTCATCCAGCGTCGTTTCTCCTCCGGCTGCTGGTTCGGCGGGTTGAGCCTATTGCGGTAGGCTCCCCGCCGGCACGATTGGCTTGATTGATTGTTGGGCTCTCCTAATTGATAGTTTGAGGAGCCAGACATGACGTATTCCGCAACGAAGAGTCCGTTTCGTACCGGTGTCCGAGGGCTATGCCCGAGGTGCCAACAAGGACACCTGTTCAAAGGCTATCTAGCACTAGCCAAGCAGTGTGAGGTTTGCGGTCTGGACTATTCGTTCGCCGATCCCGCTGACGGCCCCGCATTCTTTTCGATGTCGATCGCCGCGGTGCCTGCGCTGCTATTCGGTATCTGGTTGCAATCAGTTTTTGATCCACCGATCTGGGTTCATGCAATCACGACCCTGCCGATAATCGTGATTGCATGTGTTCTGTTGTTGAGACCAATTAAAGGTTGGTTGGTCTGCTCCCAGTATTTTCATAAAGCTGAGGAAGGAAGGATTGATACCGACTGGCGGCCAGGTCCGCGATAGTCTGTTTCAACTGGCTGGCTCAACGGAATCTACCGGTAACGACTGCCGCGGCCCTTCATGAGCATGCATGCAACCAAGGCCACCAGACCGACGGATGCCCACGCCGATGCGGTTCCGGGATTTTGTCGTGCGTATTGCACAGCACGCTGGCCATGTTCACGTGCCCCTTCGGCGAGCACATTCACCGCGTCCTTCGTGGACGCAAGGGCGTCGTCGGTTGCGCCGGATAGATTCCCGAGATGATCTGACAATCGGGACGATAGGCTGCTGATTTCCTTGCGCAGTGCGTCGATTTGTTCGGAAACCATGCCTTCGGTGGTCTGTGCCATTTCATTCTCCTTTTCGATTACGAGGAGAGAACGGGCGTCATCGATTAATTGTTCCATTCAATTTCAGCGGGCAAGAGCGCTGGTGTGCTCGCCGGTCTCATAAGCCGGATATGATCGGTTCGATCCCGATGCCCGCAACCAATTAAAGAGCAGCTGACTCTTAATCAGCTGTGCGAAGGTAAGCATGACCAGACGTGATCAGCGCAGCACTGAAGCCGCATCTTACCGCAAGCTCTACAAGACATCCCGCTGGCAACGCTTACGTGAGCGGCAACTGACCGCGCATCCATTGTGCGTCTACTGCCTGCAGCAAGAGGATGTCACGCCTGCCACGGTATGTGACCACGTCCGGCCACATAGGGGCGACGAAACGCTGTTCTTTGATCCCGATAACCTTCAAAGCCTCTGCGCTCCCTGCCATGACCGCGTCAAGCAGCGTGAAGAGCTCGGCCAAGATGTCATTCGGTTCGGACCGGACGGGTGGCCGATAGCATAACCATGCAATTCTCGACCTCTTGCATGGTTCAGGCGGGTGAGCTTCGGCTCCCCGCCTCTTTCATATGAGGTCGGCAAGGAGTCGAGACCTTGGATCTATTTGGAAATTGCATCTCCGCCCCATTAGCGGACAACGATAACCGCCCTGATTATTCGAGGCTTGGTAGGTATGCAGAGTTTCTGGTTTGCGCTGATATCACCAAGAATGGATACCACGCTATTCATTCAGATACGTCTGGGTTCGACGTCCTTATGATAGCAGGCCACAAGACGTATCGAATTCAGGTTAAATCATCATCTATCATTAGGCGCCAACGCGCTGAATGGAGATGCAGGATATCCGTGGACCGACGCGGCGGTAACGCTAGCCGGAAGCGTGAGCTTGATCGGCGTGATGCCGATATACTGGCTCTCTTCCATAATGACTTGGAAACTATCGTTTATCTGCCGGTTTTGCCTGGGTGCGGGCATGTGAAGCTGCCTGTCAGGTATTTGAAGGAAGCAAAAACGATAGAAACCCTTCAGAGCGCCATATCAGTTATGGACGGAACGACAGTTCACTATATCCCCGAAGGTATCCCGGCATAGACGGGGGGATCAAAAAGCGCCCAAGTCCGCAGTCACAGGACCAGCGGGGACCGACAGCGCACGCATCTGCAATTCAAAACATGACCCCATAAGGATTTCATTCCATGGCAAAGCCGAGAAATCCCCTCGGCAAAGCAAAGGTCGAGGGTCGCGACAAAATCAATGCCGGTCGGTACAATAACCGCGCCGAACCGGCCGCAAACGGCCCTCTTGGGGCTCCTCCCGTTTGGTTGAAGGATAGCGCTGAGATCAAAGCGAAGTCAGCCTGGAAGCTTTTCGCCAAAGAGCTGCCGTGGCTGAATGAATCGCATCGAACACTGGTCGGAATGGCCTCGACTATTCAGGGCCGCATCATGGCTGGGCAGGAAGTTGGTGTGCAGGCAATGAACCTGCTTCGCCAGATGCTGGGCCAGATGGGTGCGACACCTGCTGACGCCTCCAAGGTCGCGACACCTGACGAGGGCGAAGAGAAGGATGATCTGCTTGACTGATATGCCTGCGCTTGAGCGTGTGAGCGCTTATGCGCAAGCTGTCATTGATGGCAGTGAAGTTGCTGGCCCTCACGTTCGTAATGCCTGCCGCCGCCATTTCGACGATCTCGAACACGGTCACGAGCGCGGCCTGTATTGGGATGACGACGCCGCCGATCGCGTGTTTAGGTTCTTTGAAGGTCGGCTCAAGCTTTCTGAAGGCCAGTTCGAAGGCAAGCCATTCAAATTGCATGCCTCACAGGCGTTCAAGCTGGGTTCGCTGTTCGGCTGGAAACGTGCTGACGGTTCGCGCCGCTTTCGGCGCGCCTATATCGAGGAAGGCAAGGGCAACGGCAAATCGCCGTTTGCTGGCGGTGTCGGTCTATACGGACTGATTGCCGACAAGGAAGCCGGCGCGCAGATCTATGCCGCTGCTGCCAAGAAAGAACAGGCTGGAATTCTTTTTCAGGATGCCGTGAAAATGGTGCGCGCTGCTCCTGCATTGGTCGAGCGGTTGAAATTCAGCGGCGGTATCGGGCGCGAGTTCAATATCGCGCATCACAAGTCGCAATCGTTTTTTCGTCCGATCTCGAAGGATTCCGGCAAGTCTGGCTCTGGTCCGCGACCGCACTTCGCGCTTTGCGACGAAGTCCACGAACACCCAGACCGCTCGACGATGGAAATGCTTGAGCGCGGTTTCAAGTTTCGTCGCCAGCCTCTGCTGTTGATGATTACGAACTCGGGCAGCGACCGAAACAGCATTTGCTGGGAAGAGCACGAGCATGCCGTCAAGGTTGCAGCAGGGACGCAGACGCCGGATGAGGATTTTACCTATGTCGGCGAGGTGATCGACGACACGACATTTTCCTATGTCTGCGCGCTGGACAAGGGCGACGATCCGCTCAAGGACGAAACCTGCTGGAAGAAGGCTAACCCGCTTCTGGGCGTTATCCTGACGAAGGAATATCTGGCCGGTGTTGTCGCGCAGGCAAACCAAATGCCGGGCAAGCTGAACGGCATTCTTCGGCTGCACTTCTGCTGCTGGACCGATGCCGACAAGGCATGGATGCCGCGCGAGACCGTCGAAAGCGTAATGGACGATTTCGATCCTGAAGTCGAACACGCTGACAAACCGGTTTTCATGGGCGTCGACCTGTCCGGTAGCAAGGACATGACCGTGCTTGCGTGTGTGGTGCCGACTGGCTTCAAGGAAATGGAGCGCGAGGATGGGTCTACCGTCAATCTGCCGACGTTTGATGCGTGGGTTGAGGCTTGGACGCCAGCTGATACGCTGGAAGCGCGAGAACAGGCTGACAAGGCGCCATATGCGCTTTGGGTAAAGCAGGGCTGGTTGAATGCCCCGCCAGGCAAGCGAATTCGATATGACTTCGTGGCTTCGCGGGTGCAGCAAATCGATCACGCCTTCGATATCAAGGCCATCGCCTACGACCGATATGCCTACGACAAGTTCCACGAGGAAGTCGAAGCGCTCGGGTTGGACATTGAACATGTCGCACACCCGCAGGGCGGTAAGGTTCGGGCACGTCCCGAGCCAGCAAAGGTAGAAGCGGCGAAAGCTGCTGGCTTACCGCCGCCTCAAGGCTTGTGGATGCCGGGCTCGGTTCTGGCGCTCGAAGACATGATTATCGACGGTCGCATTCGCACGCGGCGCAATCCGGTACTTATGACCGCCCTGATGGGCGCCACCTTCGATCATGACCCGCAAGACAACCGATGGTTCGTGAAGACGAAGGCGTCAGTGCGCATCGACGCTGCTGTCGCTTTGGCAATGGCGGTTGGTGTAGCGATGGACGGCGCGGTTATGCCGAAAGAATCCGTCTACAAGAAACGCGGCATCCGAATGGCCGGCTAATCGGAACAAGGAAAGATATGGGTATTTTAGACCTGTTCCGGTCCAAACCGGAGGCAGCGCCTTCGGTCGCGCCGAAACGAGCGCCGCGAGCTGACTGGCAATATTTCGACGGCTTGAATGATCCAAGGCTGGCCGCCTTTCTTGGCGGCGGCGCAGAAACTGCGAGCGGCATGGCGGTGACGCCAAAGGCTGCCCTTTTCAACACAACGGTTTTTCGCTGTGTCGACCTCATCTCAGGCAGCATCGGAATGTTGCCATTTTACCTAATGCACAAGGACGGGAAGGGGCGACTTCACCCAGCTGATGATCATTCTCTGTTTGATGTTCTTCTTACGCAGCCGAATAACTGGCAGACGGCGTATGAATTCCGCCGGCAGCTGCAATCACATGCGCTGACCTACGGCAATGCGTATGCCCGTATTGTTCGAAACGGCAAACGTGTGGTGGCTTTGCAGCCCCTGCACCCAACCAATGTCACCGTCGAGCAGAAAGACGACCTGACCGTCATCTACAAAGTCGTCTTGAAGGGTGGTCGATATGTCCAGCTGCCCCAGTCGGAGGTTTTCCATCTCCGCGATATGACGGACGATGGCGTCATCGGCCTTTCCCGTGTTCAGCAGGCAAAAGAAGCCATTGGCCTTGCCATGCAGACCGAAAAAGCCGCGGCTCGCCTATTTAAGAACGGTACGATGGTCGGCGGCGCGCTCACGCACCCAGGTAAACTCGGTGACCCGGAGTTCGAAAACCTCGACACCAGTCTCAAGGAAAAGTTCTCTGGCGCGGAAAACGCCCACAAGTGGCTGATTCTTGAAGAAGGCATGAAGGCAGAGCCGTTCTCTCAGACGGCAAGAGATAGCCAGCAGATCGAGACAAGAAATCATCAAATTGAGGAAGTTGCACGTGCTTTTGGTGTGCCGCGACCTCTGTTGATGATGGACGACACGTCCTGGGGCAGCGGTATCGAAACCCTTGGCCAGCTTTTCGTCCGTTATGGACTGGCGCCGTGGTTCACCGCTTGGGAACAGGCGGTTTCTCGGTGCCTGCTGACCCGAGAAGAGCGTCGATCGTATCAGGCTGATTTCGATGAGCGCGAATTGCTTCGCGGTTCGATTAAGGATCAGGCCGAGTTCCTCGCGAAAGCCTTAGGTTCGGGTGGCTCGAGACCGTGGATGTCCCAGAACGAAGCTCGCGATTATGTGGGCTTGAGCCAGAGCGACGATCCAGACGCGGACAGCCTCAAAAACCCAATGACGCAGCCAGAAACTGGCCGCCCTCCTTCAGGAACACGCAATGAGCCTTAACAGAACGCCGGTTGCTGCCGTTGCGCGACCGAAGTCGTATCAGTGGGATGTGCCTCTCTCCGCCTTGGAGCGGTGGGAGAGTGCTCCCCAAGCGGCAGAAGCAGACGATCCGAACACTATTTCGATCTTTGACGTGATCGGTGAAGATTATTGGACCGGGGGCGGGTTTACGGCTAAGCGAGCCGCCGCCGCGCTTCGATCTATCGGGAAGAACCCGGTCACCGTGAACGTGAATTCGCCAGGCGGCGACATGTTCGAGGGACTGGCGATTTACAATCTCCTCGCAAGCCATCCCGGCAAGGTCACTGTCAATGTGATGGGTTATGCGGCGTCTGCGGCATCAATCATCGCGATGGCTGGCGACAGGGTGATCATGTCGACCGGTTCGATGATGATGATCCACCGAGCTTGGGGCCTTGCTGTCGGCAATACGCACGATTTTACCGACGCTGCGACACTGTTTCAGTCCTTCGATAGTTCAATGGCGGATATTTACGCCGCCCGAACCGGACTGGCGCAAGACGTTGTACTTTCTCTATTGGATGGCCCGTCAAAGGCGTCGGACGGCACTTGGCTATCTGCCGACGAGGCCATTGAAAAGGGATTTGCGGACGAGAAGGGCGCTGGAATCGGCAAGCCAGACGCAAAAGCTGAACTTCCCGCACATATCGCAGCAATGCGCCGAATTGACCGGGCGCTAGCTGCAGCAGGTGAGACGCGGCGCTCGCGTACTCAACTTCTCCATGAAATTCGAGGCGAGCGTGATGCCGCCGAGAACGCCAAGCGCGATGCTGGCGAGGACACGACAAGCGAAGCCGCCATTCGTGCGGCACTTTCCAGCAATTTATCAATTCTCAGGAGGTAGTCCGAATGGACGCTACCGAAATTAAAGCTCTTATCGAAGAGCAGGGCCGCGCATTTGAAGCGTTCAAGGCAGAACACAGCGCTGCGCTCAATGACGTAAAGAAAGGCACGGAAGATGTCGTTCGAACCGAAAAGGTCGATCGCATCAATGCCACTGTCAGCGATCTTCAGGCGGCTCTCGACGAGCAGGCCCAGAAGCTCGCTGCTTTGCAGACGGCAGGTGCCTCGCACCCGGCTCGCGACATCAAGAACGCCGAATACACCAAGGCGTTTGACCGCTTCTTCCGCAAAGGCGATGAGGCAAGCATCGACGCATTCATTCAGGCCAACCCACAGGCCGCGATGAGCGTCGCCGTTCCAGAAGATGGCGGCTATACGGCGCCGACCGAATGGGACCGTACCATCACCGACAAGCTGAAGGTCGTTTCTCCGATGCGCGGTATCGCTTCGGTCATTCAGATTTCTGGTAATGGCTTCTCCAAGCTCTACAACGACCGCGCTACGGCTTCGGGCTGGGTAGGTGAAACCACTGCGCGTCCTGAAACCCCGGCTGCAAAGTTCGCCGAAGTGAAGTTCAACACCGGCGAAATCTACGCGAATCCTGCGGCAACGCAGCGCCTGCTGGACGATTCCGAAATCAATCTCGAAAACTGGCTTGCCGGTGAAGTCGAGACCGAGTTCGCCTATCAGGAAGGCATTGCGTTCGTTTCCGGAAATGGCACCGACAAGCCCAAGGGTCTGCTGACCTATACGGCGGCGAATTCGCACCCGTGGGGCGCAATCCCGACGGTGAATAGCGGTGACGCAGCTGGTCTCACGACCGATGGCCTTATTGATCTGGTCTATGACCTGCCTAGCGAGCGCACCCCGAATGCGCGTTTTGCAATGAACCGCAAAACGCAGGGCGCTATCCGTAAGCTGAAGGACGGTCAGGGCAATTACATCTGGCAGCCGGGTCTGGTTCTGGGCCAGCCAGCAACGGTCCTTGGCTTCCCGGTCAGCGAGCTTGCTGCAATGCCGGACATCGCCGCTGACGCCATCCCGGTTGTCTTCGGTGATTTCCAGCGCGGCTATCTGGTGGTTGACCGCATGGGTATTCGCATCCTTCGCGATCCGTACACCAACAAGCCTTTCGTGCAGTTCTACACCACGAAGCGCGTTGGCGGCGGCGTGACTGATCCGACGGCCCTGCGTTACCATAAGATCGCAACGGCTCCGACACCTTAATCTGAATAGTAACGGGGCGCCTTCGGGCGCCCCTTCATATAGGAGGCGCTGATGGAAGTTCGTGTTTCAAAGGCATTCAGGGCGGTGCCTGAAGGTGAGGTTTATCCGCGCCAGTTTGATGTCGGCGATACTGTGACTGGTCGCATGGCCGAGGTGGCGCGAGCGCTGGGCTGTGTCGCAGATGAGCCTGCCAAGCGGAAGGGTTTCGATCGTGGCGGTGGATCTTGATCGGTTAAAGCGACATCTTCGAATTCAATTCGATGATGAGGACGCAGAGCTTGAAGGTTATTTGTCCGCCGCTCAAGGGTCGGCTCTGCGATATATGAACCGCGACACGGTGCCGACAGGTGCTGAAGCCGAAGTGGATGCGGCCGTGCTGCTTATTGCTGGCGATCTTTACGAAAACCGCGAGCGACAATCGACTGCCGAGCTGTTCGAAAACCGGTCGGCGCGCTGGCTGCTTGATCCGTACAGGCTGTTGAGGGTGTAGTGCCGTTCATCGCAAGTTCATGCATAATTCTTCAAGATGCGTCTTGAAAGGAGTATGCAGAATGAAGCTTGTTAAGGGACTTATTGCTGGGGTTCTGGGCGTCGGGCTGCTGATCGGGGCAGGTGCTGCGCAAGCTGCACCAACAATCAACGTTGCAAAGCCGGACATTAGCTCCAATGTTGAGCAGGTCCGGGATCATCGTGGACATCATTCGCGGAAACACTGGAAGAAGCGGCATTACTATAAGCGCCATCATTGGCGCTCGCACCACCGCCATTACCGTGGGCCACGGTGGCATTCACACCGCTATTACCGACATGACGGCTGGCGTAATCACCATCGTCACCACTATCGCGGTGGGTATTACATCAGAAGAGGGTACTGATTTTAGGGCGCTACGGCGCCCTTTTCTTACGGAGTGATCAATGCCTTGGCTCCGATTTATTGCGACATATGATTTCAGTCCCAAGCCTGCGGTAACGATCCGCTACCCGGCGGGCTACGTCGGACTAGTGACCACACCTTGCGCTAATCGCGCTGTTGCCGCTGGCAAAGCCGAGCGACTTCCAACCCCTACGAAAGACGAGGCCGAAGCATGGCGAAGCGCGCAGGTGCCGGCAGCCTGAACTGCCGTTTGACGTTTCAGCGTCGCGAACAGATAAGCGATGAATGGGGCGGTACACGCGGCGAGTGGGTTGACCAGTTCACCGTACCGGGAAGGCTGGAACCACGATACGGCAGCAACGTTGAAAGCGTCATGGCTGCGCGAATGCAGTCCATGCAGCCGTACAATCTGACCATCCGTGGCAGCAGCGCGGCAAGGCAAATAACGGCATCGTGGCGGGCCTACGACGCTCGGGCAGGTAAGACTGGGGGCAAGCCAAACCGCGTGTTTGGGATAAAGACTGTCGTCAATCCGGACGAGCGCAATGCCTGTTTGGAAATGCTCGTTGTTGCAGGCGAGGAAACCTGATGGTGGTTAAGGTAAAAGGTCTGGATCGCCTGCAGATAAAGCTCAAAAAATTCCCGGAAGTTGCTGAAACACTTGTCAAAGCCGCTATGGAGCAAGGCGCGCAGGACATCGTCAACATGATGCAAAACCTTGTTCCCGTCGATGATGGCGAACTGATGGAAAGCATCGGTTGGACGTGGGGCACCGCCCCCAAATACAGCCAGCGCATCGGCACCGTTAAGTCGAATGACGGCAAGCTGACAATTACGATTTACGCCGGCAATTCCAAGGTGCGTTACGCACATCTGGTAGAGTTCGGCAGCGCGCCGCACGTCAACGGCGGCATGTTCCCCGGAACATTCAACCCGGGTGCCAAGGCGCAGCCCTTCTTTTACGTTTCATGGCGAGCTAAGCGGCGAAGTGCACGGGCCCGAGTGTCGCGCGCAATCACCAAGGCAGCCAAACAGATAGCGGCGGATCGCTAATGGACCCGGTTTTAGAACTTCAGGGCGCAATTATTCAGCGATTGCGCAGCTTTCCCGCGCTTGTCTCGCTGATTGGTCAGCGCAGCTACGATAACCCGCCGACGAATGACCAAGGGCAAGTCTCACCCTCGATTTTTCCGTATGTCAGCGTCGGCGCGTCGAGCGCTCAACAGGCAAACGTCGACTGCATTTTCGCTGACGATATCATTTTCCAACTGGATGTCTGGTCGATTGAGCCAGCCAAAAAGCAGATGCGCGACATCGCAAACGCAGTGCGTCTCGCAACACGAGGGTGGGAGCCTGCTTTGGCATCTAATGCCCTCGTGACATTCGACTACTGGCGAACTGACTACATACAGGACGGCGCGATCAATCATGCGTCGATCCGTTACACGGCGATCATCGAGCAGCCCTAGGGCCTCCACGCCGACCACCCCAAAAATCTATCTATAGACCGCCCTCTGGGTGGTCTTTTTCGTATGGAGGCCGCAATGGCTCAAGCTACGACGATCAAAGGCGGCAAGGTCCGCGTTAAGATCGGCAATGACGCAACGCCGATCGTGTATAAAGCACCATGTGGCTTTACCCAGCGATCGATTACGCTAACCAAGAACCTCAATGAAGTCTCGATCCCGGATTGTGAAAATCCTGACAAGGTCGACTGGATCGGTCGTGACGCCGCATCGCTCTCAATGAGCATTAGCGGCGAAGGCGTGCTAGCTTCAGAATCCGTTGAGGATTGGCTGGATGCAGGTGAGAGCATCGACTCCATCCCGGTACAGGTTGAAATCGAGTTTCCTGCCACGACCTACACCTATACTGGCAAAATGCACGCTGAGAGCCTCGAAATCGGCGCCAACAACGGCGAGCGGGCTACACTCAATGTGTCGCTGCAATCCGACGGCGAGATGGTCCGCACCTCTGCTCCGACGGCCCCGTAATGAGCAGGGACGCGAAAGTCGAACTCGACTGGGCGGATGGTACTTATACCTTCCGCCTCGGTTGGGGTGAGTTGGAAGCCTTGCAGGAGGCTTGCGACGCCGGCCCCTGGGTCATTCTGGAGCGGTTATTCACCAAACAGTGCCGCGTCGGCGATATTGTTCATGTTATCCGGCAGGGACTGATTGGTGGGGGCTTGGAACCGACGGCCGCCACGAAACTCGTGCGAACCTACATCGAAAAGCGCCCACCTGCCGAGAATATCGTCTTCGCCACCATCATCCTGCAGGCTGGCATTCAAGGCGTACCGGAAGAGCCGGTGGGGGAGCAAGCGGCGGCAAATCAGACGGAGAGCAACTTGACAGTCTCCCCAACGGAAAAGTCAGATTTGCCGCGGTCTACGGCAACGGGGCGGCGCTCGGATTCACGCCGCAAGAAGTAAGACGAATGTCCATGTGGCAGTTCATGGCTGCCGTTGACGGCTACGTCAAAGCTAACTCGACCGACGATGGCGGTTTGAGCCAGAAGGAAAAAGACGAGCTTTGGGAGTGGGTGAGCGAGGGGTAGGGTTGCTTTCTAGTAGCAACCCAACTGTGTCGCTTCAGCCTGCGCCTGAGCGCGTTCAGCTTCCAGTATTCCAGCATAGTTGGCCCGGCTAAGCAGTTGTTGGCATCTTAGTTCTTTGTTCGCCGTGTCCGATGCCTGATTGCTGGCGCAACCGGACAAAGCCAACATTGCTACGCAAACTGTAGTTATCGCTTTCATAGATCTTCCTCCTCGCAAAGGAGTATGGCTCGTGTCGGCATGATTGGTAAAGTGACGCCGCAAATCTACTTAAACGGATTCAGCGACTTTGCGCCTTTGGCCTTCGGATCGATGGTCAAAGTATATGTGCCGCCCGGAAATTTGTAAGGCGCACATCGTTGCAAGGCCCGGCTGAGCGATTCCACGCCAGCCTTTCCAATCCCGTCTTTCGGGAACTCTTTGGCAGTCACATCCGACAAATCCCCATCTTTATCCAGTTCGACAGAGAGAACAATCTTGCTTGCCAATTTCAAAGAAGCAGGCGGGTTCCAGCACTCCAGAGCGGCCCGCGCGGACGCATCGTTCTGCTCATTAGCCTGCGCGGGAATTGCCATGACGGCGGCAGCAATCACCAAAAAACATACTCTCATGGAGCCTCCCTGCCATGGCAACCAACCTTGAATCTCTTGTCGTCCAATTTTCAGCCGATTTCAAGCGCTTGGAAAACGCCATCAATCGCCAGCGCGGGCAGTTCACGCGGCAGATGCGCCAGATGGAGAAGTCCGCAGATGCCAGTGTGCAGCGCATAAATGCGGCGCTTGGCAATATCGGCAAGGGCACAATGCGAGACCTCGCGGCCCCTTTGACCGGCATTTCTGCCGCTTTGGGGACGCGCGAGTTGATGCAGTATGCGGATGCTTGGACCCAGGCTGGGAACCTCATTCGTTCGTCAGCGACGGCTGCTGGTGTTGGCGCTCGCTCGCTGAATGAATTGAAGGACGGGGCTAACGAAGCCCGAACAAGTCTTGAAGCCTATACTGACCTGTATGCTCGGCTGATCAGATCGGCCTCCGCAGTAGCCAAGTCTGAAGACGAGATTGCTTTGGCGACGTCGCTTGTCTCGAAAGCCTTTAACGCAGGCGGGGCATCGGCACAGGAACAAGCTGCTGGCATCCTCCAGCTTGGTCAGGCGCTTGGATCGGGTGTGCTGCAAGGTGACGAACTGCGATCCCTGCGTGAAAACGCGCCAGTCATCGCGAAGGCGATTGCGGACGAGTTTAAGACGACGATCGCAGGTTTGAAGCAGCTTGGCGCCGATGGGAAGCTGACGTCCGATCGTGTTTTCAAGGCTATCCTGAATGCTCAGAAACCCATTGAAGCGCAATTCAAAGCGACTAACGCAACGATTGCTGACGCATTCACACAGCTGAACAATGAATTCACGGCCTACATTGGAAACGCTGACAAGTCGGCTGGCGCTAGTGCGCAGTTGGTTCAGGCGCTGCAGTACGTGGCCGACAATTTCAAGGAAATTGCCGGCGTCGTCGCAGCGTTTGCAACAGTACTGATTACCGCCTTCACTGGACGGGCGATTGCTGGCGTCGTAGTTGGGATTGGTCAGGCTGTCGTCGCATTGGGTTCTTTTCTGACCGCACTGCGCACCGGAACCAGTGTTGTTGCTGCATTTAGTGCTTCTCTGGGGCCGATTGGCCTTCTTGCAGGTGCAGCTGCTGGGGCGGTTTACCTGCTCTACAACAATATGTCGTCGGGCGACCATGCGGCTAAATCATTCAGCGAAGCCGTTGACGGAAACAAGGTTGCGCTAGAGAGCGCTGCTTCTGCTTCTCGTCAGTATCAGACTGAACTGGTCAAGCAGATCAGTCTGCAGCTCGAGGCCGCCAAAGCGGCTTACGCACAGGCTGATGCGGACTTCTCGGCGGCTAATGCGCGAGCTCAGGGGTTTCGGAAGTTAACCGGGCTCAAGTTTGAACCGCTGGAATATGCCGCCGATCAGGCACTGGCAAACGCAGACGCCCTCGGGTTGGCTGTTGGCAAGTTAGAGGACCAGCAGAAAAAGGCTCAGCAAATCCTCGCCTCAACCCCATCGGGCTACGGCGGCGGCATCCCGGTAACTCCGGACGACAAGAAGAAGGGTCGAACGAAGAAAACCCCTGCTGAGCGCTTTGACGATAACGTTCAACGTATCACCGACCGCACAGCCGCCCTTGTCGCAGAGACCGAAGCACAGCGCCAGATCAACCCGCTGATCAACGACTATGGCTATGCCATGGAGAAGGCGCGTACTGAGCAGGAACTGCTCAATGCGGCGCAAAAGGCCGGTGTTGCACTCACTCCGGAACTGCGAGCACAAATTGCCGCCACAGCAGATCAGTGGGCCCTTGCCAGCGCAGAGGCTAACAAGCTTGCCGAGGCGCAAAACCGCATTCGGGAAACCGCTGAAGATATGGCGGCATTCCAAAAGGATCTGGTCGGCGGGATTGCTAACGATTTTATCAACGGCGCCAGCGCAGCGGAAACCTTTGCCAACGCACTCGGGAGGATTGCCGATAAACTGATTGAAATCGGCCTTGCGAACATCTTCGATACCGACAAGGGCGGCTTCAATCTGTTCGGCGCTCTGGGCGGCATCTTCCGTAAAAACGGTGGACCGGTAAAGCGTGCTGGCGGTGGCATTGTTCGTGGTCCTGGCGGGCCGCGTGGCGACAAAATCCCGGCGATGCTGAGCGATGAGGAATTCGTCGTCAACGCGGCAGCTACGAAGCGCAACCGTGCTTTGCTGGAAGCCATCAACAGCGGGCGTGTTATCGGACTAAAGGACGGCGGCTCGCCTTTGCGCGCGCCATCCATGCCGATTCTGCGCTCATCTGCTGCGACGCAGCAAGCGCAATCCGGCATCGCCGACGTTCGTGTCTTTGTGGATCGTGACGGCAACTGGCAGGCCGAGGTCGAACGCATCTCACAGCGCAACGTCAAGCAGGGACTGGCTTCCTACGACAAGTCTGGAGCTGTTCGGACAGCGCGCGATCTGAGGCAGGTGAATTCAAGAGGACTGGCAAAGTAATGGCTGAACTTCTTCCGACTGGCCTTCGATATCAGCCGACTTTCCCGGTCCTGAATCGCCCGGTTTCCATGTCTCAGTACAGGGATCGGGCCATTTCAGCGATTGAGAACGGCGATCCGTTCTGGACGTGGACGGCGAAAATAAAAGCGATGACGAACGCGCATCGCCAGAGGCTCGAGGCCTTCATCGATCGGTGCCGCGGCGGGCAGGTTACGGTGCATTATACGCCGAAGCATGTTTGCATTCCGCAAGCCTATTGGGGCGACGCGAACAATCCGGCGATTGGCGGTACGGCAACCTTGGGCGCGATCAACGGCAATACACTTACATTAAACGGGGTCGCAGTGGGGCTGAATCTGACGAGCGGCGACTTGGTGGGCTTCACGATCGGCGACTACAACTTTATCGCCCGCATCGTTGCCGACGCCAAAGCGGCCAGCACGAGCGTGCAGGTGAAGGTTG
>MTEY01013731.1_pt1 | contig 17929 bp, 12 predicted proteins | sample 1042721 | NCBI WGS metagenome assembly MTEY01 (sample SAMN06185809, study PRJNA358809) | soil metagenome | isolation source: soil biostimulated with seedmeal as carbon source | place: India | collected 2015-05-23 | reverse complement strand
ACAGTCCTTTCAGTCATGGATGAGCGCTCGCGTCCAAAGTGTTCAAATTTTCAACAGATTATGCAAGCGGCTCACCCACCCCAGCGTTTTCTTTCACCTGCGTCTCATCGCATGCGCAGCGTTTTGGCCAGAAGATTTCTGGCTCAAATCGGGGCGCGACCCTTATGATTCAGTGATTTGCCAGTCGAGCAACGAGTTCCCTCCATGATCAAGGACGCCAAAACCATCGCCGAGCTGCGAGTGCTCGTCGGTTACCTCGGTGAACAGGCGCCAGCCTGGTGGCCGTGCCAGTTCTTCAGCCCTACCGCTGCCGCTTTCCTGGGGCCGGTGTTCACTCGCTCTACCGCTCTCGCGCAGTACCAGGGCGTGACCGCCGCCGCTGCCCGCAAGCATGAGGAGCACATCGGGGAGGGGCGTACCTTCCACCTATTTAGGCTTCCCGAGATTTTCGAGCAGTCTGCTGCTGGCGTGTTCGCCGACAAAGACTTCGAGGCGAGCATCCGCACCTCGGTAGCCAGTCGCGATCAAGCACTGGCACGCCTGGCAGTGCTGGCAGGGTGCACAGCTAGCGCCAGTGAGGGGCCGGTGGTAGTGGGCGATCTGACTGATGAGCTGGAGGATGCCCTGAAATCCTGCGCCGCGCTCTACCTGGATGCGTTCAGCAAAGGCATCCAGTGTTTCCCATACCTGCGGGAGGCGCAGTGAGCGCAGCACGTTTTTACACCACCCAGCTCCAGGCGGGTTTGGGGCTCATCGAGGAGACGCGGCTGTTGCTCGAATTGTACGAGCCCGCCATGAGCACCAGCGAGCTGTCAGAAAAGGCTCTTGCGTCCGGGCTCTTTCCTCTGGTCTCGGCTCGCCGCCTGCACAATATCGTCAGCGAGTGCTTTGCCCCGCGCTACTTGCGTACGCCAGGAACGGCCGCTGCGCTCAAGCGTTTGGCCGTTAGCCTAACGCGCCAGGAGTTCAGCCAACTGCTGTTCCTGCACACCGCGCGGGCCAACCTGATCCTGGATGAGTTCGTCCGAGAACAGTACTGGCCGCGCTACAGCGCCGGACGAGACAACCTGTCCCTGGATGAGGCGCGCGAGTTCGTGCTCAGCAGCGTGCGCGAGGGCAAGACCCAGAAGTCCTGGTCGGACACCACCATTAAGCGAGTTTCTTCCTACCTGATCGGCTGCTCCGCCGATTACGAGCTGCTGTCCGCCAATGCGCGTGGCCCGCGTCGGATTCTGCCTTTCCGCATCCAGCCCAAGGTGGCCGCCTACCTGGCCTATGACCTCAAGTTTCAGGGACTGGGTGACAACCAGATTATCGGCCACAGCGATTGGCAGCTGTTTGGCCTGGAGCGTGAAGACGTGCGCGAGCAGTTCAAGCGCCTGTCGCTGCAAGGCTTCCTGATCATGCAGTCCGCTGCCGAGGTCACTCACATTAGCTGGATGCACAAACACATGGACGAGGTGATTGATGTCCTCACTCAAGGCTGACTTCAACGAGCTGATCGAGCGTATCCGCCAGGGGCGCGAGTTCGGTCACGCCAGTTTCGAGCCGATTTTCTATCTGGTGTTTCACCCGGAGCAGATTCTGGAGGTGAAGCGTCAGCAGCCCGCCTGGGAGGCTCGCCTGCGCAACGATGGCTGGGATGTCCATACCTTCTCCATCGCTGAAGAAATCGCCGACATCCTTGGCAAGGCGCCGCTGCGCAAGATCTGGTTGGCAGCTGATCAGCGTGCTCCCCAGTCCTGGGAGAAGACCAACGCCTCCCTCGCCAACGCGATTGCCAGCGGCGCGCTTCAGGATCGCCTGGAAGTCAAGCTCAGCACCCTGGAGGGCAAGCCCAAGGCCATCCTGCTGGTCTCAGATCTAGAGGCCCTGCATCCCTTTATGCGTATTGGCGTCATCGAAGGCAAGCTGCAAGGCAAATTCCATGTGCCCACCGTGTTCTTTTACCCCGGCGTACGCACTGGCAAAACCCGCCTGAAATTCCTCGGTTTCTACCCTGAGGATGGTAACTACCGCTCGGTGCATGTCGGCGGCTAAGGAATAGAGACTTCTATGGAAATCAAACAGCTTTTCGACTCCAGCAAAGACATCTACCGCAGCATCGAGAAGGTCATCACCTACGGCGTCTCCCAGGAGACGCGCCTCAAGGCGGAGATCGCTGAGTACGTGGTAACCGACAGCATCGACGAGCAGTTCAACAAGCTGCTGCTGAAGATGCAGGCTGCCATGGATGCCGGCGGTGAAAACGAAGTGGGCGTCTGGGTATCCGGCTTCTACGGCTCGGGTAAGAGCTCGCTGACCAAATACCTCGGCCTGGCTTTCGACGACAGCATCAAGATCGATGGCGTCCCGTTCATTCAGCACCTGCAAGACCGCCTGAAGAAGACCACCACCCGTCAGTTACTGAGTACCGTCGCCAAGCGCTTTCCGGCCGCAGTGCTGATGCTTGATCTGGCCAGCGAGCAAGTCGCCGGTGCCACCATGGAAGAGGTCTCCACCGTCCTCTACTACAAGGTGCTGCAATGGGCCGGCTATTCGCGCAACCTCAAGGTTGCGGCTCTGGAGCGCAAGCTCAAGAAAGAGGGCCGCTACCAGGAATTCCTTGACCTGTTCAAGGACATGGCCGGGGGCGAGGAGTGGCACAACTACCGTAACGACGAGTTGGTCGTGGATAGCCTGGTTCCTGCCCTAGCTCACCAGCTCTACCCAAACCTGTTCAAGACTGAGAGCTCTTTCAGCACCGAGGCCAGTGAGGTCATCCGCTTCGAAAATGACCGCGTCCAGGAGATGCTGGAAGTCGCCCGTGAGGCCTCCGGCAAGGACTACATCATCTTCATCATTGATGAGGTGGGGCAGTACGTCGGCTCGCGCCCGAATCTCATCCTCAACCTTGATGGCCTGGCTAAGAACCTCAAGGCGCTGGGTGATGGTAAGGTCTGGATCATCGGTACCGCGCAGCAGACTCTGACCGAGGACGATCCGCGCGCCTCGCTCAACTCACCGCAGCTGTTCAAGCTCAAAGACCGTTTCCCGATTCAGATTGATCTGGAAGCCAACGACATCAAGGAAATCTGCTACACCCGCCTGCTGGGTAAATCGCCGCAAGGCGCCGCCGAGCTGGGCGCCCTGTTCGATCAGCATGGCCAGGCCCTGCGCCACCATACCAAGCTGGAGGATGCCCGCGCCTACGGTGCTGACTTTGACAAGGCCACGTTCATTAACCTGTACCCCTTCCTGCCGGCGCACTTCGACATCCTGTTGCACCTTCTGGGCGCATTGGCGCGCTCCACCGGTGGCATCGGTCTGCGCTCGGCGATCAAGGTGATTCAGGATGTACTGGTCGAGCCAGGCGACGGCAAGACCCCAATTGCCGATCAGCCCGTGGGCTGGCTGGCCACCACCGTGACCCTGTATGACGCCCTGGAAAAAGACATTCAGCGCGCCTTCGCTAGCATCCACAAGGCTGTCGACAGCGTCTGCAAGATCCGTTTCAGCCACTCGCCGATCCACCAGAACATTGCCAAGACCGTGGGTGTTCTGCAAATCCTCGGCAACTTGCCGATCACCCGGCAGAACGTCAGCAGCCTGATGCATGGAGGCATCTCCTCACCCAGTCAGGCAAACGCGATCAACCAGGCGGTCGAGGAGCTGATTACCGACTCCATTGTGCCTTTTGGCGAGCAGGAAGGTTTTCTGCGCTTCTTCAGCGAGAAGCTCAATGACATCGAGCAGGAACGCAGCCAGATTCCACTGCGTACCGTCGAGCTCAAGCGACTTGCCAACAATGCATTGACAGAGGCCTACACTCCGCTGCCGAGCACTCAGCTGCATGGTTCTCTTGCCGTGCAAACCGGCCTTAAGGCGCAGAGTCAGGGTGGCCTGCCTGTCGCTCTGGCAGGGGATCGCAACACGATTCAGACCATCGTCGAGCTGGTCGATCCCAAAGACTACGACACCACGCGTACCCGCCTGGTGGATGAGTCACGTCACAAGCAAGCTCAGTACCAGATCTTCTTGGTCGGCCGTACCACGCCAGAAATCGACGACCTGACGGCCGAGATCTATCGTTGCAAGGAAATTGCCAACCAGTACCGCAACGATCCCGACCAGGAGATCAAGGAGTACTGCAATGGGCAGTCGGATCGTGCCAACCGCCTGACAGCCGAACTGGAACGCCTAATCAAGCGCAGCCTGTTGCAAGGCTCCTTCATTTTCCGTGGCCAGCCCAGCGCTGTGGAAAATCTAGGCAGCGAGCTGGCTGACGCCGCGCGCAAGCATCTGGCCGAAGTCGCGGAACAGGTCTTCGACCGTTACAGCGAGGCCCCCGTACGGGCGGCCACCGAGCTGGCCGAGAAGTTCCTGCGGGCAGGTAGCCTCACCGGCATCTCGACGCCACTCGATCCGCTTGGCCTGGTACAGGTAAACGCCGGCAAGGCCAGCATCCGTACCGACCACAAGGCCCTGGTCAGCATTCGAGACCATATCGACCGCCTTGGGGTCGTCGAGGGCAAGAGCCTCAGCGACAGGTTCGCCGATGCGCCGTTCGGCTGGTCGCCGGACACCCTGCGCTACCTGCTGGCCGCCTTGCTGATGGCTGGCGAAATCAAGCTGAAGGTGGGCGGGCGTGAAGTGACCGTCAATGGCCAGCAGGCCATCGATGCTTTGAAGACCAATAACAGCTTCAAGAGCGTTGGCGTCTCCCTGCGCGAAGATAAGCCGTCGATGGAGATGCTTGCCCTGGCCTCGAACCGCCTGACCGGGTTGAGCGGCGATCTGGTCGTGCCCCTTGAGGATGCTATCAGCAAGGCCACCACCAAGCTGTTCCCCAATCTGCAACAGCGCTATGCGCCGCTGGCGGAAAAACTCAAGAGCTTGGGACTGCCGGGCGTGGAGCGTCTGGACAGCCTCAGCCGGGACATCGCCGATGTGCTGCTGACCGATGCCTCCGATGCACCGCAACGGCTGGGCAAGCAGGATTCGGCACTGTACGAGAACCTCAAATGGGCCGCCGATGTACGCAACAGTCTGGAGCAGGGGTTGGAGCAGACTCTGCGCGATCTCCAGCAGCATCGTCGGGCCATCGAGGGGCTGCCGCACACTGATATTCCCGCTCGGCTCAAGGAGGAACTGGCTGAACCCTTCGCCCAGCTGGAGCAGCGTTTGCAGCAGCTGGACTTCCATTGCCACTCAGCCGACTTCAACACCCGGCTGACCCACCTGCGTGCCCTGGTGAGCAGTGCTGCTGAGTCCATGCAGGCTGCCCAGGCCGAGCGCCTGAAAGAGGCCGAAGTCGACTTGCAGCGTGTGCCCGAGTGGGTCGAGCTGACCCTGCAAGAGCAGCAGGAACTGCTCGGCAAGTTGGAAGAGCTGATCCTTCAGGTGCAGCCGGACATCGCCGGCCTGCGAGCCCTGGTCAACCGCGACTACGAGATCCACAGCCAGGTGCAACAGCTCAAGCAGCGCATCGAACGCTTGGGTCGTGAACGCCTGCAAGAGCGGATCAAGTCCGAGCAGCAGGAAAAGGAGCAGGAGGGGGGGCAGGAAACCAAGACCATCACCCGCAGCTTCAAGGCGCGTGCTCGTATCACTTCGCTGGGCGACCTCGAGGCTATGATCCAGGAACTGCAAAAGCTCAAGAGCGAACTTAAATACGCCCATGCTTTCGAGCTGGATGTGCAGGTGCAGGAGTAAGCAATGGCCTTTGATCAAAGCACCCGCAACCGCCTGCAAAAGCTGGTCAGCGACTGCCGCAGGCTGCTCAGTGACGAGTTCAGCATCCAGTTGCAGCAGACCTACGGCATCGATCCGAACAGCGGTGAGGTGGCCAGTCTGGAGCGTCTGACCCACCTGAGTGACCGAGATCGGCAGACTGCCCAGCTGCTGCGCGAGACCCTCGCGCACTACCTGGCCGTGGATGAGGACGACAAAGCACACCGTATCGCCGTTATCGACCGCGTCATTCGCGAACAGGCCTTCACCGTGCTCAATCGCCTGGCCGCTCTGCTGATGATGGAAGCGCGTGGCCTGCTGGTGGCAGCGGTGGTCAGCCAGGGCCAGCAGTCCCAGGCCTTCGAGCTGTACAAGATGGTCGCCGGCAGCACCCTGGGTGAGACCGGCGAGTCCTACCGTACCTTCCTGTTCAGCTTATTCGATGAATTCGCCATCGACCTGCCGACGCTGTTCGACCGATATGCCGCTCAGGGCCGTTTGTTCCCCCGCGAGCCGGCCTTGCTGGCGGTGCTGGCGGCGCTGAACCACCACGAAATCCAGCCGCTGTGGGCCGAAGACGAAACCATCGGCTGGATCTACCAGTACTTCAACTCCAAGGAAGAGCGCAAAGCCATGCGCGATGCCAGCCAGGCGCCGCGCAACAGCCGCGAACTGGCGGTACGCAACCAGTTCTTCACCCCACGCTATGTGGTGGAGTTCCTGGTCGACAACACCTTGGGGCGCCTGTGGTTCAACGCCACTGGCGGGCAGACTGAGTTACGCGAGCGTTGCCAGTACCTGCTGGTCAAGCCGGACGAACAGCCTCAGGCCAGCATCCGTCTGCGCGACCCGCGCACCTTCAAGCTGCTCGATCCGGCCTGCGGGTCGATGCACTTCGGCCTGTATGCCTTCGATCTGTTCTTGCAGCTCTATCAGGAGGCCTGGGACTGGGAGCAGACCCATGGCCCCGGTTCGCTAGATGTATCCACCCAGCCGAATGCCGACCTGCTGCCGCTCAGTCATACCTATGCCGACCGCGAGGCCTACCTGCGCGATGTGCCGCGGTTAATCGTCGAGCACAACATCTACGGCGTGGATATAGACCCGCGAGCCGCGCAGATCGCTTCACTGGCGCTGTGGCTGCGGGCACAGCGTGCTTGGCATGATGCCGGGGTCAAGGCTCAGCAGCGTCCGGATGTGGGGCGCGGGCATGTGGTAGCTGCTGTGGCTCCGCCGACAGAGCGCGATCTGCGCGAGCAGTTCGCCACTAATCTCGATCCGCGCGATGCCGAGCTGTTCGAGAAGACTCTGCAACTGCTCAAGGGCCTGCCGGAACTGGGCGTGTTGCTGCAAGTGGAGCGCGAACTGCCCAGCCTAATCCGCCAAGTCTACATCGGCATCGGTACCGGCCTGTTTGCCGCGGAAGAACAGGAAAGCTGGGAGCAGGCTGAAGCCCGCTTGCGGGCGGCGCTGGTCGAATTCGCCCAGGCAGCGAAGTCGACCTACCAGGGTCGGCTGTTCGCGCAGGATGCTTTGGAGGGGCTGCGTCTGATTGACCTGTGTCGTGAGGTCTTTGATGTGGTGGTGATGAACCCGCCATTCGGTGCGCTGGCGGCCAACACCAAGGATCGGCTAGTCAAAACTTACCCGCGTAGCAAGAACGATCTGCTAGCCATCATGGTCGAGCGTGGGTTGGAGCTGCTGCGCACCGGGGGGCGTATCGGCGCCATTACCTCTCGTACCTGCTTCTTCCTCTCCAGCTTCCAAAAATGGCGGGAGGAAATCGTGCTCGGCATTGCTAAGCCGGAGGTAATGGCTGATCTCGGCCATGGCGTGATGGATGATGCGATGGTGGAAGCCGCCGCTTATGTGTTGGAGAAGCAAGCATGACCACCTTTTTGCGCCTGCTGGCCGACAAAGACAAAGCCACCAATCTGCTGGCCAGTTGCGCGGCGTTGCAGGCGGGTGAGAACGATTCGCGGGTGATTCAAGTCGTGCCTGAGTCGTTCCGGGCGGTGCCCGGGGCACCGTTTGCGTATTGGGTCAGCGAGGCTATACGGCAGGTTTTTAAACGACTCCCGGCGTTTGAAAGTGATGAACGTACGGCACGCCAAGGTTTGGCAACTGCTGAAGATTTCCGCTTTGTTCGGACTTGGTGGGAAGTGCAGGGCGGAAGGTGGAATGGATTTGCCAAAGGCGGCACGTTTTCGCCTTTTTATGCCGACGTCTATCTCACGGCGAACTGGGATAAAGATGGAGCTGAGATTAAAGCAGGAATTTGCAGGCGCTATCCTTATCTGAATGGAAACGCTGAGTTTGTAGCCAAAAATCCCCAGTTCTACCTCCGTCCCGGTCTCACCTGGCCGCGGCGTACGACTAGCGGCCTCAGCCTACGCGCCATGCCCCAGGGCTGTATCTTTGCCGACAAAGGCCCAGCGGCCTTTGTCGCTGACGATGCGCCTGAGTCCCTGTTGGCGCTGTGCGGGTTGGCCAACAGCCAAGCATTTGGCCTGCTTGTATCGCTGCAATTGGCGGCGGCTGATGCGGCAGCTCGTTCCTACGAAGTCGGCGTGATCCAGAAAACTCCTGTGGCTGACTTCGGCACCGACCAGCAAGCCACTCTTGCCACCCTGGCCCGCCGAGCCTGGTCACTTAAGCGTACCCTCGATACCGTAACTGAAACCTCCCATGCCTTCCTATTGCCGACGGCGCTACGCCCGCGTCAGGGTCTCTACGATCCGCCTGCAATCGAGACCGAATTGGCACGCATCCAGGTTGAAATCGACGATATCGCTTTCGACCTCTACGGCTTTTCCGACGCCGACCGTGCCGCGGCACTAGGCGGTGTTGGTGCTGAAGCTGCTGCCGATGAACCCAGCAATGACGACGAGGGCGATGAAGACGAGGTGCTCGATGATGCACCGAGCAGCGATGCGTTGTTGTCCTGGGCAGTGGGTGTCGCCTTTGGCCGCTTCGATTGGTGCCTAGCCACAGGCGAGCGCCAGGCTCCGCCAGAGCCGGAGCCATTCGATCCGCTGCCGGTGAAAAGCCCCGGCATGTTGCCGGACGGCGCCACGCCCTTCCATCAGCATGCCGGCATTCTGGTCGATGACCAGGGCCAACCCCACGACCTGTCCCGACTGGTCGAACAGGTGCTGGAAAATGTCGATGCGCCAGTAGCTGAGGATGTGCGCCGCTGGCTGCAAAAGGACTTCTTCGCCTTCCACCTCAAGCGCTACTCCAAGAGCCGCCGTAAGGCACCGATCTACTGGCCGCTGGCGACTGCATCCGGCAGCTACACACTTTGGCTCTACTACCCCAGCCTGAGCGACCAAACGCTGTTCACCGCCGTCAATGATTTCGTCGATCCCAAGCTGGACGATGTCCGCAAGGAGCTCCAAGTCCTGCGCGACAAGGGCGCCGGCCGCAGCAAGGAGGACGAAAAGCGTCTGGAGGCTTTGGCCAGCCTGGAACACGAGCTGGCCGACCTGCGCGACAGCCTGCTGGAAATCGCCCCCAACTACTGCCCCAACTACGACGACGGCGTGCAGATCACTGCTGCCCCGCTGTGGAACCTATTCCGCCTCAAGCCCTGGCAGAAGGTGCTGAAAGACACCTGGGCCAAGCTGGAAAAAGGTGACTACGACTGGGCACACTTGGCGATGAACTATTGGCCGGAGCGTGTGCGCAAGAAGTGCATCACCGACAAGTCTCTGGCCATCGCCCACAACCTGGAACACCTTTACATCGAGCCTGAGATTGCGCCCAAGAAGGCGCGTGGTCGGGCCAAGAACCAGGACGTCTAAATGACTACCCAAGGATTTGGAGCTCAGTTGCTGGATTTGCCGACGATTTTTTCCGGCAACCTCTTCACCATCCCGGATTATCAACGTGGGTACGCCTGGGAGAAGAGGCAGATAGAGGAGCTACTCAAGGATGTCGAGCATCTGATGAGTGACGGCGGCGCCCTGCGCCATTACACCGGCACTCTAGTCCTCAGTCGTCCTCAAGGGATGGCAGAGGGTGAATTTCATGTCGTGGACGGTCAGCAGCGGCTGACGACTTTGGTCATCTTCCTGCACCAGATTTGTGAGCGCTCACCTACTGATCAGAAAGCTACCTTCGCGGAGCTGTATTTGCGACGTGGTGACGTGGGCAATGAGCGCTCGGTGCTACGCCTGAACTCGGACACCCGTGTTTTTTTTGAGCGGGTAGTCCTGGTTGATGGCAACACCGAGCATTGTCCTATCAGTTTGGAGGCTCACCAGCGGTTACTGGACGCTCGAAACCTGATCAGCAAATGGTTGGATGCGCAGATGGAGTCTGGCATTGAGTTGAATGCAATCAAACGGACGCTTGAGATAAGACTAGGTTTTCTTGTCTACGCCCCGAAAGAGGATGCTGAGACCGGCATCATGTTCGAGGTGATCAACAACAGGGGCAAGCCGCTCAGCGAGCTGGAGAAGGTCAAGAATTACCTGATCTATTGCTGCGTAAAGCTGTCAGCAAACACTCTGCGGGAGTCGATTGATCAGGACTGGTCGGAAATCCTCAAAGCACTCAACGTAGCAAAGAAGACATCTTCAGGGGATGAGGGTGCATTCCTGCGCTACTGCCTGGTTGTGCACTTCAAACTCAACAAGACTGATAGCCAGTACGGCTACGACGAGTTTAAGAAACGACTCAATCTTGACAAGTCCCTCGTCGATTCTGAATTGAAGCAACAAGCTATTAAGCGAATTGCTGGCCTAGTGGCGTTCATGAAAACGGCAGCACTCTGGTACCGGCGGCTCTACGGGCCGGATCACAATGGTCTGGAGTCCGGTGTGATCGAGGTACTTGACCAGATTCGTGCTCAAGGACGTCACGCTTCTATCATGCCGCTTTTCTTGGCGATGGTGATTAAGCTCAATGGCAAGGGCGAGCGTTTGCAGAAGCTGTTGCGCTTGCTAGAGACCTTGAATTTCCGGGTCTACATGGCGCGCAACATGACTATGCGCACCGATACTGGTCAGGGTAATTTGTACTGGTACGCAGCTCGCTACTATCACGGCGGCTTACTGAGTGAGGTCTCGCCCGAATATAGGAAGATGGGGCGAGAAATCATTGAGAGTGACGAGGACGCGCTGGAGTTCTTCTTGGTGCATTTTGTCCATGATTATGCAGCTGAAGGGCGCTTCAAAGAGTCCTTCGTTCTGGATGCGGAAAGCCCGGACGATTTCTATAAGTGGGGCGGTCTGCGCTATTTCCTCATGAACTATGAGGCTAAGCTCCAGCCTAAGAAAACAATCCAGATCGATAAGATCCTGCTCTCCGTGAAAGACAAGAAAACGGCTGACTACCTCTCAGTCGAGCATCTTTGGGCTAGTCAAAACAGATCGGGTGACGGAGAGAACAATCGTAAGCAGGACAGGTATCAGCGTCGCCGCCTGGGGAATTTCGTCTTGCTTGAGCTGCGTCTGAATATTCAGGGTTGTAATGACGATCTAGAGGACAAGCTTTCCAGGTATCTGGACAAGGTAGGGGATGAGCCGCCGACTGATCTTCAGCAAGTCCGCAAAATGGCTAGTGATGTTGCGATTGTATTGAAAGGGCTAGAGGGGCGCCAAAGACGTATCAACTTCTTTCACGACCTCCACGCTGAGCTGAATGACCGTCAAGAGCAGCGTTATATCGCCTTTGCTGAGTCGCGGTGGTCACTCAAGGGCTTCTTAGGACACAAGCAGATTCTCAGAGAATCGGTTGAACTGGTTGGAGAGGGGGCCTAATGAGCATTCAGACTTTCATCCAGCAGCAAATCCTCGAACCTCGCCTGTCGAAACGTGGTGTGCTGGTTGTCTACGATCCAGAGCGGCGCTATCGGGAAACCTGCCTGGCGCTGGCTGATGAACGTTGCGAGGTGGTGGATGCCTCCGAGAACAGCATCCTCAGCCGTGAGCAGGCGAGCAAGGCATTGCTCGCCGTGGGGAAGGGGCAGTTGGACAAGCTTCTGGTCTATGTTCCTGCCGCACAGCCACTGATTGAGGAAGCCAAGCAGGCTGATCCTTTCGCGGCTTATGGGGCGTGCGGTGAGGTTTTTCCTGGGGGGGACAGCGACAGCTTTCTCAGCCTGTGCCTGAAGGCCAAGCCGGATCAGTCCCTCGCCATTCGGCAGATCTTTGCATCTGACTCCAACCCGAGCTTTGCGGTAATCGATGCTGTCGGTGGTGGACTGGGTTGGCCGAACCTGCGTGCCTTGCTCAAGGTGGAGTCTAGTCGCGACATCCTGTTTGCGCTTATGGCACCGAGCCCCCAGCAGGTAGCGGCACTTAAGGACAGTGAGGCCTGGGTAGGCGAAACTCGCGATCTGCTGAAGAACAGTATTGGTCTGTCGCTTAAGACCAAGGGCAAGACTTGGTCTTCGATTGCCAACGAGCTTTGGCGTTTCGTGCTGTTTAGCGAATTCGTCTTCGACCTACCTGAACAGTTACCCGCTGCGTTGGTAGACATTCCGCGAGCAGACAATATCGCGAGGCCTGTGATTGAAGGCCTCTGCGATGACTTGCGCAATGACCGCCGCACCCAGGGCCTGTACATCGATAGGGCCGAGGAAATCGAGACCGAGTTAGGGCTCGTCGAGCACTGCGCACTGCTGGTTGACCTGGGGCTGCGGGACACCTTCCCCTTCGAGGAGCGTACCTTCCTCAACCGTGCCATCGCTGCCATTTTGAGTGACGACACAGACCAGGTACGGCGGATTCTGGAGCAGCACCAACGCTCTGTGTGGACGGGCAAGGGTGAGAGCCATGGCCAATGGGATTTGCTGCGCTCGGCGCTTGAGCTCATGCAGAGCTGTGAAGATCTGGATCGTCAGTTGGGCGATCACACTCGCAACCTTGATACCTTGCTGGAGTTCTACGTGGGCTCGCTACGTGAGGTGGATCGTCTGCATCGCGAGTTCGAGCAAGCAGTCAGTGACTTCGAGTGGCAGGATGCCGATGGCGTGATGACGCCCGTCAAGCAGCAGGCTCGTAAGCAGTACGGCAAGTTGGCTGAGAAGGTACAGCTGGTCTTTACCCGTCACTTGCAAAGTAGCGGTTGGCCGCTGCCAGGCTATCTCGCCAATGCAGATGTATTCGACCGCCTGGTCGCGCCCAAGCTACAACAGAACGGCCGCAAAATCGCCTACCTGATGATCGATGCTCTGCGCTATGAGTTGGGCGTCGCTCTGGAGCGGCAGCTGGCGGAAGATGGGGTTGTCGAGCTGAAGACCGCTCTGGCGCAGTTGCCCAGTGTGACCCCGGTAGGTATGGCCAGCTTGTTACCAGGGGCGGGCCAGCAGCTGTTCTTGCGAAATGCTGAGCAGAGCATTCAGCCCATGCTTGGCGATCAGGTGGTCAACACCGTGGCGCAGCGCATGGAGGTGTTCAGGAAGCGTTATGGCCAGCGGTTTGCCGAAGGCCGGTTAGAAGACTTCGTGCGTGATCGGGTCGATTTTGGCGCGGACATCGATCTGCTGGTGCTGCGTGCTGTGGAGATCGATAGCCACTTCGAGAACCATCCGGATACCGCACCTGCGGAAATCACCAATGCGCTTAAGCGCATCCGTGTGGCCGTCCACAAGCTGACCCAGCGTGGCTTCCATGAAGTTGTGATTGCCACTGACCACGGCTTCTTCTTGAACAACCATGCCGGTGCCGGGGATGTGTGCACCAAGCCAACGGGGAACTGGTTGTTGGTGCATGACCGCTGTGCTCTGGGGGATGGCAGTACAGACGGCAATCACCTGATGATGAGCGCCGAAAAGTTGGGCATCCGTGGTGATTTCGCCAAGTTCGCCGGCCCGCAAACGCTCGCCGCCTATCGCAGTGGTCTGCTGTACTACCACGGTGGTGCTTCACTGCAAGAATGCGTGGTGCCGGTCATTAGCATGCAGTTGAAAGCCCAGGAGCAGCCGAGCCTCAACAAGGCGGCGATCAGTATCACCTACAAGAACGGCGCCAAGCGCATCACCACGCGGGTGCCCGTGATCGATGTGACTGTTGAGACGGCAGACATTTTCTCGACCGAGAGTGATTTCGAGATCCTGCTGGAAGCGCACAACAACAAGGGCGAGGTCGTGGGCGAAGCCAAGGCCGGTGGTGCCGTGAACCCGGCAACCGGTACTCTGACTCTCAAGGCCGGAGAGAAAGTGCAGGTCACCCTGAAGATGCAGATGGAGTTCGAAGGCAAATTCAAGGTGAAGGCACTGAACCCGAAAACCAACGCCATCTACAGCCAGATCGAGCTGGAAACGGACTACGCGGTGTAAGCCATGGATACCCTGGATCAGAAGCTCACGTCGACGTTCGACGGCAAGGTGGTGCGCAAGGATCTGCTTCATCGGATCAAAAAGGGCACCAACGTGCCTACCTTCGTACTGGAGTTCCTCCTGGCGCGCTTCTGTGCCAGCGACGATGACTCGGAGATCCAGGCCGGCCTGGAAGCGGTGCTCGACACACTCAATGAGAACTACGTGCGGCCCAATGAGGCGAACGCAGCCCAGTCGAAGGTGGCCACCAAGGGCAAGCATCGCTTCATCGACAAGGTACACGTCAACTACGTCGAGAAGGATCGCCGCCATTGGGCTGCCCTGGAGAACTTCGACTCGCGCAAGGTAGCGATCAGCGAGAAGTACTATCGCGACCACGACCGCCTGTTGCAAGGCGGTTTGTGGGCCGAGGTGACCCTATCCTTCAATGAGATCGAGGACGACGACTATGCCTTCTACGTCGAGGATCTGCGCCCGATCCAGATGAGCCGGTTCGACTTCGCGCGTTATTGCGAGGGGAGGGAGCAGTTCACTCGGAACGAATGGCTGGATGTAGTATTGCGTTCGGTAGGCCTGGAGCCGAGCAAGCTGTCACTGCGGGTCAAGCTGCACTTCATCGCTCGTCTAGCTCCGCTGATCGAGCCCAACTACAACTTCATCGAGCTGGGGCCGCGTGGCACCGGCAAGTCCTACTTCTTCAGCGAGTTCTCTCCGTACTCGACGCTTATCAGCGGTGGCCAGGCCACCAAGGCAACCCTCTTCTACAACAACCAGCGCCACAAGATCGGCCTAGTGGGTTACTGGGACACCGTGGCGTTCGATGAGGTAGGTGGGATTAAGGTCAAGGATCAGGACACCATCCAGATCATGAAAGACTTCATGGCCAACGGGCGCTTCTCCCGAGGCGTAGAAGTCATCGCCGATGCGTCCATGGCCTTCGTGGGTAACCTGGATCTTTCTGTTGCGCAGATCGTCAACTCGGAAGTCCATGACCTGTTCCAGCCGTTGCCCAAGGAGTTCGATCTGGCTGTGCAGGATCGTTTCGCCTGCTATCTGCCGGGCTGGGAAATGCCGAAGAACAGCAGTGAATTCCTGACCAGTCACTATGGTTTCATCACTGACTACCTGGCTGAGGCTTTCCACTATCAGTTGAAGCAGACCAACCGTTACGAGGAGGTCAGCAAGCGAATCAAGCTGGGGAGGGCGGTTGAGGGTCGTGACGAGAAGGGGATCAAGAAGACCGTTTGTGCGTTCCTGAAGATTCTGCACCCCAATGGCCCACCGACCGACCAGGAGTTCGCTGAGTACGTGGCCTACGCGGTAGAAGGCCGCCGCCGCGTCAAAGAACAGATGAACAAGCGCAAGACCGATGACGAGTATGCGCGGATCAATCTGTCCTACCTCGATGCTTCAGGCAACGAGGTGGTGGTCTACTGCCCTGAGTCACGCACTGCACCGGCCACTCAGGAGCCGACCCGTAAGAGCATTCACGCCAGTGCAGGGGAGGAGGGGCGTGCTGCGCCTGTGTCCTCGGATCAGCCGGATGTGGCTGTTATAGCCACGGTTGAGCCGTCGCCGCTTGTTACCGCGTCTGGCGGCGAAGCAGAGCTTCAAGAGCAGCATTACACCATCCACTACGGTGATACGGGCTACAGCTACGAGTCGATAGTGCTTCCCTACCTGAAGGGAGCGAAGACCGTGGAAATCGAAGATCCCTACATTCGAGCCAATCACCAGATCCACAACTTCGTGCGCTTCTGTGAAGCGGTGATCAAGTCACCCACGGTCAGAGTCATCAAGCTGATAACCAGCTATGACCAGGACACCGACCTCAAGGACGTTTCGGAACGCTTGGAGGAACTCAAGCAGAGCTTGCTGGAGATGGATATCGCGCTGGAAATCAAGATCAACGAGAACCTACACGACCGCGAGATTCGCTTCGACAACGGCTGGATGATCAAGATTGGTCGTGGTCTCGACTTCTTCCAGAAGCCCGACAGCTGGTTCGGCATCGGGGCGAATGACCTGACTCTGCGGCGCTGCCTGGAGACCAAGGTCGATATCTTCAAAGCGAAAGCGTGATAGCTGGACGCCCAAGCGGAGCTCCTGCGGGAGTTCCGCTTGGGCGGTCACAGCCAGTGCCCCGGCATTTCGATCCCATAGTTCTTGGCCACTGTCTTCAAAGTGGCAACGATCTCTGCATGCCGGGCTAGGTCGGTGGGCTGCCAGGTCGTACGGCGCTCCAGCAGGCTTTTCAGCTCAGCCAGGTTGTACATGCCCAGGCGGTGGAAATTGCCCCAGCTGGGGATGCCGAACAAGTTGTAGATGACCACAGTGGCGTCGCGCTCGCTGGCCAGGCGCTTGTCGCCAGTCAGCTTCTCGGCAGCTTCTTCGGCTTCATCGCGGTCGTCGTAAGTGTTGAGCAGCTTCATGGCGGAGTGTTGTGCGAGGTCTTTGTCGTGGAGGCCGTGCATTTTGCCTGAACAGCCGCCATCGAGCTCGTCAAGAACATCGAAACTTGGTAAGCGGGGGCGGACAAACGCTCCGCGACGACGTCTGGACACCCGTGGAATTAGCGCCCAGGTCAGCGTGAATTAGCATGCTGGCCCAGCTCGACATGATGACTGAAGCATTGATGTCACCGCCTGTGACCGCGAAGACCAGTGATCACGATGCATTCCTGAGGCTCGCCATTGGGCTTCCTTTGCGCAATCTGAATACCTTTGAAGTAACCATCCGGAAGGTCTACTGCCAGCTCTTCTGGGGCGTCATAGAGGCCGTCATAGTCCTCGGTGTGCTGTACGCGAACCAAGGCTTTGCGAGATAGGGTGTGGATCGGGTCGAAGCCGGTTTCGTAGCCTTCGACCATGACCTCCATTTCGCTCGGGCATTGCTTCAGAAGCGCAATCAGTTGGCCTACGTTCATGCTAAGTGTCCCCCTGCTGTCGTGGCTCGTTGTGGTAGGGGTGCATCTCGGGCCTCTGTCCTGGCTCTGGATAGACGCCTAGCAAACTCTTTGTGTCGAGTATCCACTTGCTCTCAGTGGTGCTTGCTTCTTTCGATTGCCCATATCCATGGATCATAGTCGGACGGAAGCGATGCCCATTCGGCTCGAAGCTGCTGAAGCACCACTGGGTCTTTCAGCAGTGCTCGAGTTCTGGCACGCATTTCTCGCAAGGTCGTCTCGCCGGGCACCATCTCGGCCATTGCGCGGCGCTGGGCCAGGCCGACCAGCATGTGCCCATACAACCGGAGTTCGACCGGATAGATGTCGCTCAGGCTGAGGTGCGATTGGTTCTCCAGGATGTGACGCTCCACGGTCTCTGCCAGCAGCCGGGCGTCCAGAAGCGCGTGGTGGGGCGCTTCGACCAAAGTATCGGCATCGCCCTGGATGTCGGTGGGCAGCGTCCCTGCTTCAATGCCATCAGGCAGCCCCGTTGGCCCTGCCAACCAGATTAGGAGAGGCCAATCCCAATCCATCGCATCGCTGATGATCGTGGCCGGGCGAAGCATGTCGAGGAACTCCAGCAGCTCCACACGCGCCTGTGTGGTGGTTTTGCCGTAGTCCGTTAGATTGAGCTGCGGGATTACAACCGAAGTGGTGAAGTCGGAGCATTCATCTTCGCTCCAGCTGTCGATTAGCTCGGTGTAGAACTCGTAGCCCCCAGGTGCGACGAGGGCAAGGCTAATTAGCCGGTACGTGAACCGGTTGAGCGACGTGAATTCGGTATCGAGGTAGATGCGCATCAGGTTGTAACCATCACTCGAGGGCGTCGCCCAGTTGCCAATTGCTCACTGAGGGAGCCGATGATCTGGGGTAGGGATCGCCGGAAAATTTTGTTGATTGTTCTCAACCGGCTGTGCTCCGCACAGCCGGTTGGTCTCGAAGCCTGTTGTTTTTGTAACCAAATCTTAGCCGCAGCCGGT
>MTEY01008221.1_pt1 | contig 17945 bp, 18 predicted proteins | sample 1042721 | NCBI WGS metagenome assembly MTEY01 (sample SAMN06185809, study PRJNA358809) | soil metagenome | isolation source: soil biostimulated with seedmeal as carbon source | place: India | collected 2015-05-23 | reverse complement strand
TTGAATCGATGTCCAGATGGACTTCTGTGAAAGTTATTATCGGCCTTTGGTTATCAGGTCGAGCCTGGATTACGCATGGCGCAGGCTAAAGGTATTTCCGTAGCCAACCTGTGGAAAGCTCCATCGCCGCCCCCAAGGCGCGCTTTGAAAGGCTTCCCTCATCGACAGATTGAGCCGTAAAAACAGGCACATCGCGGAGAATGCTTCCATTCAGCTCAAGCTGAAGAACGCCGACTTGCTGATCGTCGGCAACGGGGGCATCAAGTGGGCCCTTATAGACGATACGCGCTTTAAGCCTATCGCGACCATTCTTCGGCAGCAACAACTCGACACGGTCCTTGACCTTCAGCGGCACATGCGCGAGCGCACCTCCGAAAACCTGCGCTTCACCAATAATTTCGTTTGGGGGATACAGCAGCACATCGTCAAATGCCGTCATCCCCCATTGCAGGAGCCGCTTTGCTTCCTCCTCACGCTCCTTGACGCTGGAAAGGCCGCTCATCGCCAGATAGAGCCTGCGGCCATTCTGCTCAGCAGACCCAACGAGTGCAAAGCCGGATGCCTCCGTAAATCCTGTACCCATGCCGTCAGCTCCCACATCAAGCCGCAGCAATGGATTGCGGTTGCGTTGCATGATGTTGTTCCAGGTGAAAGCTGGTTGAGCATAATATTTATAGTATTCCGGATGAGCGGTCCGGATATGCTGCGCCAATCTGACCAGGTCCTGGAGAGAAACCGTCTGCCCTTCAGCAGGTAACCCTGTGGAGTTGACGAATCTGGAGGCGGCCAAGCCAAGCTCCCGCGCCCGGTCGTTCATCCGCTCTGCAAAAGCGCGTTCGCTGCCTGCCAGCCCTTCCGCCAGCACGATGGCCCCATCATTCGCCGCCTGAACGATCATTCCCTGCAACAGATCAGCAACCGTCGGCGACGATTTGATGCGCGCAAACATCGTAGACGTTCCTGAAGGAGCGCCGCCCGTTCTCCAGGCGTTCTCGCTGACGGGATAAGCAGTATCGAGTGTGGTAAGTCCCTTTTCGAGAGCTTCAAATACCACTTCAGCCGTCATCAGCTTGGCCAGGGAAGCGGGAGGAATCGGTACATTGGCATTCTTGGAGAGGAGCACCGTTCCGCTCCGGTCATCTAGGAGCAACACCTGCGGCGCTTTCGTAACGAATGCTGCGTCAACAGGGGCTGGCGAACAAATAGCTGGCACCAAAACCGCCACCGAAATGCCAGCGGCAGCGGCACGGACGAATACCAGTGTTTTTGATAACAGCCCCATGCGAACCCCGTTACGTGAGCAATGTTAGAGCTTACGCAACGAATCTGACCAAAATCAATATGGCAGCTCTTATCACCGCATCGTGAGCTCAATCGAGGCGAACGACAAACGCATTCACTGCACCAGCCTTCCAGGCCGCGCGCAACAGAGCATCGTTTCCACCCTTCGTCGCCACCGCCGTCAACTCAAAGGTTGCGCCGGTTTCGGTCGGAAGCTTGGTCAGTGTGAATCTGGTCGAGCGAGGCAGCGATGACTGAATCTGTTTTGCCTCTTCCAGCGTTTCGAAAGTACCAAGCTCGACATATTCTCCATGTTCTTCAGCCAGGCGACGCTTCCACGCGCTTGAGATCGCATCCTTGGACAAGATGCTGCCATACGCACGCTCCTCAGCATAAGCAGCCACAGCAAGCCGATCGGTGGCATAACCGGCAAGACCGCTCACACCGGCAGCATTCGCCACGCCGAAGCTGGTTGCCGGACGATGCGATGGCACAGGAACGTTTGCTGGCAGCAACGGAGCTGCCCCACCAGACGGATCGCCATAGGCAGGATCGACCGCAAAAGGTGAATTTTCAGGTATAGGCGCAGAGGCCGGAACCGCTTCCATCACAGGCATCGGAACACGAGACTTCGGCGAGGTAGGCGTCGGTCCGTTCATCGCCATCATGACGCCGGTTGCCGGCTGGCCGATCGCATCACCACCTCCGGGACGGTAAGAGGCCATCAGGAATGCGTCGTCGTTCCCGTCGAGAGGCGCTCTTCCAACATACTCGACCTTCACATTCGCGGTACCGTGGTGCTGGTAATCGAGCATTTCGGCAGCTTTCTGGGAAAGATCGATGACGCGGTCGAATTCATACGGACCGCGATCATTTACGCGCACGATGACCGAGTTGCCATTGGCAAGATTGGTGACGCGAGCATAACTGGGCAATGGCATAGTTGGATGCGCGGCGGTCAGGTGCGCCATGTCGTAAACTTCACCGTTCGCCGTCAGGCGGCCATGAAAAGCTTCACCATACCAGGAGGCATGGCCAACTTTGACATAGTTCTTGTCTTCCTTGGGATAGTACCAGCGTCCCTTAACCTTGTACGGCTGACCCGTCTGATCTCGTCCGCCGCCACGCGGCAAGGGCTTTCCTTTTGCAAAAGCCACGCGGGGACTGGACTTCACACCGTATTTGGACTCGGCGAAATATTCCTTGGATCGCTTGCTCTTCGATTTCGGCTGCGGCGCCGATGCGCAGCCCGCCAAGGCGACAGCAATAGCCATGAATGACAATAAGGCGACTGAACTGCGCTTGTCTCGCAGCTTAGCCGTCTTTCCGTTGACCGAATGTTTCAGCCCTCGTTTCGAATCCATACGCCACACGCCCGTTACTCAACAAACGCAACCGGAAACGCTGGTTGCGCCTTTTTAGATTTTAGTGATGTCACCGATTCATTGACGGATCATTAAAGTTTTCGGAATTCTGCCAATTTGAGTCGCGTTGCCCTCTACTCAACTCCGCCGCACCACGTTCGTCCTGCCCGATGGAACAATCGTTCATCAGAAACGTTGAATTTTCAACAGGAAGGAGAAAACAAATGTTCAGAGCAATGATCCTTTGGCTGATGGGCGTCCCGCTCATTCTCGTGCTGCTTATCTGGTATTTTTTCTTTTGACGGTGGAACGTTCGACCCTTTGAACCGTTATTCCTACGGCTCAAATGACCTCCGAGCCAGTCACCTAACGTCATGGATTAGGCCCGTCTCGAAAGGCGGGCCCTTTTTTTCGCGCAATCGCGTTACGGCCTCGCCGTGGGATCGGGCATATAGACTTGTATTGCCTTGCGCAGCAGGCGGAAATGGGCGGGCGTCCATGTCGACAACTCCCCGTCAGTATTGACGGCGCGAGGTTTCTTGGTGCGGACAATCACCTCCGTTGTCGGAAAGGCCCGTACATCATCCCATTTCGAATGCGTACCACGACGGAGGCTTGGCAGAAGACGCAACAGCTTCCACCAGTGATCGACTTCCAGGCTGTAGAAATCGAGTTTACCGTCATCCACAGTGGCATCCTTCTCCACGGCCATGCCGCCGCCGTAGAATTTTCCATTCCCCACAGAGACCTGCAACGTACGGATTTTTTCCGTCATGCCGTCATGTTCCAGATAGGCCGTAAATAGCTCCGAACGCATGAGAATCCGTGCCGCGACAATCGCGTAGCCGAGTTTACCCCATTTCTTCTTCGCCGCGGAACTCAGCTGCTGTGCCAGTTCGGCGCTGAAACCTATGCTCGCGACGTTGAAGTAAAGATGACCGTTCACCTCGCCAAGATCGATGGGGCGCGCCTCATAAGAAGCAATGCGCCGCGCCGCCTCAACCGGATCGGCAGGAATGCCGACGGTCCGGGCAAAATCGTTTGCGGTTCCAAGTGGCAGAATTGCGAGCGGCAGTCCCGTTTCCATCAATCCTCTGGCCGCAGCATTCAACGATCCGTCGCCACCACCAACGATGACGAGATCGCAATCTCTTTCCCCAAGGATCACATCGGAAATCGTCTCGTCATCTTGCGGGCTTCGCTCGACGAGTTGGAGCCCGCCGTGCTCCAACGCGGAACGAATGTCCGCACCGTATCCCCTGCCATTTCGGGCATGTGGATTTACTATAAGCAGTGCCCGCCGCATTGTGGTCTTGCCCATGGATTTCCTGTCATCTGCAACAGCCTGCAATCTGGCTGCATGGTTGAGAGCGCCATTTGCAGATGGCCCCTCGAACTCGGATATCAATGGGACAGGTCATGAAAGATTTGTCACGGCGCTGTAGTGTTTCGTGAGGCGATGAGATCAATTGGAATGAACAAGCCAAGGCTGTCGACAAAACAGTTTGACGAGCCCAGAAAGAGAACATAGGTTGTCAAAACCAACTGTAAATCGTTCTGAAGTGACCTTCTCAGATTTGTCGCTAATTTATTGAAATGTATTACAGTTTGCGGGTATGATGTAATGGTAGCCTGTCAGCTTCCCAAGCTGAACGCGCGGGTTCGATTCCCGCTACCCGCTCCAGCCGGCCCCACTCAAAAGCGAAAGTCTACCGGACATTTTCTCCGGTCTTGGGATCGACTTTGACCTCCACCTTGGCGCCAGCCTTGGTGACATACTCGATCTCATAATATCCGCGGTCGTTCCAGTCGACTTCATCGATAAAAGCCGTATCCGCCTTCTGTTCGATTTTTGCGATTATCTCCGAAAGCTTGGAGCCTTCCGGTGGCGGTGCGGCATAAGCGGCAGCGGCGGATAAACCAATAAACAAGGTCGTAGCGGCAAGACGCATGATCTTCTCCTTTATCTACCGTAAAGGATAGGGGTTCAGGCGCCGTCTTCAAGCCCAACAGACAATTACTTGATGATAGGGCTGATCGAACCGGTGAAGGTTTGATCGATCATGGCAGAGAGTTTCGGCTCTGCTCCGGATAAAATCACAACGATGGCAAGCATCAATATCAACGGTGCGGCAAGAATGCCGCTCCTTACAGCCGGTTCAAGAATACGCCGGGTTCTGTTGTGTCGTATTGATTGCCGATTTCTCATACAACCGACAGTAGCTGAACAGACTTAACCGCCCGTTAAATAACGTAGTTAATGGGTTTTCAGCACCTGATTGTCGCTAATTTCCCTTGTTTCCGCGATATATATTCACACCGAGTTCACGAATTTTCTTGCGCAGCGTATTACGGTTCAGCCCCAGAAGATCGGCCGCCTTGATCTGATTTCCCCGTGTCGCCGTAAGGCACGCCAGGATCAGGGGATATTCCAGTTCTGCCAGAACCCTGTGATAGAGGCCCGGCGGTGGCAAATCCGAACCGAACGACGCAAAATAGCGCTGCATGTTCTGCTCGACCGCCTGTGAAATGGAGATATTTTCGATATCTCCGGCGCCTGCTGGAACCACATCCGGTTTGGTAAGCTCGGCCCGCAACTCCGTTTCGATAATTTCGGGTGAAATTTCTTCTTGCGGATAAAGTGCCGCAAGTCTTCGCACGAGATTTTCAAGCTCGCGGACATTGCCCGGCCATGGATAGCGGCGCATCATTTCCAAACCGGCAGTGCTGATGCGTTTTTCCGGCAGTCCTTCTTCAGCAGCCCGCTTGAAAAAATGGCGCACGAGATCGGCTACGTCCTCGCTGCGCTCGCGAAGTGGCGGCAGACGCAGAGGTACGACATTCAGCCGGTAATAGAGATCCTCGCGAAACAGTCCTTGCGCGATCAGCTGCCGCAAATCCTTGTTGGTTGCAGCAACGATACGCACATCTGTCCTGATCGGCGTGCGTCCGCCGACTGTCATATACTCGCCCTGTTGCAGCACACGCAGAAGACGGGTTTGCGCTTCCATTGGCATATCGCCAATCTCATCAAGAAACAGCGTGCCGCCATTTGCCTGCTCGAAGCGGCCGCTCGAGCGGTTTTGTGCTCCGGTGAAAGCGCCCTTCTCATGACCGAACAGTTCAGACTCGATCAGATCGCGCGGGATTGCCGCCATATTGATCGCAACAAAGGGTCCTTTTCGGCGACGCCCGTATTCATGAAGGGCGCGCGCAACCAGTTCCTTGCCCGTACCGGATTCACCTGTCACCATGACGGTCAAATCCGTCTGCATCATGCGCGCCAGCAAACGGTAGATTTCCTGCATCGCAGGCGAGCGGCCAACCAGCGGCATGTTGTCTGCCTGCTCGTCGGAAAGGGCTGCGGCGGGCTTGTTCTTGGGCTCCGACAGCGCTCGACCGGCTATATTGATGAGCTCCGTGAGATCGAATGGCTTCGGCAGATATTCGTACGCTCCCGCCTCGGATGCCCGGATTGCCGTCATGAATGTGTTCTGCGCACTCATGACGACGACCGGAAGGTCCGGGCGCATCTTCTTGACGCGCGGGAGAAGGTCGAAGGCGTTTTCGTCGGGCATATTGACGTCGGTAATGACCAGATCGCCGTCACCTGCCGCCACCCACCGCCAGAGCGAAGCAGCATTGGAAGTCACGCGTACATCGTAGCCTGCACGCGACAAGGCCTGGTTCAGCACTGTCCGAATGGCGGCATCGTCATCCGCCACCAATATGGTTCCAGACGGACGTCCTGCGATCATGCGTTATCTCCAGTATTTCCAGACGTATTTTTCCATGCAGGCATCAAAACCCGAAAAGTCGTGCGCGAAGGATGGCTGTCGCATTCGATGATGCCGCCATGATCACCAATGATCTTCGCGACCAGCGCCAGGCCGAGCCCGGAACCGTTAGTCTTCGTCGTCACGAAGGGATCGAACAGATGCGGGAGCATGTCCTGCGGCACTCCCGGCCCATTATCATGCACGCAGAACTCGAGAGGCAGCGCCACCCTGTCCCGCGCGCCCGGGACCTGGAGGCGAATGCCAGGACGATAGGCCGTGGACAGAACAATCTCGCCGCCCTCACGCTCACCGATGGCTTCCGAGGCATTCTTAAGCAAATTGAGAAAAACCTGCACGAGTTGGTCACGATTGGCGAAGACCGGCGGGAGCGACGGATCATAATCTTCCACGAAACGAATCTTCCGCGCGAACCCGTTCTTCGCAATTGCCTTCACATGATCCAGAACCGCATGAATATTGACCGCAGAGCGCTCGATAGGACGTTCATCCGAGAAAACTTCCATGCGGTCGACAAGTGAGACTATCCGATCCGTTTCGTCAGTAATAAGCCGCGCAAGGGCGCGGTCCTCGTCACTGACAACCTGCTCCAGCAATTGCGCCGCGCCACGGATACCAGAAAGCGGGTTCTTGATTTCATGGGCCAACATCGATGCAAGCCCGGTCACCGACCGTGCAGCGCCGCGATGCGTCATCTGCCGATCGATCTTTTCGGCCATCGTCTTTTCCTTGAAGAGGATGACCACCGCTCCCGGCAGTTCTGCGACGGGCGCCACGTAAATATCAACGATACGTTCGGCCCCAAGACGCGGCGACGAGACATCCACGCGATATTCATTCACCGGCATCTGGCTGGTGCGAACCTGATCGACCAGCGCCAGAAGCGGACTGCCGAAAGGCAGAAAGGATTCCAGTCGGTTGCGCGCCAGAATAGACGAGCCGGAACGAAAGAATTGTTCCGCATCCAGATTGGCATAGGCGATATAATTCTCGGCGCTGACCATGATGACCGGCTGGCTGATGGCATCGAGCACGACGGAAGGAATGCCGTTCGCTTCTGTTCTTTCGCGCATCAGGCAACCTCTTTGAGCGCGACTTCCGGAACTTCGCGCGTGAAGATGCGGCGCAAAGCATCGATAACGGCTTGCCGGTCGGTTTGAGTCATAACATCCGCTTTCTCGGCAGGCATACATGCCGCACCCGCATGACGATCAAGATACCAGCCAAGATGTTTACGGGAATGACGGACACCCGTCGTGCTTCCATAGTGGTCGAGCATATCTTCGTAATGCTTTATAATATATTCGAGAACTTCACTTCGCGACTTTGGGGCAAAATCACTTCCTGCGATTGCGCCGGCCAACCACGGCTGGCCATAAGAAGCACGTCCCACCATCACGGCGTCCGCCCCGGAACGGCGCAGAATTTCCTCGGCATCCTCCCGACACGCCACATCCCCGTTGGCGACTAACGGAATCTTGACCGCATCGCGAACGGCGCGAATTGCATCCCAGTCCGCCTTGCCTTCATAAAACTGGCAACGGGTCCGCCCATGCACAGTCACCATGGCGATACCGGCGCTTTCCGCCCGCCTTGCGAGTTCAGGCGCATTGATGCTCTTCTCATCCCATCCCAGCCGCATCTTGAGCGTAACCGGAACGTTGACCGCATTAACGGTGGCCTCCACAAGCGTCATTGCGTGATCAAGATCGCGCATCAATGCAGACCCGGAATAACCGCCCGTCACTTTCTTGGCTGGACAGCCCATATTGATATCGATGATATCAGCACCTTCTCCTTCGGCGATCCTGGCCGCTTCGCCCATCCAATGGGCTTCACGTCCCGCGAGTTGCACAACGTGTGTTCCAAGCCCTTCTCCGGAAAGGCGCAGAAGACTTTCCCTGTGGCGGTTGCACAGTTCGGCGCTGGCGACCATTTCAGACACCACCATGCCCGCGCCAGCCTCTGCGGCACGCCTGCGGAAAGGAAGGTCCGAAACGCCCGACATAGGCGCGAGAAAGACGCGGTTGGCAAGCGCCACACCGCCGATGTTCAAAGGTTGATCGAGAAAACTCACCAATAATGCCTATTTGATGTGCATAGTGCGATTAGCACATACATTAATCAGTCTCACTTTTCAACGCAAGGAAAAGCGCGCGCAAGATTACGATAAATCAATTGTCGTCTGGCATTTATCCGCGCAAGGCATTATTCGGCTTGGGAACACAACCCTTGGCAGAGGCGACAACCATTACAAAGATTGCAGCAGTCATTGTGGCAGCTGGCCGCGGAGAGCGAGCCGGGCAGAGTGTCGAGGGGCCGAAACAGTACCGGCGCATCGGCGGCGAAGCCGTGCTTGCCCGTACTTTGCGCGTCTTTATCGACTGCCCGCTGGTTGATAGTATCGCTGTTGTGATTCATCCTGACGATCATGCGCTTTATGAACGCGCCCTTCCGGAAAACAGAAGCAATATTCTGGTTGTGAACGGCGGCCCCACCCGGCAGGAATCCACTCGTCTTGGTCTCCGTGCGTTGCAAGACTCTGCGCCGCAATATGTCATGATCCATGATGGCGTGAGGCCGTTCGTCGGTCAGGACTTGCTGAAGCGTATCGTTGAAAACCTTGCGCCGGATGAAGGCGTTCTGCCCGCATTGGCTGTCTCCGACACGCTCAAGCAGTCGTCCACGGACGGAACCGTAAAAACGACTGTGCCCCGCGCCGGTCTTTTTGCGGCGCAGACACCACAAGCGTTTCCCTACGCGCCGATCCTAAACGCGCATGAAAAGGCCTTCGCAATCAATCGTTCTGATTTCACGGATGATGCCGCCATTGCCGAATGGCAGGGCATTGCTGTTCGCATCATCGAAGGATCGGCAGACAATACAAAGCTTACCTGGGCAAAGGATATTGAAATGGCTGACAAGCGCCTGCGGCAAGACCACGTTTCGTTTCCCGACATTCGCACCGGCAATGGCTACGACGTTCATTCTTTTGAACCCGGCGATCATGTGACGCTGTGCGGTGTGAAAATCCCCCATGAAGCAAAACTCAACGGCCATTCAGATGCCGATGTCGGACTTCATGCGCTGACCGACGCCCTGCTTGCAACACGGGGAGCCGGCGATATCGGCACGCATTTCCCTCCTTCCGATCCGCAATGGAAAGGTGCGGCTTCCCGTATATTTGTCGAACATGCCGCCAATATCGTGCGTGAAGCAGGCGGTCGTATCGCCAATGTCGATGTGACCTTTATCAGCGAAGCACCAAAGATCGGCCCGCATCGCATAGCAATGACAGAAGCGCTTTGCGACATGCTGGGCATTGCAGCGGACCGCGTTTCCGTCAAAGCCACGACCAATGAAAAGCTGGGCTTCGTGGGACGTCGTGAGGGTATCGCAGCAATCGCAACGGCAACCGTCATCTATCCCGGCGAGGTTCCCGAATGAGCGCACTCATCGCAGAAGAAAAAGCCATTGTCGTGCTGGAGGCATGCCGCAACGCCGGTGCAATGATCGCAACGGCTGAATCCTGCACAGGTGGGTTGATAGCCGGAGCCTTGACCGATATCGCCGGGTCATCCGATGTCGTGGATCGCGGTTTTGTCACCTATTCCAATGAAGCAAAAGCCGAAATGATCGAAGTTCCGATGGAATTGATCAATCGCTTTGGCGCGGTTTCGAAAGAAGTAGCACTTTCCATGGCTGAAGGAGCACTTGCGCGGTCCCGCGCCGGTGTAACTGTGGCTGTTACCGGAGTTGCCGGACCTGGTGGGGGCTCCGATGAAAAGCCTGTGGGCCTTGTTCACATCGCCTCGGCGCGAAAAGGCTACACGACGCTTCACCGCGAATGCCGTTTCGGTCAAAAAACCAGAGCTGACATCCGCCACGCAACGGTTCTTGCTGCATTGGACCTCGTTCTGGAAAACCTTCGACAGCCCTGAGACGTACACTTTTATCTGCCGCGCCCTACCTTTGTCTTTGGTCAAGATAAGGAGAACATGGCGATGCGTTTCGACGGAAAGGTGGCAATCGTTACCGGTGGGGCAAGCGGCATTGGTGAAGCAACCGCTCGAGCTTTCATTCGCGAGGGAGCGAATGTCGTCATCGCCGATTATTCTGATCACGGCCAGCAGTTGGCAAATGAGCTTGCAGGCGGCAGCGAGCGGGCATTATTCGTCAAGACCGATGTGGCCGACACGAAAGCCGTGCAGGCGCTGATTGCTAAAACCGTCGAAACCTATGGGCGCCTCGACATCATGTTCGCCAATGCAGGCATCGCCGCAGATGGCCCGATTGATGAACTGGACGAAACTGCATGGCAGAAAACCATCGATATCAATCTTACCGGCGTCTATCTTTGCGATAAATACGCCATCGACCAGATGCGTTCGCAAGGCGGCGGTGTGATCGTGAATTGCGGGTCCATCCATAGTCATGTCGGAAAATCTGGTGTCACGGCTTATGCGGCAGCAAAGGGAGGTGTGAAACTCCTGACGCAGACGCTCGCAATTGACTATGGAGCGCAGAACATTCGGGTAAATGCAGTCTGCCCCGGCTATATCGACACACCGCTGCTCAAGGATATACCCGAAGACAAGAAAGAGGCTCTGGTAGCCTTGCATCCAATTGGCCGGCTCGGACGCGCCGAGGAAGTTGCCAGCGTCGTGCTCTTCCTGGCGAGCGACGAGGCTTCCTTCGTCACCGGTGCGTCCATATTGGTCGATGGCGGTTATACGGCGCAATAAACAGAGCTCCGAAAATCTGGGCTACATTCAGGCCGTTCCGTAAATCTGATCGGCCCGTTTCTCGAAAGCTTCGGAAAACTTCTTGAAAGCTAGATCGAACATGGTTCCCATGAGAAGACCAAGCGTCCGGCTCTTGAACTCGTAATCGATGAAGAACTCGACATCACATTCGCCGCCATCACCCACGGGTTTAAAGGTCCAGCGATTGTCGAGATAGCGAAACGGCCCGTCGAGATACTTAACATCAATGACATTATCCTCAGGCTTCAGCAGAACCTGGCTGGTAAATGTCTCGCGTATGAGCTTGTAACCAACCGTCATGTCGGCAATGAGAAGGGCCTTGCCGTCACGCTCCTTGCGGGAGCGAACCGACAAAGCCTCGCACATTGGCAGAAATTCCGGATATTTCTCCACATCCGCTACGAGCCCGAACATCTGCTCTGCCCGGTGATGCACCCGCCTGACGGTTGTGAACTGCGGCATGTCTGATCTAGGCCCTGGCTGCGATCTGCGCCTCGCGGGCTGCCCTCAGCTTGGCAAAATCATCGCCAGCATGATGCGACGAGCGGGTCAACGGGCTGGATGCGACCAACAGGAAGCCCTTCGTCCGGCCAATCGTTTCGAACGACTTGAATTCATCAGGGGTCACGAAGCGAATGACAGGATGATGCTTGCGGGTCGGCTGAAGGTACTGACCGATGGTCATGAAGTCCACATCAGCCGAACGAAGATCATCCATCAGCTGAAGGATTTCATTCCGCTCTTCGCCAAGGCCAACCATAATGCCGGACTTGGTGAAAATGGTTGGATCGAGCTCCTTGACGCGCTGCAGGAGGCGGATCGAATGGAAGTACCGGGCGCCGGGACGAACCTTGAGATACTTCGAAGGAACGGTTTCCAGATTGTGGTTGAACACGTCCGGACGTGCCTTAACGACGATTTCAAGAGCGCCTTCCTTGCGCAGGAAATCCGGCGTCAGGATTTCGATCGTGGTCGCAGGCGTGGCTTCGCGGATAGCCTGAATAACCTCCGCAAAATGCTGGGCACCACCGTCGGCAAGATCGTCGCGATCCACCGAAGTGATGACCACATGCGTCAGGCCCATCTGCTTGACGGCCTTCGCGACATTTTCCGGTTCATTCGGATCAAGTGCGGTTGGAATGCCGGTCGAGACATTGCAGAATGCGCAGGCGCGTGTGCAAATCTCGCCCATGATCATGAAGGTGGCGTGCTTCTTTTCCCAGCACTCGCCGATATTCGGACAACCAGCCTCCTCACAAACCGTAACCAGCTTGTTCGAGCGAACGATATCGCGCGTTTCGCTATAGCCACGCGAGACAGGAGCCTTGACGCGGATCCAGTCCGGCTTCTTCAGGACAACATTGTCCGGACGATGCGCCTTTTCTGGATGCCGTTCGCGCTTGCCTTGGTTCACCAGATCGAGAACTGTAACCATGCTTTCCCTGCCTATCCGGGCCATTTTCAAGAATGGACCTGAAATGCTTTCAAAATTGGGCTTGGGTCCTAATCCCTGCCCTCTACCCTGTCAACTTGAGCGATTTGCTACTCATCGCCGCGTTGCCAGTCCGAGAGCGCGGAAGACCAACGCCCATATGAGGCCAAATACCAAACCAGCAGTCCCCAGCGCTAAGGTGAGCATCCACACGCCATACCAGCCGGCCAAGGCCATTCCGTTGATCGATATGGTGTTCCCGCCAAGAACACTCAAGGTGCCGGTTGCAAACCCCAGCACCAGTCCTCCAACGGTGCACCATTTGATAGTGGGCCAGGCGGCACGCCGCCAAGGCCCTCCGTTTTCGATCAGCGGAATGAGCGTCTCTCCATCTTATGCATTCAGCACGCGACCATAAGCGTCCAGAACGCTTTCCTTCATCATTTCCGAAAGCGTCGGATGCGGGAAGACCGAATGCATCAGTTCTTCCTCAGTTGTTTCAAGGTTCATGGCGATCACGAACCCCTGGATGAGTTCGGTCACTTCCGCTCCGACCATATGGGCGCCGAGCAGCTGTCCCGTCTTCTTGTCAAAGACGGTCTTGACCAGTCCCTGGTCTTCACCAAGCGCAATCGCCTTGCCGTTTGCGGCAAAGGAATAGCGGCCGACGCGAATATCGTAACCCTTTTCCTTGGCCTTTGCTTCGGTCAGACCAACCGACGCAACCTGCGGATTACAATAGGTGCAGCCCGGAATCATGTTCTTTTCGAGCGGATGCACATTCGGAAGACCGGCAATCTTCTCGATACAGATAACTCCTTCATGCTCAGCTTTGTGTGCAAGCATAGGCGGGCCGGCAACGTCGCCGATAGCATAGATGCCCGCAACATTGGTCTTGCCATAACCGTCGATGACAACGCATCCACGGTCGGTTTTTACGCCGAGAGCTTCGAGGCCGAGGTTTTCAATATTCCCTTGAACACCAACAGCCGAAATCATGCGGTCAACGGTTAGCGACTGCGTCTTGCCGTCCTTGGTCTCGATGTGAGCGGTCACATTATTTGCGCCCTTCTCCACCTTTGTAACCTTGGCATCGGTAATGATCTTCAGGCCGCGCTTTTCAAGCTGCTTGCGAGCGAGTGCGGAAATTTCCGCATCCTCAACAGGCATGATCTGCGGCATCAACTCCACGACCGTCACGTCGACGCCCATGTCGTTGTAGAAAGAGGCAAACTCGATGCCGATTGCACCCGAGCCCATCACAAGCATGGATTTCGGCAGTTCCTGCGGAACCATTGCCTCGAAATAGGTCCAGATCAGCTTGCCGTCCGGCTCGATGCCCGGCAGAGAACGCGGACGCGCGCCGGTGGCGACGATGACATGCTTCGCCTTGTAGCTGCCCTCGCCCAGAACGCCCTTGGGAACGGGGTTCTGCGGCTGCATCGGCTGCTTTGACGACTTCCCGACCGAAATCTCGACCGGATTGCTGCCCGAAGCAGCGTTTACCAGCTTTGCCTCACCCCAGATCACATCAATCTTGTTCTTCTTCATCAAGAACCCGACGCCGCCGTTAAGCCGGGCCGAAACACCGCGCGAGCGCTGTACGACAGCCTTCACATCAGGTGTGATCGTACCATCCAACTTGAGGCCGTAATCCTTGGCATGTTCGCCAAAATGCAGGATTTCCGCCGAGCGCAACAGTGCCTTGGTAGGAATACAGCCCCAGTTGAGGCAAATGCCGCCCAGATGTTCGCGCTCGACGATAGCCGTCTTGAGGCCAAGCTGCGCAGCGCGGATTGCGGTTACATAACCACCCGGGCCCGAGCCGATAACAATAACGTCGTAAATGTCGGCCATATTGTCCTGCCTTTGCTCAGTGCACTTCTCGGGTGAGCAGCACCCAGTCGTGTCTTTTGTCCTGCCCAATGCGTTCTATCGCTTCGAGCCGCTCAATTTCCTTGAAACCATGGGCGCCGTAAAGGGAGAGCGCCACATCGTTGTGGCTTTCGGTTATCAGACTGATTCCCGGATTACCGTTCCGGCGTGCCAGTTCGATTTCATTGGCGACAAGGGCGCGGCCAATTCCTTTGCCGCGAAACTCCCGATAAACGCCAACGCTGTCTATGAAACGGTTGCCTATCACCGTGCGCTGCAGGTCGATCAGCTGATCGAGAACCGGATGCTGCGGCGGGGTGTCGTTCAAACTGTTATCGAGTGTGAAGCCGATCGAAAGTCCGGCAATGTCGCCTGCCCATTCGGCAATCGTAGTGCTCTGCCAGCCTTCGGTCCCGTCAGCGCGCATATACTGCCGCCCCCGTTCCATGGCCGTTTCAGTCCGTCCATCGAGAACGGCCCCGTACCAGAGCCATGACGCAAAACCGTGCGAAGAGATATCGACAAGAATGGCGATCTCTGCGGCTTCACGGCGTTGAGCCGGGCGTAGGTTCAGTTGTCCAGCCATTAAAAAACCTCAGGCGTCGAGTTCATTGGAACGCGACGCCCTTGAAGTTGATCGATCAGACCAGCATACCCATCGGGTTTTCGATGTGGCGCTTGAAGGCCTGTGCAAGTTCCGCAGCCAGCGCCCCGTCGACAGCACGGTGGTCGGTTGAAAGGGTTACGGACATAACCGTCGCAACCTTGATTTCACCGTTCTTGACCACTGCACGCTGTTCACCGGCACCGATTGCGAAAATGGTCGCATGCGGCGGATTGATGATAGCGGCAAAGTCCTTCACACCGAACATGCCGAGGTTGGAAACGGAGGTCGAACCGCCCTGATATTCCTCAGGCTTAAGCTTGCGGTCACGCGCGCGCTTGGCAAGATCCTTCATCTCATTCGAGATGGCGGAAAGAGTCTTCGATTCCGACTGACGCACGATTGGCGTAATCAGACCACCCGGGATCGACACGGCAACACCGACATCCGCACGCTTATGCTTCACCATGCCGCCTTCAGTCCAGGAGACATTGGCTTCAGGAATGTCACGCAGCGCAAGAGCAACAGCCTTGATCACCAAATCGTTGACGGAAAGCTTGTAGGCGGGAACCTCGCCCTTCTCGGTCTTGATCATCGGTGCAGCGGCATTGATCTGCGAACGCAGAGCCAGAAGCGCATCCAGTTCACAATCGATCGTCAGATAGAAATGCGGAACAGTCTGCTTCGATTCCACCAGACGACGTGCAATCGTCTTGCGCATGCCGTCGTGCGGAACAATTTCGTAGGTGCCTTCCTCAAAAAGCTTGAGAACGGCATCGTCAGACATCGGCTTCGGAGCGGCAGGGGAGACAGCTTCGGCCTTCGGCGCAGCGGCCTTTACGCCACCCGACGCGAGGGCAGCTTCCACATCCCGCTGGACGACACGTCCATGCGGACCGGTGCCCTTCACAGCAGTAATATCGACACCGGATTCCTTGGCAATGCGGCGCGCGAGCGGTGACGCAAACACCCGGTCACCCTTGTTCGCAGCAGCGGGCTGCTCTGCCCTGGCTGGTGCAGTGGCTGCCACAGGAGCGGCAGTTGGCTTTGGCTCTTCCTTCGGAGTTTCGGCCTTTGCTTCAGCCTTAGGGGCAGAAGCTGCACCTTTGGCCGCAGCAGCCACGTCCTCGCCTTCCTCGGCGAGGATGGCGATCAACGCATTGACCTTGACGCCTTCGGAACCCGCGGGAACGACGATCTTGGCAATCGTGCCTTCATCCACGGCTTCCACTTCCATCGTGGCCTTGTCGGTCTCGATTTCAGCGATGACATCGCCAGGAGCGATCTTGTCGCCTTCCTTGACCAGCCATTTCGACAAATTGCCTTCTTCCATCGTCGGAGAAAGCGCTGGCATGGTGATATTGATCGGCATGTCCAGACCCTTTCTGTTTAAGCGGTATAGGTAACGGATTTCACCGCTTCGACCACTTCGGCGACAGTCGGCAGCGCCAGCTTTTCCAGATTTGCCGCGTAAGGCATCGGAACATCCTTACCGGCAATGGTCAGGATCGGCGCATCGAGATAATCGAAAGCCTGCTGCATGACGCGGGTAGCAATTTCCGTACCCACCGACGACTGCGGGAAACCTTCTTCCACTGTCACCAGTCGGCCAGTCTTCTTGACCGATTCGATGACTGTCGGAATGTCCATCGGACGGATCGTGCGCAGATCGATGATCTCGACATCGATGCCCTGCTCGGCCAGCTCTTCTGCTGCCTTGACAGCATAAGTCATGCCGATACCGAACGAAACGATGGTCGCGTCCTTGCCCTGCTTGTGAATCCGGGCCTTGCCGATCGGCAGAACGAAATCATCAAGCTTCGGCACATCGAAATGGTGACCGTAAAGGATTTCATTTTCGAGGAAGATCACTGGATTCGGATCGCGGATAGCTGCCTTCAGCAAGCCCTTGGCGTCAGCAGCCGTGTACGGCATGACGACCTTCAGACCGGGAATATGGCTGTACCAGGCAGCGTAGCACTGCGAGTGTTGGGCAGCAACGCGAGCAGCCGCACCGGATGGACCGCGGAAGACCATCGGAGCGCCCATCTGCCCGCCAGACATATAAAGCGTCTTGGCAGCGGAGTTCACGATCTGGTCAATTGCCTGCATGGCAAAATTGAAAGTCATGAATTCAACGATCGGGCGCAGTCCTGCGAAAGCCGCACCAACACCAACGCCGGCAAAACCATGCTCGGTAATCGGGGTATCGACGACACGCTTGGGACCGAACTCATCGAGAAGGCCCTGCGTTACCTTGTAAGCGCCCTGATATTCTGCAACTTCTTCACCCATCACGAAAACGTTCGGGTCACGGCGCATTTCTTCAGCCATCGCATCGCGAAGCGCTTCACGAACCGTGGTGGAGACCATTTCGGTTCCAGCCGGAATGTCTGGATCGGACGCCACTTCGAGCGCGGGAGCCTTCGGCGCAGCCGGAACAGCGTCGGCCTTCTTTTCTTCGGCCTTGGGTTCTTCCTTGGCTTCGGCCTTCGGCGCTTCAGCCTTGGCGGCAGGAGCAGCACCGATATCGGAAGCGCTTTCCCCGTCACCGAGAAGCACGGCAATCGGCGTATTGACCTTCACGCCTTCCGTGCCTTCATCGACAAGGATCTTGCCGATCGTGCCTTCATCGACAGCTTCGACTTCCATCGTCGCCTTGTCGGTTTCAATTTCAGCGATCACATCGCCGGACGTAACCTTGTCGCCTTCTTTCTTCAGCCACTTGGAGAGCTTGCCCTCTTCCATGGTTGGGGAAAGTGCGGGCATGAGAATTTCTACGGGCATGGCAACACCTTCCTGGAATTAGAGCAGAATATCCGTGTA
>MTEY01008256.1_pt1 | contig 18119 bp, 13 predicted proteins | sample 1042721 | NCBI WGS metagenome assembly MTEY01 (sample SAMN06185809, study PRJNA358809) | soil metagenome | isolation source: soil biostimulated with seedmeal as carbon source | place: India | collected 2015-05-23 | reverse complement strand
GATCATCTACGACCTGGCCGACAAGCTGGGCGCGGGCGTCGGTGCCTCGCGCGCCGCGGTCGACGCCGGCTATGTCCCGAACGAACTCCAGGTCGGCCAGACCGGCAAGATCATCGCCCCCGAGTTGTACGTGGCCGTCGGCATCTCCGGTGCCATCCAGCACCTGACCGGCATCAAGGACGCCGGCACCATCGTGGCCATCAACAAGGACGCCGAAGCCCCGATTTTCGAGATTGCGGACATCGGGCTGGTGGGGGATCTGTTCAAGTTGCTGCCGGAACTGGAAGCGGCCCTGTGAGCGCGCGGTAAAGCATGATGAAGAAAGTGATGGTGGTGTTCGGCACGAGGCCGGAAGCGATCAAGATGGCGCCCGTGGTACACGCACTCAGGGCTCACCCTCTGTTGCAGCCACAGGTGGTGGTAACTGCGCAACATCGCCAGATGCTTGATCAGGTGCTGGATATCTTCCAGATAGAGCCTGACCAGGATCTCGATATCATGCGCCATGGACAGACTCTGCCGGAGCTAACGGCACGAATCGTCAGTGGCATGTCACCCTTGATCAGCGCCATGGCCCCGGACATCGTCCTGGTCCATGGAGATACCTCGACAACACTATCGACAGCGCTGGCGGCGTTCTACGCCAAGGTTCCAGTTGGCCATGTAGAGGCAGGACTGCGGACCGGGGACATGCATGCCCCCTGGCCAGAGGAAATGAACCGGCGGCTCACTGCGCCGCTAGCCAATCTCCATTTTGCGCCAACTGCCCAATCCCGGGAAAATCTGCTTCGCGAAGGAATGCGCGCTGACAGCGTGCACGTAACGGGCAATACCGTCATCGATGCACTACTAGCCGTTGATTCCCGGCTGCGTACCGAGCCGACACTGTCCGCCCGGATGCAGGAACTATTTCCATTCCTCGACCCCAACCGCAAGCTGCTACTAGTGACGGGGCATCGTCGAGAGAACTTCGGTGATGGCTTCGAACGCATCTGCAAGGCGATCTCGAATCTGGCGGAACGTGATGATCTGCAGATCGTCTATCCCGTGCACCTGAATCCCCACGTCCAGGAGCCTGTAAATCGCCATCTTTCAGGGTCATCAAACATCCATTTGATTGCTCCCCAGGACTATCTTCCATTCGTCTATCTGATGCAGCAATCACATGTAATTCTCACCGACTCCGGTGGTGTCCAGGAAGAAGCACCTTCTTTGGGCAAGCCCGTATTGGTCATGAGGAACACTACCGAACGCCCAGAGGCTGTGGAGGCGGGCACCGTCACGCTAGTCGGGACGGATACGGACAGAATCCATGCGCAGGTATCGCAATTACTCGATGATCCCGCTCGCTACGCTTCCATGTCGCAGGCACACAATCCATACGGGGACGGTCTCTCAGCAACCCGTATAGCGTCGATTATTGCAGATACCCTTCGCTAGTGGTTCGCGACATCAGACTCAGCTGATCATCGCCTCTGCGTAATTTTCGCGAGTTCGGCCACCGTGTGGTCGTAATATGTCTGGGTGAAGTGATAAGGAGCCTTGCCCCACCGATGGTTGGGGTCTGCACGCACAACCGACTCCGGATAATCGATGTATCGAAGTGACCAATGCTTCTCCAACGCATCGTACAGCCGCGAGAGAATCTCATTGTTATCCTTAATCCAACGGATACTAGAGGCATCGCTGCCATCCTCGAACTTTTCTGCCCAGAACGCTCTGTTTATCACGAGCTTGCTTCGATCGACACTCCCAAGCAAGCGACTCACGCCCGCCAACCAGAGAGTGAGAAACTCTTCAGAATCTGGGGTAAGCAGCACTCTTCCTTCCGACTGGAATCCAGCGTGTTCAAGTTCACCCGACAGACTGAAGCAAGTATTCCCCGCCAGAACGAGCTTGAATCTCTCGTCAATGAAATCCAGCAGCAGGATATCGTGCGGATTCCCCGCTAATAATGTCCCAGTGGTTTTGTCGAGGTCATTGAAAAGCATCCTCCGCTGGAAAGGGCTTTGCAAGGAAGCGACCAAATCCCGTACCTGGACCTCGCTAACTGGATCCAGACCAAAACTAGCCATGGATGTTCGCGCTACGTACTGCCGAATCGCGAATAAATCCTCATTTCCCTCCAAAGCGTCCCTGGACACACAGCTCCCTAGGATGAATACGTTGCGTGCTTTGTTATGCATGGATGCTGCAACCTTCGTTGACTACCGCTTCAGCGCTGACGCTCAACAATGAAACAAAACTGCCCGCACACCGTCAGTTTCTGGTAAGCCAACTGCTGCACGCTCCAGCCTGCCTCTTTCGATTTCTGCTCTATTTCCTGGTTCAACGGGGATTCTTCCGCAAACCAACGGTTGAAAGTCGGATCATTGCCTCGATACAAACGGGTAATCAAGGTGATTGCATCGATGCCAGGACGAATCTCACGCAACCTCAGCCCGGCAGCCTCCACCAGTTTCTTGAAACCGAATGGCGTGAAGTTCCAGTAGCTGTACGAGTGATATGGCTCCAGGTGCGATGTTGAACCAGCGAAACAACCATCCACTTTCAGCACGCGCGCTATATCCGAAAGCAATTGCTCAGGATGGCGGACGTGCTCGAAAACCTGACGGCTATAGATCAGATCGACACTGTCACTTTCCACCGGAATGTTAACGCCATCGAACGTGCGAACCTCGCCATCCGTACGCGTTCGCGCTCTTACTTCGGGAGAATCCTCGATATCGACACCAATCCACTTCGCGGTCGGCGCCGACTGACGAAAAATATCCAAAGAGACACCCGTTCCGCATCCGAGATCGACAATGGTCGCGTTCTCGCGAAGTTTCCGACCGAGCGCCCATGCATATTCCGTCGCCTGGAACTGGCGCGCAGTGTCAATCGGCAAGCTGTCTTTGAGTTCATTCCACATCGCGTTCCCCACTCCCGTTGAGCATGCCGACAAACGGCATGCCCAGACCATGATCTCAGTCGTTCCAGACCATGTAGATCGTACCCTTGGCCCCCTCTGACAGAGCAAGACGGCCATCCGCGGGACTGACCGTCACCGTCACGCGACGCTCGGGCCTTGCGTAGTCACCCACGATCTCGGCTCCCCGCGACAAGGTCTTATATCGCCGGTACCCCTTTCCAGCCAGCGACACTTCCAGCGCGCTATCAACTTCGGCGACATCGACATCCATGAACTCGATCACCGCCCGGTGAATGACCTTGCCGTCGACCTGCTCCTGTCCAGTGGACCTGATCTTGTGCGGAAAGGTGAGCTGCAAACCAGCGGGGAGCATCGACGGAGCCGCCGCGCCGGCGGCCGGCACCTGCGGCTGTGTTGCGGCCTGGTTTTCCGCCGTGGCGGCAGCCCCGGTCGATTCCGGATTTTCGGGTGGCTTGCATGCGCTCAACAACAAGGCCCCGAATATCAGCGCATAAATTTTCATCGTATTTTTCCCTGAAAAATTGATAAGGCAGATCACACTCACAGTCAGAAGAGATCTGCAACCTCTCGTCTGAACCTACTCACGAAAGCACTCATTGTGTAGTTTTCACGCAGGAAATTCCTGCCTCTCAGCGCCGCCTCCTTGAACCGCGAGTAGTCCTGATGTTCGACGATATGGGCTTTGATGGCGTCCAAATCGGGGAAAACGGTCTCGGATTGATAAATATACTCGACCCCCCGCCAGTCGAGAAAAACCCCTTGCGCCCCTGCCGCGAATCCATCCGCCGGTGCGATATGAAAGCTCTCCGGGAGTTCACTGTCATCACTGACCGAAAGGACAAAGCCCGTATTGCTAAGTGCGACGGTCAAGTCACTGTATCCCTTCTGATGAACATGACTCGCCAGACCATTTCTCTCGAGATAGTTTTGACATTCCTCAAAATAAGCATCTTCTACCTGGTTCCGGGTGGTCCAGCTAGTATCGGAGTATGACTTCCCGTAAACGGACAGATTGTAACGGGAGTCCAACTCCACCAATGCCTTCAATAGTTCGAGCGAACGCAGGTATCCCTTACGGGAAGGCAACGTGCCGATAATGGCGAGATTGAATACTCGGGCGGGGTCATCGTTGGATGCATAACTATCTAGGTTGATGTAGTTCGGGACAAGACGTATTTTCTTGCGCGCGTAGCCGAAGCGCTCGATCAACATCTCGAAGTAAAACAGTGATACCGCGATATACAGGTCAACTGCCGCATCGTTCACCCGATTTCCCAGGTCCCGCGCAAGCTCGAAACGATGAGCCCTGACGATTAACTTCTGATCCGGTCGCTTGTTGTTCGAATACCATACAGCGTTTCCGAGAAGCCACTCGCAGAATATTACTTCTGCCCAATCCAGGCACTCCTTGGACCGCGCCAGGTCATGCGTCGCATGTCCGGTCCATTCATCGATTCGAATGCTGAAGTACTCCGAGAGGCCAGGCAGCGCCTTTTCGATGAACTGGAGCCCATACCCTGCTACAAGCAACCGCGGTTTCACCTGCTCCTTGAAAACCGAAAAATCGCCCGCCCTTATCGACTTCACCAGATCCTTCAGGCGCGTACCGTAGTTGAACTTCTCTATAGCCGACCAGTGCTCGTTGATGAAAACGCTAAAATCACCAAAAAGCGACTCATCAATGTCCCAGCGATTGAACTTTATCAACGACAGCAACGCCGTCTGCAATCCTACTTGCAGGCGCATCGATACATAGCTCAATCCGATGATTTTCAACTTCGCGTCTGCCGATTGCCATACCCGAAGATGATTGCGCAACTCGCGCGCGCCGTACTGCCTGGTGGATGAGGCTATCCGCGTGGCCACCTTGTTATACACAAAGGTAGGATGATCGATGTAGCCAATCCTCTTTGCAGCCAGAAGTACGTCGATCAGGTAGAGCGTGTCCTCCCCCATGCGCAGCACCGGATCCCAGCGGATCCCCTTCGAGACCAGCAAGGATCTGCGTATCAGGCTCGGCACGGTGGTGCTTTGCTGACGAATTATCCCCTCGATGATTGACTTCTTTGGCATGCCGGCAGAAAAACCCTTAATTCTGTTGGCATCCGTGAATGAACTGCCATCGAATACTCTCAAATACCCGCGCAAGACACAGAGATCCTGATCGATTGCCTGGCGCGTGTGCCGCTCCAACGTATCTGGCAGGATCTCGTCGTCGCAATCGAGATAGAAGATATATTCGCCTCTGGCGGCATCGACACCCATGTTCCGTGGCTCAGATGGGGAGCCGCTGTTGGAGACCCTGCGGATGACCCTCCACCTCGTTCCGTCCACGACCTCCGTTTGCCGCAGAAGGTAGTCGGCCGTCCCATCGCTGGAGCAATCGTCGACAAAAATAACTTCATACTCACCGACCGGCATCGTCTGCTTTCGCAGCGATGCCAAACAGCGCTCTATCTTCCCAATCGCATTGTGGCAGGGGATGATGATGGATACTTTCATTTCGAGGTTCAGACCAAGTAGAACAGTGCAGAGGCCCGGCGCCCGCGCATTTTCATCAACCATGGCAAAAAGCTGGCGGGCGCTATGACTTCTTCGATGAGGGCCTCTTCTACCTGTACGTACTTCCTGTCGGATCCGGGCACGATCACGACGTTTTCTGCATAAGAGGTATGCAGCACCGCTTTTTCCAGATAGTCGACCGGTCGAACCTTGCGGTAGTCAACCAAGGCAAGGTAGTCCGTTTCTATTACTCGGCCCGGCTTGTTTGCATAAGAAAGCAGATAGTGCTCTGAAACGACAGTTACTCCGTTGCGATTATATGTCTCGTAATAGTCCTTAAGACTGCTCGCCTCAATGGATCTGTCCAGGACAAGGAGCAATGGAGCCCCCTTTTCCGCAACGTTCTGTGCCTGGTAGTAGGCGATTGCTTTTTCGATGTCGTCGTCGCATGCCACGATGCAGCAGACCGTCGCGGCGAAGCTCTCCTGCGCCAAGGCCACCCCGAGCTTCTCAGCAACGAACCGGAATCTCTGCTTGTACGTATGCTCCCTTAGCACGTGATGCAGCGCACGATCCCTCATGCTCGCCAGTTCATCTTCGCCCAAATCTGGCAACCCTCGTGATTCCCGATCGGCGAAAAAAACGAGATCGCCAAACATGTCGTCCATTCCTTTGGAGTAGTTAGATACGCACAATGTATTGCTGGACATGAGTTCGTACACCCTACGCGCAAACATGGTCGGCGAACTCGTCTCGGTATTGAAATTCAAGCCATACTGGCTCGACTTGTAGACATTGCCTATCTCGGCATGAGGTACGGCCGCCTTCAAGTAGCGATGATACTTCTGAGGGAATATGTGATTCTTATCGCTGGTTCCGAAGTGCCGGTCGTATATTTCCAGCTCCAGGCCATCTTCTATGAACTTGTCCAGCATCGCCTCCATCGCCTTGCAGCGTTCCTGATGGTATGCATACCAACTTCCGGCGAATACAACTTTTCTCGAGCGAGCGCCTTCCACCTCGATTGGATTGAAATAGCGCGGCTGCGTCGCAAACGGTAGACAGTAGGCGTTCTTGACCCCGTGCTCCTTCTTGTACCGCTCGACGCATTCCGATGCAGTAGTGAAGACCACATCAAAGAGCTTTGCCGTACTTACAAAGTCATGCACCTTGTCTTCATAGTGCGATGGGTCCTCCTTGTTCCAGAAGGCGGTTGGAATGTTATGTTCCTTGCAATAGTCCAGAATCGCGAGAAGTTCTCCGCGATTTTCTTTAGTAAAGTTCGAGCTGGCATAAACTCGTCCCTTCCACGGCCGCGTCTCAGAATCAACGCCCGACCAGGCGGATTCACAGAAGAGCAGCTCCGGACGTTCGCTCTCCATTCGTTCACGCCAGCTTCCTGGCTCCAGCACGACGGGAACAAATTCTCCCTTGAAACTGTTGTAAGTAAATTCATCGCAGATGAGCGCGACTTTTAGCCGGCGCAAGGATTTATCGCACTCTACGGAAGCTGACTTCTCGCCCCCCTCCCCCCAATTGTAGGCGACTACCTGTTCATTGATCGGAGTAAGAAGAGTCCGCCAGATCGGCAGTAATGCTTCCGGACCGAAGCTTGATTTTACGCCATCAAGCGCCCGTTCCTTTATCTCCGCATGACGCTCTTTTGCGAGGATGAGTTGCGCCGCGGCTTCCGCTGATTCAACCAAGGGGATGCCTGGGTAGATCTCCCCGGCGCCCTCCCAGTTCCAAACCACAGGAAGTGCCGCGGAGGCCACGCCTTCCGCGACGGCCACATGAAAGCTCTCGAAATCCGACGGCGACAAGACGGAACCGACGAGTCTCAGCCACTGTTCGACATCCTTTCCAGCCGGGTCGAAGATGACGCGGTGGCGCAACACCGGCGAGGCGTTTATCCGCTTGAACAGGCTGACATAGTAGTCGCGTTCCTGACCCTGCTGCCACAGCCAATCGACCGCCGCCGGGTTCTGTCCCTTAATCCGCAACCGGAAGCGGTCATCCGCCCTGACAAGCAATTCAAGTGTATCCAGGGCGAGATCCAGCCTCTTCCTAGCAGGTAGAACACCGATCATGCCCAAGGTTCGCTCGTGCCCTGGCAGCTTTTCATGATTGAAACGCTCGTGCTCGATCAGGTTTCCTACAACCCGGCATTTCTCGGGGGGAATGGAGAATTTTTCTACGCATTCGCCAAGGATATGAGCGCCAACGAAGACAAGGTCGTCAACCGCGCCATAGTTGATATCGTTGGGAAAACTCGTCCTCCTTTCTTGAAGATGCCAACGTATAACCAGTTTCTGGTCTGGCCGCTTGTTGCGAGAATAGAAGACCGCATTGCCAAGCGCCCACTCCGCGAACAGGACATCGGCCCATTCAATCAACTCTCGCGACAACTTTTCGTCGTGATCTGCGTGGCCACTCCATTCGTCGATACGGAAATCGAAGTCCCCTGTCTGCTCCAGCTGTAGTTGTATCGGCGTCCAGAACTTGAGGTCGTGGCCACTCACACCCACGCGTGTCTTTCTTTTCTTCATGGAGTTACCTTGTCCGCCCTGTAGTGACTAGCGGGCGCCGTATTTTTGGATCATTCATCAGCCATCATCCGGATGGCAAGCACCTCCGTTTCGTCCTTCAGCGCCAGTTTCTTACTGGTGCCGTCCGCGAATGCAAATGCCGCGTCACAGACATCTGGGTCATCACTATTGATAAGAAGACAAGTTCTCGCTATCGCACCACCAAGCCTGTATTCGTCTTCCGGAATCACCGCCATTCCGATCAACCCTGCGCGGGAGTAGCGTGACGCCTGGAGGAGGTCCTCTATCTGGTGTGCATCCTGTCCCTGATGGCCAACCGCCAGAACCAGTTGTTCATCCGATGCGCGCGTTGCCTTTACGAGCTGGCGGAAAGCCATTCGAGGATCACCATCCACACTGTCAAATCCGACCTTCCCAGTTCCAGCAGGTACATTTCCCAGCACCGTGACCTGCGGACTTTCGCCATTGCACATGCGCTGTTCCCTGATCCAGGAGATAGTCTCGGGATTTACCCCATCCTGATTCGCGAGTAGTACGACCCTGACACGCTGTGGTCGCATCGTCGTCTTGCTGACACCCATGACTGTCCGCATCACCTGTTCCATCCGGTGGCGATAGGTATGTCTTGACATGACGGCGCGGATGCCTGCAGCGCTCCTGCGCCGGAACTCTTTGTCATCATTCAGCAAAGTGTCAATTGCGTGCCGTGCCTCTTCTTCCGTGGCGACCTCCCAGACCACGTCCGGTCCGAATGTCGCTGCGAATCCCGGCGACGGCGTACTCACGACCGGAGTACCGCAGGCAAGAAGCTCGAATACGCGGCGGGAGAACATAGTGTCGGAATCCTGGATGCTGTTGACATTCAGGAATACACGATACTTTCGATAGACGTCACCAATCTCCGAATATTGGATCTTTCCACGCACGAACCGTTGATGACGTTCCGGAAACTGATATTGAGAATCGAGAGAACTATCCGAATAGTTCCTGTCAAAAATATCAAGGTCAAAGCCGGACGCTGCATCCAGAAGCATGGTCTGCTGGTGGGACCGTTCTTCCAGATTTGGATAGAAGCTTCCTGCATAGCAGACCTTGGATTCACGCGGACTGCCTGACTGGATAGGGTTGTGAACTGCTTCCTGAGCAGCGAACTGAAGCAGGTCAACGGACCTAACGTCAGCGTCCACCGCATAGCGAGGCTTGGCTTCGATCGAAGTCGTGAATATGTAGTCAAAATGGGCCGCTGCTTGGATGAAATCCTCATAGTGCAATGGATCCTCCTTGTTCCAGAACACAGTAGGAATTCCCTTCAATTTGCATGCTTCCACCAACTCAACCAGCTCGGCACCCGGCATGTACTCACTCCGAGCGACGCGATACTGCCAAGCCTGATGGTTGCCATTCCAGGCGGATTCGACAAACAGCAAGGTTGGCTGAAACTTCTCCAGTAGTCCGCGCCAGTTGTCCGGGCGCGGCAGCAACCAGTCAGCCGTCGGTTGCAGGCAATTGAGGGTGAATTCGTCAAGAATTCCCATCAATAGAGGCTTTCCGGTACGTACCTCTTCCCATCCGTCGATGGATAATGCGTCCACCTCTTCATTTCTTGCCGCTTGTGGATTCGCGACCACGGCAAAATCATCCACCACCTTTTTGGGATCGGGAATGTGTACATGTCGTAGCTTCGGCAAGCTAAGCGCTTGTGATTGATGGTTCGACGTTCCGCGCCTGCGATAACGAAGCAATATGGCCGCGACCGCCTTTGGGAATCCAAGGATTCCACGTGGACTCTTAAGACCAATCAGTGCCTGGCCTAGAGCAAGTGCAAGCGAGTTCCGATACAACTGATTGTCATTGTGGAGTGACTCGCACAGTTGTATGAGTTCCTGCGCGCGCGCGCGCTCGGCTTCAAGCTTCGCCCAATGGCTGGAGCGCTTGTGCTGTGCATCGACGAGGGTTTCTTGCAGCGTCTTCATCCGGAGCTTCAGCTCGGATAATTCCTCATTGATCGTAGAGATGACGTCCTTCTGCCGCTTGTCCCTCGCCCTCCAGCCTTCCTCCATTCTCTTAATGGTGGCCCTGTGGTCCCTGTCCTTGGATCCCAGTAGGCGCAGCGACACGCGGGCACGCTCCAATTCGCGCTCACGCTTTGATAGTTCCTCGTGCCCTTGATTGACTTCTTCCCCAAGTCGACCTACTTCGGCCTGAAGAACGGACAGTTGTTCCCTAAGCAGAGCACTCTCATGATTGGATACCTGGATTCCGCGCCCCAATTCATCAACGACGGACTTTTGCTCCGCCGCTTCCCGAATCCAAACTTCCGACCGTTGCCGCAGAGCAGCAAGCTCTTCGCTGAGGTTGACAATGGTTTCGCTTGACCTTTTATGGAGCGCACGTTCCACGGTCAGTTCGCTCGATGCGTCACCCCGCTTTCCGGCCTCCGCCTTGTATTCCGCGATAACTTTTTTCGCATCGCTCAAGGAGGTGCTGAGCTCGATATTTCGCTTCTGCACTTCCCATGCCCCAGCTTCCGTAGCCCTGATTGCCATTGCCAAGCTGTTTTCAAGAGACGGCTTTGTCAAAATCCGATTCGCCACACATCTGATATAGCCATCAACCACATCAAGGACCGAAATTTCAAACGTCTCGCGAAGCGCATCCAGCAAGTCATCCGGGAAAACCGTGGCCTTGTGGTCCGGCCATGGGTGATATCCGAACGGAACGGTGATGACGATTCGTCCTTCCGGAGCGCAAAGATCAACGGCCTGGGAGATGAACGCGGGAACATCCGTTTGATGTTCGATGACCTCGCCCATCAGGATGGTGTCGAACTGCATGCCCTTCAGCGCAGCAAGCTCTGTGCAGCGGAACTCAACACGATCCTGTACTGACTGGATTTCCTTCGCTCTCTCGTCGTTTGCATAGTCGATGGCCGGCTGGAAGATATCGATGGCCAGCACGTGTTTCCCTTCCCGTGCCATGAGAATGGCTGCAATACCTTGGCTACAGCCCACATCCAATGCTCTTCCAGGCTTGGCCTGCGAGCACATCCAATTAATTCGTGCGCGAGTCTGTCGACCAAACGTCTCCCCCATATGATCGTAGTAGGCCTCGTTTACCCGATCCGGCCATGGGTTGCTGCTCTTCCCGGAAGCCTGTCCCTGGGTACCTTCATGTGCGTGGTCGTCGTGCATGACTACTGTCTCCGCTGAGGTTCCGACCCGTTACTTCCAGAATCCGATGGTGTCAACCACCTTCTTGCCCTGCGGTTTGGGAAGCCGTCGGAAAGATGTATGACCCACGAGAACCACCACTACATCCGCGGACGCGATGGCAGACGCCGCATCTGCGGAAACCAGCCCTGATATACCGTGTACCGATTCGAGCACATCAAAGAAGGGATCGGCGCAACGTACGTTGCCGGCATAACGTTCCGATAGCGCGAGCGCGATGTCCAGGGCAGGGCTCTCCCTGAAATCATCAACATCTGCCTTGTAGGTCAATCCCAGACAGCATATGGAGGGATTCTCCAATCCTGCTACTGCTGCCTCAACCTGTGCCAACACATAACCGGGTTTCGAATCATTGACTTGTCGGGCCGTGCTGATGAGCTGTGCCCGCTCCTTTGCACCCGCCACGATGAACCAGGGATCCACTGCGATGCAGTGCCCCCCAACGCCGGGTCCCGGATTCAAGATGTTCACTCGTGGATGATGATTGGCCAAGCGAATGACATTCTGCACATCGATCCCGAGATCACCGCATATCATGGAAAGCTCGTTGGCAAATGCGATATTCACATCTCGAAATGAATTTTCCACCAGCTTGCAGAGCTCGGCCGTCCGGTCGTCGCTCCCAATGCAGCTCCCCCGGACAAAGGAACGATAGAGCGAGGACGCGCGCTCAGTACATGAGGATGTCATTCCTCCGACAATGCGATCGTTCTCGACCAGCTCCTGCAGCATCTTCCCCGGAATGATCCGTTCCGGACAGTACGCCATGTTTACATCCGGAACATCATGCGAATCGCCGGTGGGGAACTTTAGGTCCGGCCGAAGTTCCGCCAGTAGCCGGGCCAATCTGGCTGTGGTGCCGACCGGAGACGTCGACTCGAGTACGATCAGGTTTCCCCGGCCTATCACCGGCGCTAGAGAACGTCCTGCAGCTTCGACGAAGCTGATATCGGGCTCGTGGTTTCCGTGGTCGAGCGGGGTCGGAACGGCGATCACGAAAGCATCCGCCGGGATAGGTGTCGGCATCGCACGCATGCGTCCGCTTCCAACGGATTCCTCCACGAGCTCCGACAGGCCCGCCTCTTCGAAGTGCGCCTCGCCTCCATTCACGGCATCTACGATTCGTTTCGAGATATCCACGCCGGAAACGCGCTTTCCAGCGGAGGCGAACATGGCGGCGGTGGGCAATCCAATATAGCCCAGACCGATTACACAAACATGTTCGTCGCGATCCTTCTGCTGCATGGACTCGGTCATACTGACTCCTTACTAAGATTATTCTGTGCCCTACTTGAAGTTGTTCCACCAGCTTCGAGCAGATCTGCTAACTGCAATGCCAATGACTTCCAGGAATAGCGCATGCGCCCATCATCGACTACGGCACTTGGCTCCCGAGGCGCGAGCCGTTTCTTGTGGAGCGCATTCCGGAGAACCGCTTCAATGGCTGTCGCCTCCGCCGCAACCGGGTTGCCGGCACCTGTTTCTTCCAAAAGAATCCTGGCGGCATCCGCGCGGTCACCGCCAATATGCAGTATTGGCCGATGAGCTCCCAAATACTCGTAGAGCTTTCCAGGAACTTGCAATGGGTTCGCATTGGCGATATTGACAAGCATGTCGCATTGCCGCTGGTACGACAAAGCGAGGGTATGTGGCAGGAACCCAAGTAGCCTTATGCAGCCACCGCTGTCTCGCGCAGCTTCTGCGACACCGTGCGGTGCAGCAATCGTTGCAATGTTCAACCGGACACCGGGCACCCTGCGCACGGCCTCCAACAGTGAGGACGGATCACGAAATGCGTAGAAGCTTCCTGTATAGAGCAACTCGAGCACTTCCGGATCGAAAGGCCCATTCGAACGCAGGTGCGGTCCGCGGTGCGATGTTCCATCGAATCCCTGTGTCAGCAACTTCAGCTTCGAGGCGTGGACATCATGGCGCTTCTGCATATCATGGATGGCGTGCTGGCTGGTCAGCAACACGAGCTCTGCGCGCTTGCAGATCTCCTCTTCCAGCTCCCATGCCGTTTTCCGCCAACGCTCAGGCGTATAGGGCGCAAGCACCGGATCCCCCAGATCAGCAACCCATCTGAATCCGAGTTTGTTCGCATAGATTCCCAGCGGAATCGAGTTCGCAGGTTCATGCGATGTGATAACAACATCCGGCACCATCTCACCAAGAAGATGCTTGAGCCTGCGTCGCGCCCATGGCAGCCACTCTGCTCGGATATCCGGAAACATCACTCGTCCAAGTGCGTCGGGAACAACCGTGTGCAAATTGAAGACACGCCGGTTCAATCGACGAATGCGTTCGACGATTCTTCCTTTCCAGTTCAACTTGAGCTGCGGGTGTCGGGTATCGGCATAGCCGGCATTGTCTTCCAGCAAATCATTGAATCCATGCGGTTCCGGTGAGGCTTGTGATCCTGCGTGGCGTTGCGGCTGCCTGCGTCGCGCCAACCAGGTCAACGTCGCCGCATAGGGGCCGGGCCAGACCCTGTGCACTTTGACGCTCGCCGGGAGTTCGGGCAGTCCCCCGGATCCGTACCCGGCAACATCCGGCGCAAGCACGCGCACCTCATGACCCGCATCGGCCAGTTCCCGGACCAAGTAGGCCCAGCGCAGAGACTGCGGAGAGGGTATAGGAGGAAAATCATAGGCGATCAGCAAAACTCGCATCTTTCATGCTGCCGTCTGAGGTGGCCCGCCGCTCTTCAGCAGCTTGTCGTACTCAATCAAGGTGCTATTGATATCGCCAAAGAACTCAACCCTGCCTCCGACCATCAACAGTCCTTTTGTGCACACGTCGCGCATCAGCTGAAAATTATGACTGGCAAGCACGACAATCTTGGCGCCATTCACGCGGCTTGCCATTCTCTCCTTGGCTTTGGAAATGAACGAAGCATCTCCTGCGCCGATCCACTCATCCATTACCATGATGTCGTGTTGCACTGCGGTTGCAATCGCAAAGCCAAGCCTCATCCTCTGACCAGAGGAGAGCGTCTTCAAACGATGATTGGCCTTGTCGTGCAATTCCGAAAAGTCGAGGACTGGCTCGACAAGATCGACAAGTTGGCTGGCTCTGAGGCCCATCGCGGTTCCCCGCAGATAGATGTTTTCCTTGAGCGTGGCTTCGTTATTGAAGCCCAGTGAAATATTTAACAGGGCTTGCCGTGTTCCTTGGGACTCGAGCCAGCCTTCAGTCGGCTGGTAAGCACCGGCCAACACCCTGAGCAGGGTCGATTTGCCCGCTCCGTTCCTGCCCACAATTCCGATTCGGTCGCCTTCCTGGGCAGAAAAATGAACATCATCAAGGATCGTCCTGAACTCGCGACGGGGACGCTCTATGGCTGCCTTGGCCAGCATCGCCAACCAAGAGCGCGCGGAGCGGTCGCTCTGCAGATAAATAGGCAAACGTAGCGAGATGTGGTGTGCAACAAGCCGAACCGTCATGACTTTTCAAACCCAAAGTGGAACGAAGCGTGCATAGCGTCGATAGAGGATTGACGTAATGATCCAGCCGGCGACAGTGAAAACAGCCAGGTAGACATAGCTCATCGTCTCCATGGGTTCTCCAAGCAATGGCGCACGTACCAGTTCTATCAAATGGAACAAAGGATTAATCCTCATGAAGGTGCCATGGATTGTTCCCATCGGCGCCGCCGAAGCACTCCACAGAATAGGCGTGAGAATAAAGCCAAAGATAAACACGCTGGCCATCAGCTCGTGGATATCCGGGAAGCGCGCACCCAGCAGTGCTACGGCCATGCCTATCCACACTGCATTTATCAACAAGAGCAGGGTCGCGGGAAGCACAGTGGCTAACCCGATAACCTGGAATTTCGGAGAGAGCAAGAGCGCTACGAGAAGCACGGGGATGGCGACGACAAAGTAGAAAATTCCTTTCGCCACCACACGCATCACGAAATCCGTTAGCCGCCCATGGCCATCCAGAATGAAACTGGAGTTGTTCGTGAGGATGCTGCACGATTCAACGATGACCGTCATCAGCAGGCGGAAAAGAAGATATCCCAAGCCCAGATGCGGAATGAAATCCAGCGGCGGAATGCCCTGCAGCTTGGAGAAATAGAACCCAACTCCAAGCACATAGATTAGCGGCGGAATGAGAAGCCAAAGCAGACCAAGCCTTGAGCGACGATACTTGGTCACGATATCCAGCCAACATGAGTACGCCCAGAATTCCGGCTCCTTCAAGCTGGCCAACAAGTCTTTCCACATTGAATTCAAGAGAACACCCGCTGAAGTTCATTCCTGAGATCTTCGATGATCTCGATACCCACGCTTAAGCGCACCAATCCATCGCTTATCCCCAATGCGGTGCGTCGCTCCAACGGAATCGACGCATGTGTCATTACTGCCGGATGATTGATAAGGCTCTCCACACCACCGAGTGATTCCGCAAGGGTAAACAGGTGAGTACCTTCGCAGACCTTGCGCGCGGCCTCGAAACCTCCCTTCAGTACGATCGACATGATGCCGCCATAGCCATGCATCTGTCGGCTGGCCAATGCGTGCTGAGGATGTGACTTCAAGCCGGGGTAGATGACTTTGTCGATTACCGACTGGCCTTGCAGCCATTCGGCCAGCGCCATGGCATTCTCGCAATGCGCCTTCATGCGCAGATGCAGGGTCTTCAGGCCACGCAGTGCCAGGAAGCTGTCGAACGGTCCCTGTACCGCGCCGATGGAGTTCTGCAGGAACGCCATCTGCTCGGCGAGCGCGTTGTCGTCTCCAACCACGGCGATGCCACCGACCATGTCCGAGTGGCCATTGAGATACTTGGTGGCAGAATGCATGACGATGTGCGCGCCGAGTTGCAACGGACGTTGCAGGATCGGCGAGGCGAAGGTGTTGTCCACCACCACGATCAGGCCGTGCTTGCGGGCGGCCTCGGCGATCGCCTGGATGTCGACGATCTTGAGCATCGGGTTGGTCGGGGTTTCGATCCAGACCATCCGGGTGTTCGGGCGAACCGCCGCTTCGAACGCGGCGGGATCAGTCAGGTCGACGAAACTGAATTCCAGTCCTGCGCTGCGCTTGCGCACGCGCTCGAACAACCGATAGCTGCCGCCATAGATATCGTCCATGGCGATCACATGGCTGCCGCTGTCCAACAGTTCCAGCACCGTGGAGGTGGCGGCCATGCCGGAGGCGAAAGCGAAACCGCGGGTACCGCCTTCAAGCGCGGCCACGCAGCGCTCGTAAGCGAACCGGGTGGGATTGTGGGTCCGTGAGTACTCGAAGCCCTGGTGCACGCCCGGGCTGGCCTGGGCGTAGGTCGAGGTGGCGTAGATCGGGGGCATGACCGCCCCGGTGCTCGGATCGGGAGCCTGTCCGCCATGGATGGCCAGCGTGCCGAGGGCGTAGGAGGCTTCTCCCCCGCCATTGGGCTTGGAGTCCGACATAGTTGTTCCTTTCAAACCGACCGCGAATTCTAGCAGTCGCGGCTTAACGTACCGTCCTTTTCACGCGGTTCCGGGACCCCGGGCGGTTACTGCGCCCGGCGCCTCAGGTAGTTCAGCAAATCGATCCGGGTAATCAGGCCCAGGAAGGCGTCGCCATCGGTGATGATGGCAACCTGGCCGCGGTCGAACACCGGCAGCAGGGCCTCGATGGGGGAACGGACGTCCAGGCGATCCAGCTTGCTGACCATGGCGGTGGACACAGGGTCGCGGAACCGGGCCTCGTCGCCGTAGACGTGCAGCAGCACGTCGCTTTCATCGACGATGCCCACCAGTTTGTCGCCTTCCATGACCGGCAGCTGGGACACGTCATACAGCTTCATCCGCTGGTAGGCGGTGGTGAGCAGGTCGGTGGGGCTGACCACCACGGTGTCCCGCTGGCTGTAGGGGCGCAGGATCAGGTCGCGCAGGTCGCCGTACTGGGGGCGTTCGATGAAGCCGTTGTCCAGCATCCAGTAGTCGTTGTACATCTTGGACAGGTACTTGTTGCCGGTGTCCGGCACCAGCACCACGACGCGCTTGGGCGTGGTCTGCTCGCGGCAGTATTTCAGGGCCGCGGCCAGCAGGGTGCCGGTGGAGGAGCCGCCGAGGATGCCCTCCTTCGCCAGCAGCTCGCGCGCGGTCAGGAAGCTCTCCCTATCACTGATCGAATAGGCCTTCTTCACCCGGCTGAAATCGGAAATCTGCGGCAGGAAATCCTCGCCGATGCCTTCCACCAGCCAGGTACCGGACTTCTCGCTGAGGGTGCCTTCGTTGATGTACTGGGTCAGGATGGAACCGACCGGGTCGGCCAGCACCATCTCCACGCCCGGGGCATCCTTGGCGAACGCGCGCGACAGGCCGGTCATGGTGCCGGAACTGCCGCAGCCGAACACGAGCGCGTCCAGCTTCCCGTCCATCTGGGCCAGGATTTCCGGGCCGGTGCCGAATTCGTGCGCGGCCGGATTGTCGGGATTGCCGAACTGGTTGATGAAGTAGGCGCCCGGCGTCTCGCTGGCGATACGGGCGGCCAGGTCCTGGTAGTACTCCGGATGGCCCTTGGCCACGTCCGAGCGGGTCAGCACGACTTCCGCGCCCATCGCCTTGAGATTGAAGATTTTTTCCCGGCTCATCTTGTCCGGGACGACGAGGATCAGCTTGTAGCCCTTCTGCTGGGCGACCAGCGCCAGGCCGATGCCGGTGTTGCCGGCGGTGCCCTCGACCAGGGTGGCGCCGGGCTTCAGATCGCCGCGCTTTTCGGCGGCCTCTATCATCGAAAGGCCGATGCGATCCTTGATGGATCCGCCGGGGTTGGCGCTTTCCAGCTTGAGGAACAGCTCGCAGACGCCGGTGTCCAGGCGCTGGGCCTTGATCATCGGCGTGTTGCCGATCAGCTGGAGAACGGAAGATTGAATCGCCATTGCGGACTCGCGCTCACGGATCGTGAT
>MTEY01007700.1_pt2 | contig 18219 bp, 17 predicted proteins | sample 1042721 | NCBI WGS metagenome assembly MTEY01 (sample SAMN06185809, study PRJNA358809) | soil metagenome | isolation source: soil biostimulated with seedmeal as carbon source | place: India | collected 2015-05-23 | reverse complement strand
CGTTATCTCCGCCGTCAATTCCCGTCCGGGTGCAGCAGGCGGAACGGATGTCGATCTCAAGGTGGACCTGCGCACGGCTGTTTGCCAGCTCACTGCAAAGGGCGGTGTGCGTGCCGTCATCGACACGTCGCCGAAAAGCGCGGATCAGATTGCAGCCGAAGCAGCCGCGGCCAAGGCAGACGCCGTCGCCGCTGCCCAGCCGAAGAAGGCCAAGGCGAAGAAGAACTGATTCAACTATCAGGACTAACATGCGAAAAAGGCAGGGTTTTCCCTGCCTTTTTGTTTGTCATTTCTCAGGCTTTTCGCCGTACCAACGCGGCGTATAAACCCATTCGCAGCCATCGGACTTCGCAAACCGTTGTGTATGCGAGGAGCCGACGATCACCACGGTGCGCATGTCGACATCCTCTGGCGTCAATGCACCCAGCGTGGTTGTCCGTGTCGTCTCGGCAGGTCTGCCTATGTCTCGTCCAAGGACGACGGGCGTTTCAGGCGATCGATATTGGCGCAGGATTTCCAGCGCGCGGCCAAGCTGATGCGGGCGTGCCCTGGAGATCGGATTGTAGAACGCCATGGCGAGATCGGCTTCGGCGGCAAGCGCCAGGCGCTTTTCGATGACTTCCCAGGGCTTCAGGTTGTCCGATAGCGAAATGATGCAGAAGTCATGTCCCAGCGGCGCACCAATGCGCGATGCGGCAGCCATTGCCGCTGAAATTCCGGGCTGGATGACAAGCTCCACGCCGTGCCACGCGGGATTGTCCGTTTCGTGCAGCGCCTCGACAACCGCCGCAGCCATGGCGAAGACACCGGGATCGCCCGACGAAACCATGACGACATGCCGCCCGGAAGCCGCGAGTTCGAATGCATGACGGGCGCGCTGCATTTCCTCACGATTGTCGGTCATGTGAATGGTTTGGTCCGGGCGGAAAGGACGAAGGTTCTCCTCGGCCATTCGCACATAGGTCTCATAGCCGAGAATGTCTTCAGCCTGTTCCAGTTCATGCTGGACGGCAGGCGTCATCAGGCTGCGCGATCCGGGTCCGAGTCCGATAACGACCAGCTTGCCGCGCTTTCGACCGACAAACAGCACATCTGCCGGGGTTGGCGCAACGGCGATGGCGAGTCCGTCGTCTTCTATCAGTTCAATCGGCTGCTCGACCGAACGAAGGACGAGTTCGCGGGCGTGGGCAGCGTCCGCCGCAAAACGCAGCGGAATACCAAGCATTCGAGCCGCTTCGTGAAGTTCCGAAGCAGCGCAGTCTTTTTCATCGGCGAGAAGCAAGGCCAGTGACTGCCGGGCTATCCCCGCCCGGTTAAGCGCATGCTCAACATTGGCCTGAAGGTTTTCGCGGACCATATCAACGGCAATCGCCACGCTGCGCGGATGATAAATCAACGCGTCGGGACGCGGTACGCAATTGTGGGGCGTTATGCTGATCGTCAACGCGCCGTCGTCGGCGAAAGGCAGTTTCGATTGCGCAAGCCAGCGCGATTGTCCTTCAAGCCGCAACTTCTGTCCCGCGAGCAGGTTCGACATGAAACTTTTCGCGTCGTCTGGATTGGCAAGCGTCAATTCGGCAGGCGGATGCAGCAGATTGATTCCGAAGCGCAACTCGCCGGACGTGGTTATCGCAGGCGCGACCTCAAGCGCTGCCGCAACCTGCCGCGCCATGTCGTTGACACCCGAGAGCCCACCCAACAGTGGCACGACCGCGCTTCCATCCTCAGCCACGGCGAGAACTGGCGGTTCGATACGCTTGTTCTCAAGTAGCGGGGCGAGCGTCCGGATGACGATACCGGCGGCGCAAAGCGCGATGATCGGACGGCCTTCCTCATAGAGCGACCTTATTGCATCGCCGAAATGCACGAAGGTGTTGTCAACCGATGCAACGCGGCTCTGAAGGCCCCGTATTTCGGCGCGCTCCAACGCCATTGCGATCCGTTGCGCGGTGGGAACCGCAGCTTCTCCAAGCACCAGAATCGCAGGGGTCATGCGCCGTTCCATTTTTGCCCCGGAACGAGAATGATCGAGAAATAAGGGCAGTCGTCACCATCGACTTCGGCAAGCGGCACGATGCGCTGGTTGGACATGGTGGCGCGCTCGACATAGAGCGCACGGTCCATAAGACCGAGATCGACCAGCACGGCGCGGACCTTGTCGAGGTTCTTGCCGAGTTTCATGATCGCCGCAGCTCCCGTATCCGCAAGCTGCTGCTTCAGTTCCTCCGCGCCCATGACGCCGGAAAGAATGGAGAGGGTCTGGTTGCGATAGACAAGCGGCGCACCGAGGACGGCAGAGGCACCGAGAACGGAACAGACACCGGGCACGACTTGCGTTTCATACCGCTCTGCAAGCCGGTCGTGAATATACATGAATGAGCCGTAGAAGAAGGGATCGCCTTCTGCGATCACGGCCACATCCTGCCCGCGATCAAGATGGCTTGCGATCATGCTCGTTATCTCTCCATAGAAACTGCTGACGATCTGTTCGTAATCCATATGCGCCGGAAGTTTTTCCGTCGTAACCGGATAGATCAGCGGCACCAGAACCTGTTCGGGCGAAAGATATTCCTCGATGATGGTAAGGGCATTGCCCTTCTTGCCCCTCGCGGCGTGATAGGCAACAACCGGCGCGCTTTTGAGGAGGCGAAGGGCTTTCAGCGTTATAAGCTCAGGATCGCCGGGGCCAACGCCCAGCCCAAACAGTCTGCCTTTTGTCGTCATTATTCGCGCTCCGAGGCGAGCGCATTGACTGCCGCTGCCGTCATGGCACTGCCGCCGCGTCTGCCGCGCACGATCACATAAGGCACGCTGCGGCTGTTTGCGGCCAGTGCATCCTTGGATTCTGCCGCGCCGACAAAACCGACCGGCATGCCGATGATGAGCGCCGGTTTTGGCGCTCCGGCATCCAGCAGTTCAAAAAGGCGGAAGAGGGCGGTCGGTGCATTGCCGATTGCAACTACGCTGTTGGCGAGATGGGGAAGCCAGAGGTCGAGCGCAGCGGCTGAACGGGTATTGCCGATCTTCGCTGCAAGCTCGGGAACCGACGGATGGCCAAGCGTGCAGATGACTTCATTATTGACAGGCAGGCGAGAGCGGGTAACGCCTTCGGCCACCATGCGCGCGTCACAGAGAATGGGAGCGCCAGCAAGCAGAGCGTCGCGACCGGCCTTGCCAGCGCCTTCAGAAAAAGCGAGGTCGTTGACCACATCCACCATACCGCAGGCGTGAATGACGCGAACTGCAAGCTTTTCAAGATCGGCAGGTATCCGGCTTAGATCAGCCTCGGCACGAATGATAGCGAAAGACCGGTCGTAAATGGCCTGCCCGTCGCGGATGTAGTCTGTCATGGTGGCCGCTCTCAGTGTCGGGCGTTCAGAAGGTGCGCCGCTTCGTCAATGGTGATATCCGTCGCCAATAGCCGCCCGAAGCGCGATGGTCCAGCCCCGTCTTGCGGAAACAGCTCCTGCGTATAGAGATCATAGCGGCCTGCCGAGCGCGCCAGCAGCGTGTGTGGCAATGGTGCAAGTGCGGCGCATGATTTGGCGCATCCCGTGATATGCACGGATGAGGTTCCCGGACTTAAACGTGTCGCCAGCTTACCGCCATCGGCCTGAGTGTCAGCGAGCGCGGATGCGCAGCCATTGGAGCCCGAACAGGCACGGAGCCGCGCATGTGGCGATTCGGCAGAGGCTTCGAGGCCAAGCAAATGCAGTTTTTCGGCTACTTCACCAATCTGGGTTTCGCTTACATAAGGGAGAATAACGCCTTGCCATGGCGTAAGCCGCAACTCACACCTTCCGTTGTCGGAGAGGTTTGCCAGCTCCGTGAGTTGGTGTGGTGTCAGTCGTCCCAAAAGCGGCATGGCACCGATATAAAATGAACCATCAGATTGCTGACGGTGACCGAGATGCGAAAACGGTGTCGGCGCCTTGCGCTTCCAGCCGGTTGCCGGGTGGATGGTAAAAGGGAGTTCTTTGTCCAAACTTGCCAGAAAATCCGATGGCGAAACGGCCTCGAACAGATGTTTCATCCGCGCAAAGCTGCCGTAACGCAAGAAACTTTGCAGTATAGCTTCGATGAAGGACAGGGCGCGTTGCGCTTCTATGGCACCCAGCGCTGGCTTGTCAGGTGACGAAGCAAGGCCAAAGGCAAAGGTTTCCTGATCCATCGCCGAAAGCCAGATATCGCCCGGATGGGAAATCATGGCGCAGTCCTCGCCACCGTCAATCTGCAAAGAGAATTTCGGCGACAGGGCATGAAAAGCCTCATTCGCCTGCAACATATCCAGCACGGATGAGGCCAGTTCGGTGACGTCGACTATCTGGTCCCCGTCAATACCAGCGGTGGGGCTGACCATCACGTTGCGAATATCATCAGCACCGGAGTTTTCTGCTCCAAGGCCGGCGTCGTGCAGCGCGGCGACAACATTATCCCAATGTTCGGGCGCGATACCGCGCAGCTGGATATTGGAGCGAATCGACAGCTCTATGGCGCCTGCATCGAAACGTTCAGCTATTGCTGCAATTGAACGTGCCTGATCGGCTGACAGGCGACCGAGCCGCAGTTTAATACGGGCAATCGCACCGTCTTTTGCCATCACCATGCGCGAGAGGCCCGGGCAGGCGTTGCGCCTGTCGGGTTGGGCTTGCAGCGAATTGGTGATCGGATTGCTCGGCATTTCAGTCTTATACGCCTTGCCGCATGCACTTGCTACTGTCCGCGACAGAGCGAAATGCCTCACATTCGTTCGCCCTTCCGCTCTATCCGTTTGTTTTGCCGCATTTATGCGAAGTCAGGCGATTTCACCTGACTGCAAAATGCTCTACGAACTCGGGAAAAGGAGCATCGCGCATGGCACGCTGGCTGACAGTGATCGGGATCGGTGAAGACGGGTTTGATGGGCTTGGAAAAACCGCGCTTGCGGCTATTGCTTCGGCCAAGGCCATTTTCGGCGGCAGACGCCATCTGGATTTTCTGAACGATGCTATCAAAGCCCAGCGCGTGGCCTGGCCGTCTCCATTCGACGAAGCTATCGGGATGATCGAGGCCTATCGCGGCCAGCCTGTCATTGTGCTGGCAAGCGGCGATCCGATGTTTTTTGGCGTGGGTGCAACCTTGGCCCGGCATTTTTCGCCGGAAGAAATGCTGGTTCTGCCACATCCGTCGTCGCTTTCACTGGCTGCGGCGCGGATGGGCTGGCCGCTCCAGGATGTCCGCACAGTCAGCGTGCACGGTCGTCCGTTTGAATTGCTGCAACCGCATATCCTGCCCGGCGAGAAGCTCTTGGTGCTCAGCAATGACGGTACGACGCCAGCAAAAGCGGCGGCAATGCTCAAGGGCAAGGGGTTTGGCCAAAGCCGCATGACTGTTCTTGAGCATATTGATGGCTCCAAGGAACACCGGGTGCAGGATATCGCCGAAAACTGGTCGCACGGGCGATGCGCCGATCTGAATGTTCTGGCAATCGAATGCATCGCTGCACCGGAAGCGAACGTGTTTTCGCCGGTCGCTGGTCTTCCCGATGAGGCGTTCGAGAATGATGGCCAACTGACCAAGCGCGACATTCGTGCCGTCACGCTGTCGCGATTGCAGCCTTTGCCGCATCAACTGCTATGGGATGTCGGCGCCGGTTGTGGTTCGATTGGCATCGAATGGATGCGTGTTCATCCCTCGTGTCGTGTGATTGCCATTGAGGCCAGCGAACAGCGACAGGCGATGATCGAGCGAAATCGCGCCGCACTGGGCGTTCCCGGATTGCAGCTGGTCAGGGGGGAGGCGCCCTTGGCGTTGGCAGGCTTGGAAGCGCCAGACGCGATCTTCATCGGCGGCGGGGTAACGGATGACGGTGTGCTGGAAGCTTGCTGGAACGCCTTGAATCCGGGGGGCAGGCTGGTTGCCAACGCAGTGACTCTGCAAAGCGAAATGCTGCTTTTCAACTGGCGTGAAAAGTACGGCGGAGAACTGACGCGATTGTCGGTTGCGCAGGCTGGGGCGCTCGGTTCCTTCGATGTCTGGCGGCAGGCACTGCCCGTCACGATTTATTGCGGGTTCAAGCCAAAATGATGACTTGAATAGTCATGTTATATTCGGGTAAGGCTGGGGAAATTGTTTCCCAAAGGAGGACGGGGCATGTCCGAACTCAACGCCAATACCCGCTTTGCGCTTACCAACGCCGGTCATGTGGTCAATCAGCTTCTCGATCATTTCGTCGAGCATGCCGACGTGCACCGTCAGGGCAGCAGGGCAAAGCTGGTGCTGAGCTTCGGTCAGGCGGATGTGCAGTGGGACGATGAAACGGTCAGCGTCGATGTCTCCAGCGAGGACGAAACTGGCCTTGCCTATATGAAATATTCCATTGCCGAACATGTGCTGGAGTTTCTTGACAAGGGCAGCGCCGAACCGAAAATCATCTGGGAAGGCGATGGGGCTGCCGGACTGCCGCTGCCCTATTTCCGCGAGATGCAGGTCGTCTCGGTGTCGAATGTAACACCGCACATGCGGCGCGTTCGCCTGAAAGGCGAAAACCTGTTCCGCTTCTCGCAGCTGGGGCTCCATATCCGCCTTCTGTTTCCGCCCGAAGGCCTGGCAAAGCCGCAATGGCCCACAACCGGTGAAGATGGTCGTCCGGTCTGGCCTGAAGGCGCAGCCAAGCTTGCGACACGTGTCTACACGATCCGCAACATCGATACCGTCGCCGGATGGGTGGATATCGATATGGTCGTTCACGGCGATGATTGCGACGCACCGGGTTCCGGTTGGGCCCTCGGCGCCAAGCCGGGCGATATTGTTGGCATGACAGGTCCCGGGGGCGGCGATGCAGGTGATGCGAAGTGGTATCTGCTCGCCGGAGACGAAACCGCTCTGCCTGCCATCGGGCGCATTCTGGAACGGTTGCCGGAAGGAACCAAGGCGGTCGTGCGGGTCGAGATCGGCAGCGCAGAGGAAGAGCAGGAACTTTTTTCGCGCGCCGATATCGATGTGCAGTGGCTGGACCGCAATGGCGCGGAAGCCGGAACGACGACCTTGTTGCAGGATGCCGTGCGGGCGGTCGAATTGCCGGAAGGCCAAGACGATATTTACGTCTGGGTCGGTTGTGAGTTCAACGCTTTCCGGTCGATCCGCACCTATATGCGCAAGGAACGCAATATTCCGAAGGATCGGCAGTTGATCGTCGCCTATTGGCGGCGCGGGCAGGATGGCGACACGCCGCGTAAGTCCGACGATTGATGCAATGAAAAAGGGGGCCCCGAGGTCCCCTTTGTTTTTAGCGTATCCTGAAACGGACCGCTTCTGCTCTACCTGCGGAAGCCTTCGCTCGCCCGCATCAGGTTCTTCGTATAGTCGGCATGGATATTGCCGCTGACAAGATCGTTTGCCTGCAACTGTTCCACGACCTCTCCATTGCGCATGACGGCAAGCCGGTCGCACATATGGGTGACGACGCCAAGGTCGTGGCTGACCATCACGAATGTAAGGTTGCGGTCGCGCCGAACCTGTTCGAGCAGGTTCAGCACTTCCGCCTGAACCGAAGCATCGAGCGCGGAGGTCGGCTCGTCGAGCAGCAATATGCTGGGCTCGACGATCAGGGCGCGAGCAATGGCGATGCGCTGGCGCTGGCCACCCGAAAGCTGGTGCGGATAGCGAAAGCGGAAGCCGGAACCGAGGCCGACTTCATCGAGCGCCTTCACGATGCGCTGTTCCGTATCGTCGACGCTATGGATGGCGAGCGGTTCCAGCAACAGTCGGTCCACCGTCTGGCGCGGATGCAGCGAGCCGTAAGGGTCCTGAAACACCATCTGGACATTGCGGTAGAACGCCTTGTCACGCGGTGTCTTCAGCAATTGCCCGTCGATACGGATTTCGCCGTCCTCGACAGGCGCCAATCCCGCAACAGCGCGCAACAGGGTGGATTTTCCCGAACCGGATTCACCCACAAGGCCGTAGGATTCGCCTCGGGCCACTTCGATGCTGACCGATTTCAGTGCATGGAAGTGGTCGAAATAGACGTCGATATTGTCGACGCTCAGTGCAGATGCCGTGCTCATAGCTTTACCGGTCATAGCTTCCATGCCTCCTCACGCTGCAAGGTTGGCAGGGGATGGCGGTCGGCTCCGATTTTCGGCATGCAGTTCAGCAATCCTTGCGTATAGGGGTGTTTGGCATTGGCGAGGTCCTTGGCCGCGATTTCCTCCACGATCTTGCCCGCATACATCACGATGACGCGGTCGCAGAAGGAGGAAACGAGGCGCAGGTCGTGGCTGACGAAGATCAGACCCATGCCGCGTTCGGCAACCAGCTTGTCGAGGATGCCGAGCACTTCAAGCTGGACCGTAACGTCGAGCGCCGAAGTCGGCTCGTCGGCGATCAGCATTTCCGGTTCGGCAACCAGCATCATGGCAATCATGACGCGCTGGCCCATGCCGCCTGAAACTTCGTGCGGATAGAGGCTCATAACCCGTTCAGCATCGCGAATCTGCACGGCTTCCAGCATTGCGATGGAGCGCCTGCGGATTTCTTCACTGCTGAACTTGCCGTGGGCCTTCAGCGTTTCGGCAATCTGCTTGCCGATGGTCATCACAGGGTTGAGCGAGTATTTCGGGTCCTGCAAAACCATGGCGATGCGTCCGCCGCGCAAAGCGCGGCGTTCGCGTGCCGGTGCGTTCAGAAGATCGATGCCGTCAAACTCGAGTTTTTTGGCGGTGATCTTCGCATGCGGCGGGGTCAGCCCCATGATGGCGCGGCCGGTCTGCGACTTGCCGGAACCGGATTCGCCCACGATGCCGAGGCGTTCACGCCCCAGTTCGAAGCTGACGCCGCGCACGGCCTCGATTGCACCCGTGCGGGTCGGGAAGGTGACGCGCAGGTCTTCGACAGTCAGAAGAGGCTTCATTGGTTGTTACCCCGCGGATCGAGCGCATCGCGCAGGCCATCGCCCAGAAGATTGAAGCCGAGGCTGACGATGAGGATCGCGATACCCGGCATGGCGGCAACCCACCACTGGTCGAGAATGAAGCGGCGGCCGGAAGCGATCATCGCACCCCATTCAGGCAGAGGCGGCTGTGCGCCGAGGCCCAGGAAGCCGAGACCAGCGGCGGTAAGGATGATGCCTGCCATGTCGAGCGTTACACGCACGATCAGTGACGATGTGCAGAGCGGCATGATGTGGCGCACGACGATGCGGATAGGCGAGGCGCCCATCAAACGGACGGCGGAGATATAATCCGAATTGCGCACCGTGAGCGTTTCCGCACGCGCAATACGCGCATAGGGCGGCCACGAAGTGATGGCGATGGCGATGATGGCATTTTCGATGCCCGGTCCGAGAGCGGCAACGAAGGCCAGTGCCAGGATGAGCTTCGGGAAGGCGAGGAAGATGTCGGTGATGCGCATCAGCACGGCATCCACCCAGCCACCTGCATAGCCCGCGACCGTGCCGACCAGAAGGCCGATGGGCGCTGCGATGATGGCGACCAGCAGCACCACATAAAGGGTAAGGCGGGAGCCATAGATCAGACGCGAAAGAATATCGCGGCCCTGATCGTCAGTGCCGAGCAGATAGCCGGGCGACCCCGGCGGCAAGAGACGTGCATTGGCCAGATCGCCGGCGACCGGCGAATGCGGCGCCAGCACATCGGCCAGGGCTGCAACGACAAGAAGGCCGATGATGATGAGGAGGCCAAGGACGGCCAGCTTGTTGGCGGTGAAGCGTCGCCAGACCATATAGGCACGGCCGAGGCGGGCTTGTGTGCGTGACTGTGGTCGCTCCGTAAGCAGCCATTCACGCCATGAGAGGTTGGAAATATCTGTCATTTGGCTCATCGTGCGCGCGTCCTTGGATCGAGAAGCCGATAGAGAAGATCGGACACGAGGTTGAGCGCGATAAAGACCGACCCGATGACGATGGTGCCACCCAGAACGGCATTCATATCAGCGTTTTGCAGTGAATTGGTGATGTAGAGTCCGAGGCCTGGCCAGGAGAAGATGGTTTCGGTCAGCACCGAACCTTCCAGAAGTCCGGCATAGGAAAGCGCGATCACGGTCACCAGCGGCACGGCGGCGTTGCGCAGTGCGTGGCCCCAGATGATGCGGGTTTCCGAAATGCCCTTGGCGCGGGCTGCGATGATATATTCCTGTTCCAGTTCGTTGAGCATGAAGGAACGGGTCATGCGGCTGATATAGGCAAGCGAGAAATAGCCGAGCAGCACGGATGGCAGGATAAGGTGGGAGACAATATCCTTGAGGGCTGGCCAGTCGCGCTGGAGGATCGCGTCGATCAGGTAGAAACCGGTGATCGGGGTGAAGGTATATTCAAATGTGATGTCGATGCGACCGGGACCAGAGGTCCAGCCGAGCCGTGCATAGAAGATCAGAAGCGCAAGCATGCCGAGCCAGAAGATTGGCACCGAATAGCCGACAAGGCCAATCACGCGCACGATCTGGTCGACAATGCTGCCGCGCTTGACCGCAGCGAGAACGCCGAGCGGAATGCCGAACAGGGCGCCGATGATCGTGCCGACAGTGGCGAGTTCCATCGTAGCCGGGAAAACGCGGCGAATATCGGTCATGACGGGGTTGGTGGTCAGTACCGAGGTGCCGAAATCGCCCTGCAGCACGCCCTTCACGTAGAGAAAGAACTGCTGGTAATAGGGCAGGTTGAAGCCCATTTCTTCCCGCACACGGGCGACGACATGCGCTGGAGCGCGGTCGCCAACGATGGCAAGCACGGGGTCAATCGGCACAACGCGGCCGATGAAAAAAGTTACGGCCAGAAGGCCCAGATAGGTCGTGATGACGATACCCAGAAAACTGGCTATCGACGCGGCAAGGGCCGTTGAACGCCGCGGCGCTCGCCTTACCTTTTTGGTAGTGACAGTGTTACTCAATGTTTTGACCGCTTCCGACAGTGAGAGACTGTTTCAAAGGTCGCGCCTTGAGTGGCTGCAAATGGCAACTTTTTACGTCCCGTGCTGACGTACCTTCCAGTACACTCCGTCGCGGAACTCAAAAATCATCATTCTCGCACACTCATGCCGCCTTTTGTTTCAGGCTCAGAGAGCGTTTCAGGACATCTGTCGCTCCGGAAAGCCGGATCGGCAGCGCTGAAAATTTCGTGGAGCGGCTTTCCTTTTTGATTCAGAAAACCGCTCCATCCCGTTGATTTAAAGCCGTTTCAGCACGTGGTTGTTTCCACACGCCGAAGCATGGCCGACTATTCCTTGCTGACGTTCGCCAGGAAGTTGGAGTCGAATGTCGGGCCGAGCTTGTAGCCCTTCACATTGCCGCCAATGCCGGCGACTTCAACCTGTTGGAACAGCATGACGAACGGGCTCTGGTCGAGCGCTTCCTGCTGCAGCTTCTTGTACTGTTCGGCACGCTTGTCGTTGTCCCGTTCCAGAAGAGCAGCCTGCGTCTGCTTGGTCAGCTCCGGAATGTCCCAGGCGTTGCGCCATGCAAGCGTCTTGGTCGAGGCGTCGTCGCTGTTGTCCGGGTTGCTGGTGAAAGCTTCAGCGTTGGAATTGGGGTCCCAATAGTCCATGCCCCACTGGCCGATATACATATCGTGGTTACGGGCGCGATACTTGGTCAGCGTCTGCTTGCCGTCGCCGGGGATGATTTCGATCTTCACGCCGGCCTGTGCAGCGGTCTGCTGGAAGGATTCGGCAATGCCGGTGACCGGCTGACCGTTACGCACGTCGAACGTAACCGAAAGACCGTCCTTCAGACCGGCCTTAGCAAGCAGTTCCTTCGCCTTGGCGACGTCGAGCTTGTACGGCGCAGCATCGAGAGCGCCGAGAACGCCCTTGGCCTGATAGGTCTGGCGGATTTCGCCGATGCCCTTGATGAGCGTCGAACCGATTGCATCGTAATCGACCAGATATTTAAAAGCTTCGCGAACTTCAGGCTTGGCGAGGTTCGGGTTCTTCTGGTTGAGGCTGATGTAATAGACCGTGCCCTTTGCGGCGCTGGTCGTGGAAAGCTTGTCGTTCTTCAGGACAGCTTCGTAGTCGCCCGGTTCCAGATTGCGCGCCACATCGACATCGCCGGATTCGAGCATCAGGCGCTGCGTCGCGCTTTCCTTGACGTGACGATAGAAGACGCGCTTAAGGTTGGCCTTTTCACCATAGAAATTGTCGTTGCGTTCCAGAATGACGACTTCATTGGCGCGCCATTCGCGGATCACGAACGGGCCGGAGCCTGCCGATTTGGTTTTCAGCCATGCATTGGCGTAATCGGTTTCGTACTTGTACTCGTCGGTCGGGGTCACCTTCTCGGCATGTTCTTCGAGAAGCTTCTTGTCGACGACTGCGGCGACGGTCGCGGTCAGGCAGTTCAGCACGAAGCTTGGTGCATAAGGCTTGTCGACGGTGAAAACGAAGGTGCTGTCGTCAACGGCTTTCGCCTTTTCGTTCACGTTATCCTTCGTCAGGCCGAACTGGGTCAGGATGAAGGCCGGGCTCTTGTCGAGACGCACGGCACGCTCAAAGGAGTAGGCAACGTCGGCAGAAGTGATCGGGTTGCCGGAAGCGAACTTGATGTCCTTCTTCAGCTTGAACGTATAGGTGAGGCCGTCATCGGAAACGGTCCAGCTTTCGGCGACGCCCGGAACGACCTTCGACGTGTCGTTGATGTCGAGACGGACGAGCATGTCATAGGCGTTACCGATGAATTCAGCCGGGCTCAGTTCGAAAGACTCGGCCGGGTCCAGCGTGATCGTGTCGTCGATGGCCCATGCCTGGACCAGCGTATCGGCTGGCGTGGCGGACCAGGCCGGATTTGCAGCCAGCACGGCCGCAAGTGCCGCACCGGCAGCCAGAATACGAAAACGTCCGAAATGCATCATGTTAGAGTTCCCTTCCTGTGATTTTGTCTTTGTTCCTGCGCGTCCTGTTCCGATAACCGTTCACAGGATGCGCTCGAGATCACGCTGCTTCGTGCCAGGCCTGTTTCAAAACGCGTATCCAATTGCCCCGGCAAATTTTTGCCAGCTCTTCTTCACCATATCCCGCTTTCCGCAAAGCTGCGACAAGGTTTTGCGTGCCGGCCGCATCGCCGATTTCGGCTGGAATTGTTGCGCCGTCATAGTCCGAACCAAGCGCCACACAGTCGATGCCCATCCGTTCGACCATGTAATCCACGTGCCGCACCACATCGGAAAGCGGTGTGTTGGCGTCTTCCTTGGCATCGGCGCGCAGCATCGTCGTGGCGTAGTTCAGTCCGGCAAGGCCTTTGCTCTCGCGAATGGCATCAAGCTGACGGTCGGTCAGGTTGCGTGCGACGGGAGTGAGGGCGTGCGCATTGGAATGGCTGGCAACCAGCGGCTGATCGCTCAGTTTCGCCACATCCCAGAAGCCTTTTTCGGTGATATGCGCCAGATCGATCAGAATGCCCTTGGCATTGCATGCCTTGACGAGGCGCTTGCCCGTATCCGTCAGGCCAGGGCCGGTATCCGGGCTCATCGGGTAGGCGAACGGAACGCCGTGAGCGAAGATATTGTTGCGGCTCCAGACAGGTCCGAGCGAACGCAGGCCCGCGGCGTAAAAGACTTCAAGCGCGGCCAGATCTTCATCGATGGCTTCGCAGCCTTCCATGTGCAGCACGGCGGTGAATGTGTCGCTGTCCAGCGTCTCGTCGAGGTCGCGGCCATTGCGGCAGAGCTTCCAGCCGCCAGCGGCTTCCAGCTTGAGGGCAATGGCAGCCATATCGAGAGCGATGTCGAGGGAGGGGCTGCGTTCCAGCGGTGGCGAAAGGGGCGTTTCATAATGGCCATTGGCGTCCGGCTTGCCTAGTTCGATATGCTCGCCCGAGGGAACGTAAATGGCGCATATGCCGCCAGCGAGACCGCCTTTACGAGAGCGGGGGAGATCGATATGGCCGCTATCCGTTCCGTCGATAAATTCCCTGATCGGGTCTTCGCCCTTGCGGGCATTTTCCCAAAGCCGCAGAAGGACATCATTATGTCCGTCAAAAACGCGCTGCATTCTTTCATTCCTGACTGCATGGCCTGCGGAAGCAGAACCACATATCCAAGTGTTCAGGCGCGGGAGAATTAAACGGCAAGGTAAGACAACCTCCCGATATGATGGTTGAACTTTTCGCTCTTATTGTTCCCCGCAATCCACTCGCAATTTATAAGCGGTGAGTGCCTGTCGGAGTCAAGCCATCCGATGACGTAGTCAGACTGCGAAATGAAGATAAATTTATGCAAAACGAAAGGGCTGCGCCGTGAAACGCAGCCCTTTGTGCAAAAGGCGAATTGCTTGATGCGAAAACAGAATGAAGTTTCGCATCTGATCAAGAGGTCTAGAACTTGTAGTTCAGGCCAGCCTTGATCGAATGGTTCTTCAGATTGTTGCGCTGCTCCACGCCGTTGACGCGGGACTTCACATCGCTGAAGCGCTGGAAGTCATACTCGGCCTTGACGGAAAGCGGGCCGGTCAGCGCCTGCTCGACACCGGCGCCGATCAGTGCGCCGCCTTCCCAGCCGGGGGCCGAGGTGGTGTTGTCCTTGGCCTTGAAGCGGGTCACACCGTAGCCGGCCGTGCCATAAACCAGCGTCTTGTCGAATGCATAGCCGACCTTGCCCTTGGCATTGCCGTTCCACGACTGCTGGAGGCTGCCGCCATGGCCGATGCGATGCTCGGCTTCGGCGAAGTTGCCTTCGAGTTCCGCACCGAACACGACATTGCCGCTCTGCATGTTTTTGCCGACAACAACGCCGCCCAAAGCGCCGGTGCGGTTGGTGAAGGGACCGGGAACCTTGGACGAGGAAGCGCCGATCTGTGCGCCGATATAGTTGCCGGACCAGTCATGCGGACCGCTGGCAACCGGATCGTTATAGGAATAGTCCGTTGCTCCCATCATGTCGGCAGCGAAAGCCGAACCTGCAAAAGCAACGATTGCGGCGCCGAGCGCCACTGCGGTGATAGAACGCTTCAACATTTTTTACTCCGATTTTCCCGTCGAAGAACGCTGGCGGGAAACATGCCTGAATTCATTATTGCCATCGAAAGGCCTTGCCTTCGCTCTGGCTTCCGTCTCACCACTGATTGTGTCCAAATTTAAGAAAATTCGAGCGATTTCCATGCATTGCGCAGCCATTCCTTGCGCTATGCTTAACAATTGGTAACGGCTTGAGGTGGATGCCCTGTCAGATCAATCCCAACCCGCGAAAGCTGGCATGACCGTGCTTTCCGACGATAACGTGGTCGTGCACCGTGATGTTGAGGGCCTTGGCGGCATTGACGAGCTGCCTGGTCATGTCGATATCGGCGCGTGATGGCGTCGGGTCGCCGGACGGGTGGTTGTGGACCAGGATGATGGCGGTCGCGGATAGTTCCAGCGCCCGTTTGACGACCTCGCGCGGATAGACGGGCGTATAATCGACCGTGCCGGTCTGCTGCACTTCATCGGCAATCATCTTGTTCTTCTTGTCGAGGAACAGGATGCGGAACTGCTCACGGGTCTCGTAGGCCATGGCGGTGGTGCAATATTCGATCACCTGGTTCCATGAGCCCAGAACCTCGCGCTCCATGACAGTGCTGCGAGCGCTTCGCTTGGCCACAGCTTCCACCAGCTTGAGTTCATGCGCGACGGTAGGGCCGGCACCGGGAACTTCGGCGATCAGTTTTTCGGGGGCGGCCAGCACTTCGGCAATCGAGCCGAACCGGGTCAAAAGCGCCTTGGCGAGTGGCTTGGTGTCCGCGCGCCGAATGGCGCGAAACAGCAGCATTTCGAGCAATTCATAATCCGCCAGCGCGTCGGGAGTTTCCCTGAAACGCTGTTTGAGACGATCGCGATGCCCGGCGTAATGTGGCTTTTCGATTTTTGGCGTCAGTTGCAGCGTATCGCTGAAGCCGGGCATCTGCGCATTACCCGCCTCGGTCTTGCTCTTTGCCATACTGTTTAAACCCCCGCAAAAACAGACCAGACAATTATCGAGATGATATCACTTCGACATTATCTCATGGAAGGCGGTCCGAAGACGTTGGCTGGGGAGAGAGTGAATATCTCACAGCCGTCTTTCGTGACGCCGACCGTATGTTCGTATTGCGCCGTCAGCGACCGGTCCCGTGTAACGGCCGTCCAGCCATCGGCTAGAACCTTCACATGCGGTTTGCCGAGATTGATCATCGGCTCGATGGTGAAGATCATGCCTTCCTTGATTTCCACCCCTTCATTGGGCGTGCCGTAGTGAAGGATATTTGGTGCGTCATGGAACAGTTGTCCGACGCCGTGGCCGCAGAAATCGCGCACGACAGAACAGCGCTCGCCTTCGGCATAGGTCTGGATCGCCGCACCGATTGCACCGGTCTTGGCGCCCGGCTTGACGGCTGCGATCCCGCGCAAAAGGCTTTCATAGGTGACTTCCAGCAGCCGCTCGGCGGCGCGCTTGATTTCGCCTACCGCATACATGCGGCTGGAATCGCCGTGCCAGCCGTCAAGGAGATAGGTGACGTCGATATTGACGATATCGCCCTCGCGCAGCGGCTTGTCGTTAGGAATGCCGTGGCAGACGACGTGATTGATCGACGTGCAGGTCGATTTCGTATAGCCGCGATAGTTCAGCGTTGCCGGAAACGCGCCGTGATCCATGCCGAACTCGAACACGAAACGGTCGATCTCGTTGGTGGTCACACCCGGCTTGACGATATCGTTGAGGGCATCGAGACAGCGTGCCGTCAGATTGCAGACCGTGCGCATACCCTCGAAAGCCTCGGGGCCATAGAGCCTGATCTGGCCCGTATATTTCATGGGTGCACTTGTCGCTTCGATATAGGTTACCATCACTCGATCCGTCTTAGACCTTAATCATTCAATTGGCACCAGTTCAGTGGCGTCAATGCTGTTATCCGTTATGTGGCACCGAACGGCCCAGGCCTCAACCCCGTTTGCACGCGCATGTTCAAAAGCGCGTGCGTAAGTGGGATCGAGATCGCCGGAAATGCTGAATCTGCTGCAATCGTTTCGCTGGATAATAAACAGCATCACGCCCCGATGACCAGCGGCAACCACGTCGACCAGTTCCTCAAGGTGCTTCGCTCCGCGCGCCGTCACCGTATCGGGGAACTCCGCCAGTCCGAGCGTGCGAATGAAATGTACATTTTTGACCTCGACATAGGCTCGCTGGCGGGGGCCGTCGTCCAGCAGAAGATCAATGCGCGAATTCCGGCCATATTTCTGCTCGCGCTTGAGGCTGGCATATCCTGAAAGGTGCGGAATGAGACCTTTCAGGATCGCTTCCTCGGCGATTCTGTTGGGTAAGCCGGTGTTCACGCCAACCAGCGTATTATCCGCCTCAACAATCTGCAGCGTATGGGCATATTTGCGGTGAGGGGCATTCGAAACACTCAGCCAGACGCGGGAACCCGGAGCGGTCAGTCCGAGCATCGAACCGGTGTTGGGCACGGACGCTGTGATGAACCGCCCGTCATCCAGCGTGACGTCGGCGAGAAATCTTTTGTAGCGGCGTTCCAGCCTGCCGGTGACCAGAGGTGTTTGAAAAATCATGCGCCGATGTAGAGCAGTTCGGCGCGTATGCGAAAGGCTTTTCTGACAGCTTCGCGGAAACAGCCAATATAGGCGGTGGCGGTCAGAACAGGGCCTTGATGACGTCGGCCCAGCTCATATCCGCACCGAGGGCCATCGCCGCGGCAACCAGGCCGGCGCCGAGAAAGGTGAGGGTGGTTCTTGTTTCGCTTGTCATTATTCTTCCCCATCAAATCAGTCATTTGAAACTGGGAGGAATTTCGCGGGAGAATTTGCCCGGATTGTGATGCGATAATGGCTATTCCGGGCAATTTGCGGGCATTTTACGGATAGGGTAAACGCTGCCGCCTTTGCTATTGCCTTATCCACTCGAAGACGAGTTCCTCGCGAAAAGCGAAGCGGACCACATGGCTCGCCACGACTTCTTCGAGGCGGGCAAGGTTTTCTTCCGATGTTTCGACAGTCGTGGTCAGTTTTTCAGCATCGGCATCGAGAATCACGAGACGATTCTCGCCAAGATCGATCGTGCCATGTTCAGGAGTGAATTCGACCGCGAATTTGTGCGCCCAATGCTTGCAGAGCTGCTGCAGGTAACGGCTGGCATGGGTGGTAGGAACGATTGCTGTTGCTTTCGGCATCATGCTGTCCTTTCAAAAAGGTTGCAGTCCGGCGCGTAGCAACATCCTGGCAGTTCAGCCAGTAATATTTGCGTCAATTTCGAGGGAAAAG
>MTEY01006891.1_pt1 | contig 18419 bp, 12 predicted proteins | sample 1042721 | NCBI WGS metagenome assembly MTEY01 (sample SAMN06185809, study PRJNA358809) | soil metagenome | isolation source: soil biostimulated with seedmeal as carbon source | place: India | collected 2015-05-23 | reverse complement strand
CGGTATCACGGAATATGCAGACGGGCTTAATTTCGTTGCCGTTGCCGTAGGCGTGTTCGGCATTGCGGAAATCCTCCGTAATCTCGAAAGCGAACATACGCGCGAAGTGCTGATGGCAAAGGTCACAGGACTGATGCCGACACGTGACGATTTCAAACGCATGACGGCACCGATCCTGCGCGGAACCGTCATCGGCTCGGCGCTTGGCATTCTGCCCGGAGGCGGTGCCATTCTCGCATCCTTTGCTTCCTATACGGTCGAAAAACGCATTTCCAGCACGCCCGAAGAATTCGGAAAAGGTGCGATCGCAGGCGTTGCGGGACCGGAATCCGCCAACAATGCCGGGGCGCAGACATCTTTCATTCCCATGTTGACGCTGGGCATTCCTGCCAATCCGGTGATGGCACTGATGATAGGCGCGATGATCATCCAGGGCATCGTGCCGGGGCCGAACGTAGCGACGGAACAGCCTGCCCTGTTCTGGGGCGTGATTGCGTCCATGTGGATCGGCAATCTCATGCTCATCGTCCTGAATTTGCCGCTGATCGGCCTCTGGGTGAAGCTTCTGACCGTGCCTTATTATGTGCTCTTCCCGATTATCATGACGTTCTGTTCAATCGGGGTTTATAGTGTGAATTCGAATGTCTATGACCTCTATGCGGTCGCATTCTTCGGATTCATCGGCTACCTGCTGGCCAAGCTGCGTTGCGAACCGGCTCCCCTGCTGCTCGGTTTCGTTCTCGGCCCATTGCTGGAGGAACATCTGCGGCGCGCCATGATCCTGTCTCGTGGCGACCCGGCAACCTTCTTCACCCGACCGATCAGCGCCATTCTGCTTGCCATAGCGGCAGCCGTACTCGTGGTCGTGCTGCTTCCATCGGTACGCAAGAAGCGCGACGAAGTATTCGTGGAGGAAGGTTAGAGCACTTCCAGCAAAAGTGTGAAACGGTTTTGCGTTGGATAATGTGATAAAACAAATAGTTAGGCGGTTCCGGCGCGTCTGTTAGAACAGGAACCGCTCAAGCCCGGTTGGAGCATTTCCTGTTCAGGCAAAAATTGCTGTTTCAGGCGCATCAGATCATGATGCGCCTGAATTCATCCGCGCCGCGCGCCCGAGGATACGATGTCGAGATAGACCGCCAGCACAAGAATGCTGCCCTTGATGATCTGCTGCCAGAACGTATCGACGCCGAGCATGGACATGCCGTTGTCGAGGCTCGACATGATGAGCGCGCCGACCAGTGCGCCGAGCACGGAGCCGACACCGCCGCGCATGGACGTGCCGCCGATGAAGCAGGAAGCGATGGCGTCGAGTTCGCCGCCCATGCCCGCCGATGGCGTACCCGCGGCAAGGCGCGAGGTCGTCGTCAGGCCGGCCACCGCCGCCATCAGCCCCATCAGCGCGAAGACGGCCATCTTGACGAAGTTGACATTCACACCCGAAAAGCGGGTTGCTTCGGTATTGGAACCGACCGCGTAAATATGGCGACCGAACACGGTCTGCTTGGCGATGACGGTGAAAACGCCAAGGATTACCAGCAGGATCAGCACAGGCACGGGCACGCCCTGATAGCTGTTGAGGATCAGGATGAAGCCGAGGATCAGGACGCCGATACCAAGAAGCCTCGCGACTTCCATGCCGGATGAAAGCAACTGGAGATTATGCTTGCGCTTGCTGGCCCGCGTGCGCAGCGTCATCAGGATAAGCACGCCAAACAGCGCAATGGCACAGAGATTGCCAAGCCATCCCGGCAGATAGCCTTGCCCGATATATTTGAACTCCGGCGAGATGGGCGCGATGGTGACGCCGCCCATGATGCCCAGCACGATGCCGCGAAAGACAAGCTGGCCGCCAAGCGTCACGATGAAGGACGGTATGCCGAGATAGGCAGTCAGCCAGCCATTGAACGCGCCGAGCGCCACGCCGAGCACCAATACCGTACTGATCGTAGCCCATAACGGCCATCCAAGGAGCACATCGAGGACGGCGGCAATGCCGCCAAGGAGCCCCAGAAGCGCCCCGACCGAAAGATCGATTTCACCGGCAACGATGACGAACACCATCGCGGATGCGAGCATTCCGGTGATCGCCATCTGGCGCAGAAGGTTGGAGAAATTGCGTGCGGTCAGGAACTGCGATCGCCCCATTTCGGGGTCATAGGTGAGGATCGCGAAAAATGCCCATATGAGCGCAACCACGATCAACAGAGCGACGATCTTGTATTCCGCCAGAAACTTTCGAAGGCTTTTGCCCGTCATCGTCATATCATGCACCGGTCATATTTTGAGCATTTCCAGCAAAGGCGAGACAGGTTCTTGCGTTCGGAAATGCGTGAAAACAAAGAGTTGATCGCGGATCAGGCCGCATTGCTTGTCGGCTTGCCGATTGCAGCGGCAAGCACCTTCTCCTGGGTCAGATTTTCATTGGGGAAATCACCGCGCAGCCTGCCCTCGCCGATCACGAGCACACGGTCGCTGATGCCGAGAACTTCCGGCATTTCGGAAGACACCATCAGCACCGCGACGCCCTGCTTCGCAAGGGCGAAGATCAGTTTGTAGATTTCATATTTCGCGCCAACATCGACGCCCCGGGTCGGCTCGTCCAGAATGAGCACCTTGGGGTCCGGCAGCATCATTTTCGACAGCACGGCCTTCTGCTGGTTGCCGCCCGACAGCGAGGCGATTTCCAGCATTGGGTCGGCAGTCTTTACCTTGAGACGCAGAATTTCGCGCTGGATCGTTGCCAGTTCCGCTTCCTTGTCGAGCAGTCCGCGCAGGGAAAACCGATCCAGCACCGAGATCGTCATATTATAGCCCACCGGCATGATGGGCAGGATGCCATCCTTCTTGCGGTCTTCCGGCACCATGCAGATGCCTTGTCGAACCGCATCGCGCGGGGTGCGGATCTTCAGTTCCCGGCCCTCCAGGAACACCTGCCCGTCATGAGCGCCTGGCCAGACGCCGAACAGGCTGGACACCAGTTCCGTCCGCCCCGCGCCAACCAGCCCGGCAATGCCGAGAATCTCCCCGCGCCGAAGAGCGAACGAAACATTATCGACCACCTTGCGGTCGGGGTTCGTCACATCCCAGCAATTGATATTGCGCGCTTCGAAAATGACCTCGCCAATATCATGCGGCTCGCGCGGAAACAGGTTTTTCATTTCGCGCCCCACCATCATGGTGATGATGGCTGGCGTCGTGAGTTCCGTCATCGGCTTCGTGGCGATATGCGTCCCGTCGCGGATGACCGTCACAGTATCGGAAATTTCTGCCACTTCGTCCAGCTTGTGGGAGATATAGACGCAGGCCATGCCTTGCGCCTTGAAGTCCTTGATGAGATCGAGAAGGACGCGCGTTTCGGACGCCGTCAGAGCCGATGTCGGCTCGTCGAGAATGAGCAACTTCGCATTCTTGTTGATCGCCTTGGCGATCTCGATCAATTGCTGCTTGCCGCCCGGATAGTGGTAGACCGGAAGCGCGACATTGATATCGTGAATATTGAGCCGCGCCAGAAGTTCCGTCGCACGCGCATTCATCTGGTCGTAATCGATAAAGCCTCTGCTTGTCGGCTCCGATCCCAGAAAGATGTTTTCCGCAACCGACAGATGCGGCACCATCATGAGTTCCTGATGGATGATGACGATGCCCGCCGCCTCCGTGTCGCGGATGCCCGTGGCCTTCAATTCCTGGCCTTCCCAGAAAATTTCCCCGCTCCAGGTGCCATGGGGATAAACGCCGGAAAGCACTTTCATCAGCGTGGACTTGCCCGCGCCGTTCTCACCGCAAAGGCCGACACACTCGCCCGCGCGCACTTTCAGGTAAATTCCGTCCAGCGCTTTCACGCCGTTGAAGTCCTTACCGATATTGCGCATCTCTAGAAGATATTCGGACATCGCATATGACCTTGCAGTAACGTAGAGAATGGACCGCCGGGTTCGAGACATTCCGGCGGAACTCCTCCCAGACAACGCTGTCACCGACAGCATCGACAAGTCGGCGAGGCCAGAAGCTGGATCATGATTTCCAGACTTCCGGCCCCACTGTTTCACATCGGGCTGGCTCACCGGAGCAACTCCGGCGACACCCGCCGGAAAGGCTTACTTTCCGTAGATCTGCTCCTTGGTATAGAAGCCGTCCTGAACGTAGATGTCGATATTGTCCTTGGTCACGGCGGTCGGCGTCAGCAGAAGCGTGTCGACCTGCTTGCCGCCATTGTCGAGCTTGGAATTGAATTCAGGCGTTTCGCCCTTGACCATCTGGACTGTCAGCTTGGCGGCTTCCGAAGCAATGAGCTTCAGCGGCTTGTAGACCGTTACGGTCTGCGTGCCGTCGATCAGGCGCTTGACGGCAGCAAGGTCGCTGTCCTGCCCGGAAACGGCGGTCTTTCCGGCCAGTCCCTGCGCAGCAAGCGCCTGGATGGCGCCACCGGCGGTGCCGTCGTTCGAAGCGACGACCGCATCGATCTTGTTCTGCGCAGCCGTCAGCGCGTTTTCCATGATGGAGAGCGCTTCCGTCGGGCTCCATTCCTTGACCCACTGCGAGCCAATGACCTTCACCTTGCCGGAATCGATGGCTTCCTTGAGGGCCTTTTCCTGACCGGCGCGGAGAAGCTTGGCGTTGTTATCCGTCGGCGAGCCGCCGAGGAGATAATAATTGCCTTCCGGCTTGGCCTTCAGGACCGCTTCCGCCTGCATGAAACCGACGCGTTCATTGTCGAACGAAATATAGGCATCGATATCGGCATTGAGGATCAGGCGATCATAGGAAAGAACCTTGATGCCGGAAGCCTTGGCGTCAGCCACGACGGCGTCGAAAACCTTGGAGTTCATCGGCACGATGACGATGGCGTCAACGCCCTGCGCAATCAGGTTTTCAACCTGCTTGACCTGCTTTTCCTCATTGCCGTCAGCCGACTGCACATTGACCTTGGCGCCCAGCGTTTCGGCAGCTTCGATGAAATAGTCGCGGTCGCGCGCCCAGCGCTCGACACGCAGGTCGTCGATGGAAAAGCCGATAACCGGATTTTCCGGCGAAGCATAGACCGGCGTGGACGCCATGGCGCCGATGCCCAAAGCCGCAGCAACCAGCGCGCCGGTCAGAAAATTACGACGTTTCATGCAAATCTCCTCCAAACAACACCGGCTTGCTGCCGGCTGATACCAATCCGCGCCCCCGAACGTATTCCGCCCCCGGAGTTCGGCACGACAAAACAGCCCACTTTGGAGCTGCTTATTTCTTGAATGGCTGATCCTCCCGAAGGCGCCACGCGCCAAGATCACTCCATCGGACAGCATTGCAAAAGCGACACTGCCCCATCCTCGGACACCATTGATACGTGAAGAAAAATGAATAGCAAGCATTTTTTGATTTACGTACCTCATTTTTGATCTTATGGTCCGCGTCGAGGAGCGAGGATGAAACCTACAGTCCATGATATAGCCAGAACAGCGGGCGTCAGCCTCGCCACGGTAGACCGTGTGCTGAACGAACGTCCAGGTGTGAGAGCGAAGACGCGCGACCGGGTCATGGCTGCGATGAACACGCTTGGCTATGTGCGCGATGTGGGTGCTGCCAACCTTGCTCGCGGACGGCTTTATCAGTTCGATTTTATTTTGCCGGACAATGAAAACACCTTCATGCTGAGCCTGCGCGCGGAACTGCAATCCGCGACCGAGCGGGCGCTGGCCGAGCGTGTGCTGATCAATCTCGTCCTTGTCCCCGCCTTCGATGAAGCGGCGCTCGTGGCGGCGCTGGATGACTGCGCCACACGCAAGCCTGACGGCGTAGCATTCGTCGCGGTCGATACTGACCCCGTGCGTGCGGCCTGCGACCGATTGGGAGAGCAAGGCGTCCACGCCGTCACGCTCGTATCCGATCTCGGGCATTCTACGCGGACGCATTATGTCGGCGTCGACAACGGTGCGGCGGGACGCACGGCGGCGCGGCTTCTGGGACTTTTCGCCAACGGAACCGAAGGCGCGCTTGCGGTCGTCGCCGGTTCGTTGAAGGTTCGCGACCATCAGGAACGTTTCGAAGGTTTTACCGCTGCCATGAAAGCGGACTTTCCTGGCCGCGAGATATTGCCCGTTCTGGAAGGCTTCGATGAGGGCTCGCGCGTGCAGAAACTCGTAGCCGAGTTGCTTGACGAGCGCAGCGATATCGCCGGAATTTACAGCCTCGGCGCGGGCAATAGCGGTCTGGTCAAGGCGCTGGCTAGGCACAACTCCAATCGGCCGCTCGTCATCGCCCATGAACGCGATAGCGTGACGTCCAAGGCGCTGACGGATGGCATCATCCACGCTGTGCTGGCGCAGGATGCGGGCCATGAGATCCGCAGCGCCATCAGGGTCCTGAAGGCGTCTGCCGATCGTCTGGCTATTGTGCCCGGACAGGAGCACATCCGTATTGAAATTTTCCTCAAAGACAACCTGCCGCATCTCGACTGAAGCGCAGGCGACAAGGCCTTTCCAACAGGAGCAAATATGTATCTCGGGATCGATCTAGGAACATCCGGTGTCAAGGCGCTGTTGATCGATGACGCACAGACCGTCATCGGGTCGGCCCATGGCGAACTGGATGTTTCGCGACCCCATCCGGGCTGGAGCGAACAGGACCCCGCACATTGGATCGACGCCTGCCGGACAGCGATTGACGGCCTGCGCACGGCGCACCCGAAGGAGTTTTCGGCGATTGCCGGTATCGGTCTTTCCGGTCAGATGCATGGCGCTACCCTGCTGGACGAACGGGACCAGGTACTGCGTCCCTGCATCCTCTGGAACGATACGCGCAGCTATCGCGAAGCAGCCGCACTCGATGCCGACCCGGCTTTTCGCGCCATCACCGGCAATATTGTCTTTCCGGGATTTACCGCGCCCAAAATCGTCTGGGTTGCCAATAACGAACCCGATATTTTCGCACGTACCCGCAAGGTGCTGCTGCCGAAGGATTACCTTCGCCTCTGGCTGACCGGCGAGTATGTCTCCGACATGTCGGATTCGGCGGGCACAAGCTGGCTCGACACCGGCGCACGCCGTTGGTCACGCGAACTACTGGACAAGACCGGCCTCGATGAAAGCCGGATGCCGCGTCTTGCCGAAGGCACGGACGCAACCGGACGGCTGCGGGCGGAACTGGCCGCCGAATGGGGCGTTGCCGGACTCCCGGTGGTAGCAGGAGGTGCAGGCGATAATGCGGCATCGGCCTGCGGCATGGGTACGGTCAAACCCGGCCATGCCTTCGTTTCGCTCGGGACGTCCGGCGTGCTGTTTGCTGCAAACGGTGCTTATCAGCCGAAGCCAGAAAGCGCGGTTCATGCCTTCTGCCATGCCCTGCCCGATACGTGGCACCAGATGGGTGTCATCCTGTCCGCAGCAAGCGCGCTCGACTGGTATGCGCGGCTTGTCGGAAAGACGGCGCATGAGCTTGATAGGGAACTCGGCGACAGGCTCAATGCGCCGGGCAGCACGACCTTCCTGCCCTATCTGTCGGGCGAACGCACTCCGTATAACGATGCGAAGATACGCGGCGTGTTTTCAGGTCTGGAACATGAATCCGATCAGCGCGCCCTGACGCAAGCCGTGCTGGAGGGCGTTGCCTTCGCGATCCGCGACAATCTCGCCGCGCTCCAGTCTGCCGGTACCGAGATCAGTTCCCTTACCGCGGTCGGCGGCGGCTCGCGCTCCACCTATTGGCTGAAGGCGATCGCAACCGCGTTGAATGTGCCGATTGCCTTGCCGGAAGAAGGCGATTTCGGCGCAGCCTTCGGCGCTGCGCGGCTGGGTCTCATCGCCGCTACCGGCGTCGACCCGCTGGCTGTCTGCACGCCGCCGCGCACGGAGCGAACCATAGAGCCGGAAGCCGCCCTCACCCCGGCCTATGAGGAAGCCTATCAGCGCTATCGCGCCCATTATCCGGCACTTCACGCCCTCGCCGGTCAGTGACGTTGCCTCAACCAATCAGACATGACGACATTCGAACGGGAGGAAACAATGAGCACCGGATTTTTCGGCGACATTCAGAAGATCAAGTATGAGGGGCCGGACAGCGACAACCCGCTGGCATTCCGTCACTATGATCCGGATGAGATCGTGCTGGGCAAGCGCATGGAAGATCATCTGCGCTTCGCGGTCGCCTACTGGCACAGCTTTGCCTGGGAGGGTGGCGATCCATTCGGTGGTCGCACCTTCGACCGCCCGTGGTATTCCAACGAGCTGGATGCGGCAAAGCTCAAGGCCGACGTGGCTTTCGAGTTCTTCTCCCTGCTTGGCGCGCCCTATTACTGCTTCCACGATGCAGATGTGCGGCCCGAGGGGCGCAACTTTGCGGAAAATACCCGATATCTCAACGAGATTGTCGACATATTCGAGAAGAAGCAGACCGAAACCGGCGTAAAGCTTCTCTGGGGCACGGCTAACCTGTTCTCCAACCGCCGCTATATGAGCGGGGCCGCAACCAATCCTGACCCGGATGTCTTCGCCTTTGCCGCGGCGACCGTGAAAAGCTGCATCGATGCCACCAAGCGGCTCGGCGGCGAGAACTATGTGCTGTGGGGCGGTCGCGAAGGTTATGAAACGCTGCTCAACACCGATCTTGGACGTGAACTCGACCAGATGGGGCGGTTCCTCAATCTGGTGGTCGAGTACAAGCACAAGATCGGCTTCAAGGGTACGATCCTGATCGAACCGAAGCCCCAGGAGCCGACCAAGCATCAATACGATTACGACGTCGCGACGGTCTATGGCTTCCTGAAGCGCTATGGCCTCGAAAACGAGGTGAAGCTCAATATCGAGCAGGGCCACGCCATTCTGGCTGGTCACTCCTTCGAGCATGAACTGGCACTTGCCCGCACACTCGGCATTTTCGGCTCCATCGATATGAACCGAAATGACTACCAGTCCGGCTGGGACACGGACCAGTTCCCAAACAATGTGCCGGAAATGGCGCTCGCCTATTATCAGGTCCTGCTCGCAGGCGGCTTCACGACCGGCGGCACGAATTTCGACGCCAAGCTGCGCCGCCAGTCGCTCGATCCGCAGGATCTGCTGATCGGCCATATCGGGGGCATGGATTGCTGTGCACGCGGGCTGAAGGCAGCCGCCGGAATGCTGGAGGACGGCGCGTTGTCCAAGCCGCTCGATGAGCGTTATGCGGGCTGGAACGGCGATTTCGGCAGGAAACTTCTGACCGGCCTCTCGCTGGACCAGATCACGGCGGAAGTCGAAGCGAAGGACATCAATCCGCAGCCGAAATCTGGCCGTCAGGAATATCTCGAAAACGTCGTCAATCGGTATGTCTGAACCGGCAAAGCGACGATAACAAAAAAGGGCGCCACTGGCGCCCTTTCGTTATTCCCCTATCAATTTCTAAAGCTTGACCCAGCCGCCGTTTTTCTGTGACGAACGCACACAGGCATCGATGAAGGCAACGCCCTTCAAGCCGTCATCGACTGTCGGATAGATCACGGCGCTATCCGGCTTCTTCCCCTTACGATGGGCCTCGATGGCGCTCGCCGCTTCAGAATAAATGGTGGCGAAAGCCTCCAGATAGCCTTCCGGATGACCGCCCGGCACACGGGTCACGCGGGTTGCAGCATTGCCAACGCCTGCACCGCCCCGCGTGATAAGCCGCTTCTGTTCCCCAAAAGGCGTGAACCAGAGATAGTTCGGGTCTTCCTGCGCCCATTCAATGCCGCCCTTTGTGCCATAGACACGCAAGCGCAGTGCATTTTCATTGCCCGGCGCAACCTGGCTGCACCAGAGCATGCCCTTGGCGCCGCCTGCAAAACGCAGCATCACATGGGCATTGTCGTCCAGACGACGCCCCTCGACAAAACTGTCGAGATCAGCAGCGAGACTATCGAGCGTGAGGCCGGTCACGAAGGAGGCGAGATTGAAGGCGTGCGTGCCGATATCGCCCGTTGCGCCGCCAAGACCGGATTGCGCCGGATCGGTGCGCCAGACAGCACCCTTGGCTCCGGTTGCCTCAACCGCTTCGGTGAGCCAGTCCTGCGCATATTCCACCTGTACGACGCGCAGATCGCCAAGTTCGCCATTGGCGATCATCTCGCGCGCCTGCCGCACCATCGGATAGCCGGTATAATTATGCGTCAGGACGAACAATGCGCCGCTTTCATCGGCGACCTTCTTCAGTTTCTTCGCATCGGCAAGGGTCGAGGTCAGCGGCTTGTCGCAGATAACATGGATGCCGCGTCGCAAAAACTCCCTGGCAGCTTCGTAGTGAACGTGGTTCGGCGTCACGATGGAAACGGCTTCGATGCCGTTTTTCAGGCGCGCCTCGCGAATGGCCATGTCCTTGTAGCTCGAATAGATGCGGTCTTCGGCCAGCCCCAGTTCACGCCCCGAGGCCTGCGCCTTTTCCGCTGACGACGACAAGGCGCCTGCCACCAGTTCAAACCGGTTGTCGAGCCGCGCCGCCATGCGGTGAACGCCGCCGATAAACGCTCCCGCGCCGCCGCCCACCATGCCGAGGCGAATACGTGGAACGGCGGTTTCCTTGGTTTTAGCTTCGATGGTCATTGCGTCCTCATAATCCAAGCATACGTCGGTTGGCGGCGTCATCGGTGCCGCCGGATGCGAAATCGTCAAATGCTTTGTCGGTCACCCGAATGATGTGCGCCTTGACGAACTCCGCGCCTTCGCGCGCGCCGTCTTCCGGGTGCTTCAGCGCGCATTCCCACTCGACGACGGCCCAGCCGTCAAAGTCGTTTGCAGCCATCTTGGAGAACACCGCGCCAAAATCAACCTGCCCGTCACCGAGCGACCGGAAGCGGCCAGCCCGGTTGACCCAGCCCTGATAGCCGCCATAGACGCCCTGTCGTCCGGTCGGATTGAACTCGGCATCCTTGACGTGGAACATCTTGATGCGGTCCTTGTAGATGTCGATATTGTCGAGATAATCGAGGCATTGCAGGACATAATGGGACGGGTCATAGAGCATATTGGCCCGCGGGTGGTTTTTGACCTGCTCCAGAAACATCTCGAAGGTCACGCCGTCGTGCAGGTCTTCGCCCGGATGGATTTCATAGCAGATATCGACGCCGTGTTCATCGGCATGATTGAGGATCGGCTTCCAGCGGCGGGCGAGTTCCTCAAATGCCGTTTCCACCAGGCCGGCAGGACGCTGCGGCCATGGATAGATGAACGGCCATGCCAGCGCACCGGAAAAGGTCGCATGCGCGCCGATGCCGAGATTGCGCGATGCACGGATCGCCATCTTCACCTGCTCAACCGCCCATTGCTGGCGCGCCTTGGGATTGCCGCGCACTTCGGGCACCGCGAAGCCATCGAAAGCTTCATCATAGGCCGGGTGCACCGCGACGAGCTGGCCCTGCAAATGCGTCGAAAGCTCCGTGACTTCGACACCGTTCTGACGCGCCACACCGGCGAATTCGTCACAATAATCCTTCGATTCAGAAGCCTTTTTCAGATCGATCAGCTGGCTCGCCCATGTGGGAACCTGCACCCCGGCATAGCCTTTTTCGGCGGCCCATTTGGTGATGCCATCCCATGTATTGAACGGCGCTTCATCGCCTGCGAACTGCCCGAGAAAAATGCCCGGCCCCTTGATCGTCTTCATCAAATTTCTCCTGAATATGCTCGGACCCCGCCATCGAGCAATTTGAGAGCGCGCTTCGCGCTGCATTTCGGGATTGAAAAAGAAAGCCGTGCGCCCACTCCCGCAGGCGCACGGTATCTGTTCACCTTAGAACGGCGAATCCGGGAAATAGAAGTCCTTGGCATTATCCTTCGTCACGAGCGTCGCATCGAGGATGTAATTGCCGCTCACCGGAATCTGGTCGTAGAAATGTCCGGCGGCAAGCTGCATCGCGGTCGAAACCATCGCTGGCGGATAGAGGACATCGACCGGCACGAGCTTGTCGCCGTCCATGACCTTCTTGATCATATCCTTGGAGCCTGCGCCGCCTACCACATACTGAATGTCGGAGCGGTTCGCCTGCTTGATGGCTTCGAGAACGCCGACAAGCATGTCGTCATCCTGTGCCCAGACCACATCGATCTTCGGATATTTGGTCAGGAAATCCTGCATGACGCGGAAGGCATCGTCGCGGTTCCAGTTGCCGTACTGGCGGTCCAGAACCTTCACGTTGGAGCCTTCAATGCCCTTGTCGAAACCGTCCTGACGCTGCTGATCGATCGGGATAGGCAGGCCGCGAATGACGACGACCTGTGCGTCGGGCGTGGTCTTCTTGATATATTCGCCAGCCACCTGTCCGAGCGCCGGGTTGTTGCCGGCCACGTAGAGATCGCGGATGGTGTTGTCGTTGCTGCTCGGCGCGCGGTCGACCAGAGCGACAAAGGTTCCCTTGTCCTTGATCTCCTTGATGGCGTTGACGAGCGGATCGGGATCGGTCGGCAGAACGACCAGCCCGTCGAGGCCCTGTACGGCCAGATCCTGCAACGCATTGGCCTGCGATGCCGCATCGGGCGATGTCTTGACGATGACATTGAGGCCCGGATGTTCTTCCATCAGGAGCTTCGCCACGCGTTCGGCGTGATAGACGACGCCCGCCGTCCAGCCGTGGTCGGCAGCCGGGATCGACACGCCGATCGTCACTTTCTTGTCCTGTGCGCTTGCCGCGCCGCCAAAGGCCAGCGCACCCGCCGTCAGAGCGGCGAAAGCAAGCTTCATCAAATTCCCTCGCATAGTCTTCCTCCCAGTAAACGCGGGGCTCTCATTCCTCTCTGGCTGGAATCGCCCCACCAATCCCGCCAATCTCCAAAACCTATCTCCGCGCCAGCGAACGCTGCACCAGCATCGCGATGATAATAATCGCACCCTGAATGGCTCCCAGCAGATACTCGCTGACGAAACTCGACAGCAGCATGATGTTTCCGATGATCTCCAGTATGAACGCGCCACAGATCGTGCCCCACACTCGACCGACGCCGCCGCGCAGCGCCGTGCCGCCGACAACGACCGCCGTAATGGCCTGCAATTCCCACATCAGGCCAGTGGTGGCAGAGGTGGAGCCAAGACGCGGCACATAGAGGAGCACCGCGACGGCCACGCAAAGTCCCTGAATAACGAAAGCAATGGTGCGCACCTTCTTAACAGAAATGCCCGAATAGCGCGCCACATCCTCGTTCGATCCTACAGCAATGACATGACGGCCATAGCGTGTCCGGTAAAGAACGAATGCCGCAAGCGCCGCCGTCACGAAAATCACGATAACCGGAACCGGTACACCAAGCACGGACCCGAAATAGGCGGGGCGATAAATCGCCTGAATGTCCGGGTTGCGCAGAGTGATCGCACCACCCTGCGACAGCCATGTCGTCAGGCCGCGATAGATACCCATCGTACCCAGCGTGGCGATAAATGGCTCGATGCCGCCAACTGTCGTTATGAGGCCGTTCAACAGGCCGCAGGCCGCTCCGACGATCAGCGCCAGCATAACGGCTGCGATCAGCATCATTACCGGATCGGCAATCATCCCGCTATTCATGAAAAGGATCATGATGCTGGCGACGAACGCCACCATTGCGCCCACCGACAGATCAAGCCCGCCAGAGGAAATCACATAAGTGGCGCCGAGCGCGATAATGGCAATGAATGCGCTGCGCGTTGCGACGTTGAGAAGATTGTCGATGCTGATGAAATTCGGGTTGGCAATCGCGCCAAGTACAAGCAGCAAAGCGAGCGCTACAAAAGGCGCAATTGCGCGCAGATCCCAATCCTTGGACGTCCTCGGCACTCTGCTTTTATCGGTCGCAACCTGTGTCATCTATTTCCCACTTTATTGTTCTTATGCGGCGTCTTCGGCTTCAACGCCGGTTGCAAGCACGACGATGTCATGTTCCGTCATGCGGTCGCCGGACACCTCACCGGCGACCCGCCCTTCCCGCATCACGACGATGCGGTCGCAGATGCCGATCAGTTCCGGCATTTCCGACGAAACGACGATGATCGATTTCCCCTCGTCAGCCAGATTGGCGATGAACTGATAAATCTGCTCCTTCGTGCCGACATCGATGCCGCGCGTCGGTTCATCGATGATGACGATGGACGGATCGAGCATCATCATTTTGGCGAGCAGCAGCTTCTGCTGGTTTCCGCCCGAGAGCTGGCCTGCAAGAATGTCCTTGCGGCCCGTACGAATATCGAACTCACGGATCGCATCATCAAGCGCAGTGCGTTCCCTGTTGCGATCGATCTGCAAACCGCGCACGAATTTCTTCAGCGAAGCAAGCGTCAGATTGACACCCAGGTCCTTGGTCAGCAGCAGCCCTTTGCCCTTGCGGTCCTCGCTGAGATAAACGATCCCCGCCTTCTGGCTTTCATGCGCATTGCGAAAATGAACCGGCTTTCCATTGTGGCGCGCATCGCCCTTGCCGGGCCGCAGGCCGACGATGCCTTCCATCAGTTCCGTGCGCCCTGCACCGACCAGGCCGGCAAAGCCGAGTATTTCGCCCCGGTTCAGGTGAAAGCTCGCATTCTGCACGTAACCCGGCACGCTGAAGTTCTCGATTTCCAGAATGGCAGCGTTGTCATGCTGGCTTGCGCGGTCAGGATAGAGTTTTGCGACATCGCGGCCAACCATCAGGCGGGCCATATCGGATGGCTGCAATTCGGAAGCCAGATGCGCCGAAACGAGTTTCCCGTCACGAAGCACGGTCACACGATCGGATATTTCCTTAACTTCCGGCAGGCGATGCGAAATATAGAGGACAGCTACGCCCTTGGCGCGAATATCGCGAATGACTTTCAGCAGCGCTTCCGTCTCGAAAGGCGTCAGCGAGGCGGTCGGCTCATCGAAGATCACAACACGATGCGGCACCAGAAGCACGCGGGCGATCTGGACCAGCTGGCGCTGTGCAATGGACAGGGAACCGACGACCGTATCGGGGTCGATATCGGCGCCGAGATCACGGATGGCCTTGCGCGCGCCCTCGCGCATCGACTTGTCGTCGACCACGACGCCCCGGTTCAGTTCACGGCCCAGATAAATGTTCTGCGCGACGGTCAGATCGGGTGCGAGCAGGATTTCCTGATGCACGAGCACAATGCCCTGCGCTTCGGCCTCGACCGGCCCCGAGAAGGACACCGGCTTGCCGTCAATGCGGATTTCTCCGCCCGTCGGACGCTCATTGCCCGCTAGCAGCTTCATCAGCGTCGATTTTCCGGCACCGTTCTCACCGATGATCGCGTGGACTTCGCCGCCGAAAATGCGCAGATCAATGTTTTTCAGAACCTGAACGGGACCGAATGACTTGGAAAGCGACACGGCCTCCAGCAGCGCTGGCCTGCCATCTTCTCCCGGCGCGCTCATAGGCAGCCGCCCACGGCGAATCGCCACTTCCGGCGCTTTTTCAGCCCAGTCTTTTCCAAAGCTTTCGCCGCTGTTTGTGGCTGCACGTGAACTCCTCCCAAAGCATCACGATTAAAAGATTAGCTTTCGTTTTGAGGTACGTAAAGCAAAATATACGCGTTCTCTCACATCATCCGTCTTTGGGCAAAAGTCCGTCAGTCGTCCTGATGGATGGGCTCATCGACAAATGCGCCGCCCTGGTAGACCGCGAGCGCTGAATCCGGCGCGGGCCGCGGGGTCGTCTTCTCCAGTCCGGCGCGGAAGCGTTCGGCATTGTCCTTCGGATGCCAGCCGAGGAAACGGGCGTGGCTGTTATCCCACCACATCGAATCATTATTGGAAACGCCCCAGATGACGGGACATCCCAGCATCGGTGCCCGGAAAACGCAGTCGATCAGGCTGGCAAAATCGTCATGGGACATCCAGGTGGAGAGCATGCGATGGTTGCGCGGCTCCTCAAAACAGGAACCGATGCGAACGATTGCCGTCTCCTGCCCGAACTTGTCGTGATAAAGGCTGGCGATGGACTCGCCAAAGCATTTTGAAACGCCGTAAAGGCCATCCGGTCGCGTGGGCGCCTTTGCGTCGATATATTCGTCCTGTCGATAGAAACCGATCGTGTGATTGGAACTGGCGAAAATGATGCGCGGACGGCCATGCGCCCGCGCTGCCTCGTAGAGATTGTACATCCCGACGATATTCGCGTTCAGTATCTTGCTGAAGGACGCCTCGGTGGAAATGCCGCCAAGATGCAGAATGCCGTCACAGCCCTCGACAAGGCGCATGACCGCATCCAGATCGCCAAGGTCGCATTGCACAAGCTCTTCATGGGGCCTGGCCTCGCCCATATCGACAACATCGGAAAGGCGCAACCGCTCGGCCTGTCCGATCAGCTTTTCGCGCATCACGCGCCCCAGTCCACCCGCAGCACCGGTAATCAGAAGTCGTTTCACGAAAATCTCCATTCGGACGGGATAGGGCATAATTCGACCGTTCGGCTTGCGGCCACCAGCCCTCGCCTACGGTAATCCTATGGATGGAAAAGCAGCGTCCCCTCCCAGGCATCTCGCCGCTCTGGCCATCATACATGCCAGATGGTGACGGTCAACGCCGCCCGCGCTCCACTCTGCTCAGTCCGTGCCATGGGGATCACTGATCCGGCAACAGGCTTATCAGATTGTCGATCAGCGGGGACCGGTTATTCTTCATCGAAACCAGGCCCAGCCGTGCCAGAAGCGGCCCCCCCTTGATCGGCCTATAAGTGACACCGGCCAGCCTGATCTGCGCAATGGCGGCGGGAACGATCGAGACGCCGAGATCGGCTGCGACCAGATTGACGACGGACGGCATCTGTGGCGCTTCCTGTGCCACGATCATTTCAAAGCCTGCCTTCCGGCAGGCCTCGACCACGTCGTCATAAAGGCTTAGCCCGACTATGCGTGGGAAAAGCACGAAAGCTTCGTTTGCCAGTGCTGAAATCGGGAGCTCAGGATGAACCGCAAGCGGATGATGGCTTGGCAGGGCGATCATCATTGGCTCGTCGGCCAGCCGCTTCACGCGCACATCCTTGGGGTTTTCGAGACCGGGCCTGATAAAAGCTGCATCCACTTCGCCCCGCAGCAGGCTCTGCATCAGGAGATGGCTGTTCATCTCGGTCAGGGTCAGCCGGACTTCGGGCCATCTGGCCCGAAACTTTCGGATCGTACCGCTCACCACCGGATTGAACGCGGATGATGCGGTGAAGCCCAATGCAAGCCTTCCTGTCTCTCCGCGCGCAGCGCCTTGCGCCGCAAGCCTCGCCTTCTCGGCGGCGGCAAGGGAAGCCTTGGCTTCATCCAGAAACGCCGTACCTGCCGCCGTCAATTCTGCGCCGTGCGGTACGCGGTGAAACAGCGCCACGCCAATCTCGTTTTCGAGATCACGTATCTGCTGGCTGAGCGGCGGCTGGCCGATCCCGAGCTTGGCAGCCGCTCGGGTAAAATTACCCTCTTCGGCCACCGCCAGAAAATACCGTAGATGACGCAGTTCCATCGCTATATCCAAAAGCTATTAAAATCGTCACTTCCATATATTGGACAAATGGAATGGCTTTGACTAGATCGAAAAGCGGGAGGATTTGAAAAGGCAAAGTCATGTCACGCCTCGCAGAACGCAGCCTCGACAGCGTAAGAACACCGGAAAGCCAGCTCAAGCTCGTTTCAGCTCCCGCTGCGTCCGAACAAAGACATTATCTCACCAAGGGAACCCCGGCGTTTCGCAATGCAAGCATCGCGCTGTTCCTGTCAGGATTTGCAACCTTCTCGCTGCTCTACTGCGTCCAGCCGCTGATGCCGCTTTTCGCGCATGATTTCAACATCACGCCTGCGGCCAGTTCGCTGTCGCTTTCCGTTTCGACGGGTTTTCTGGCCTTCGCAATTTTCTGTGCCGCCGCCATATCCGAGCGCTTCGGACGCAGGACGCTGATGTTCGTCTCGCTTCTCGGCTCCGCGCTCTGCACGATAGCCAGCGCGATTGTGCCGGACTGGCATATGCTGCTCGCCATTCGCGCATTGCAGGGCTTGTTGCTGGGCGGCGTTCCGGCAGTCGCCATGACCTATCTTGCGGAAGAAATCGACCCACGCGGCCTTGGCGCATCGATGGGGCTCTATATCGCCGGGAACGCTTTCGGGGGCATGGCAGGCCGGGTCATTGCCGGAACGCTTGCCGAATATTTCTCCTGGCGCGTCGGACTCGCGGGCATGGGCTTGCTTGGACTGGCGGCATCGATCGGTTTTCTCCTCCTTCTGCCCCCATCGCAGAACTTCATTGCGCGTCCCGGCTTCAACGCACGATTCCACCTCGGCGCATGGCTCGGCCACATCCGCAACCCGGCGCTGCCGCTGCTCTTCGCCATCGGGTTTCTGGTGATGGGTTCGTTCGTCACCATCTATAATTATATCGGTTTCCGCCTCGTTGCCGCGCCCTATAGCCTTAGCCAGACGGCGCTTGGCGCTATTTTCACGGTCTATCTCTTCGGCATCGCAGCCTCCTGGCTTGCTGGCAGAATGGGTGACAGGCTTGGCTATTTCAC
>MTEY01010541.1_pt1 | contig 18425 bp, 19 predicted proteins | sample 1042721 | NCBI WGS metagenome assembly MTEY01 (sample SAMN06185809, study PRJNA358809) | soil metagenome | isolation source: soil biostimulated with seedmeal as carbon source | place: India | collected 2015-05-23 | reverse complement strand
GTGCATGCGAATGCGGACTCTCTCTACGACAAATGCATTCAACAGTCCGATGGAACAAACTCCGCTTGGGCGGAGTGTGGCGGCGCTTGGGTGAAGCGGGCCGACAGTGCGCTGAACGCGGCATGGAAGAAGACCTACGGTCAGGCTGATGGGCAGACAAAGACTGATTTGCTGGCCGAACAGCGCCTTTGGAACAGCTACAAGGAAGCGTCCTGCAAATTCTACGCGAATGGCGATTGGGGACGTGAAGGACAGGTGCTTTCGTTTCCGGCTTGCCGGGCGAAAGTCATAGAAGCACGTACCAAGCAATTGCTCGGATATAACGAACGGTGATCCGCCGACAAGCTTTCCCGCTTTAACGATGCCCCTCACAACAAAGCCGGGCGCAAGGCCCGGCTATGTTCATTCCATGATCGTCAGGCTTATGCTGGACGGATCAGCACGTGACGCTTCTTGCCCAGCGACAGCTTGATGACGCCTTGATCATTCAGAGCACCGGCGTCGACCATCATGCGGGGATCACTGACCGGCTCGTCATTGATGCGCACCGCGCCGCCTTCCACATGGCGACGGGCTTCGCCATTGGTCGTGCACAGTTCAGCGAGAACCATCAACGCCAGAACACCGATGCCACCGTTCAACGTTGCCTTGTGAACGCCGACCGTCGGGAGGTTTTCCGACAGTTCGCCATCCTCGAAGGTCTTGCGCGCCGTTTCCGCGGCTTCCTCGGCTGCGTCACGACCATGCAGCATGGCCGTTACTTCCGTCGCGAGGATTTTCTTCGCCTCGTTGATTTCAACACCTTCAAGAGTGGCCAGCTTGGCGATCTCGTCCAGCGGTAGTGTCGTGTAGAGCTTCAGGAACCGCTCCACGTCCGCATCTTCCGTGTTGCGCCAGTATTGCCAGAAATCATAGGCGCTCAGCATTTCGGCGTTCAGCCAGATGGCGCCGCCAAGCGACTTGCCCATCTTCTGGCCAGATGCCGTCGTCAGCAGCGGCGAGGTGAGGGCGTAGAGCTGTGGCGTTCCCATGCGGTGACCGAGATCGATACCGTTGATGATATTGCCCCACTGATCCGAACCGCCCATCTGGAGGCGAATGTCGTGGCGCTTGTTCAGTTCCACGAAATCGTAGGCCTGAAGGATCATGTAGTTGAATTCGAGGAATGACAGCGACTGCTCACGATCGAGGCGCGTCTTCACCGAATCGAACGAAAGCATGCGATTGACCGAGAAATGACGGCCGACATCGCGCAGGAATTCCAGATAGTTGATGTTGCGCAGCCAGTCGGCATTGTTGACCATCAGGGCGTCGGTCGGGCCATCACCAAAGGTAAGGTAGTTGGCGAAGACACGCTTTATGCCGGCGATGTTCTCGACAATCGTGTCCTCTGTCATCAGCTTGCGGGCTTCGTCCTTGAAGGACGGGTCGCCAACCATGCCAGTGCCGCCGCCCATCAGCGCGACGGGCCTGTGGCCGGTCTGCTGGAGCCAGTGCAGCATCATGATCTGGATCAGTCCGCCTGCATGAAGGCTCGGAGCCGTGGGGTCGAAGCCGATATAGGCCGTCACGGTTTCCTTGGCCAACAATTCGTCGAGGCCACTTTCATCGGAAATCTGATGAATGAAGCCACGCTCGGAAAGCGTGCGAAGAAAATCGGATTTGAAACCGGACATTCCTTTTCCCTGACTGATAAGGCGAAGTTGAAACTGGTCGCAAGCGGCTGCTTACACCCATGTGATAAGTCCGCCTTTAGCACCAATCAACCGCCAATAACAAGGAAACTCCCGAATTGGCGGATTGGAAACCGGTAATTTGGCTTCATCTATTGGGGGGAACTGGCGTTGGCCTCAGTGTTGTGCGGTGCTTGAAAACAGATTGAGCACAATGACACCGGCAATGATCAATCCCATGCCCAGCACGGCGGCGAGGTCGAGCTTCTGGCCGAACAGCAGCCACCCGATCAGGGCCACGAGCGTCACGCCTATTCCAGACCATACCGCATAGGCGATACCGACGGGGATGCTCTTCAGCGTCAGGGAAAGAAAATAGAAGGCCAGTCCATAAGCGACGATGACGATCATGGATGGTCCCAGCCGGGTAAAGCCTTCGGACGCCTTGAGGCTGAGCGTTCCGATGACTTCGGACACGATGGCGATAGCGAGGATAGCATAAACCGGCATGTCACGCTCGTGAGATGGAGATGAAAGGACGAATCATTTGGCGGCGATCGTAGCATCGCATGAAAAATCCGGCGGGAGACCCGCCGGATGAGACGCTGCAAATCTGGAAAACGACTTGCCGGATCGTTTGTTAGCGAAGGCGCTTCGGACGCGCTTCCACCAGTTCGCCAGCCAAACGGCGATCAAGATATTCGGCGCAATCCTCGATGAGTTCATCGCCCTGACCGGTGAAGAAGTGGTTTGCTCCCGGAATCGTGGTCTGGGTTATCGTGATGCCCTTCTGGGTCTTCAGCTTGTCGACCAGAGCCTGCACGTCCTTCGGCGGCGCGACCTTGTCGTTATCGCCATGGATGATGAGGCCGGACGACGGGCAGGGCGCCAGGAAGGAGAAATCATAGGTATTCGGCTGCGGGGCGACAGAAATGAAACCTTCGATTTCCGGGCGGCGCATCAGAAGCTGCATGCCGATCCACGCGCCGAACGAGTAACCGGCGACCCAGCACGTCTTGGAGTCGGGGTGAAGCGCCTGCACCCAGTCGAGAGCGCTTGCCGCGTCCGACAGTTCGCCCGCACCGTGGTCGAATTCGCCCTGGCTGCGTCCAATACCGCGGAAGTTGAAGCGCAACGTCGTGAAGCCGCGCTGCTGGAACATGTAGAAAAGATCATAGACGATCTTGTTGTTCATCGTGCCGCCGAACTGCGGATGCGGATGAAGGATGAGCGCGATTGGAGCATTCTTTTCTTTGGAAGGCTGATAGCGACCTTCGAGGCGTCCGGCAGGGCCGTTGAAAATGACTTCTGGCATGTGTACTCCGCTCGTAACGGGAAGACCGGATCTGGACGGCGAAACTTGACGTTGTTGGACGCCGCTTCTAGAACCGGTTTGAAATTTCGACAGACTGAAAGCGAGTTTCAGTTCCTATGGGGGCTTAATAGGCTTTTCTTGATTGAAAATTCAAGAAAATTGCGCTTCCAGAATTTTGTTTAGGAGATAGGTACAGTGAACGGGAGCGGCAAGAGGCTCTATCTGGACTATAATGCCAGTGCTCCGTTGCTTGAAGAGGCACGGGATGCGGTCGTCAACGCACTCGGCATTACCGGAAATCCATCCTCCGTGCATCGTGAAGGCCGGGCCGCACGCGCGCTCGTTGAAGCAGCGCGTCGCAGCGTTGCCGCGCTCATCAATGCCAGGCCGGACCATGTTTTCTTTACATCAGGTGCAACAGAAGCCGCTTCGACGCTGCTGACGCCGCACTACATGATGGGGCGGTCGCCGGTCCGCCTGTCGCATCTCTATGTGAGCGGGACGGAGCACCCATGCATGCTGTCCGGTGGCCAGTTTGCCCCGCAGGACGTCACGCTGCTGCCGGTCGACGCAAGCGGCATCGTGGAGCTTGATTCCCTGAAGGCTGCCCTCGGCCGTCACGACAAAAGCGCCGGGCTGCCGCTCGTGGCGATACAGGCTGCCAATAATGAAACGGGGATCATCCAGCCGGTTGCGGAAATCGCCGCTATCGTGAAAGCTGCTGGCGGTATTTACGTTGTCGATGCCGTGCAAGCTGCGGGACGCATTAAATTAGACATTTCAGTTAATTGCGGTGATTATCTCATAATCTCCTCACACAAGATCGGCGGGCCGAAAGGTGTCGGTGCCATCATTGCCATTTCCGATCTCATGATGCCGCGCGCGCTTGTTCGCGGTGGGGGGCAGGAGAAGGGGCATAGAGCAGGAACCGAAGCCCTGCCGCTGATCGCCGGTTTCGGGGCTGCGGCTGATGTCGCCAAAGCGCGGCTGGACGGGGATGGCTGGTCTCCGGCAATGCGGGACAGGCTGGAAGCAGGGCTGACCGCAATTGCTCCAGACGCGGTGATCTATGGCCAATCGGTCGATAGACTGCCGAACACGACATTCTTTTCCCTTGAAGGACAGAAGGCCGAAACCGTGCAGATCGCATTTGATCTTGGCGGGGTCGCTCTTTCAGCGGGTTCGGCCTGCTCGTCTGGCAAAGTCGGTCCCAGTCATGTGCTGTCGGCAATGGGATACGGAGACAGTCTTGGGGCGATCCGCGTCTCACTGGAGCCGACGGCAACGCCCGATCAGGTCGATGCGTTTCTCGAAGTGTTCCGCAAAATTGTCGAGCGCCGCGCGAAAAGAGCCTGACCCCAAGCCGAAATTGAAGTTCCGCCCCGGAAACGTATGTTACCTGCAAGCGCCGTTTCCCGGGGTGTTTTAATAAGTTGATTGTTTTAATCGGCATTTTTTCGGGCAAATTTGCACCCGGCGCTTGAAATTCAGTTTAGAGAGGTTTTAAAGAAGGGCCACGCACACTATATCGAGACGGTAATCAAGACTATTATCGCCTTGACGTTTGCAACTGTCGGGCCTTGACCCCGACGAGGATGGAGAACGCCGATGCCTGCAGTGCAGGAGACCATTGATCAGGTCCGCGGCCTTGACGTGGACCAGTACAAGTATGGCTTCGAGACGACGATCGAAGCTGAGAAGGCCCCCAAGGGCCTTAACGAAGATATCATCCGCTTCATTTCCGCCAAGAAAAACGAGCCGGAATGGATGCTGGAATGGCGTTTGAAGGCCTATGAACGCTGGCTCACCATGGAAGAGCCGACCTGGGCTCGTGTCGATTACCCGAAGATCGATTTCCAGGACGCATATTACTATGCGGCGCCGAAAAACCAGTCCGGTCCGAAGTCGCTCGATGAAGTCGATCCGGAACTGCTGAAGACCTATGAAAAGCTTGGTATTCCGCTGCGCGAGCAGGAAATTCTTGCTGGCGTGCGTAAGCAGGGCGAGCCGAGCGAAATCGACGGCAATCCGTCCGATAATGTCTATGCGTCGGGCCGTGTGGCCGTTGATGCCGTGTTCGACAGCGTTTCGGTCGTCACGACCTTCAAGGAAGAACTCGCCAAGGCTGGCGTGATTTTCTGCTCGATTTCCGAAGCGATCCGCGAGCATCCCGAACTGGTGCAGAAGTATCTGGCTTCTGTGGTTCCCGTTTCGGACAACTATTATGCAACGCTGAATTCGGCTGTCTTCACGGACGGTTCGTTTGTCTATGTTCCGAAGGGCGTTCGCTGCCCGATGGAGCTTTCGACCTATTTCCGCATCAACGAAAAGAACACCGGTCAGTTCGAACGGACGCTCATCATCGCCGATGAAGGCGCGTATGTTTCTTATCTCGAAGGTTGCACCGCACCTCAGCGCGACGAAAACCAGCTGCACGCGGCTGTCGTTGAGCTGATTGCGCTCGAAAACGCCGAAATCAAGTACTCGACGGTCCAGAACTGGTTCCCCGGCGACAAGGATGGCAAGGGCGGCATCTACAACTTCGTTACCAAGCGTGGCGATTGCCGGGGCGATAATTCCAAGATTTCGTGGACCCAGGTAGAAACCGGTTCCGCAATCACGTGGAAATATCCGTCCTGCATTCTGCGTGGCGACAATTCGCGCGGCGAGTTCTATTCGATTGCCGTTTCCAACGGCCATCAGCAGATAGACTCCGGCACCAAGATGCTGCACCTCGGCAAGAACACGTCGAGCCGCATCATCTCCAAGGGTATTTCGGCCGGCAAGTCGAACAACACCTATCGCGGACAGGTTTCGGCCCATCGCAAGGCTGAGAATGCCCGTAACTTTACCCAGTGCGACTCGCTCCTGATCGGCAATGATTGCGGCGCGCATACGGTGCCGTATATCGAGGCGAAAAACGCCACGGCGCAGTTCGAACACGAGGCAACCACCTCCAAGATTTCGGAAGACCAGCTGTTCTATGTGATGCAGCGCGGCATTCCGGAAGAGGAGGCAATCGCTCTCATCGTCAATGGCTTCGTGAAGGAAGTCATTCAGGAACTGCCGATGGAATTCGCCGTCGAAGCCCAGAAGCTTATCGGCATTTCGCTTGAGGGCAGCGTCGGTTAACCGACGCGCCCATTCCATCTCGCATCAGATTTTCTGGCCAGCCTTTTCCTGGCATTAGAACAAGGTTTACATTCATGCTTGAGATCAAGAACCTCCATGCAAAGATCGCCGACACGGATACAGAGATCATCCGTGGCCTGAACCTCACCGTGAACAAGGGTGAAGTTGCTGCGATCATGGGTCCGAACGGTTCGGGCAAGTCCACGCTTTCCTATATCCTCGCCGGTCGCGAGGACTATGAAGTGACGGAAGGCGACATTCTCTATAACGGCGAGTCGATCCTCGAGCTCGACCCGGCCGAACGCGCCGCCAAGGGCATCTTCCTGGCTTTCCAGTACCCGATGGAAATTCCGGGCGTTGCCACGATGGAATTCCTGAAGGTTGCGATGAACAGCCAGCGCAAGGCGCGTGGCGAGCCGGAACTGAAGATTCCTGAATTCATCAAGCGCGTGAAGGACGCCGCTGGCGGCCTCAACATCGACATGAACATGCTCAAGCGCCCGCTTAACGTTGGCTTCTCGGGCGGCGAAAAGAAGCGCGCTGAAATTCTGCAGATGCAGCTTCTGGAGCCAAGTCTTTGCGTCCTCGACGAAACCGATTCAGGTCTCGACATCGATGCGCTGAAGATCGTTTCGGAAGGCGTGAACGCGCTGCGTTCGCCAGATCGCGCCGTGGTCGTCATTACGCACTATCAGCGCCTGCTCGAGCATATCGTTCCGGACAGCGTGCACGTTCTGTACAAGGGCCAGGTCATCAAGTCCGGTGACAAGAGCCTTGCGTTGCATCTTGAAGAAAATGGTTATGCCGACGTAATCGGCGAAGCTGCCTGAGGAGGGATGGATCATGAATATCCAGACCGCCCCGGCTGCCAAGCCGCGAACGCCGGCTGAAACTGCGCTGATCGACAGCTTTGCCGACCGCATGGGCGACCTGCCGGGCAATGGCGACGTTGTCGTTGCACGTGATGCGGCCCTTGAATCGCTCAAGGAAAACGGCATTCCGTCCCGTCGCGTCGAAAGCTGGCACTACACCGATTTCCGTACGCTTCTGAAAGGCGTGGCGCCCTTCGATACCTCCGCGGGAACGCAGGCATTGCCCGCGCTGATCGCCGGTTCGTCGATTGTCGCTGCGAGCAACGGCGTTGCTCTTGCTGCGAATGCACCCCAAGGCGTGTCGCTGACGCCGGTCCGCGAAGCACTGGCTGACGGCTCGCTCGTCACCCAGCTCCGGTCACGGGGCTTCGACGATACGATTGGCCAGATCAACGCTGCCTATGTCAGCGATGGCTGGATGGTTTCGATTGCAGATGGCACCGAACTGGAAGCTCCGCTGGAACTCCAGAATATCCAGAAGGCCGGACAGGGACACACACGTTTCCCGGTTCGCATTGGTGCCAATGTCAAGGCCACGATCGTGGAACGCCAGAACGGCGGCGAGGGCGATGCCTTCTCCACTTCTGTCAACCATGTAACCGTTGGCGATGGCGCCGAAATTCTCTGGGTTATCCTGCGAGATTTCGGTCAGGCAACGCAGCTCTCGCAGTTCAATGCGACCATGGGCAAGGGTTCCCGCCTGACGCTTTACATCATCAATGCGGGCGGCAAGCTCGTGCGTCAGGAAGTGCACGTCAACGTGGCCGGAGAAGATTCCGACTTCGAATTGCGCGGCCTCAATCTGCTGGCTGACGACAGCCATACCGACGTGACCATGACGGTCGGCCATCTTGTGGAGAACACCCGTTCGACCGAGATCGTCCGCAATGTGGTCAAGGACCGCGCGCGTGGCGTTTTCCAGGGGATGATCCGCGTTGCGCAGATCGCCCAGAAGACCGACGCCCGCATGGCCTGCAACACGCTGCTGCTGTCGGATGAAGGCGAGTTCGATGCCAAGCCGGAACTCGAAATCTTTGCCGATGACGTGGCCTGCGGCCATGGTGCGACGGTTACCGAATTGTCGAAGGACTATCTGTTTTACCTGATGGCCCGAGGCATTCCGGAAAACGAGGCTCGTGGCCTGCTGATCAAGGCGTTCATCGCCGAGATTATCGAAGAGCTGGAAGACGAAACGCTGGTTGAGGCACTGGAAGAAGTGCTGTCCAACTGGCTCGCCAGCCATGCCTGATTGATTGAGGCGGAGCGTGTGAATATGCGCTCCGCCTTTTCCTGCCGAAACGGCAAGAGGAACGATCATGGACCATAAGAATCCGCTTTTAGCGCGCTATGACGTCGAAGCCATCCGCCGGGATTTTCCGATCCTTTCGCGCGAAGTGCACGGCAAGCCGCTCGTCTATCTCGACAATGGCGCATCGGCGCAGAAGCCACAGAGCGTCATCGACGCGGTTGCTCACGCTTATTCCAACGAATATGCCAATGTTCATCGCGGGCTGCATTTTTTGTCGAATGCGGCAACCGATGCCTATGAAAAATCGCGTGAGACGGTGCGCCGCTTCCTGAACGCCGGTTCGGTTGACGAAATCGTCTTCACGAAAAACGCGACCGAGGCGATCAACACGGTCGCCTATGGCTATGGCATGCCGAATATCAGCGAGGGTGATGAAATTCTGCTGTCGATCATGGAGCATCACTCCAACATCGTTCCGTGGCATTTCATTCGCGAAAGACAGGGGGCGAAGCTCGTATTCGCGCCGGTGGACGACGAAGGCACCTTCCACATCGAAGAATTCGAGAAACGCCTGACGGAACGCACCAGGCTCGTCGCGATCACGCATATGTCGAATGCGCTTGGCACGGTTACGCCGATCAAAAAGATCGTGGAACTCGCCCATGCGCGCGGTATTCCCGTTCTGGTCGATGGCAGCCAGGGCGCTGTGCACCTGCCTGTCGACGTGCAGGATCTCGGCTGCGATTGGTATGTCTTTACCGGCCATAAGGTTTACGGCCCATCCGGCATTGGTGTGCTCTATGGCCGGTCGGAAATGCTCGAGAAGATGCGTCCTTTCCAGGGCGGCGGTGAAATGATCGAAGAGGTGACGGAAGAATACGTCACCTATAATCATCCGCCGCACCGTTTCGAGGCAGGCACGCCTCCGATTGTTCAGGCTATCGGTCTTGGCGCAGCACTTGAATATATGGAAAAGATCGGCCGTCACGCGATCCTCGCTCATGAGGAGGACTTGCGTGATTACGCCCACGAACAGCTTGGACGCATCAACAGCTTGCGCATTTTTGGCAATGCGCCGGGCAAGGGAGCCATCATCTCGTTTGCGCTTGAAGGAATTCATGCGCATGACGTGTCGATGGTGATCGACCGGGCAGGGGTCGCGGTGCGTGCAGGAACGCATTGCGCGCAGCCGCTCTTGAAACGCTTCGGCGTTACATCTACATGCCGTGCATCCTTCGCCCTGTACAATACCCGCGCTGAAGTGGATGCATTGGCGGAAGCCTTGGAAAAGGCAAGGAAGTTTTTCGGATGACCGACATGGAACAGAAAACTGAGGATCGAACCGCCTTTTCTGCCTCCGCCATCCCGCAGGAAGAACTCCTGCGCATGACGGATGACATCATTGCGGCCTTGAAAACGGTCTATGATCCGGAGATTCCAGCCGATATCTACGAGCTGGGCCTCGTCTACAAGATCGACATCGAAGATGATCGCACCGTGAAGATCGAGATGACGCTGACGGCTCCCGGCTGCCCTGTGGCGGGCGAGATGCCCGGCTGGGTCGAGAATGCCGTCGGCGCGGTCGAAGGTGTGTCAATGGTAGAAGTCACCATGACGTTCGATCCGCCATGGACCGCGGACCGTATGTCCGAAGAGGCACAGGTAGCCGTCGGCTGGTACTGAAATCAGTCTGTCTTCCTCCCGAAGTCGAGAGCCGGCTCCGGGAGGAACGCTTTCAAAAGCCGGTTGTCTTCGAATAATGCAGGGATTGCTTGCCCCAGCATGCCTGAAGCAGCCCGGCAACGCCTCCCAATGCCGTAGCGAATGAAACCAGTCCCTGTCCACCCTTGAAGGGCAGGGTAAAGGTTGCACTCAGCAGTTTCCATAATCGGCTAAGAAACCTGACTGGGAACTGCTTTATTGCCCGCCAGCGGTTCATTCTGTATTGGAGTGCGAACTCGCTGGCATTATGGTCCCTGTTCCTACGGAAATGGTAAGAAAAGCTAATCCGGCAGCAGGGAACGGTTTCATAGACAATCGCGTCGGGCGCCCAGCCGGTCCTGGCGCCAAGTTTTTTGGCTTTAAGCCACAGGTTCCAGTCTTCTCCGCCCGTCAGACCCAATTGCGAATCAAACCGTAACCCCGTTCTTCGAAAGAAGTCGAGCCTTCCCATCCAGCTGCCGGTTGCAACCTTGATGGCGTCGGCCTTGTTTTCCTGCCACTTCTGACGCGCACGCAGTTCAGCTTTGACGCTGTTCTTCTCAACGCCGGACCAGATCAGGTTTTGCCAGATACTCAGTTGCGGATTGAACGGCCTTGGCCGTACCGGCGAGCCAAGGATATCGAGATTCATGCGCTGCTGCTCGGCCAGCAGTTGCTTCAGCCAATCGGTTGCGACAGTCTCGTCATCGTCTACAAAAACAAGAAAATCCGCTCCCGCCTGTTCAGCAAATTCAAGGGCGCGATTACGTGCAGACGAAATGCCGATGCGTGTTTCGAGCAAATAAAGCACCGGGTATGGGTAAATTTTCAGCCTCATTTCGGCCAGCCAGCCATCCAAGGTGCTGACCGTATTATTCTCGACAACCAGAAATTCGATTTTTAAAGAATCCGGAAAGCTCATATCGCATAAAGACAAATAAAGATTTGCAAGCATTCTTGGTCTATTGCGCGTAATAGTCGCAATAATAATACTAACTTTTTCCATTATAAATCTCTATTATAGATATATGTAAATATTTTATGGAATGGAAATATAATAAAGAAATATTCAGTATTACTATGGTTAAAGTTGGGCAGAATTAAGTAAGCGAAATTGCGCAGAAATCCTGCACGGAGACCTTGTGTAACCGGCAGTAATCAAGCTCGAAGCGAAGGCGCACTCGAATCCAAAAATCAGAAATGTGGCCAGATGTGGAGGATGTTCCACAATGAACACTCCGCCTTGCGGCGCGCTGTAATGATAACGGTGAGGACTTATGCGAATGATGATTTGCAGGCAGCAGATCGTGATCAATCATGGCCTGAAGGTGACAATGGAAGTGGCGATTTAGGGTTGCGTTCCCAAAATCCGTTCCCAGTCTTCAAAAAGCAGCGGAGATGTGACGCGAAGCAACTGCTCGTGTATCGCCTCGAGTTCAGCAATGAATGTCTCTGCTGCTTCAGGTACTTTGAGATAACGATTTTTCTCATCCAACTCTCTCGTCTGGATGAGATAGCAACCATCGCGAATTATTTCTCTCGTATCTCGATGCCTTTTCATTGTAAGCACGGGTACACCATGGACAAAACCGTCCCGCCTGTCGTTCATTTTTTTTAATTTTGAAAGCGCTGCGAGGGCATCGGCGCTGCGCTGCGCGTCCACATCAGCCAATTTTGGTTCATGCTTGAGAAGTTTGGAGAGATAGGCCACTCGTGAGGCGTCGCCGTTGATCTGGGCAAGTCCGAGCTGGATAGCTTCAGGGTTAGAAAAGCCAAGTGCTTCCGGCAGGCGATAGACAAGGCCCATTATATCGCCCCACAACATTAGGATCTTGCCGAGCAGTTCCTGCGTTTTGGCTCTTTCTTCTTTCCATCGATCTGAAGCCGCCCCAGCACTCACCTCATTCATCCTCCCTTACTTATGGAATCAGTTACCGGCTTTGTAACATTCCAATTCGACCTTGTTGCGGAACGTACCAATTGCTCGCTGTTGGCCTTCTTCTGAAACGTAAGCGGGCTGCTCATATGCATCCATGATTATTGCGCGGCTGATTTTAGAAATCGATGCATCTGCTGGCTTTTTCATCAGGTCGCTCATTGGCGTGTTGTTCTGCCGGTGCTTCATGATGCTGGTCGCTAATGAACCCAAAGCCTTGCAGAATTCATCTCTTTCCGCCTCAGTGTCTGCAGCGGCAGAGGTCGCAGTTAATACCGCGGTTATGTACGAAATAAGAACTAATCGCTTCATCTTTGCCCCCTATTTCTCGGAATAATTGGCAGAGGCTTTAGAGGCGGTCAAGTCAGCAGAATCTCCGGATAGGGTTGGGTTATGGATGCACCTCATACGAGTTTCGTACGATGTTGGAACGAAATCTATATCGACCCCGCTACATTTTCAGCGACCGTCATTGCTGAAAAATTTGGCATTCAACTATGAACGTCGGTAGCGACATAACCCGATTGTCGGGTAGTTCAAATTTGGGGCGAGGCCATAGTATGGGAAACTCCCAAAGTAACGATCGTGTCCAAACTTCGGCCGCTCGTCCCATGTTTGCTATTCTTAAATTGCATGTCATGTCGCATCCAGTAGCCGAGCCAATTTAAGTCATTGTAATTGCTTGCACGTAGTTGCAGCACAATGCGACATAGATTTTAAGAAATCTGGGACCGTCGAATTACTCAATATACTGAATTTATTGAGATTTTTTTTGGTGCCCCCAGAGAGACTCGAACTCCCGACCCCCTGATTACAAATCAGGTGCTCTACCAACTGAGCTATAAGGGCACTTGCGCCCGATTAGCACAAATGCAGCGACTGTAAAACGAAAATTCGTCGCAAGCAGGTCATGGCAACCGGGTTTTTCATGTGATAGCCAATAGCGGGTTGAGAAAACAGTGGCAAACTTGTCAGAGTTGGGCCGGATTCGGGACTGTAAACATGGAAGATAAATCGCTCGCGCTGCATTTTCTGTCATCAGGAACCGAAGAATCACTGCTCGCACAAAAGGATTTGGTGGCTCGCTACGGCCATGTGGCGGCGGAAGATGCCGACATCATTGTCGCGCTTGGCGGTGATGGAACCATGTTGCAAGCCTTGCGCGACTTCATGAGCAGCGGCACTCCGATCTATGGCATGAATCGCGGGTCAGTCGGCTTTCTCATGAACGAGTTCAGCGTGGACGACCTGCCAGCCCGTATTCTGGCCGCTCAGATGGAAACCATTCGCCCGCTTGTCATGGTCGCAGAAACGGAATCCGGACAATCGTTCGAAGCATTGGCGATCAACGAAGTTTCCCTGTTCCGCCAGTCCTATCAGGCCGCCAAGATCAGGATAACGATCGATGGCAAGGTGCGGCTCGATGAACTTGTTTGTGATGGTGTGATGGTCGCGACGCCAGCAGGCTCCACCGCCTACAATCTCTCGGCGCAAGGCCCTATCCTGCCGCTTGAGGCGCCGCTTCTGGCGTTGACCCCGGTAAGCCCGTTTCGCCCGCGTCGGTGGGGCGGGGCGCTGCTGCCCAAGCATGTGACCGTTCGTATGGATCTGCTGGAAACCGAAAAGCGTCCCGTCAACGCAGTCGCGGACAATAATGAAGTCAAGTCGGTTCGCTCCGTCACGGTGCGGGAAGCGCCGAACAGCCAGGTCGCCATTCTTTTCGATCGCAATCATTCATGGGATGAGCGCATCCTGACGGAACAGTTCAGACATTAGCTCTGGCAGGAAAAGGGCGCGCGACCTGAGCAGTGCCGATTGCTTTTTAGCTTTTGATAATTTGAATAAATTTGTTCATGTTCGACGTTGATTTCGATTGTTGCAGCATGATTGAAGCAATTTGATATCTTTCGATGGTATTTTAGTTGACTTTTGCACGCTGTAGACGTAGGCGATGCTGCAAGAAAACGCATATTGCGTTGCAGACGCCTTATTCTGCCTTGGTTCCTGCGCCCGATGACGCGGCTGCAATGACAGGATGGGTGGAAACCATTTCCAAACCAGAGAGCTGCGCCTCCATTGACGACATTTGCCGAACTCGGTCTTTCCCCGAAAGTGCTCGCCGCTGTTGAAGCGGCGGGTTATACTGCGCCTACACCCATTCAGGCAGGGGCCATTCCTCCAGCCCTTGAACGCAAGGATGTTCTGGGCATCGCGCAGACGGGAACCGGAAAGACGGCCTCTTTCGTGCTTCCCATGCTGACGCTTCTGGAAAAGGGCCGGGCGCGGGCGCGCATGCCTCGCACGCTCATTCTGGAGCCGACCCGTGAACTCGCCGCGCAGGTCGAGGAAAACTTCGCCAAATACGGCATCAATCAGCGGCTGAATGTGGCTCTTCTGATTGGTGGCGTTTCATTCGATGACCAGGAACGCAAGCTGGAGCGCGGTGCGGACGTCCTCATCGCGACACCTGGCCGCCTGCTCGACCATTTCGAGCGCGGCAAGCTGCTCCTGACCGGTGTCGAAATTCTCGTCATCGATGAAGCCGACCGCATGCTCGACATGGGCTTCATTCCAGACATCGAGCGCATCTGCAAGCTCATCCCGTTCACGCGTCAGACGCTTTTCTTCTCGGCCACCATGCCGCCGGAAATCACCAAGTTGACCGAACAGTTCCTGCATTCTCCCACGCGCGTCGAGGTCGCAAAGGCTTCATCGACGGCCAAGACCGTCACCCAGCGCCTAGTGAAATCCACCAAGAAGGATTGGGACAAGCGCGCGGTGCTGCGCGATCTCATCCGCGCCGAAGGCGATACGCTCAAGAACGCAATTATCTTCTGCAACCGCAAGAAGGACGTATCGGAGCTGTTCCGCTCGCTGACGCGGCATGAATTCAACGCCGGAGCCCTGCATGGGGACATGGATCAGCGCGCGCGCATGACCATGCTGTCCAATTTCAAGGACGGCAAATTGCAGTTGCTGGTCGCGTCCGACGTGGCTGCCCGTGGTCTCGATATTCCTGATGTGAGCCACGTTTTCAATTTTGATATTCCGATCCATTCGGAAGACTATGTTCACCGCATCGGCCGCACCGGTCGCGCGGGCCGTTCCGGCAAGGCCTTCACCATCGTGACGCCTTCGGATACGAAATATCTGGCTGCTATCGAAGACATGATCGGTGAAAAGATCGAATGGCTGGACGGTGATCTGTCCACCCTGCCGGCCTCCGACGAGGCGGACGATCCGCGCAAGGGCAAGAATGCGCGCGGCAAAGGCAAGGACGCCAAGGGCAAGGAAAAGCCGAAGGACAAGGCGAAGGCCAAGCCTGCGGAAATCGTTGATCCTGCCGAGCAGCCCCAGCCGGTCATTGAAACCAGTGACCGCCGCGATGCGATCCGCGCTTCCAATGACGAGCGCCGCGGCAAGCCGCAGCACGAACAGAAGCGCCGTCGTGATCGTGACGATGACGGTCCTTCGCCTGTTGGCTTCGGCAACGATATTCCTGCCTTCATGCTGATTCCCACCGGAATCTGACGGAAGAAAACTGAGAATGTTCAATCGGCTGCAAGCGAGCGCTTTGCAGCCGATTTCTTTTTGGGCTTGGTTTTTTCGCTTCGCAAGGCCGCGTCATAGGCGAGGCGGGCCCAGCGCGTCATCACTTCCGGATCATCGAAAGCTTCACTTGGCACGCTCCAGTAGGGCATGGCGACAGGTTCGCCGCCTTTGCGTCCTTCGTAGGTCCACTGGGTCGCGCCAGCGTCAATAAATTGAGGAATGGTTGCTTCGTCAGCCTTGAAGAGCAGCTCGTCGCGAACAACGAGCGCAAAAATCAGGCCCTGATGATAGATGCCCTTGCCGCCGAACATGCGGCGGATGGTGACGGGACCAAAGTCCTGCAACAGATCGCGGAGAACTTCGTCATCCATCGGCAGGCGGACCTTTGTCTGGCGTCAGGCTGCGCCCTGCATCTGGCGCAGGCTTTCCGGAGAGGCGGCTTTGATTTCAACAGACTCACCGCATCCGCAAGCCGAGGTCTGGTTCGGATTGTTGAAGACAAAACCCGTGCGCAGGGTCGTCACCTCGAAGTCCATCTGGGTGCCGAGCAGGAAAAGAACGGCCTCCGGCGCGATGTAAACCCTCGCACCATCCTTTTCGATGACATCGTCGCCAGCCTTGGCTTCGGTGACGAGATCGATGGTATATTCCATCCCGGCGCAGCCGCCCTTTTTCACGCCTACCCGGATACCCAGGGCGCCATCCCGCGATGCGATGATCTCGCGGACGCGATCAGCTGCTTTGTCGGTTAGCGTCATGACTGCGAAACGGCCCATTTTCTCTCTTCCGGTATCGTGCTGGCATATGGACGGAGAATCGTCCAGTCTTGTCGCAACAGGCTGAGTTTCCTCTGCGATTGCCACGTTTTCACTATAGTTAGTGTTGTAACATCATTACTGCAATACACCAAATCGGGAGCGTCCCGAAGCGCTCTGCAAAATATTGCTCGGAAGAGGAGAAGCGTATGTCGAATGACCGGATGAAACCTCTCATGCTCGCTGCCGTGATCGGCCTTCTGGGTGCAGGGGCAGCAGGCTTTGCAGCCGGAGGCGCCCTGGCGCAGAATCCGCCGAAGGGCGCGCCTGAAGAAACGCCGAGAAATGTCCAGGAAAAGCACGATAATGCTCCCGAGCCAGTTCAGGAAACCAAGCCTTCCGAACAGACGCAGGACGCCGCGGGAGGCGTGACGGTTCCGGACTATCGCGACGATCGTTCCACTCCACAGGCGCTCATCGAATCCTATTACAATGCGATCAACCGCAAGGAATATGCGCGGGCCTATGGCTATTATTCCGAAGAGGGACGGGAACCGGACTTCAAGACCTTCCTGAAAGGTTATGAAAACACCAAGAGCGTGAAGGTGGCGTTGCGAAAGACCGATCCCGACCCGGGGGCGGGGCAGATTTACTGGAGCCAGCCGGTGGCCATCGAAGCGGAAACGGCGGATGGCAAGAAGGAAGTCTTTACAGGCTGTTATACGATTCACCTTACAAATCCTGCCATGCAGGAGGATCCGCCCTTCAAGTCGATGCAGATCATGACGGGCTCGCTCACCAAGTCCCCGCTGGAACTGGAAAAAAGCGTGCCGGAGACCTGCGAAGCGCCTTGAATCGAAATGTCAAAAAGGCCCTTGACCTTGCCACGATGGGAAGCTCCATCTTATGGCCATCCCTAGAAGGAGTGACTGATTTGATGAAGTTTTCCATTCCCAAGATGAAATGTGGCGGTTGCGCCGATAGCGTTACAGCCGCCTTGCGCGGACTTGATGCAACGGCGCCCATCGAAATCGACCTCGAAAAGAAGGAAGTCGAGTTCGGCGGCAACGTTCCCCAGGATAGAGTGCTCTCCGCCCTGGCTGCAGCCGGGTTTCCAGCGGCAAACGTTCAATAATGTGATTTCGGCTGCGCTTGTTTCAATGCGCTGCAGAAGATAGAGCCATCCCCGGAAGCATGATGCAGTTCCGGCTAGGCTGTGCGTCGAGAACAGATGCCGGGAAGCGAAGGGCTTTCCGCCATTTTCATGTCCCGACGCGCCGTAGCACTCATATGGAGTGACCTCGGGCGCGCCCGGTGAACTCCCGGCGCTCTGATCGGGTAACAGTGAGCATAAATGCCGCAAATGCTGTGTTTCATTGACTGGACCCGCGATTTTTGCCACATCAACGGCAAATCTCGTTTATGGTGCTCCGGCAGGATGCAGGGCGCTCCGATGGCATGAAACATCGCACTTCGCGATAAGGAAGGGTTTAGGGCTATGGCAGCCGATTTCCAGGATCTTCGCACAAAGATGGTCGACAACCAGATCCGCACGACGGACGTAACCGATCTGGCAGTGATCGATGCTTTCCTGACCGTCCCGCGTGAGGCGTTCGTTCCGGCGGCACGTCAGGTCCTTGCCTATATTGACGAAGACCAGCTTCTTGAAAGCGAAGGCAAGCAGCCTCGCTATCTGATGGAGCCTTCGCCTTTCGCCAAGCTGGTGCAGCTCGCAAGCATCAAGAACACGGACGTCGTTCTCGATGTCGGCTGCGGCACCGGATATTCCGCCGCCATCCTTTCCAAGCTGGCCGGTTCGGTCATCGGCCTCGAAAGTGATTCCGTATTGTCGGCTGCTGCCACTGCCCGTCTCGCAGAATTGGGCTATGACAATGTTGTGATCGTTTCAGGCGAACTGCAGGCAGGCTATCCTTCGGAAGCACCTTATGACGTGATCGTCATTGAGGGCGCCGTCGACTTCATCCCGGACGCACTTCTCGCCCAGTTGAGGGACGGCGGACGTCTCGTTGCCGTTGAAGGGCGCGGGAATGCCGGAGTTGCGCGGATTTACGTTAAAGAAAATGGTGTTGCATCAGGACGCGGTGTGTTCAACACTGCGGTTCGTCCGCTACCGGGCTTTGAACGGATTCCGCAGTTCGAGTTTTAATTTTAGCGGATGATACAATTCTGCAACGCTGTGGAATTTGTTTGTGCAAGCTCTGGCGGGGGCAATGGAAATA